>NNBT01003417.1_pt1 | contig 14295 bp, 10 predicted proteins | sample 1173831 | NCBI WGS metagenome assembly NNBT01 (sample SAMN07173936, study PRJNA388173) | plant metagenome | isolation source: symbiotic tissue sample KVJ10 | place: Norway: Troms, Kvaloya island | reverse complement strand
CATTGGCCGGATACATCTGCCCGACCAAGGCGCGGTCGCCCGCCGAGATCTGCGAATTGGGCTCCGGCACGAAGCACTTGCTCTTGGCGCCCTTCTTGTAGAAATCGGGAGGTAACTGATAGAGCATGACCGAAGTCTTATCGAACTTGGTCAGTTGCAGATCTTCGCCCGAGGCCTGGCGCAGGTTCCAGTCGATCGTCTCCTTGGTCCAGTTGTTCGGCGGGCCTTCGAGGTAGCTGTAGATCAGCTTCCAGTTATATTCGTTGTCGCAGCCGCCCTTCGGATTCTGGTGCTCGTGCTCGATGCCGAGCGCGTGGCCGAATTCGTGGCGGATGGTGCCGATCTCGTAATCCGACAGCTGGTCGGGCGACACGTTCATGAAGCCGCCGAGATTGAGCGAGGGCTCCTTCTGGTCGACGAACACAACGCTGTTCTGGCCGAGCTGCGACCAGTAGCCGTCCTGGCTGAAGGAGACGCGGATCTGCATTTCCTTGCCGGTCTCGGGCTGACAGGTGCGGCGCTTGCCGGCCTTGCCGAAGTCGAACCTGACGGAGTTGTCTTCCGCCTGCCACTCCTTGGCGACATTGGCGACGACTTCGCGCAGCGCCTGGCTGCCTTCCATGAAGCACACGCGGATCTTGGGATAGTTGGCGCCCCACAGCGTGCTGTTGCGGTAGATGCCCTTCGACTGATCGGAATCATCGAGCTTGTTCAGCGCAGATTGATACTGCTTGATGCGCTTGATGTACTTGTCCGGCAAACCGTCGCGCGCCAGCAGCGGGTTTTTCTCCGCCGCAACCGCGCCCGAAGCTGCTGCGACGGCCAAAGCCGACGCGATGATCCATTTAGAAACGCCTAACGCCGCCATTCACTCAGTCTCCTTCGTAATTGAATTGAGGTCGGGTTTAGTCCAAAAGCTACTGTCCGTCATCAGGGTCGTCCGCGGTTCCCGGGCGCTGGAAGAACGCCTTGACCAAGTCGATCATCACGCCCTTGCGGCCTTGATCGCCGGCCTTCGCGACGATGGCCTCGAGGGCCTGTTTGTTCTTCTCAAACGCCTCCATGCGTGCCGACGCCTGGACCGGATACATATGGGCCAGAGTCGCGTGGTCGATCGCCGAGATATCATCATTCGGATGACCGGCGAAGCACGGACTGTCGGAACCCTTAAGATAGAACCTGTCCGAGAATGAATAGAGCATGACCGATTTCGGATCGAAGTCCGTCGTCTTCAAATCATCGCCGAAATAGGTCTGCATGTTGAAATCGATGGTCTCTTTGTCCCAGTTGTTGGGCGGACCACTCAGATACTTGTTGATGAAGTCCCAGTTGAACTCGTTCTGGCAGCCGCCGGTCGGGTTCTGATGCTCGTGCAGAATGCCCAGTGCATGGCCGAATTCATGCAGGATGATGCCGCGAATGTCGCCCTGGGCCAGCTCCTCGGGCTTGAACTTGTCGAAGCCGGAGAGGTTGAGCGAGGCCTCCTCCTGCTTGGCATAGACGACGGCGTTCTGGCCTATATGCGACCAGTAGCCGGGCTGGTCGTAGGAGATTCGGATCTGATTCTCCCGGGCCCCGGCGCCGCCGCATTGGCGCGGCGCGCCGGCCTTGCCGAAATCGAGCTTGAGACCGACCTCGTCGGTGATCCACTGGTCGGCCACCCGGGCCACCGCGGCATTGGTCTCGGGGCTACCGCCGAAGAAACAGACGCGCAGCTTGGGGTAGGTCGGCGCCCACAGCGTCATGGTTGAGTACATGCCCCGGGCAGCGTCAGAATCATCCAATGATTCCAAATTCTTCATATGCTCGGCGATACGCCTCAGATGTTCCTTGGGAAGTCCGGCGCCGATGCCCCGGGGATCATGGGCCTGGGCCTCGCCCGTCAAACAGGCTGCCACCATGGCCATGGTACCGACGACCCCGGCCAGCCTCTTAACCGACATGCACAACAACTCCCTGTTGATCCCCTCCGAGGACCAGACGAATCTACCACACGGAGGCGAAGCCACAAAATAGGTTATCGTTGCGGAAGGTGGTGAAACTGAGATCATACCGCGTCAAACTCGGTGCGAACTCAAGGCTGGCCGGGGGACCCGAAAAAGCGCAACATGGCGCGCCATGGAGATCCGCGACATCGAATCCTGCCTGCCGCCAAGGCTGCATACCTTCAGCCGGCAAGTGCTCGAGATCTATCTTCATGGCCATATGACCACCCAGGAATTCCGCCGCTGGTTTCACATGCCGAATTCCGACTATCTGATGCTCGGCGATTGCATCGCCCAGAAGGTCGACCCACATTATATTCCGGAAGCAAAACTTCCGCCGTCCATTACGCTCAGGCCCAACACCTTCTGACGCCGATCTTCCGCCCGCTGGCCGGACCTGTTATCGGTTCAAGGACAAGCCTCACGAGCCCAGCCTGTCGGAGAACCTATGGAAATCAAACCGGACGTCATCGCCGCGATCGGCAACACCCCCCTCATCAAGCTGAAGAAGGCCTCCGAGCTCACCGGCTGCACCATCCTGGGCAAGGCCGAATTCATGAATCCGGGCCAGTCGGTGAAGGACCGCGCCGCGCTGTTCATCATCAAGGACGCGATCGCCAAGGGCCAGTTGCGCCCGGGCGGCACGATCGTCGAAGGCACTGCCGGCAATACGGGTATCGGTCTCGCGGTGGTGGCCAATGCCATGGGCTTCAAGACCGTCATCGTCATACCGGTGACCCAGAGCCAGGAGAAGAAAGACACGCTCAGGCTGCTCGGCGCCGAGCTCGTCGAAGTCCCGGCCGTTGCGTATAAGAACCCCAACAACTACGTGAAATATTCCGGCCGCCTGGCCGAGACCCTGGCCAGGACATCGCCCAATGGCGCGATCTGGGCCAACCAGTTCGACAATGTCGCCAACCGCCAGGCCCACATCGAAACCACCGCGCAGGAGATCTGGAAGCAGACCGACGGCAAGGTCGACGGCTTCGTCTCGGCGGTGGGCTCGGGCGGCACGCTCGGCGGCGTCTCGGACGGCCTCAAGGCCAAGAACAAGAACATCCGCATCGCGCTCGCCGATCCGCTGGGCGCCGCGCTCTACAGCTACTACAAGACGGGCGAGCTCAAGGCGGAAGGCTCTTCCATCACCGAAGGCATCGGCCAGGGCCGCATCACCAAGAACATCGAGGGCGCCAAGGTCGACGACGCATTCCAGATCACCGATCAGGAAGCCATCCCGCTCGTCTTCGAGCTCCTGAAGGACGAAGGCCTCTGCCTCGGCGGCTCGTCCGGCATCAATGTCGCGGGCGCCATCCGCCTCGCCAAGCAGATGGGCCCCGGCCACACGATCGTCACGCTGCTGTGCGACTACGGCACGCGCTACCAGTCGAAACTCTTCAATCCTGAATTCCTGCGCGAAAAGGGCCTGCCGGTTCCCGAATGGCTCGAGGAGCGCGCCGCCCATGTGCCGTCAGTGTTCGAGGATGTGAGCGCCTGATGACCACCCTGCTCTTCCGCGACGACGCCTATCTCAAATCCTGCGCCGCCAAGGTCGTCGGCATCAATGAACGTGGCGGCATCCTGCTCGACCAGACGGTCTTCTACGCCACCGCCGGCGGCCAGCCGGGCGACAAAGGCAGCCTCGACATCGACGGTACGGTCGTTCCGATCGCCACCACCGTCTATGACGAAGCGAAGAATGTGGTGCATGTGCCGGCGGCGCCGGTGACGCTCGCACAGGGCGCGCCCGTCACCGCGGCCCTCGACTGGGACAACCGCTACCGCAACATGCGCTGCCATTCGCTGATGCATCTGCTCTGCGCCGCCGTCCCCTTCCCGGTGACCGGCAGCGCCTTGACCGAGGATGGAGGTCGCATCGACTTCGACATTCCGGAAGGCCATATCCCGGCCAAGGACGACCTCGCCGCCAAGATCAATGGCTGGATCACGGAGGATCATCCGATCACCACGCGCTGGATCGCTGAGGAAGAGCTCGACGCCAATCCCAATCTCGTGCGCACTCTGTGGGTGAAGCCGCCGCGCGGATCGGGAATGATCCGTCTCGTCTCGATCGGCGCCAATGACAGCGTCGACCTTCAGCCCTGCGGCGGCACGCATCTGAAATCGACCGGCGGCATCGGTGCGATCGCCGTCGTCAAGATCGAGAACAAGGGCAAGATGAACCGCCGCATCCGGCTCGCCTTCGCATCGTAACGGGAAAAATTCATGTCGCCTTATGTCGTATCCACCGCGTGGCTGGCCGAACGTCTCGAGGCGCCGGACATTGCCATCATCGACGCCTCCTGGCATCTGCCGACGGCCAAGCGCGACGCCAAGGCCGAGTTCCAGGCGGCGCGGATTCCCGGCGCCCAGTTCTTCGACCTCGACGACATCTCGGACACGGCCACGACACTGCCGCATATGCTGCCGAGCCCGGAGAAATTCGCCTCGCGCATGAGGAGGCTCGGCATCGGCGACGGCAAGAAGGTGATCGCCTATGACACGCAAGGCCTGTTCTCGGCGGCGCGCGCCTGGTGGATGTTCCGCATCTTCGGTCATGATGATGTCGCGGTGCTCGATGGCGGTTTCCCGAAATGGAAAGCGGAAGGCCGTCCGATCGACGAGGATCCGCCGGGCAAGCCGCAGGAGCGGCATTTCTCGGCGCGCTTCCAGTCGATGATGGTGCGCGACAAGGCCGATGTCCTGGCCGCGATCACATCCGGCAAGAGTCAGATCGCCGATGCGCGCTCGCCTGGCCGCTTCACCGGCGCCGAGCCGGAGCCCCGTCCCGGTGTCCGTTCGGGCCATATGCCGGGCGCCGCCAATGTCCACTACGCCACTCTGCTCAACCAGGACGGCACGCTCAAATCACCCGACGAGATCGCCAAGGTCTTCGCCAAAGCCGGCATCGACGTGAAGAAGCCGGTCCTCACCTCTTGCGGATCGGGCGTCACCGCCGCGATCCTCACCCTCGGCCTCACTCTCGTCGGCGCCAAGGAGCATGCGCTCTATGACGGCTCCTGGAGCGAATGGGGTGCCGCCGCCGATACGCCCGTTGCAACAGGATCCGCCTCATGACTAAAGAAAATCTTCTCGACCGCTATGCCGAACTGATCGTCCGTTCCGGCGTCAATGTCACCGCCGGACAGGAGCTGGTCATGACGGCGCCCGTCGACGCCGTGCCGCTGGTGCGGCGCATCACCGAACATGCCTACAAGGCGGGCGCAACGCTGGTCACGACCTTCTATGGCGATGATGAAGCCACGCTCGCGCGCTTCGCCCATGCCGACGACAAAAGCTTCGACACCGCCCCCGGCTGGCTCTTCGACGGCTTCGCCAACGCCTTCAAGGCGGGCGCCGCACGCCTCGCCATCATCGGCGAGGACCCGTCTCTGCTCGCCGGGCAGGATGCCGACAAGGTGACGCGCGCCAACCGCGCCCGCTCCAAGGCCTATCGCCCCGCCCTCGAACTCATCGCCGGCCATGCCATCAACTGGTGCGTCGCCGCCGCCGCGACTCCGGCCTGGGCCCGCTCGGTATTCCCCGGCAAGGCGCCGGCCGACGCGCTCGACGCGCTCTGGCAGGCCATCTTCACCTGCAGCCGCGCCGACACGCCCGATCCGGTCGCGGCCTGGGTCGAGCATTCGCGTAAGCTGCGCCAGCGCACCGACTTCCTCAATGGCAAACGCTACACGGCACTCAAATACAAAGGGCCCGGCACCGACCTGACGCTCGGCCTCGTCGACGGCCATGTCTGGAAGGGCGGCGCCTCGACAGCCAAGAACGGCATCACCTGCAACCCCAACATTCCGACCGAGGAAGTCTTCACCATGCCGCACAAGGACAGGGTCGACGGCATCCTGTCCTCGACCAAGCCGCTCTCCTATCAGGGCACCTTCATCGAAGGCATCAAGGTGCGCTTCGAAGGCGGACGCATCGTCGAATCCCACGCCGACAAGGGCGCCGACATCTTCGCCACCATGATCGGCACCGACGAAGGTGCTGCACGCCTGGGCGAAGTCGCGCTGGTGCCGCACTCGTCGCCGATCTCGGCGAGCGGCATCGTCTTCAACAACACACTCTTCGACGAGAACGCCGCCTGCCACATCGCCGTCGGCCAGTCCTACAGCGACACGCTCGCCAATGGCGGCAGCATGAGCAAGGACGCGCTCGCCGCCGCCGGCGCAAATGCGAGCCTCATCCATGTCGACTGGATGATCGGCTCGGGTGTGCTCGATATCGACGGCGTCCTGACCGACGGCCGCACCGAACCGCTCATGCGCAAGGGCGAGTGGGCCGCTTGAGCTCCCCTGTAGAATAACAGCGGATTAACAGCGGAATATCAGGGATCTACAGGGATTTTCGAACACCCCTGTATTTCCCGGGGCGGCATCCCGTCGAGATAGCATCGGCAAGCCCAATTGCACCAGCTCCATCACCGGGGCGGCGCGAAAGATCCCAAGGCCTCGAAGAGCGGGCCCAGATGGCGGACATAGTTGCGCCATCGCCCCATCGCGCTGCGAAAGACCGGCCGGCGTACCTGCGCCACGCTCGAGGTGCGGACCGGCCGCTTCGTCCGATGGAAGCTCAGGCAATTGTCATCCCATTTGAGCCCGCACGCCTCCTGCACGAGCCATCTGATCCGGCCCTCGGGGTCCTGCAGCAGGGTCTCATGGCTGACCATAGTGATGCGCCCTTGCGGGAGCACAGACTCCCAATGCGCCATCATCTCGCGGTAACGCACATACTGCGCGCCGATATCGCGCAGATCATAGGTCGTCTCGTTCCCGGTGCGGAACAGCTTGCGGAAGGAGCCGAGGCAGGTATCGACCGGATCGCGCACGCTGTGCAGGATCGTCGCATTCGGGAACATCAAATGGATCAGGCCGAGATTGAGATAGTTGCCCAGCATCTTGTCGACCACGAAAGCGGCTTTGCGCCAGCCGCTGGCGCGTAATGCCGAGAGATAGGAATCGGCCAGTCCACGCAGATGCTCAGGACTCAATTCGCCACCTTCCCTGAGCCAGTCCGGCGGCAGCACCGCCCGCATGGCGCCCCAGGCCGCCGGAATCTCCCCCAAGCCTTCGACTTGGCGATGACTTGATAGAATCTGCTCGATCAACGTGGAGCCGGAACGCGGCATGCCGATGACAAAGATCGGCGCGCGTGTCGGATGCCCGAGCCCCGCGTGCCGGGCAAGGAATTGCGATGTGAATATCCTCTTCTGCTGCGCGATGAGCTCGGCATGTCGGCGCGCGACGGCCTCCGGATGTTCGGCTTTGATGCGCGCCCGCGGTGGCGCGATGACGATATTGTCGGGCAGGTCGAGAGAGTCGGCAATATTCTGGCGCCGCAGAGCGTTTCCGGCGGAAAACATCACAAATGCGCTGTCATAGGCATGGCGCGTTTCGAGCACTTCCCCGAGGGCGAAATGCAGGCCGATCCTCAGCCCGGTCGGCGTCGACCCGTCCGCGGCCGCTTCGGTCACCTCCCGGTATTCGGCATCCGTAATTTGCAACGGGTCGAGATGCGCTACACCAATCAAAGAGCGCAGGCGAACGGCCGGCACCTGGGCCAACTCCTGGTAGAGCGCCATCGCCTCACCCAGCTTTCCCGCAACCTCAAGTGCTTGCGCCAGAGCAAAGCGTGCCGCCGTGCTGTTGGCTCTAAGCGCAAGCGCGCGCCGATAGGTCTCGGCCGCGCTTTCCCATTCGCCCAGCTCACCGAAAGTGAAGGCCAAGGCGAAAAGAGCATCAAAAGATGTCGGGTCCTTGAGTGAAAGCTTGCGCAGGCGATCCAGCGCACGTGTGAGATTTCCCATCTCGACATCGACCGTAGCGCGAAAATACTGCGCCGAAAGCACGCCAGGATTGCGCAACACAATATGATCGTACAAGTGCAGGGCTTCGTCGAGACGTCCCGCGCCATGCAACTCGGTCGCCCGTTTCAGAAACGCGCCAAGAACATCATCGTCGAGTGGATTTTCTTTGGTGTTTTTTACTGACAACTGATCAACTCGCGTAAAAGCTGTGTAGTATTAGCAACAACTTCCTGATAATCCTACCCACAACGAAAAACCGATAGACGGGACGGGGTGTTCAATATGATGAAGAATGTTGATCGGGCATGCCTCTATGGCGGCGTGTCCGCATTAGCGCTGCTGTTGCTGACGATGCCGAGCCAGGCGGAACAGCAGCTCATCAAGTTCCGTATCAATGGCGCCCTGTCCAACGACATTACCAATCCCGCTTATGGCGGACCGCAGACAGGTTTTGTGCGCGAATGTTGCGCGTCCTATCGTGGGCCTGGTCAAGGTCCCTATGACGACCCGGTCCTTCCCGGCGGATTCATCACCACGTATTCCGGCCCGGGCGCCGTTGACGATGCGGAATACGCCACGCATGGGACGGCGGGCACACCAATCCCGGACAATATCGTCGGCGATGCCTATGACGGCTATGGCGGATTAGGATTCCGCCAAGGCGGCGGCATCGTCATGAACTATGGCGGCCTCACCGTCACGCGCGCCGTGGATGCCACCCATGGCCCGGCGGGTGAAGCGACCCCGATCACCACCCAATTCGCCAATGGCGGCGTCGCCAACGCGGTCCGGTGGGTCGAAACCATCACCAACAACACCAATGCGCCGATCACCGGCACCATGGCCTACTTCAACAATCTCGGGTCGGATGAAAACACGCGCTACGCCGCCTCGAGCTCGGGCAATGCCGCCGCCTCGACCGGCAATCTCTTCCTGGTCTCGCATCAGGATGGCGGCTTCGGCGCCGACCCGGTCGTTACCCACATATTCGGCAATAACGACTACACTAAGAACAACGCCACGATGCTTCACGTCAATGGCGACGGTTTTCCCGAATGGCGCTACCCGATCACGCTTCAGCCGGGCGAGTCGCGTACCCTCATTCTCATCAACGTGCTGACGGCCGATATCAACTTCAATGCGGCGGATCCAAGTTCGGACATCGCACTCGGCGTGGCGCTCGCCAATCTGATCACCAACAACGGTCAGCCGATCTCCGCCGATTCGTCGACTTTCACGTACTTTTCCGATCTCAGCAAGGCTCAACTCAAGCGCGCCCTCAATTTCGACTTCGTCGGATTGAGCGTTGACCTGTCTCGCCCTTACTTCATCGAGACCGACTACGCGCTCACCCACGGACCGGTTGAATTCGACGGGGGGACATTCAGGCCGACAGCGGCAATGACGTTCAACGAAGCGATGATCGCCAATGCGCTCGGCGGCACGATCGACAACACCAACGGCGCGCTGACCCTCGGTGGCGTGATATCCGGCGTCGGCGGCATCACTTTTGCCGGTGCCAACACGACGACGCTGACCGGCGCCAACACCTTTCAGGGGCCGACCAATGTCGCCGCCGGCAGCACATTGCGCGCCGGCGCCGCAGGCACCCTGTCGTCCAACTCCGCCTTCACGGTCACCGGCACGCTCGACCTCGCCGATCTCGATCAGTCGATAAAGGGCCTCACCAATGCCGGCCGCGTGCTTTTTGGCCAAGGCGATCAGGCCACCACGCTGACCACCAAGAACTATGTCGGCAATGGCGGCACGCTGGTCTTCAGCACATTCCTGGGTGATGACACCTCACCGAGCGATCGCCTGGTGATCGATGGCGGTACCGCGACCGGCACGACCTTCGTCCAGATCGTCAATGCCGGCGGTCTCGCCGCCCAGACGACCGGCAATGGCATCAAGATCGTCGATGCGATCAACGGTGCCACGACCTCATCGATGGCCTTCCAGCTGAGCAATGCGATCGCGATCGGCGCCTATGACTACTATCTCTACCATGGTGGGCTCGGGGCCGATGCCGATGACCAGGACTGGTATCTCAGATCGACCGACGAGCTGAGCCCGGCGGCGCAAGCGGCCCTGCCCTTTGCCGACACGCTCATCAACTATGCCGGCGCCACCTTGGGCACGATCGGCCAGCGCTCCGGCAACCGCATCTGGCCGGGCGACGGCGCCGCGCAAGGTGGAATCCAACCGGCCGCCGACATCATGGCGGAACGGCCGGTGCTTTCCGGCACCGGCGCCTGGGCACGCGCTGGCGGCCAGTATGGCGAATACGCCCCCAAGGACGGCTCGACCTATGAGCAGACCATCGGCTTCATGCAGGGCGGCTACGAATTCGCCGTGCTGGAGGACGAAGCGAGCCTCCTCACCTTCGGCGGTTATGTGACCCTCGGCACGTCATCGACGCGCGTCGCCATCAGCGACGACCCGGCCAATGGCGCCACGCGCGGCCACAGCAAGATCACCACCACCGGCTATGGCGCCGGCCTCACCTTGTCCTGGCTGAACGCAGACGGCTTCTATGCCGACGGCATCGGCCAGTTCACCTTCTACGACAACGACCTTTCCAACAATCTCGATGGCGGCAATGATGCCTGGTCCACGGTCGTGAGCCTGGAGCTTGGCAAGCGTGTGCAGCTAGGCGAGAGCCTGTCGCTCGTTCCGCAGTTGCAGCTCGCCTGGACACATGCCGACTTCGACGACTTCCAGGATAATGCAGGCAACCAAATCGCTCTTGAGGATGACCAGAGCCTGCGCGGCCGCGCCGGGCTCAAGCTGGAATATCTCGCCGACTGGATCACTACCGACGGCGAGGTCGAGCGCGCCCAGCTTTATGGCATCGTCAATCTCCACAACGAGTTTCTCGACGGCACGTCGATCGAGATGGCCTATGCCACGCCGAGGCAGAGCGACCGTCGCTTGTGGGGTGAGATCGGCGTCGGCGCTTCTTATGCCTGGGCCGACCGCTGGAGCGTCTATGGCGAAGCCGACTACGCCACGGCTTTCTCGAATTCGGCCGACAACTATGCGCTCACCGGCACGGCCGGTGTGAGATACAACTGGTAGCTCCGCGCCCTCGGCATGAAAAAAACCCTGCTCCAGTGGAGCAGGGTTTTATTGTCTTCGGACCGACGTTCTAGTTGATAAGTCAGTGCAGAATCTGGCTGAGGAAGAGCTTGGTGCGCTCGCTCTTCGGGTTGTTGAAGAACTCGACCGGCGAGTTCTGCTCGATGATCTGGCCCTGGTCCATGAAGATCACCCGGTTGGCGACCTGGCGGGCAAAGCCCATTTCGTGGGTGACGCAGAGCATCGTCATGCCCGACTGCGCCAAGTCCACCATGACTTCCAGAACTTCCTTGATCATTTCCGGATCGAGCGCCGAGGTCGGCTCATCGAACAGCATGATCTTGGGATTCATGCACAGCGAGCGGGCGATCGCCACGCGCTGCTGCTGGCCGCCCGACAGCTGGCCCGGATATTTGTTCGCCTGCTCGGGGATCTTCACGCGGGTGAGATATTTCATCGCCGCGGCCTCGGCGTCGGCCTTGGACATCTTGCGCACCCAGATCGGCGCCAGTGTGCAGTTTTCGAGCACCGTCAGGTGCGGGAAGAGATTGAAGTGCTGGAACACCATGCCAACCTCGCGGCGCACTTCATCGATGCGCTTGAGGTCATTCGTCAGTTCATTGCCGTCGACGATGATCTGGCCCGACTGATGTTCTTCGAGTCGGTTGATGCAGCGGATGAGGGTCGATTTGCCGGAGCCCGACGGGCCGCAGATGACGATGCGTTCACCGCGCTCGACCGACAGATTGATGTCGCGCAGCACATGGAACTCGCCATACCATTTATTGACGCCGATGAGCTGGATCGCCACCTCCCCGGCTTCGTTCTTTTCAACCTTTTGTGCGGTTGCCTGAGCCATTAAATCCCTCTTCTCTTATGGCCGGTCGCGAGCCGGCGCTCCATGAATAGCGAATAGCGCGACATGGCGAAACAGAAAACCCAGAACATCAGGGCAGCGACAAAGTAACCTGTGGTTCCGGTTTGCGGCGACACCCATTTGGGGTCGCTGAAGCTGGCATTGATGATGCCCAGAAGGTCGAAAAGACCGATGATGAGCACCAGGGTCGTGTCCTTGAACAGGCTGATAAAGGCATTGACGATGCCCGGAATGACGATCTTGAGGGCCTGCGGCAGGACGATCAGGTTCATCATCTTCCAGTAGGACAACCCCAGCGCCTGGGCCGCCTCATACTGTCCCCTGGGAATGGCCTGCAGACCGCCGCGCACCGTTTCCGCCATATAGGCGGCCGAGAACAGCGCCGTGCCGACCAGGGCGCGGAGCAGCTTGTCAAAGTTCATGCCCTCGGGCAGGAACAGCGGCAGCATGATGCTGGCCATGAACAGCACGGTAATCAGCGGCACGCCGCGCCAGACCTCGATGAAAATGATCGAAAACAGCCGCACCACCGCCATCTTGGAGCGGCGTCCGAGGGCGAGGAGGATGCCCAAGGGAAGTGCGGCGACGATGCCGGTGACGGCGACCACCAGGGTGACCAGGAGACCGCCCCATTGCTGGGTCTCGACCGTCACCAGGCCGAAATCGGCCGTGACCAGCACGAGCACCGCGATGATGGCGCAAACGGCTCCGACCCAGCCGAGCAGCGCCGAACGCGCCGCAATGTCTCGGGTCGACGCCCGATGACCGATCGACAGAACGGCGGCGGCGGTCAGAAGAAAGAGAATGATCAGAGTGGAGACGGAGATGAACCCGCCGAATGCGTTTATCTCCGGCATCGAGACGAAGAGGGAGATAAGCCAGATCGCCACGGCGATGCCCGCCAGGATGAGGGCGAGCTTGTTGCGCAGAATCCCCTCCTCGATGCCGAAGGCCGCGAGCGGAACGAACAACGCCGACAGCAGCAGAACCCCGGTAAGGAAGTAGAGCGTCGAACTCGACAGGTTCAGATTGCCGCCGGTGAGCAGGATGAAGGTCATCAGCGGATAGACGACCAGCAGGAACAGCGCGTTCCACTTCTTGTAAGGGACCGACGGTATCGCCATCGTCGCCAGCGCCACGGCGCCGACGATGAAGCAGATATTGACCCGCCAGCGCTGATCGAAGGGGTAGAAGCCGTAGACGAACTGATGGAACTTGGCCCAGACATAGGGCCAGCACGCTCCCGAATCCGGAACGGCGACGCAGGCCTCGCGGTCCTCGCCGGTAAAGACGCCGCGGATCAGAGCCCAGTCGATGATGCCCCAGGCGATCCAGACAACGAAGGCGGTGCCCAGGATGGTGAGCACCGAATTCATCGGACTGGAGAACAGATTGGTCAGCATCCAGCCCACGGGACCGGTGGTGTTGGGCGGCGGCGCAAGGCGCGGCGCCTCCTCGCTGCGGACCCAGGCATGCGGTGATGGAACGTCCGTCATGACCTATCTCTCCACCAGGCGCACGCGCGCATTGTACCAGTTCATGAACATCGACGTCAGTATGCTGAGCGACAGATAGATGAACATCCAGATGAGCACGACCTCGATCGCCCGGCCCGACTGGTTGTTGACGACGCCCCCCATGGCGACGAGATCCGGATAGGCAATCGCGACCGCAAGCGAGGAGTTCTTGGTCAGGTTCAGATACTGGCTGGTGAGCGGCGGGATGATGACGCGCAACGCCTGCGGGATAACGACGAGGCGCAGCGTCGGTTGCGATCTGAGTCCCAGAGCATGGGCGGCTTCCGTCTGGCCGTGACTTACGGCCAGGATGCCAGCGCGCACGATTTCAGCGATGAACGATGCGGTATAGATCGCCAGCGCCAAAAGAAGCGCGATCAGTTCCGGCAGGATCGTGAATCCGCCGGCGAAATTGAAGCCTTTGAATTCGGGATATTCGAAGCTCACCGGCGCGCCGAGCATCAAAAAGGCCAGCAGCGGCAGGCCGATGATGAGGCCAAGGCCGACCCAGAAGCTGTGGAACTGCTCTCCGGTGGCCTCCTGGCGTTTGCGCGCCCAGTGCTTGATGGCAAAGGCGCCGATGAGGCCCACGATGAAAGCGACCGCGACATAACCGCTGCCATCGCCCCAGATAGCCCGCGGCATCGTCAGGCCGCGATTGTTGAGGAAGGCCAGGCCGAAGATGCTGACGCTCTCCTTCGGCCCAGGCAGCGGCTTGAGCACCGCCGCATACCAGAAGAAAATCTGCAGCAGCAGCGGGATATTGCGGATGAGCTCGACATAGCCGGTGGCGATTTTCGCCACCACCCAGTTCGACGACAGGCGCATGATGCCGATGATGAAGCCGAGTAGCGTGGCGAAGACGATACCGAGCCCGGCAACGATCAGCGTATTGAGAAAGCCGACCAAAATAGCGCGGAAGTAGGTCGAGTCGCGTGTGTACTCTACCGGCCGCTGGAYGATGTCGAAKCCGGCGGTGGTCCACAGAAACGCGAATGTCCAGTCGAAGTTCTTGTT
>NNBT01001936.1_pt1 | contig 14329 bp, 22 predicted proteins | sample 1173831 | NCBI WGS metagenome assembly NNBT01 (sample SAMN07173936, study PRJNA388173) | plant metagenome | isolation source: symbiotic tissue sample KVJ10 | place: Norway: Troms, Kvaloya island | reverse complement strand
ACCGCATGGTCGCTCATCGATCTTCTGGGCAGGGACGTGGGGACCGTCGAGGAAAAAGCTCCAGAGGAGTTCCGGATCAAGCCAGGGGAACGTGTCGCCGACAATATGAAGGCGATGAAACTCGGACCCTATTCGACCCTCGACCAGGCGCTCTCGGCGATCGAGACGTTCACGCGATCGACATGCAGGCTGGTGGCGCAGGGCGAGTGATCCCACCTTCCCGATCGGACCTCGCGTCACGCAGCTGACAATCTATTCCGGTGGTAGCTTCAACGCGGCGATGACGACCGTGCTCGCTGGAGTGGGGCAACAACGCGGCTTTCCGATGTGATTGTGTCGGAGCGCGTTAGCCAGCCTGGACGGCGCGCCTTGATCTTGGTTCGTTCCTAGAACTCGTCCCAGGTGGTCGACGGAGTTCGGCTGTTGACGACCTGCTTGGCGGCGCGCCGGGGCGAAGGCCGCGGCGGCGATCCTGCGCAGGCGATCGGGCCCGGAGGCGGTTGTACGCCATATTGCCGTCAATCGAACGGCATGCTTCACTTTCAACTGTGAAGCTGGAGACAGGTTTTGGGACACGGGACGGCTATCCTGCCGTTGGTCCTCAGGCGGGCCCTTAGCTCGGCTACGTCCAAAAACTGAAATGCTTCGCCGGGAACCGAGATGGCAGATTTAGCGAGGGATACTTCTGGCGATGATCAGGGATCACGAGGCGATCGCGATTATTCGAGGGTAGTCGCGCCGATTTGGTACCCGCTTGCGGATACGCTGAGCCCGCTTATGCGGACCGCCCTTACGCGAACCATCGAGCAGGAGCTCATTCCTCGCCTCATGCTCGTTCAAAGAGCGACCGAAGGCCAAAGCCATCAGCCTGTCCACCAGAACGTCGAAGTCAGTTTTTCCTATCAGGATGTAGAGGCATTCTGCGGCGCCATTATCCGCCAGCCCTTGCCAGCCGCAAGGGATTATATCGACAGTCTCATCAGCAAGGGGATGTCTACCGAAGATGTCATCAAGACAGTTTTGTCGAGCGCGGCGAGGCATCTGGGATTGCTGTGGGACAGTGATCGGTTGAGCTTCGTCGATGTTACCGTTGGCCTTTCACGGATCCAACAGCTTTTGCGGATACATAGTCCGGCATTTCGATCCGGATCAGTCGCCAAGGGCGCTGGCCATCGTGTCTTACTGGCGATGGTCCCAGGCGACCAACATACATTTGGGCTATCGGTTGTTGAAGAATATTTCGCCCGAGCGGGATGGGACGTTGAGACGGTAACCTCATCGACGAAGTCGATCATCCTTGATCGGGTACACACGGGATGGTTCGACGTCGTTGGGCTGTCCGCGAGCGGCGAGTCGTCGAGAGACGATATTGCTGCGCTGATCGCTCTGATCCGAGACGCATCAATGAACCAGCAGATCCATATCGTCTTGGGAGGGTTTGCGGTTGTCAGCAATCCTGGGCTTGCGATCGAGCTAGGTGCTGACTCTGGAGCGTGTGACGCCCAGGAGGCGCTGACCACGCTCGCACGGGAAAGCCCGGCAGCGCAGATCTCCGGTTGAGGTCGCAGAGGCTGTGTCAAGCCACGGATCGTTCGTTCTGCAGAACACCCGGTCGGATCGCTACAACGTTGAGCGGGCCCGGATTTTACATGCACTATAGCCGCAACAGGCCAGTCGGCCGGCCGCGTCGATCAGGTATCTGAACTCACGCACTCAGCGCGAAGTTCCGCTAAGCGAGAAAAGCGCGGAAGATTCGAAGTGATTGAGAATGCGCTTTAGAGCCGCGATATTGTATTCGTCTTCGGCGCTTTCGAGCGCATCCTGAAGTACCGCACGAATGTCATCAGCTTCGACCAATTCCATCCCCCAATTGGGGTAAAGGCGCTCACGCTCTTCCTCACTTTGACTGAGCGTAACGATATCATAATGGCGCGGATCGCTATGCAGGTTTGCGATTAAATTTTGTATCTGAGCTGCCGGCCCCTCAATCCACTGAAAGAATATGCCTCTTCCAAAAACGAGCACTCCTGTGATGCCGCGTCCCAAATTGCTGCGCTGAGCTGACTCAACGATCCGGCCGACCTCGCCATCGTCAACGCCGTCAGCTGCGCGGCTGCAGTAGGCGAAATGCATCATCCTGGGCAGAGCGGCATCGTCCAACTCATGGCCAGGCCGAAAATTGAATTCGTCGAACATGATTGGCCCTTCGGCGTTCTGTGGCGGGTCACCCTGTGATGGCGCATGTTACCGCATCCGAACCAATTTGGCGTTGAGTCTGTGCCCGACTGGCGCGTCAGGCCGAAAAGCCACTTGCGCCCCTATCCAATTTTCCAACCATCCCTTACCCGCTCGGCGAAGACCAGGGCCCCGAGGCGTTGGAGTACCGACGCATCGCGATTTGCGGCAGCAGAGAGTCATAGCTCATGCGATTGGCTAATCCGAGGTCTCGATGTTTACGGAGCGGTAACCATCCGCGCTGAAGGTCCTATTTTGCCTTTGCCGAAAGCTCCCGATGCTCAGCCGCCGCTGCTTCACGTTTCCGCTGCTCTCCGTTGCGGCTACTGGCCTCGCCGCCTGCGGTAGCGCGAGTATCATAGGGTTCCCTGACCTAGGTTCGAGCCGGCGCAGCCTCACGGCACGCACATTGACCCGTGCGAACAGCGCCGAAGTTTACGCCTCATACCCCGGCGAGCGGTTTCCTGTGCCCGCAGTAGATTACAGACAGATCGACCCCGGCTATCTGCGGCAGATCGTTGAATTCGCCGGCCGCCAGGCGCCGGGATCGATCATTGTAGATCCCACTGCGTACCACCTCTATTTCGTCGAGACGCCGGGTGTGGCCACCCGCTATGGCGTGGGCGTCGGCCGCGAAGGATTCGGCTGGTCCGGTGCGGCTCGCATCAACATGAAGCGCGATTGGCCCGACTGGGTGCCGCCGCAGGATATGATCAACCGCGAGCCCGAGATCAGAGCGAAGCTCGAAAAAACGTCCCGTGGTTTGGGCGTGCTAGGCGGCCCCAAAAACCCTTTGGGCGCTCGTGCGCTTTACCTCTTCGACGACAGCGGAGATATCGGATATCGGATCCACGGCACACTCGAGCCCTATACTGTAGGCACGAACGTTTCGTCGGGCTGCGTACGGATGATCAACCAGGACATCATTCATCTGTACGCGCGCGTTGCGCCCGGCACGCCGGTCACCGTGCTGTCGGGTTGAAGTGGCGGACGTGCGAATCCGATGAGCGACCTGCCTAGCTTTTGATGGCGGGCCATCCATAAGCTGGACGAGGAGTCCGACGTACTCGGTCTTTCCGCAGGCTCCACGATGGTGATCAATTCCAACTACGGCGCACCTAACGTTTCGGCAGGCATTCAGAGCCTCTCATTTTCTGGCTCAAGTTCCTCATTGGCTCGCTTGCTTCCGCCAGTCGCGGGGCAGATCAATACCCTTGGCGAGATCGCCCCCTTTGATAGTGAGATTGGCTGTCCCGTCGAGGCAGCTCTCGAGCAGCACTGGCTTGAGGAACGCCAGCGGCAGCAGCTGCGCGACATAGCGTTCGCTGACATCCTCCGCAGCCGCGATCTCGCACATAGAGGTTGTCCGCCCATGGACCAGATCGGCGTACCACGTCACCGCGCGGGCGATAGCCTTGATCAGCGACTTGTCGAGCCGCGCGCGGGCGTTTGAGCCGTCGCCCGGCGCAACGACCAGATGCAGATCCTGGCCCTTCTTGACGAAGCAAGCCTCGATCTAGATCGCAGCGGGCGGTGCGTCATCGTTCACCCCGCCTTGCCCCTCAAACAAGGATGCGGCCGAACCAACCGGAACCGATTTGAGATCGATGCATAGGCCATCACTACGGATCGTGATCCGCTCGACGAAGCGATAATCCGATTCCGCCATCGTATGTGAACCAAGCGTGGCGAGATCACTCGGTTACGATGAGTGACTGCAATGCGGATAAGCACCGCGGCATGCCGGGGCCTTGGCCGCAATCTTGGTGTGAGGATGATCCGTGCGCCTTGAGCCTATAGCAGGGGGCCTAACATTCAACCCGATATGCGCCCCTCACAGGGACAACAATGCAGGCGATCTCACACCGTACCGATCCGCGCTCCATGGCTGTGCGATGTTGCAGCCGGTCGGGAGCCATCGTGCGCGTCGGCACGGGCAAAGGGAGATTAACGGGTGGCAACCCGCCGCTGCCGTTTGGCATCCGAAATCTCCCTTGGTCAACTTCCACCATCTGGCGCAAGGAGGGGGAACTTCGTCAAAGCTATTGCCGCCCACTTCGTCGGCCCGGATTGCGGATTACGGGTCCGCGCTCCAGTCGCAGTCGCCTCCGGCATCGACCGACCGGTAGAGCCCGGGCCACCACCATCGTGGACGACGACAGCGCCGACCGCCGAGGTCACCCGCTGGTCAATGCAGGTGAGGCAGACGGCGAGACGGTGAAGTTGACGCCCACGCCGACTTGCCCCTCGACCTTGGCCGTATCCGGCTCAGGCCCCACCGCCTCGAGCCGCCCGGGAGCGGAGAGGCGCATCATCGCCCGACCTCTCGCCGCCTAGGGATCGCGATTTCAGTCGCGTGAGCCTTAATCAAGCCATTATCGACGCCATCGATGCTGAGCACATAGCCGGGCCTGACAAGCGCGGCCTGGACCTTGCGAGTATTCATGATGGTGCTCCGGGCATGAAAAAGCCCGCCGGTCAGGGCGGGCTTGCGTTTGGTAGAGAAATCGTTGTTCGCTGTGAGAGACCTGCCTTTAGGTCCGCGCAACGGTCACCAGTTCTTCACTTCCCTGGGCGCTTCAATCGAGCCGGCATCAGTCCTGCGGAAAATGCCGTTACACAGAAGGCGGCAGAGGGGATGGGCCAGCTCGAGCAGCAGGCGAGAGATCGCCAGGGTGCGATGGCGCATCACTACGCAGGCCAGGCAGTCATTGCCTTCATCGCGGGATGGTCACCCGTTTCCGTCGAACTTCAACCGCCCGACTTCACAACATGCATTCTGGCCTATCGTGATCCCATTCATGTCGGGGCCGATGGCCGGTTGGCGCAGGAAACACTCCTGACGGCGATGAAGATCAACCGTGCTGCGCTTCGTTCACGATTGTTGTTCTGGAGCCTGCTAGCATTGACTGATGAGCCGGTTGTTTCGCCCTTTCAGGGCGAACACGCTGCCTTCCAGCGACTTGCCTATGGAATGCACCCGCACTCGAATGAAAGCGCCTATCGGTCGATGATCGAGGTGGAGATTGCCGTGAAAGAGATCATGGCCGGTGCGGTCCAGATCTGGATGTTTGCTGTCGCGGCCCGCTTGCTCGCTTTCAAGGCGGTGGATGATGAGGCGATCGATCAGCTTCGTCCGACGCAAGAGGTTCAACCGCAACAGCTGTAACTCTGTGACGACGCGACATAGGGACAGCCTCAACCGCCCCGCGCGTTCACCTTGGGATTGGCAAGCAGGCCAGCAAGATGATCCCGTGGCGCTCTTTCAAGCGTCGCTGATCCTTCAGCGCGAGCCGAGAATAGCGATGACTGGGTCAGGCCAGACGGAAGGCCATGCCAGCGACGACAAAAATGACCGCGACCCACAGGGCCACGTCCAGTGACGGGCGCCTGGAGTTCACGCTCCAGCCCGGGCGTCAATCGCTCGTAGTCGCTGGATATCTGAACAGATGAAAGTCACCTCGGCGGAACCGCGTACCGCTGTAAGCGAACGCGACCTGTGAGGATGGTCACCCCTCCCATTCAGCATGAGATCAAGGCTGAGGGGCGGTAGCGAACTCAGGAACTCGATTTCACAATCGTGCCGGTAGCGTTCGGAGCATTTTGAAATAATTGTCCCGGTCAACTTCGACCTGACGAAGTCGGAAGCAGAGAATTCGGTCATCTTCACAAAATGGAACATTTGGGTTCTCCACACAGACAACCCACCACAACCTTTGATTGTTCCTCCGGTGCCTTATATCACCCAACGACAATTCGGGCGGTGCTCGATGTCGGCGTAGCTCTTCAGGTCCTGTCACTCGTGGTGGACCGCCCGCGCTTCCGTTGCGACCGCGTCAGGCGCTGAGTAGAGTGCCTCGCCGGATAACCTGCCTGATCGCATGTACTTTCTGATTGATTGCGTCGAAGCCGGCGAGGAGGCTCCTTTCACGCGCCTCAGCCCTTGCCCCAATATCGATCATCTCAATGATCGCGAGCGCATCGCTTTGTCTAATCCGGACAGCGACATAGCCTTCGGCATCTGGCTCTTCGGCCATCACCGCCCCGCCGAAACGGTCTCGCGGGGTGTCTCTTTCGAAGGCAAGCGGCATCTAACAATCCTTCGTCTAGAGCATAAAGCCCTACTACAGGTGATGGTTAGTCGAGTGCGGCTCGCCTAGCGGCTTCATCGCCCGCGCGAAGCTCTCGGCTTGTGCTTGCCGCTCCTCACGCGTCATCTGGTGGATGGTCGCCACATCGAGCAATTCGGCCATGGTCGGCTTACGCCCAAGAGCCTTCGTCAATATGGCGACCCGCTCAACCCATGTGATCGGCTTTTCGGTCATGCTTTGTCGTAACACATCCCCGCGCTACAATCTGTTCCTAAGGTCGTCGCTTAGCTGGCTGTTAAGGTGTTCGGTCGATCCCTTGGGTCCAACCCTGTGCGAGGGATAATGCCCATGAAGCTCGTCACGCCCGCCACCGCGGCCTTGGCCGTCCTACTGTCGTCCGCACCTAAAGCCTACGCTGCGGACCACAGCGTAATGTTCGCCTGCATGGATGAGCAGCAGGGCGTGCCGCCCTCATCGCGAGCGTCGATCTGTGCCTGCTATGTCGAGAAGGCTAGCTCCTGGTCTGTGCGGCTTCTTTACCTGATATCGTCGCAGGCCATCATCTATGCCTCGAAGCGGTCGATGATGGGAGAATGCCTCGCGGCTGATTACGTCGAACGGAGCGAGCCTCGAAAGCCGCTCTGACAGCCGAGGACTTACCACCCCTGCTCGGATCGGTCCGCTATTGCTCCACCTCCATCAGCTCGGCAATTGCCTTGTCGATCTCATCGCGCTGCTGGCGAAGGTGCTGGATCTGGGCGTCAATCTTCTCTTTCGAAAAGCCGCCTTCGCGGAGCGCTTTCTTCGCCTCGGCAACGGTAAAACCCTGCGCGCGCCAGCGGACAATGTCGGCGAGCTTCAGGCGGTCGGACTCGCTATAGACGCGAGCGAAACCCACGCGCATTGGAGACAGCAGCCCCTGCTGCTCGTAAAACCGGATGGTCCGCTGCGACACGCCGGATTGCTGAGCCATGTCGCCGATGGTGAAATTACGTGACGTGCGCATAACCGGTCGCCTGTTTTCTCAAATGATCACTGCTCCGAATACTCGATTTCGACTGATTCGACGACGGGCTACCGTTAGGAAAGCCTCCGCCTAACAAGCTCCGAAGATTGAGGCGCTTAGGAGCCGAACATCCGTGCTGCGGCTAGTTGGGGGCGGTCTGTCAGACCGTCGTGCAATCTTCAGCCAAGTGTGATTTTACACCTGCATGCTGGACCGATTGAAAGACTGGGCGCGGCAGCTGAAGCGCGATGTTGTCGCCCTCTGGATAGCTGCGCGCGATCCACGAACGCCATGGCTGGCGAAACTGGTTGCTGCAGCCGTGGCAGGGTATGCGCTCAGTCCGGTCGACCTGATTCCTGATTTCATCCCAATCCTCGGCTATCTAGACGACCTGTTCATCGTTCCAGCAGGTATCGCACTGGCAGTCAGCCTCATTCCGCCAGCGATCATGGCCGACTTCCGTAGACAGGCCGACGACCTGGACGGTCGTCCGCGGAGCATCGCGGCGGCTGCAGTTATCGTTTTCATCTGGTTGGCGAGCATTGCAGCCGCCAGCTCGTGGGCCCTACGGCAGTTTCAGTGACCGCCCTCTTTTGCTACGGGGGGCGGTCGGTCTTCCGCTATCTCCGCTTCGCGGATCTGACTTCGCCACGCTCTTGTGCCACCATACTCTTCATCGACGTGGCGCTTGGCTCAAGCTTCGATCTCCAAAGCATCGGCCCGGGCAGGGTGCGCAGCAGCGATCAGGCCGTGCCGGCCGCCGTTGTCCAACAAAAAGTAGCATGCGAGGTTGAGGACGACCACAGTGGCCAAGGGGGCGGGAATTTAACGATGAAGGCTGCCGCTGAGGGCTATCTGGTCATATCATCGCTCCTTTGGCCAATTTGGGCCCTATCTGCCTCCGGTTATAGTGTGGTCTTCGCGTCTGGTGCAGGCGTGATGAGTTGCATGTTCGCGAGCTACGCCCTCTCAAAACGAAATTATTGATAGCCCAGCGTGGGAGCACACGTTCAATCGCTGCGGCTCATAGTCGGCGTCATGGTTCCGTCGAACGAGCCAGCCAACAAATTCGCCTGAGACTGCGGATGTATCCGCGTTGGCAGCCTGATCGCCTTCAAGACCGAAGACGCTCTGAGTGCCTACTGCACCAGAAGCCAGCTCTGATCCTGGATGAGCGCGGCTGCCACCGTGTTCTCGATGCGGACCATGAACTGTCCGTAGACGTAGATGTCACTCGCTCCAGCGTTCTGGTAGATCGCCAGCACGCCGTCTTGGATTGCGGTGTAGCCAGCGTAGCCGCTGGCATCGAAAACCGCCCGAAGGTCGATCCCGTCGCGCGCGCCGCCGGCGTTCCAGTCGACGATGTCGTCGCCATTGTCGCCGGCGAGAAACACGAACAGATCGCCGCCACTGCCGCCGGTCAGCACGTCGCCGCCCGCGCCGCCGGTGATCAGGTCGCCCTCGCTCCCGCCATTGATCGTATCCCCGCCGGCGCCGCCAAACAGCATGTCGACGCCCGAGCTACCGGAGAGACTGTCGGCCGCGGCTCCACCATAGATCGTGTCGTTGCCTGCCCCACCATTGACGGTGCCCACCTGGGTGCCGATGCGACCGTCGAACAGGTCATTGCCACCGTTCAAAAAGACACCAGTGGTGTTCCCTTGGAGATAGCCGTTGTTGATGACGACGTCGTCGAAGTTGCTCAGGTCGAGCGCTTCGCCTCCGCGGCCGATGATGGAGCCCGTGTTGATGATGGCGGCGCCCTGCGCGCTGAAGGCGTCCACGCCGTCTCCAGCCGAGTCGATAAAGCCGACATTGTAAAGGTTGAGCTTGGACCCGGTCGACAGGATCGCGTCGTTCCCTGAACACAGGATCGAACTGTAGTTGGTGATCGAGGTCGCCGCGCCGGCACCGATCTGGATGCCCTCAAGTCCGCCAGATATCACGCCCGAATTGACGAGCGTGTTCCCGCCCGCACCGAGGTTGATGCCGATGTTTCGAGCCAGGAGCGTTCCTGTGGCCTCGACCACGACGGTGTGGTTTCCGCCAGCGAACTCGACGGTATTGGCGTCGGCTCCTGACGTAGAGACGAAGCCCTGCACCGTGAGGGCATTGGCGCCAGCCCCAACGATGGCATGCGTCGTGGCTGCGTATGTGACGACGCTGCCGGGCCAGGTGACCACGAGGCCGTCGCCGGCCCCGAGGTTGAAGGTAGTATTGCGGGCAGTGGACTGAACCGAAATGGCCATGTTTGTCTTCCTGGGCTGAGCACTCGATACCGGGCGGCATTTCAGGAAGCAGACGCGCCTAGCCTCTGAGGGTCGTCATCCATTTGGATGAAGAATGTGCCAGCACCTTCAAAACGTTGATCGAAGGCGGCAAGGGGCTGATTGTGTTGAAAAAGTCCGCAGTGATACTTCGAGGGAGATCGCCGGGCCAGCGCGTAGAAATTTCATCTCCCATCAGATGCGAAGTCTGGTCGCAGAGGGCATGTCGCAGGAGCCGGAAGATCGTTCTTCTCCGTCTGGCATCAGCGTCAAGCGCGTTTCGCGTCAGCCGGACTTTTTCAACACAATCGGCTACATGCTGGCGCAGCTAGCCTTGCCCACCCGCCGCCCTGATCCGCGCAAAGCGATCAATGCCCACAATACGCCTATGGCGTCCTCGAGGTGCGGAGGCCGCAACCTGTCGTCTAGGCCGAGCGTGGTGGATCACTACGCCGTCCTGCGTGAACGGACCGGGATGAGCCATGGGAGCACTGCGGTAGCGCCTGCTTTTCGTTGAGGTAGTAGGCGGTGCCGGCGCGGCCGCCCGAGCTTTCCGCGCACAATGCGGAAAGTCCCCCGAAGGATTCCAGTTCGTTGATGTTCGCCCTGATCAGCGGGCGGACCTTTTGGATGTCAGCCATCCCCAAAGCGGTCGCCAGATCAGTATCGAGCACGCACGACTCTTCGTCGACGATGACGACCGCAAGCGCTTAGGCGAGGCGGGAGGGTCAAGCAACGCCGGGCCGCAAGAAGGGGGGGCCAACCGAGCGACCCGGCGTCGCACGCTCCGAGGAGCGCTTAACCAAGAGTGCGACCCCTTGGTTAGCGGTAGGTTAGCATGGGCGAACCTGAGCGCTCGGAGACAAGTGGTCGCATCGTGTGACCGGATAGCACCTAATTGATGTGCGTGTCGGAAGGCGCCTTTCGAAAGCAGGCGATCCCCTCGCGCTCCAGCGTCGTGAAAAACTCGGCATAAGCCGCATGATCCGTCTCAAATAGGTCGGTCCAGACTGTCGAGCCGCCGTCGGTATCAACCACTTCCAGCGACCAACTGGCATCACCATCGGCCATGCGGTAAATTTGGACATCGACCGTCTCACCCTCGCGCGTGACCTTGCCGCACAAAGGCGAGTGCTCGATCTCGGGATGTTTTTCGGTCATCGCTTGTTCCCCTTGCATCGCGGCTGGTCGATCAAAATGGACACGGCGGCAGACGGAGTCGAATCGCCAAAGAGAAGCCCGCCGGCCCGGGCCAGTGGGCTTCGCCGCACCATGCGGCCGGCCCTGGGCAAAGTTGCTCGGGGTTTAAACGATGATTTCGCGGAGGACGGCTATCAGGTGTTGCGACGTGATCGGCTTTTTCAGAACGAGACTGCGCGAAACCCAAGCGTTCGGCCAAACAGCGGCATCGAGACCCGTAACGTAGACGATCGGTATCGTGGGAGACCTCTCGCGAATGGAACGAGCGATGTCCAACCACGCCCATCGTTTTTCAGCACTCCTCCGATCACAACGGCGCGAAGCCGTGGCGCGTAGAGGTCAAACGTAGCCATCGCATCCGCGCCGACCGGGCTTGAAACGACGCCGAAACCATCCTTTTCCAGAGCGGCGACGCACTCCAAATGAGTGACCGGCTCGAACTCGATGAGATGGATCATGGTCAATTGCATTGCCGCTGGAGCCTGCTGGACCAGCGAGCACGGGCATGTGGCAATAGCACCTTGGCCTTTTGCGTTTAGCGCCGCTGCAGCCGCCTGTATTCGCTACTTACGGCGTCAAGCAGATGATCGCAGTCGATGTCCGATTGGTCGGAGCCGCTATGCTGGACCCTTCCCTGAGCCACAGGGCATTGACGCATATCGACCGCTCTAACCGAATAGCTGTGGCCTCCGCTGACTGGAGACAGGACGGCGACGATGCCGTATCGGCCGCATTTCGCTTGCATGGTGCTGTTCGCCGTAATGCCAGGAGTGAGCATGATGACCATGAAGACTCTGCAACGATCATTGGTAGAAAAGACGCCTCGCCGCTCTACGGTGCAGGGGTCTTTGGTCGAGCGCGCTGTTGCGGTCAGCATGAGACTATCGTCGCAATGGGGCCGCCTCTCGCCAAAGCGTTAGCCTTCGTTAAGGAGCCAGTGAGACGGTCGTTACGTCAACGAGAAACGGCTATGGCTGTCCAAACCGCGCTGCCCACCCGGAAATCCCGGCTTCCCCTGATGACCGCGATATTCGTCGGTCTAGCCTGTTGTACAATTGCGGCCGTGAGTGTCTGGCGGGAGGCGACCGTGCGCGCGGCTGATCTGCGCAGCGCCGAAGTCGATGTGGCAAATATGGCCAGGTCGCTCATACAGCATGCAGAGGACTCCATAGAGCTGTCCGAGGCAATCCTGTTGGGCATGGTCGCTAGGATTGAAAACGCAGGGACAAGCGAGCCGGCTGTCCAGTTGATGCAGGCGTTTTTGGAAGCTCGCAGTACGACGCTCGGCAGGATTAGGGGTCTGTTCGTCTATGACAATAACGGTGCTTGGCTAGCGACGACTGAGAAGATCCAGACGCAAGGCCTCAACAATAGCGACCGGGCCTATTTTCAGCATCATCGCGCCAACGACGATCGGAAGACATTTCTCGGCGACCCGGTGCGCAGTCGCTCGGGCGGCCAGTGGATCATCACCGTCTCGCGTCGTTTCAACAAGCCCGACGGCAGCTTTGGCGGCGTCGTGCTGGCGACGTTGGATGCCAGCTACTTCTCCCGCTTCTACGAACAATATGACTTAGGGCCGAACGGATCAGTCGCCCTGCTGAACGGGCAAGGCGTCCTGTTGGCGCGAAGCCGGGACAATGGCCAGCTTGTCGGGCGGGATTTATCGGGCACTTCCTTGTTCCGGGAACGTCTCAAAGAGGCGCGAAACGCAGTCTATTACTTCACCTCACCGATCGACGGGGTTAAGCGGATCAGCGCTTATCGAGCCAGCGACAGATATTCGCTGGTGCTCCTGGCGACCGAAGCGGAGATGGACGTGCTTGCGGCATGGCAAAGCAGGGTCACCATTCGGAGTGGCATCACTCTATTTCTAGTTGTTTCACTTGGCGTCGTTGGGTTTTTTCTGGTCCGGCAACTGGCAGCACGCCAGCGCATGGCCGCTGCCCTTGAAGCACAGGAAGCCAATTTCCGCCTCCTGGCTGAAACCTCTAGCGATATGGTCACTCGCATCGGCCTTGATGAAACTCTGAGATACGTCTCCCCCTCGGCCAAGTCGGTCGTCGGCTGGGAGGCCGCGCAGCTCGAAGGGACGCCGGCATTGGCAGGCGTACATCCTGAGGACATTGCTCGCGTACGCGCGCTGGTCTCTCAAATGAGGGACGGGCTCCAGACCGAGGGCCGGCTCGTCTACCGCACCCGTCACAGGGAGCGGGGTGAAGTCTGGCTTGAGTCCTGTCTGCGCGTGACCCGTGATGACGCGACAGACCTGGTCGATGGGGTCGTGGCCGTGTCTCGGGACATGACCGAGCACAAGGATCTGCAGGCAAGGCTTGCAGATCTCGCCGCAACCGACGCGCTGACCAGGCTTGCTAACCGACGCACGTTCGATGAACGTTTCAGTGTCGAATGGAACAGCGCCGTCGAAAGCAAAAGCTGTCTGTCGGTCATCATGATCGACGTCGATAACTTCAAAATGTTCAATGACAGCTATGGGCACGATGCCGGCGACCGGTGTCTTCTGTCGGTCGCACAAGGCTTGGCATCAGTCGTGCACCGCCCTCACGACCTCGTGGCACGATATGGCGGAGAGGAGTTTGCGGTCCTGCTTCCCAATACAGACGCTGCCGGCTGTGCCGTAGTCGCGCAGCAACTGCACGAGGCCGTCACTGCTCTCGGCCTCACCCATGTACAGAACCAGCCCCTTGGTCGCGTCAGCATCAGCCTCGGGGGAGCATCTGCCGTGCCCGGCCAAGGCAACACAGCGGCAATCGTGCTGAAGGCCGCTGATGCGGCCCTCTACGTTGCGAAGCGCGCCGGGCGTAACCAGTTCTACATGGCGCCACGTTTAGGCTTGGCCGCGTAAATTGGCGCACATGCTGCGCCACCTCAGCAAGCGAACCGGCGTCGCCTTTTCCGTCATCAGCCATCGTGATGCAGCAAACGCATGGCGCATGCTTTTGCTGACGCCTGTAGTGGAAAGCTACATTCGAGCTTCTAATCGTTTAGCAACCATCAAATCATGCGATAGCGCAATCAGATTGTCCGGCCTTACTTCGTTCGACTCGATTGCCCCTATAAAGCCGTAGCGTAAAAATATGTGATCAGTTACAACTGTTCTAAGACAGCCGCCCATCGACCATTCAGAAAATTGCCGCCGCTCGCAATCGACAAACTGAATCAGTTTGATGTCATGGTGCCTGTCGTCATTTTCAATTATCCGAAAGAGCTCCCATACCTTATCTCTATGCCCCTCTATGATTTGTATAAAATTCAACCTATCGAATACCAAGAAGCCGGTTATCTGTTTTAATTTGTTATATTTTTGCGATTTTAGCAAAATTGATCGAAATTCTTCTATAATGTTACTTTTTATGTTTGGATTTAATCGTGACGTATATATCAAACGATAAATTATACGCTCGTTCATGTCTTATGTGCCCAGCATTTTATTTGGGATCGCGGCCATAAACCAACAGAACATCATCGAACTGTTTATGACGGGTAGGCACCTAGGTCGTGTGGACGAA
>NNBT01001991.1_pt1 | contig 14388 bp, 13 predicted proteins | sample 1173831 | NCBI WGS metagenome assembly NNBT01 (sample SAMN07173936, study PRJNA388173) | plant metagenome | isolation source: symbiotic tissue sample KVJ10 | place: Norway: Troms, Kvaloya island | reverse complement strand
GAACAGGTGGTTCAACCGSCTGCGTGGCTKCGGCTTCGTCTCGGCTGGCGMGAACGCGCCCGACATCTTCGBCCACATGGAARCGATGCGGCGCTACGGGCTCGTCGAGTTGATCCCCGGCCAGGTCGTTCTGGTACGCTACGGGCCCGGGCCCAAGGGCCTGATGGCGGCCGAGATCCGGCTGGAGCAGGGCGGGGCGCCGAGCTCGCACTGAGCTGACGTCCGTCGCGGTTTACTCGTCGTCATTGCGAGCGCGGCGAAGCAATCCAGAAGGGCCCGCTCGACGGCTCCTGGATTGCTTCGCTGCGCTCGCAATGACGGTAGACGCCTGCCCTAAAGCGCAAACGATGTCCCGCAGCCACACGAACTCGTCGCGTTGGGGTTGGTGATCCTGAAGGATTGTCCGATCAGGTCGTCGACGAAGTCGATCGTGCAGCCGGCGAGCAGGTCGAGCGAGGTTTCGTCGATCAGAACGGTGGCGCCGTCGCGCTCGATGACGAGATCGCCCGGCGCCTTTTCGCGGTCCACGTCGAAGATGTACTGGAAGCCCGAGCAGCCGCCACCGGCGACGCTGACGCGCAGCATCGAGCCCGGCGGTTCCTTCGCCATCACCGACAGAATGCGGGTGGCAGCCTTGTCGGTCACGGCGATGCCGCGCGGATCGACCTCGAGAGTGGCGGTCATGGCGATCTCCCGGAGCAGAAGCTCCTTGCACCTTGGTTACCCGCAAAGGTAAGTGCGCCGCAACGCCTTCACAAGCCGGAAGGCGGCGACGGACCCGCCATGCCGCATCCAGAAGACCCCGCCGTCAGGACCGGCTCCGAGCGCGAGCCAGGCGATCGCTGGCGCGCCGCTTACGCCTGCCGCACCGCCACGAGCCGCGGCCGGCTGGTGGCGGAGCCGGCCTCGCCGACCCGCAATCCGTTCCAGCGCGACCGCGACCGCATCATCCACTCGACGGCGTTTCGCCGCCTCAAGCACAAGACGCAGGTCTTCGTCTCGCATGAGGGCGACCATTTCCGCACGCGGCTGACGCATACGATCGAGGTGGCACAGATCGCGCGCGCTCTGGCGCGAGCGCTGGGGCTCGACGAGGACCTCGCCGAGGCGCTGGCGCTGGCGCATGACCTCGGACACACGCCCTTCGGCCATACCGGCGAGGATGCGCTGGCCGCGTGCATGGAGGGCTTCGGCGGTTTCGATCACAACGCGCAGACGCTGCGGATCGTGACCCGGCTGGAGCGGCGTTATGCCGGGTTTGACGGGCTCAACCTGACCTGGGAGACGCTGGAAGGGCTGGTCAAGCACAACGGCCCGCTGCTGCTCGCGGACGGCTCCCCGACCGACCGCTACGCGCAGAGCGGCATCCCCGCCGCGATCGTCGAATACCAGGCGAAACAGGACCTTTGGCTCGACAGCTACGCCGCGGCGGAAGCGCAGGTCGCGGCGCTGGCCGACGACATCGCCTACAACGCCCACGACATCGACGACGGCCTGCGGGCCGGGCTGTTCGGCCATGGGGAGCTCAGGGCCGTACCGTTCCTGGCCGCCTTGCTGGACGAGATCGACGGGTTGCATCCGGGGCTGGAGACGGCGCGCGCGACCAACGAGCTGGTGCGCCGCGTGATCACGCGCTTCGTCGAGGGCGTCATCGCCGAGTCGCAGGCGCGGCTGGCGGCGCTGGCGCCGATCGATGCCGATGCGATCCGGCGGGCGGGGCATCCGGTCGTCGCCTTCCCGGCGGACATCGCCGCGGCCGACCGGGACATCAAGGCCTTCCTCTATCCCAACATGTACCGCCATGCCCGGATCGCGCCGATCCGCCGCGATGCGGCGCAGGTCGTGCGCGACCTGTTCGGCCGCTTCAGCGCCGATCCCGCGCTGATGCCGGCCGAGTGGGCGGCCGGCTGCGGGAGCCTCGACGGGCCACGCCGGGCGCGACGCATCGCCGACTACATCGCCGGCATGACCGACTGGTACGCGCTCGACGAGCATCGCCGGCTGTTTGACGCGACCCCCACGCTGCGATAGGGCCGAGCGCTCCCGACCTCCCAGACCTGCCCGTTTGCAGCAGATATTGGCCGCCATGAACCTGTTCGAGACCTATTCCGCCCGCGTCGCCACCGCGCTTTCGGCGCTCGCCGCACGCGGCGCCCTGCCTGCGGGGCTCGATCTCGGTCGTGTCGTGGTCGAGCCGACGCGCGATCCCGCCCATGGCGATCTGGCGACCAACGCCGCGATGGTGCTAGCCAAGGAAGCCGGCACCAACCCGCGTGCGCTCGCGGCGCTGCTGGTCGAGGAACTCAGCCAGGACGCCGAGATCGTCCGCTGCGAGATCGCGGGGCCGGGCTTCATCAACCTGACGCTGCAGCCGGCCGTCTTCACCGCGATCCTGAAGGACGCGGTCGAGCGGGGGCTCGACTATGGGCGCGGCACGCCCAAGCCGCAGCCCAGGGTCAATGTCGAATATGTCTCGGCCAATCCGACCGGGCCGATGCATGTCGGCCATGGACGTGGCGCGGTGTTCGGCGATTCGCTCGCCAATATCCTCGCCTTCGCCGGCCATGACGTGACGCGCGAATACTACATCAACGACGCCGGCGCGCAGGTCGACGTTCTCGCCCGCTCCGCCTTCCTGCGCTATCGCGAGGCGCTGGGCGAGACGATCACGATCCCCGAAGGCCTTTATCCGGGCGACTATCTCGTCTCCGTCGGCGAGACCCTCGCGAAGGCGCATGGCGATGCGCTGCTGGCGAAGCCTGAAACCGAATGGCTGCCGCTGGTGCGGACCGTTGCTATCGACGGCATGATGGCGATGATCCGCGACGATCTCGCGGCGCTCGGCGTCGTCCATGACGTCTTCTTTTCCGAGCGCTCGCTGCAGAGCGTCGCCGGGGGAGGCGACGCGGTTGCCGAGACGATCGCCGATCTGCGCGCCCGCGACCTGATCTATCAGGGCCGGCTGCCCCCGCCCAAGGGCCAGAAGGACGAGGACTGGGAGGATCGTGAGCAGGCGCTGTTCCGGGCGACGCAGTTCGGCGACGATGTCGACCGGCCGCTGCTGAAGTCTGATGGCAGCTACACCTATTTCGCCAACGACATCGCCTATCACCGCTCGAAATTCACCCGCGGCTTCGCCCAGATGATCGACGTCTGGGGCGCCGACCATGGCGGCTACGTCAAGCGCATGCAGGCGGCGGTGAAGGCCGTGACGCATGAGAAGGGCGCGCTCGACGTCAAGCTCTGCCAGCTCGTCAAGCTGCTGCGCGACGGCGAGCCGGTGAAGATGTCGAAGCGCTCGGGCGATTTCGTCACGCTGCGCGAGGTCATCGATGAGGTCGGCCGCGACGCCGTGCGCTTCATGATGATCTTCCGCAAGAATGACGCGACGCTCGACTTCGACCTTGCCAAGGTCGTCGAGCAGTCGAAGGACAATCCGGTCTTCTACGTCCAGTACGCGCATGCGCGCTGCGCCTCGATCTTCCGGCAGGCGCGCGAGGCGTTTCCCGATCTCGACCTGTCGCCTGCGTCGCTCGCGCTGGCCGACCTCGCGCGCCTCGACGACGAGGCCGAGGTGGGCATCGTCAAGTTGATCGCGTCCTATCCGCGAATCATTGAAGGCGCGGCGACCGCTCACGAGCCACATCGCGTGGCGTTTTTCGTGCATGAGCTGGCGAGCGCTTTCCACTCCTTGTGGAACAAGGGCAAAGACTCGCCGCAATTACGGTTCGTTAATCAAACTGATCGAGAGTCGACTATGGCGAGGTTGGCGTTTGTGCATGCGGTGCGCAGCGTCCTTGCTTCCGGTCTGGCTGTCGCAGGCGTTGCGGCGCCGGAAGAGATGCGCTGACGGCCGGCTGGCCCTCAGCGCGCACAAGGTCAGGTTGACCGCGCGGCGGGTTGGGCGTTCCATCCGCATCGCCGGGCCTGCGCTGGAATGGATCGTGCCATGAGTGAGCCAGCTAGAAACCGTTTCGCCCTCGATCTCGAAGATCTCGAGCGGCAGCTCCGCAGCGCGGGGCAGGCGCCCAAGGTCGGCCTGCCCGCCGACCCGCTGGCCGAATTGACACGCATCGTCGACCAGGGCGACCCGCTGAAGGACGTTTTCGGTCATCGTGCAGGCGCTGTGCCCCAGCGCGTTCCGGCGTCCTGGCAGGCTCAGGCGCAGTCGCGCCCGGAGCCGTCGCGGCATGAGCCGTCCTTTAACCCGGTCCAGGAACTCCAGGCCGCCGTCGAGCAGGCGCCGCCGCCCGCCGAGCTGCGTGGTGCGCTCGACGAGTTCGAGGCGCTGCTGCGTCGGACGGAAGCGCCGCGTACGGCGCCTGTCGCGGTCGCGACGCCGCCGCGCGCCGAGCCGCGGTTCTCGTCGGATGACGAGAGCTTCGAGCGGCCGGCCCCTCAGGCTTATGTCCGTCCCACCTCATTTCAGGGCGCGACGCCGGCCGCGCGCGATCTCGACGAAGCGCATGAAACCTATTCCCCGGAGCCTTACGCCTATGAAGAGCGCGGGGCATACGCCGCCGCGCCGGCGCCTGTTGCGGCGCAGCCGGCCGAGGACGACATGCCGGATCTCGAGCCGCGCCGCTCGCGCAAGGGCCTCTATGCCGCCGCTGCTCTGATCGTCGTCGGCGTGGTGGGCGTCGGCGCTGCGATGTCGCTGCGGGGCCCCACGGCGCGCACCGACGGCCAGCCTCCGACCATCGCCGCCGCGTCCGGGCCGACCAAGGTCGAGCCGGTCAATCCCGGCGGCGCCGATATTCCCAACCAGAACAAGCAGATCTACGACCGGCCGGGCGATACGCCGGTGGGCCAGACCAAGGTGGTCAGCCGCGAGGAGCAGCCGGTCGACGTGCAGCAGGCGGCGCGTTCGCTGCCGGCCCGCGTCGTGCTGCCGGGGCCGGGCACGGGGTCGGCGACGCCGTCGACGCCTGCGGTTGCCGCAGCCAACCCGCTGGCGCAGGCGCCGGCCGTGATCGCACGTGATCCGGCCCCCGCCGAGCCGGCCCTGACGCCGGTGCCGCCGGTACCCGGACTGGGCGAGCCGCGCCGCGTGCGCACGGTTTCGATCCGGCCGGATGGCACCCCCGCGCCGGCCGCCAACAGCATGACCGGCTACACGAACGGCGCGCAGCCGCTCTCGACCGGCTCGGCGCCGGCGCGCAGCGCCTCGGCCGCTCCGGCAGAGCCGGTGCAGACCACGGCGACCGCGACGGCGCAGCCGCCCCGGGCCCGCACGGTGACGCCGCCTATGGTCGAGGCTCCCAAGGTTCAGGAGCGCGCTGCGGCGACGACGCCGGCGACTCCGACGCGGATCGCCAGCGCTCAGCCGGCGGCGTCCGCACCCGCCGCGGCGCCTGCCACTGCTGCGATCCGCAGCGGGACGGGCGATTTCGTCGTGCAGCTCGGCGCGCCCGGCAGCGAGTCTGAGGCGCGCGCCACCTTCGCCGCGCTCCAGCGGAAATATCCCGGCCAGCTCGGCGGTCAGTCGCCGATCGTGCGCAAGACCGAACTGGCCGGCGGCAAGACGGTGTTCCGGCTGCGTGTCGGCCCCTATTCCCGCGACGATGCGACCTCGATGTGCACCGCGCTCCAGGCCGCCGGCGGCCAGTGCTTCATCGCCAAGAACTGAGAATAATCGCGTCGATTTGCGATCTTTTCGACATCCAGACCGGCGGCGCCCTCGTGCCGCCGGTTTTTTATTGGCGTTTTGTGCAAGGCGTCCCAGCGGGGCGATCAGTGGTGGGCTGCCGGGTTTCATGCGATGAGGCTGGCGGCAGAGTCGCACGATGCCCCCCAAAGGCTGCTGCGACCGAAGACCACAAGATCGTCTGGAGGACACCATGGATCGTCGCAACTTCGTCAAGACAGCCGCGACCGGCGCGGCCGGCAGCGCGCTCATCGCCGCCCCCGCCATCGCGCAGTCACAGCCCAAGATCAGCTGGCGCCTGACTTCGAGCTATCCCAAGAGCCTCGACACGCTGTTCGGTCTCTCGACGCAGGTCGCCAAGCGCGTCGCCGAGGCGACCGACGGCAATTTCCAGATCCAGGTCTTCGCGCCCGGTGAGATCGTGCCCGGCCTGCAGGCACTCGATGCCGTCCAGAACGGTACGGTCGAATGCAGCCACACGCTGTCGAGCTTCTACATCGGCAAGGACCCGGCCTTCGCCTTCGAGACCTCGCTGCCCTTCGGCTTCAACACCCGCCAGCAGAACGCCTGGCTCTATGCCGGCGGCGGTCTTGAGCTCTGCCGCGCCTTCATGAAGAAGCAGAACCTCTACACCATCCCCTCCGGCAACACCGGCGCGCAGATGGGCGGCTGGTTCCGCAAGGAGATCAAGTCGCTCGAGGATCTCAAGGGCCTGAAGATGCGGATCGCCGGGCTCGGCGGGCAGATCATGTCCAAGCTCGGCGTCGTGCCGCAGCAGATCGCCGGCGGCGACATCTATCCGGCGCTGGAGCGCGGCACGCTCGACGCCGTCGAGTTCTCCGGCCCGCTCGACGACGAGAAACTCGGCTTCCAGAAGGTCGCGAAGTACTATTACTACCCCGGCTTCTGGGAGGGGAACGCCAATGTCAGCTTCCTCGTCAACCTCGAGAAGTGGAACGCGCTGCCGGCAGCCTACAAGGCGATCGTCGAGGCCGCCTGCGCCGAGGCCAATGCGCTTTGCGTCGCGAAATACGACCACGGCAATCCCGATGCGCTGGTGCGTCTCGCCGGCACCGGCGCGGAGCTGCGGCCCTTCCCGCAGGAGGTGATGGCGGCGGCCTTCAAGGAGGCCTTCGCGATGTATGCCGAGCTGGCCGCCAAGAACGCCGAGTTCAAGACGTTCTACGACTCCTTCCTGCCGTACTGGAAGAAGGAAAACCTCTGGTTCCGCGTCGCCGAACTGCCCTTCGACGCCTTCAACGCGCAGATGGCGCAGCAGATGCGTTGACACTCACCGTCATTGCGAGCGCAGCGAAGCAATCCAGACCGACAGGCTCGGCGCTGGATTGCTTCGTCGCTTTGCTCCTCGCAACGACGGGTCGTGCTTGACCCCGCCCGCGGCGCTTCCTACCCCTCAACCATGACCTCACGCGCCTTCATCGCCGGCTGCCTCGGCACGAGCCTGACCCAGGACGAGCGGGCGTTCTTCAGGGACGCCCGGCCCTGGGGCTTCATCCTGTTCCGGCGCAACACGCAGGATCCGGCGCAGGTGGCCGCCCTGACCGCGGACATGCGCGAGACGGTCGGTTGGCACGCGCCGATCCTGATCGACCAGGAGGGCGGGCGGGTGCAGCGCATGGGGCCGCCGCACTGGCCGAAATACCCGGCGGCCCATGCCTTTCTCGCGATCAACGATCCGGTGAGCCAGCGCGAGATCGTCAGGCTCTGCGCCCGGCTGATGGCGCATGACCTGAAGGCGGTGGGCATCGATGTCGACTGCCTGCCGGTGCTCGACGTGCCGGTGTCCGGCAGCCATGACGTCATCGGCGACCGCGCCTATGCGCATGATCCAGATCGCGTCGCCCAACTCGGCCGGGCGGCGGCGGAGGGCCTGATGGCTGGCGGCGTGCTGCCGGTGATCAAGCACATGCCCGGCCATGGCCGGGCGCGCGCTGACAGCCATCACGACCTGCCGGTGGTCGAGGCTTCGCTCGACGAACTTCGGGCGCATGATTTCCGCCCGTTCCGGCATCTTGCCGACATGCCGATGGCGATGACGGCGCATGTCGTCTTCACTGCGCTCGACGCGAAGAACCCGGCGACGGTCTCGCGCACGGTCGTGCAGGAGATCATGCGCGGAGAGCTCGGCTATGACGGGCTGATCATGACCGACGACATCTCGATGAAGGCGCTGTCGGGCGGGTTCGCGCAGAAGGCGCGCGCCGCGATCCGGGCCGGGGTCGATGTCGTGCTGCATTGCCACGGCATCATGGAGGAGATGGTCGCGATCGCAGGCGCCGTGCCGGAGATGAAGGGCGCCCGCGCCCGCCGGGCCGCGATGGCGCTCGCGCGCATTCGCCACGCGCCCGAGCCGCTCGATGTGGACGCTGCCCGTGCGCAGGTCGCCAGCGCGCTTGCCTTGAGCGCGTGAACCGTCGAACCTGCGGCGATCACGCGTCCTTCGCGTGAGCGAGAGGGGGCGGCCGGCCATGGCGGCGCAACTGCCATTCGAGGATGACGACGTGCGCCGCGAGGACGAGCCGGCGCTGCTGGTCGATGTCGACGGCTATGAGGGCCCGCTCGACCTCCTGCTCGATCTCGCCCGGCGGCAGAAGGTCGATCTGCACCGTATCTCGATCCTGGCGCTGGCCGAGCAGTATCTCGTCTTCGTCGAGCAGGCCCGGGCGCTGCGGCTCGAACTGGCGGCCGACTATCTCGTGATGGCGGCGTGGCTGGCCTATCTCAAATCGCGGCTGCTGCTGCCCGAACCGCCCAAGGGCGAGGAGCCGAGCGCGGCCGATCTCGCCACCGCGCTCGCCCTGCGCCTGCGCCGGCTGGAGGCGATCCGGGCGGCGGCGCGCAAGCTGTCCTCGCGCGAGCGCCTCGGCCACGACATTTTCGCGCGCGGCGCGCCGGAAGCCGTCGTCGCAGGCGCCCGCCCGGTCTGGGAGGCTGAGCTCTACGATCTGCTCCAGGCCTATGCGCAGCAGCGGATGAAGCGGGTGCAGGGCCATATCTCGGTGGGCCAGCGCGTCGTCTGGTCGCTGGTCGAGGCGCGCGAGGCGCTGCAGCGGCTGGTCGGCGAGGCGGGCGACTGGACGCAGATCGACCCCTATCTCAGCCGCTACATGGCCTCGCACGGGCTCCCCGCCCGCGAGATGGCGGCGACAGTGCGGGCCTCGGCGCTCTCAGCCATGCTCGAGTTGGTCAAGGAGGGCGTGCTCGATCTGCGGCAGGACGACGCGTTTGCGCCGCTCTATCTGCGCCGCCGCTCGGCCCGCCCGCCGGTGCTGCCGCTCACCACCGAGGATCCGCGATGACGGCGGCGCTCACGGAGGCGTTCGACGACGGTGGGGAGGAGGGCGCCGAGACATTCGCCCAGGCCGTGCGCGTGGTCGAGGCGCTGCTGTTCGCCTCAGCGCAGCCGCTGTCGGCCGATGAACTTTCGCGTTCTGTGCCGTCGGGCATCGATATCGGCCAGGTTCTGTCGGGGCTGACGGCGCTCTACGAGCCGCGTGGCGTCAACCTGCGCGCCGTGGCCGGAGGCTACGCCTTCCGCACCGCGCCCGATCTCGGCTATCTGCTCGCGGCGGAGGCCGAGCCGCCGCGCAAATTGTCGCGGGCGGCGCTCGAGGTGCTGGCGATCATCGCCTATCATCAGCCGGTGACGCGGGCCGAGATCGAGGACATCCGTGGCGTCGCCACCGCCAAGGGAACGCTCGACATCCTGCTGGAGGCCGGCTGGGTGCGGTTGCGCGGCCGGCGCCGCTCGCCCGGCCGCCCCGTCACCTTCGGCACGACGCCGGGATTCCTCGATCATTTCGGGCTCGACCGTATCGACGACCTGCCGGGCCTCGAGGAATTGAAGGGCTCCGGCTTCATCGAGGGCCGGCTGACGCGCGACCTCTCCGTGCCGGTTCCCGACGACGATCCCGACCTGCGCGCCGACGAGGACCCGCTCGGCGACCTGTTCACGCCGCTTGACGAGAACGGCTGAGCGCCGCACAGGGCGGGCAGGTCGGGCGGTTCATCGCCGGCTCAGCGCCGTCATTCCGGGCGGAGCGAAGCGGAGGCCCGGAATCCATCATAGAGCCCGATCCTCACAGGACATGGCTCTGCGATGGATTCCGGATCTGCGCCGCTTCGCGGCTTGTCCGGAATGACGGTGCGCTTTCTGATCGGGTTCGGAGCATCTTTTGGCCGTCAACGAGACCAAATCGCGCTGGCTGAGCTGGGGCCGGCGGGGCACGGCCGGCGCCGCCATCCCGATGGCGCTGGGCTTCGACGGCGTGGCCCAGCGCTTCGGCGACGTCACGGCGCTGAAGGACGTGTCGCTGTCGGTGGAGCCCGGCGAGATCGTCGCGCTGCTCGGCCAGTCCGGCTGCGGCAAGACGACCCTGCTGCGGCTGGCGGCGGGCGTCGAGCGGCCGAGCGCGGGCCGCGTGCTGCTGGAGGGGCGCGACGTCTCGTCGCCGGCCTCCTTCGTCGAGCCGGAGCGGCGCGGTGTCGGGCTGGTCTTCCAGGACTATGCGCTCTTTCCCCATCTCAGCGTGCGCGAGAACGTTCGCTTCGGCCTGAGCCGGCGAGGCGAGAGCGAAGCGTCGGCGGACGCAACCGCCCTGAGGGCGATCGCCCGCGTCGGCCTGGCCGATCTCGCCGAATCCTATCCGCACATGCTGTCGGGCGGCGAGCAGCAGCGGGTCGCGCTCGCCCGCGCCGTGGCGCCGCGCCCTGGCGTGCTCCTGATGGACGAGCCCTTCTCCAATCTCGACCGGCGGCTGCGCGATGTGGTGCGCGACGAGACCGCCGCGCTGCTGCATGAAACGGGAGCGACCTCGATCATCGTCACGCATGATCCCGAGGATGCGATGCGCATCGCCGACCGGATCGTGCTGATGCGCGGGGGGGCGATCGTGCAGATCGGCACCGGCGAGCAGCTCTACCGCAGACCCGAGAGTCTCTTTGCCGCCCGATTCTTCTGCGACTTTACCGAAGTCGCGGGTCGGGTGTTGCGCGGGGCGGTCGATACGCCGTTCGGCCGCTTCGCGGCACCAGGGCTGGCGGAAGGCACGGAGGCCGTCGCCTGCATCCGCCCGCATGCGATAAGGATCGTGCCCAAGGGCTTCTGCCTGCCGGGGCGGGTGGTGACGCGGCGCTTCCTCGGCGAGGTCGACCATCTCATGATCGCGGTCGACGGCTTCGAGCGGCTCTTGTCGGTGCGGGCCTCGCTGGCGGGGGCGATCGGGGAGGGCGACGATATCGGCCTCGACATTCCCGGCGACGAAGTTCTTGTGTTCCCTGCGGGGGACACATAGGTTCCGCCGCAACAGCTTGATCCGGGGTCGCAATCCCCCGGCAACATCGCATCGAGGGAGTTCGCCATGGGTGGCGTGAGCATCTGGCACTGGATCGTCGTCGGCGTCATCGTGATGCTGCTGTTCGGTCGCGGCAAGGTTTCCGAGCTGATGGGCGACGTTGCCAAGGGCATCAAGTCGTTCAAGAAGGGCATGGCGGAGGACGAGACCCCGCCGCCGCCCACCGCCGCGACCCCGGTCGATCCCAAGATCATCGACGCGCAGGCCACCAATCCCGCTCCGGCCAAGGCCGAGACCAAGGCCTGAGGCCTGGCCTCCCGTCAGCGGGAGGTTGAGAGGACGAACCGTCGATGTTCGACATCGCCTGGAGCGAATTCATGCTGATCGGGGCGGTCGCGCTCGTCGTGATCGGCCCCAAGGACCTGCCCAAGGCCATGCGAACGGTCGGACAGGCCGTCGGCAAGATTCGCCGCATGGCCTCCGAGTTCCAGGGCCAGTTCAACGACGCGATGCGCGAGGCCGAACTCCACGACCTGAAGAAGCAGGTCGAGGATGTCGGCGGCTCGGTGTCGACCGCCATGAACACCGATTTCAAGCCGATCGAGATGCCGGCCTCCACCGGCCTCGACGATGCGGCGATGAAGGAGGCCGAGGCCAAGCTCGCGGCGATTCCGCTGCCCGACCCGCTGCCTCCGGTCGAGATCGCGCCGTCCGAGATCGCGGCCGCCGCCGAGCCTGCGGTGGAGCCCAAGCCGAAGCGTGTTCGCAAGGCTGCGCCGGTCGAGTCGACGGAAGCGCCTGCCGCTCCGGCCGAACCCGTGCCTGAGAAGGCGCCGCGCAAGCGCAAGACGGCCGTGGCCGAACCCGGTGAAGGGAGCGCGGCATGAGCGTCGCCAACACCCGCGACGGCGAGGACGAGATCGAGGCCTCCCGCGCCCCGCTCATCGACCATCTGATCGAATTGCGCGCGCGGCTGATCAAGTCCTTGGTCGCTTTCCTGGTGATGTTCTTCATCTGCTTCGCCTTCGCGACGCAGATCTACAACATCCTGGTGCAGCCCTATGTCTGGGCGGCGGGGCCGGGCGCCAATGTGCAGCTGATCTACACCGCGCCGCTGGAATATCTCTTCACCCAGATCAAGATCGCGGCGTTCGGCGCCGGCTTCTTCGCCTTCCCGGTGATCGCGACGCAGATCTACAAATTCGTCGCGCCGGGGCTCTACAAGAACGAGCGTCAGGCCTTCGCGCCCTATCTGGCGGCGACGCCGGTGTTCTTCGTCGCCGGCGCGGCGATGGTGTTTTTCTTCGCCATGCCGGTGCTGATGAAGTTCTCCATCGGCATGCAGCAGGCCGCCACCGACGGGCAGGCCGGCATCGCGCTCCTGCCCAAGGTCAGCGAATATCTCTCGCTGATCATGACGCTGATCTTCGCCTTCGGTATCTCCTTCCAGCTGCCGGTGATCCTGACCCTGCTCGGGCAGGCGGGCATCATCGATTCGACCTTCCTGAAGGAAAAGCGCCGCTACGCGATCGTGTTCGTCTTCGTGGTGGCCGCCGTCCTGACCCCGCCCGACGTCATCTCGCAGCTGATGCTCGCGGTGCCGATGCTGCTGCTCTACGAGCTCTCGATCTTCTCGGTGCGCCATGTCGAGCGCAAGCGCGCGGCCAAGCAGGCGGCCGACGACGCCGCGGATGCAGTCAGCGAGTAGGGCGCCTCCGCAACACCTCCACGTCATTCCGGAAAAGCCGCGAAGCGGCACAGTTCCGGAATCCATCGTAGGGCGGCACCCCGTCAAGGTTGCGCTTTACGATGGATTCCGGCGCTCCGCTTCGCTGCGGCCGGAATGACGGGGAGGGGTTGATCAGGGGCCAAGATCGACGATCCCTGTTCCCTCGCGCGCGATCCCGGTCTAGAGCATCGGCCTGTTCCCCTGACGGCATGGCCTGACGACGATGTACGAGATCAAATGGATTCGCGAGAACGCCGCGGCGTTCGACACTGGCTTGAAGCGGCGGGGGCTCGAGCCGCTCTCGGCCTCGCTGCTGGCGCTGGACGACACGCGCCGCGCTGCCATCGCGAAGGCCCAGGCCTCGCAGGAGCGCCGCAATGCCCTGTCGAAAGAGATCGGCAAGGCGATGGGCGCGAAGGACGCAGCCCTCGCCGAGCAGCTCAAGGCCGAGGTCGCTGCGCTGAAGGAATTGCAGCCGGAGCTGGAGGCGCAGGAGAAGGCTGCCAAGGCTGAACTCGACGACACGCTCGCCGCGATCCCCAACGCGCCCAAGGACGACGTGCCCGACGGCGCCGACGAGCATGGCAATGTCATCAAGTCGGTCCATGGCGCCAAGCCCGAGGAGACGGGCAAGCGGCTCGTCGGCGTGAACCAGGCCAAGGAGCATTTCGAGCTCGGCGAGGCGCTCGGCCAGATGGACTTCGAGACGGCGGCCAAGCTGTCCGGCTCGCGCTTCGTCGTGCTGGAGCGACAGATCGCTCGCCTGAGCCGCGCGATCGGGCAGTTCATGCTCGATACGCATACGGAGGAGCACGGCTATACCGAGGTCAACCCGCCGCTGATGGTGCGGGATGATGCGATGTTCGGCACGGCTCAGCTGCCGAAGTTTGAGGACGATCAGTTCAAGGCTAGTCGGATCCTTTCCGACAAAGAGATTTGGATAAAGACCGTTCGGCAGGCCCAGGCGCGATATCAGGCGAACGGGTATCTCGTAAGCGACGCAGAGCTCGACGAAATTTATGATAGCCAGCCGACCACTGAGCGCCATTGGCTCATCCCCACCGCCGAAGTCCCGCTGACCAATCTCGTGCGCGAATCGATCCTCTCCGAGGAGGAGCTGCCGCGCCGCTACACCGCGCTGACCCCCTGTTTCCGGGCCGAGGCCGGCTCGGCGGGTCGCGATACGCGCGGCATGCTGCGGCAGCACCAGTTCGAGAAGGTCGAGCTGGTCTCGATCACCACGCCCGAGAAATCGGCCGAGGAGCATGAGCGCATGCTCGCCTGCGCCGAGGCGGTGCTGAAAAAGCTCGACCTGCATTATCGGGTGATGACGCTGTGCACCGGCGACATGGGTTTCGCCTCGCAGAAGACCTACGACATCGAGGTCTGGCTCCCCGGGCAGAAAACCTATCGCGAGATTTCGTCCTGCTCGGTCTGCGGCGATTTCCAGGCGCGGCGGATGGATGCGCGCTACCGGCCCAAGGAGGGCGGGGCGCCGCGCTTCGTCCACACACTCAACGGCTCGGGCACAGCGGTCGGCCGGGCCTTGATCGCGGTGATGGAGAACTATCAGARCGCCGGCGGCTCGATTTCGGTGCCCGACGTGCTGGTGCCCTATATGCGCGGCGTGACGAAGATCGAGAAGGCGTGATGGAGCTGTGGCTTCGCCGAGGTCGGCGCGGGGAACCCTCTCCCAC
>NNBT01000394.1_pt1 | contig 14390 bp, 15 predicted proteins | sample 1173831 | NCBI WGS metagenome assembly NNBT01 (sample SAMN07173936, study PRJNA388173) | plant metagenome | isolation source: symbiotic tissue sample KVJ10 | place: Norway: Troms, Kvaloya island | reverse complement strand
TAAGTCACCAGATACAGTAGAAGTCAAATTAATCGGAACTTGCAGCAGTTGTCCGGCTTCTACCTTGACTTTATCTCAGGGAGTAGAACAGGCAATAAAAAACCATTGTCCTGAAATTACAAAAGTTGTTGCAGTCAATAATAGCCCTGCTGTTAACAACGCTAATTCTGGTTTAATCAGTCCATTCTCTTCAAAAATAACTTGTACTTGGATGAAAGTAGCGACCCTTGATGAAGTTCCTGAATTTAGTGTAGTCGCAGTACAACTTGCTGGTACTTCACTAATTTTACATCGTCAAGGCGTTACAGTTAAATGTTACCGTAATGCTTGTACCCATCTAGGATCTCCCTTAGAAAAAGGTAAAGTTGAAAATGGTATTATTACCTGTCCTGCCCACGGATTCCAGTACAAATTAGAGACAGGTAAATGCTTAACCGTGCCTGATGTTTCGCTTCAGTCGTATCCAGTCAAAGTTAAAGAAGATAAGGTTTTTGTGAAACTACAAAAATGATCGTGCGAAGGTAAGATTTCAGCAAATCTACTTGGCGATTAGTCAATCACGACTAATTTGCTTTTTTATTTCAGTAGTTTTCGCATTCATTTTAGCTTTTTGTGCAAGTAAAATGCCCAAATACTTTCTCAATATCCCTAAATTCATTCTCATTTGTGTAATTCAGGTATTGATTTTAGTGTTTTGAGAAAGTAAAAAGGCATATTACTTTCTCAAAAAGTCATTTGACTTATTCAAACCCCAGTTTGCTTATTCATTTTAGTGTTTTCCGCAAACAAAATGAGCTTTTACTTATTCAAACTCCAGTTTGCTTACTCATTTTAGTGTTTTCCGCAAGCAAAATGAGCTTTTACTTATTCATTTTAGTGTTTTCCGCAAGTAAAATAAGCTTTTACTTTCTCAAACCCCAGTTTGCTTTCTCATTTCAGTAAATCGCGCACTCATACCAAAGATTCGCTATGTAGCAAAAATTACTAAAAATTAGATAGATTTTTTAAAACTTAGGGCTTACGCAAAATATCTCTCAAACTCTCATTTCTCTGTGTCCTCTGCGCCTCTGTGGTTCGTTATTCCCTAACTAATGCGTAAGCCCTAAAATTGATTAATACAGAAGTTGATTAGAGGTTTTAACTGAATTGGAAAAAAGCATAATGCAAAACCGTTACTGTTGTTACATGCTAATCAGCATTAATGTTTTTAAATAATTATCAGCCTCTATCTGCGGTTCATGGATATCCCAATCATAATTAATCCCATATCACAATTACCGCTAGAAGCAACAGAAATTTTTCAATATTTACCTCTATCACCTCAAGGTGCAGAGGTAATTTTAGGTAACATTCTCAAACCGCAACAATTAGTCATACCTGTAGCACCTAGTCCCATAACAATGTTTGGGCCTCGTGGTGCTTGTTTATTATCAAAAACCGGCCCATTATGGGTATCAGATACAGGACATCATCGATTATTAGGATGGAAGAATTTACCCACAAGAGATAGTCAACCGGCTGATTGGGTAATTGGACAACCTGACTTTTATCATGAAGGACAAAATGCTAAAACTACACCGGGAAAGGCAACCTTAAGTGTACCAACAGGTATTTGTGCTTGCGGCGAAGGGTTAGCCGTAGCAGATGCTTGGAATCATCGAGTTTTAATTTGGAAAAACTTACCACAAGATAACAATGTTCCAGCCGATTTGGTATTAGGACAAGCTAATTTTATCGATAATGAAGCAAATCGGGGAAGTCAACAAGCATCTGCAAGTACAATGCACTGGCCTTATGGTGTTTTCTATCATCAAGGACGGCTATTTATTGCCGATACTGGTAATCGGAGGGTATTAATTTGGCATCAGTTACCAACAGAAAATGGTCAACCTGCTGATGTAGTTTTGGGACAACCAGATATGATATCTCGCAATGAAAATGGCGGTGCTTCTGCAACCGCAGCGAGTATGCGTTGGTGTCACGATATCATCCTTTGGGGAGAAAATTTGGTTGTCAGCGATGCAGGTAATCACCGAGTGATGATTTGGCAGGGAATGCCAACAGAAAATAATGCTCCTTGTGCTGTGGTTTTAGGGCAAAAAAGCTTTGATTTTGTGGAAATGAATCAAGGGGTTTATTTGCCTAGCGCTAGTAGTTTAAGTATGCCTTATGGTGTGGGGGTAGCTGGGGACTGGTTAGTAGTTGCAGATACAGCTAATTCCCGGTTGTTAGGATGGAGAAAGCCAGAATCAACTTTATCACTGCAAGGTTTAATGGCAGATGGGTTGGCAGGACAAATAAATTTTCAAAGTAAAGGTGAAAATCGTAATTTTGGACTGCCTAAGCGAGATAGTTTAAATTGGTGTTATGGGATAAAAATTTGTGGCAAGACGGCGGTAATAGCTGATTCTGGAAATAACCGAATATTGCTGTGGCAGCTTAATAATTCGTAATTCGTAATTCGTAATTCGTAATTTTTGAAAGTCAGATTTATATGGCGACTGAAGAAATTAGAGTTCGCGGTACTGTTCAGGGAGTAGGATTTCGTCCTACTGTATATCGTCTTGCTAAAGCTTGCGGTTTGCGTGGAGATGTTTGTAATGATGGGCAAGGTGTATTAATTCGGGTATCTGGTAATGAGGAAGCATTAACAGAATTTGTTGCCAGATTGCAAACAGAATGTCCACCATTAGCAAAAATTAATCAGCTAACTAGAATTCCTTACGAAGGTGAATTTAGCTTTAATAATTTTGTGATTTCTAATAGCGTCAATAATGCAATCAAAACAGAAATTGTCCCTGATGCAGCTACTTGTCCACAGTGTCAAAAAGAAATATTTGACCCTTTTAGCCGCTTTTATCGTTACCCCTTTACCAATTGCACTCATTGCGGCCCTCGCCTGAGTATTATTCGTGCAATTCCTTATGACAGATGCAATACCAGTATGTCTGCGTTTGTTATATGTCCCGAATGTGCAAAGGAATACCACGATGTTGAAAACCGCCGTTTTCACGCCCAACCTGTAGCTTGTCATGTTTGCGGCCCCACAGCTTGGTTAGAACGCGCTGATGGTAAATCGGTTACTGCTTCCATGTTTTCCATGCTAGATGATGTGGATGCTGTTTGTACCTTGTTGCAAAAGGGTGAGATTGTCGCAATTAAAGGATTAAGTGGTATTCATTTAGCTTGCGATGCAACTCAGGAAACTGTTGTTCAAAAACTGCGTCAGCGCAAAAGGCGCTATCACAAACCATTTGCTTTAATGGCGCGAGATATTGAAATAATTGAACAATATTGTACTGTCAATGCCAAAGAAAAAGAATTATTGACAAGTTCTGCCGCACCAATTGTTTTATTACAAGCGACAGGTAAAAAACTAGTAGCACCATCGGTAGCATCGGGGCAAAATACGCTTGGTTTCATGCTACCTTATACACCCTTACATCATTTAATTCTGCGGCGGATGAATCGCCCAATTGTTTTAACAAGTGGTAATCTTGCCGATGAACCACAATGTATTGATAATGATGAAGCAAGAGAAAAATTAGGGACAATCGCTGATTATTTTCTCTTTCACAATCGAGAGATTATTAATCGGGTAGACGATTCAGTAGTAAGAGTTATCGGTGATAAAGTCCAAACAATTCGCCGTGCTAGAGGATATGCACCAGCATCGATTAGCTTACCGCCGGGATTTGATAATGTGCCGCAAATTTTAGCAATGGGTAGTGAGTTAAAAAATACCTTTTGCTTATTGCGTGAAGGAGAAGCGATTCTATCTCAACATTTAGGAGATTTAGAAAATGCTGCGGCTTTCAATGCTTACCAAGAGACTTTAAACTTATACTTAAATTTATTTGAACATACACCAGAAGTAATCGCCATTGATAAACATCCTGAATATCTTTCCAGCAAACTTGGTAAAGAACTAGCAGATACAAATCAAATTACAATTCATCAAATTCAACATCATCACGCCCATATTGCTGCTTGCATGGCGGAGAATGGGATTCCTTTAAATTCACCTCCAGTATTAGGTATTGCTTTAGATGGTTTAGGTTACGGTGATGACGGTACACTCTGGGGCGGAGAATTTATTTTAGCTGATTATCGGAAATTTCAGCGCCTAGCAACATTTAAACCAGTAGTAATGATTGGTGGTGAACAAGCAATTTATCAGCCTTGGCGTAATACCTACGCCCAATTAATAGCTGCTAACCTTTGGGATGATTGCCAACAACAGTATGCTGATTTAGAAATCGTAAGATTGCTGAATAAAAAACCACTAAAGCTACTAAATCAACTTATGGAGAAAAAAATTAACTCTCCTCCAGCTTCTTCAGTGGGGCGGTTGTTCGATGCAGTAGCGGCGGCTATCGGTATTTGCCCTGAAGAATGTAGCTATGAAGGACAAGCTGCGATCGCAATGGAAGCTATAGTAGATGTTAGCAGCTTAAATAATGATAAAGAAGCGCTAATATACCCTTTTAGTTTTAGCTTTTCAGATAGTATTTACTGTATAGACTCACGCCCAATGTGGCAAGCCTTACTCTATGACTTGCAACAGCAGATTCGCCAACCAGTTATAGCTGCCAAATTTCACAAAGGTTTAGCTAATGCGATTGTGAAAATGGTTAAGCATCTTTGTGAAGAAAATCTGATTAATCAGGTAGCTTTAACAGGAGGAGTCTTTCAAAATTGTATATTGTTACAGCAAGTTAGCAAACGATTAGAAACATTGGGAATAAAAGTACTAACTCATAGCTTAGTTCCAGCTAATGACGGCGGATTATCTCTAGGACAAGCAGTGATTGCAGCAGCACAATTCATACATGAGTCTTGATTTTTGAAAAAACTTAGAAATAATTCTCTCTGTGTTCTCCGCGCCTCTGCGGTTAGTTTATCTTAAAGAATAAAAGAATGTGCTTAGGAATCCCCGGACAAATTATAGAAATTACCAACGTTAACCATAAACTAGCCCTAGTTAATATTGGTGGTGTTAAGCGCGAAGTAAATATTGCCTGCATCGTAGATGAACAACATCCTCCCGAAGCTTGTATTGGCGATTGGGTGCTAGTGCATGTTGGCTTTGCCATGAATCGAATTAACGAACAAGAAGCAGCAGAAACATTACAACTCCTTCAAGAATTAGCAGCAGCACAAGCAGGGATTAGTATTTAACTTAACGAACCGCAGAGGCGCAGAGGGCACAGAGAGTAGAAAGAAATACTTAACTCAGCCGTATTGACATAAAGCTTACTATTCCCAAATCCTTATGAAATATGTTGACGAATTCCGCGAACCGGAAAAAGCAGAAGCCATACTCCGCGAAATCACCAAATTAAGCCACCAGCTAGAAAAACCCATCAAAATCATGGAAGTATGCGGCGGACATACTCATTCCATTTTTAAATATGGTATCGAGGAAATTTTACCCCAAACCATTGAACTAATTCATGGGCCTGGTTGTCCAGTATGCGTGATGCCAAAAGGGAGATTAGATGATGCGATCGCAATCTCTCAAAATCATAACGTCATTTTTGCCACCTTTGGCGATGCCATGCGAGTTCCCGGTTCCAAAACCACTTTACTGCAAGCTAGGGCGCAAGGTGCAGACATCCGTATGGTGTATTCTCCCCTAGACAGCCTACAAATTGCCAGAGATAACCCCAATAAAGAAGTAGTTTTCTTCGCATTAGGTTTTGAAACCACAGCCCCCAGCACCGCCTTCACCATTCTGCAAGCAGCAGCCGAAGAAATTCATAACTTTAGTATGTTTAGCAATCACGTTCTCGTGATTCCCGCCCTCAAAGCACTATTAGATAATCCCGACTTGCAACTGGATGGATTTGTTGGCCCTGGCCATGTGAGTATGGTAATAGGCAGTGACCCATACCAATTTATTTCCCAACAATATAATAAGCCAATTGTTGTTTCAGGATTTGAACCCTTAGATATTCTGCAATCAATTTGGATGTTGTTGCAACAGCTAATAGAAAATCGTTGTGAAGTCGAAAACCAATATAATCGAATTGTCCAAAAATCTGGGAATACAGTAGCCCTCCAAGCCATAAACAAAGTTTTCGCCGTGCGAGATAGTTTTGATTGGCGCGGCTTAGGTGACATTCCCTATTCAGGATTAAAAATTAAACCTGAATATGCTCAATTTGATGCCGAACTTAAATTTACCATTCCTAATCTCAAAGTAGCCGACCATAAAGCTTGTAAATGTGGAGAAATTCTCAAAGGAGTCTTAAAACCTTGGGAGTGCAAAGTATTCGGTACAGCTTGCACACCAGAAACACCAATCGGTACTTGCATGGTATCTTCCGAAGGTGCTTGTGCAGCATATTACAAATACGGGCGACTCTCCACAATTGCCAAAAGAACAATCACCCAAAAACCAAAAATAACTCAAGAACCTCTCCCCGCCTGCGGCTTCTCCTCAGACTAAATACTCCGCGTACCTCCGCGCTTCCCTTTGCGTTCCTTTGCGTTTAAAAAAAATTTAATATGAATTTCCCCCCCACAAACCCAATACAAAATCCCCTATTCCAAAAAATAGAAAAAGTCCGCCGACGCCAAACTAAAGTGCAAGACACTCATATCACACTCGCACATGGCAGCGGTGGTAAAGCCATGCGCGATTTAATAGATGATATCTTTATCAGCAATTTTGATAACCCAATTCTCTCCCAACTAGAAGACCAAGCCAGCTTCAACTTAGCCCCTCTCCTCCAACAAGGAGACAGACTCGCATTTACAACAGATTCTTATGTTGTAGACCCGTTATTTTTCCCCGGTAGTGATATAGGAGAATTAGCTGTAAATGGTACAGTTAATGATTTAGCTGTCAGTGGTGCTAAACCTTTATACCTAACTTGTAGCGTAATTTTAGAAGAAGGATTACCTGTCGAAACCTTACGCCGTGTTGCAAACAGTATGAAAGCAGCCGCAGAAAAAGCAGGCGTTCAAATTGTCACTGGTGACACAAAAGTTGTACATCGAGGTGCTGCCGATAAACTCTTTATCAATACTGCTGGTATTGGTATCATCCCACGAGGAGTTAACATTTCTGCCCATAACATTAAACCTGGAGATGCCATAATAATTAATGGTGAAATAGGTAATCATGGGACAGCAATTTTAATTGCCCGTGGAGAATTAGCTTTAGAAACTAGTATTGAAAGTGATTGTCAGCCATTGCATAGTTTAGTAGAAACTATTCTCCAAGTATGTCCTCAAGTTCATGCTATGCGAGATGCTACACGCGGTGGTTTAGCTACAGTCTTAAATGAATTCGCCCTCAGTTCCGATGTGGGAATTCGTCTCTTTGAAGAATCTATCCCAGTGCGTGAAGAAGTTAACGGAGTTTGCGAAATTCTCGGTTTAGACCCGTTGTATTTAGCTAATGAAGGTAAATTAGTTGTGGTGGTTCCAAAAAAGAATGCTGAAAATGTTTTATCAGCTATGAAAGTACACCCAGCGGGAAAAGATGCTTGTATTATTGGCGAAGTTATTACCTCACCCCCAGGTATCGTATTATTAAAAACAGCTTTTGGTGCTGAAAGGATTGTTGATATGTTAGTCGGCGACCAATTACCACGAATTTGTTAATCTTTAATAGATTTTATAATATGCACGAATTTGGAATTACCCAAAATATTGTGGCAATTGTGACTGAACATGCCAAAGGTGCAAAAGTGCAGCGAGTTTTATTAGAAATTGGCAAACTTTCAGCCATTATGCCCGACGCTATCCGATTTTGTTTTGATATTTGCACTCAGGGTACAGTTTTAGAAGGGGCGACATTAGAAATTTTAGAAATTCCAGGTTTAGGGAGATGTCGCCAATGTGGTGCAGAAGTTTATTTAGATAAACCGTTCGGAATCTGTAACTGCGGTAGTGTGCAATTAGATTTAATTACTGGTGAAGAACTTAAAATTAAAGAAATAGAAATTGAGGAATTATGTGTGTAACCTGCGGTTGTTCTGATGATGGCGAAATAAAAATTACAAATTTAGAAACAGATAAAGCTGAACATAACCACCATCATCATACTCATACTTTACCAGATGGTACTGTCATCACTCACTCCCACAGTCATGACACTCATATAGAAGCGCCTCAAATTCATGCCAAAATACACAACACAACAATATCTTTAGAACAAGATATATTAGCAAAAAATAACCTGCTAGCTGCCCAAAATCGGGGATGGTTTAAAGGTCGTAATATTCTTGCTTTAAATTTAATGAGTTCTCCCGGTGCTGGAAAAACAACTCTTTTAACGCGAACTATCAATGATTTAAAGCATCAATTATCTATTAGTGTCATTGAAGGCGACCAAGAAACTGCTAACGATGCTAAAAAAATTAAAGAAACTGGTTCTAAAGTCATCCAAATAAATACTGGAACAGGCTGTCATTTAGATGCCTCAATGATAGAAATAGGTTTGCAACAACTGAATCCGCCACTAAACTCAGTTGTGATGATTGAAAATGTCGGAAATTTAGTTTGTCCAGCCTTATTTGATTTGGGAGAACAGGCAAAAGTCGTGATTCTCTCAGTCACGGAGGGAGAAGATAAGCCGCTAAAATACCCGCATATATTCCGTGCAAGTGATATCATGATTCTCACTAAAATCGATTTGCTACCTTACCTGCAATTTGATGTTCAAAAGTGCATAGAATATGCTCAAGAAGTAAATCCCAAAATTCAGATTTTTCAGGTTTCTGCAACTACTAGTGCTGGGTTAGAAAATTGGTATGCGTGGCTATCTGAAAAGATAACAAACTTGTCAGCACTAATTTCTTCTCGCTTGAAGGATACCTAATTTTTTTAACGAACCGCATTCCCGCAGCGTCTCGTTAGAGAAGGAAGAGAAAGTTAATTTTAAAAACCTATGTAACTCTTCTAAAATTGCAACACCCTGCACTTTAAAAGTACAGGGTGTAAAACAGCTATATTTTGTGTGATTCCCAATTCTGGCCTATTTACCTCAAAGCCAATCTCGATAAGCTGATATTTCATTTACGCTGATTTCAAACGGCGTCCCCTTCCCAAATGGCGGATAAACGCGGATTTTGCCATTACTAGCAAACCGCTCTAACCTATTACCTAACTGGGGAATATTGCTGACAATATGCCAGTAAGATACTAAGTCAGGGCAGTCAATAATTAGTGTGAGGATGTTAGCATTTGTTGTCAGATACCACTGACAATTAGATAACAGTACTCGCGTAATACGATCGCAAGCTAGATAAAAGCATCTACCAGTAGACTGTTCTAGCTCCATTTGCAGCATTCCATCCTCTTTAGTTACCTCAGCGGGAGGTAAATCATCGGGAGGAAGCAAGTATAGTTTAGAAGACATAATTTCGCACCTCTTGGTTGTAGCGCGTCAAACTGTCCAGGTTTTTTTGCAAATCCGCAGACGAGGGTTTGAGTGCTAGCGTACCTAAATTTAATTCGTCCTGAAATTTCTTGATTCTGTCTCGACAAGTCTCCACATCACCGATAATTGAATTCTCAATCAAATAATCTTCATCGAAACAAATATTTGTGCGGTCGAATGGTTTTTGGTTGGGATTCGCACTATTTTGCAATACTTCAGCCGAATTAGCTTTCATTTTCTGGCTAAATTTGCGAACGAAAGGTAACGCTTCACTCACTGCCTCATCGTATGTTTTGCCAACAAAAAAGAAGCGTGCCAGCACTAAGTTTTCCGCACCACTAGAATTTAAGGCTCGATATTTGGTAACAGTATCCTTCAATCTCTCTAGGGAAAATGGCGGCCCACCCATCAAGCTGAAGGAATGTTTAGCAGCCAACTCGATACCATCATCGCCGCCAGTGGCAACATACACTGGTATTTGACTTTGCAATGGTTTTGGGTAAATCGTTAAGCGATCGCATTGATAATATCGCCCATTAAATGATACATCAGTTTCATATAAGAGCTTTTGAATCAGTGCGATCGCCTCTAGCATCTTGGGGCGGGATTCACTTGGGAGGGTCGCAAAATGCTTATTTTGTTGAGGAAAGGGGCCGCCTTTGGCAACTCCAAATAATAATCGTCCATTACACAAGTTATCCAAAGTAGCAATATCTTCCGCCACCCGAATCGGGTTATGGAATGGCAGCAACACCGCCGCAGTGCCTAATTGGATAGTTGAAGTCAATCCCGCCAAATGCGCCATTAACACCAACATAGACGGGCTGAGATTAGATTCACTAAAATGGTGTTCGCTCACCCACGCTTCCTCAAAACCTAAGCTTTCTGCCTGTTTTACCAGTGCAACTTGCTCAAAGATGGCACGACGAGCATCTTGGTGAAAATTATCGTAATTGCAGAAAATTCCAGTTTTCATTACTTGCGTTGATACTTTGTATTCACCGTAGGTGCTGATTATTCTAGTGGTCGATAGGTTTGTAGTAAGCACTTTAGTGCTTAAATATTTGAGGAATAAAGTCCTCTCTACAAAAGAATTTACCCCTCTCAATTAATGCGATGAATCACTAAGTTGCAACCCACTGCAACTCCAACCATAGACGTGGGTTGTTCTCTTTGACCTTCGACATCGGATCGCGCAACAATCGCTTGGCATTCATACAGACAACCTGGATTAAACCCATGTTGTCTGCTACTTCTCTGAGTATTTCTTTTTGAGCTTGCACACAGGAAATCATTTCGTCAGAGCAATAAATTCCTATATATTGCAAACGTCTAGCAGGTCGTCCCCAAAAACAGGTGATGACTTTCACATAACACCCATCCAGCAATTCTCCAACTTGCGGGTAGTAATGGTTGACGACTCTTGTGAATTCTTTGGCTAAGATATCTTCAGCAATCATTGGAACTGATATTTCTGTAGCGTCCATCACGCTATTTAATATAACATAATTTTATCAATTAAAGATGACAAAATAGCTTATTAAGCTTAAATAAAACCTTAAATATTACATAAAAAAAGAGGTGTACCTCATTTGGCATCACCTCAGATTTGCGTAAAGCATCTTTATATTAAAAATTCGTAATTCGTAATGATATTAGCAGACTCGCCAACGTAATTATGTTATACATAGATTAGGATTTCAACCCTAACCATAATAAATAGTACAACTGTTAGAGGTCACTGACTCTAAGTCTTGATTTAATTACGAATTACGAATTACGAATTACGAATTATTGTTGAATTCCAACTTTTGAATTTTAATTATTAGCGAGCATTGCGTTCACAAACTAAGACCTCTGCGATAATTTCCGGCACATTTACAAAGTCCGTAAATCCTTCAGAACCCCGTATTGGTGAAATAAATGTATAGTTTGGATCGCACGCTCCAGTGTCATATACTTGAATAAACCACCGATCGGGAAATCCTTCTATACCTAGTTCCACAGTGTACCAACTCTCGCCAATCAGACGAGAGTTAAAGACTGTAAACCACTCTCTGTTTTCTTCTGAAATATTCCAGTCTGCCATCAGCAATTCTAAAGCTATTTGTCCCGCATCCGTTGAAGTCAACAGCATTTTTACTCCTTATTTGCAACTTCAGTATTTGCAACTTCAGTACTGGGAACTTCCGGGTATAAACCTAATTCTTTCGCTAGTTCACGCGCCACAAAAAATAAAAATTTGGCACCATCTTGATTGCCTTCATGGGCAAACATAGTAGCTACTTGTAACATTGTTTCTACTAAACCGGAATCAATCAATTCAGGTTTAGATTCCAAAATTTCTGGTTCTTGACCATTAGGACATCTAAGTAACTCATCAATCAGATTAAAATACAAGCTTTGACGTTGTTCTTGCTCTGTCATGGTAATTTTCTTGGTTTTAGTAAATTGTGAATAAGTTACTGTTCGATACTTTGCTGCCACAGCCTTTCCAACATTTCAACTTGTTCTTTTAAAACAGCAGCACGATGAACTAGATATCTGTCGTAAAAAAGAATCCCTAACCCAACACAAATCGGGGTTAACAAGAAGAACCATTGCAGGATAGTGGCAAATTTATATTGTTCAGCAACAGCAAGCATTTGATGAACCACATTACGATCGGAGGATTGAATGTTAGTCTGAGGGGAATGTGTACCCTCTGTTTGGGGAGCCAAGGCGGGAGCATCTGTAGTTGTGTTGTTAACTTCGTAAGCTAAATTCTGAGATTTTACTAACTCCAAATGTCGCTCCCAAATTATGCCAAATACTACTAGTCCTGGTGAAAGCACTGCTAAGGTAACGACGCAAACTGTAAGAACATTTAAAAGTTTGGCTTTCATCTTGGCTCTCCCTTGCTAGGTAGTATGCACCCAGTAAGAAAATATCTTTTGCTGTTTATCTAAAGTAGTTATATAATTTCTACCTCTCAAACAGTTTTGATATTAAAATATGTGTAATCGGTAATTTTTACAATCATTAGTTGCCAGTTATTTTTCTCGTCACTACTGACTACTTACTAATAAAAAGTTACCACCCTTTTCACAAAACATAGGATTATTCAGTCAGAAAGAACGCACTTAGATTCGGGAATCTGTTTTCCTCTTACTCTCAAAAGGGAGATTAAGAAGTCCCCCCTAGTTCACTAAGCTTTCGCTCAGGAATGTTGGGGGGTAGAGGGGAATCTCTGCGTAAATCCTATACGATTTATATCAGCCGCTCTCCACCAAACAGTTTACCCCAGCCCTGTTAAGATTATTAAATTCATTAGAATAGTACTCAAAGCCTATAATCCATATCTGATAAGTCTTATAAAAATTCATTGGGGTATGGGTGCTAGTGTTTTTCGGACGGGGTTCTAGTATTTTCGAGGTGGGGTTCTGGCGTTTTTGCACTCAATCTCAAAGCAATGTAGGCAATGGTTAAAGACTGTTTTAGATGCAATTTAGGACTGACAAAATCTGCACTCAAAAGAAAATATCAATGTCTCTTGATAAAGATAGACCAATAAATTAGGAAAATCAATTAAATATTTTGAAAGTAAATTATATTTTCAAAGAAAATAGAAAATAATGAAAAAAACATTCATATATACAGAATTATAAAAACTGAATCTCAACCCAAGAGACAATAGCCAGCAATTCCAAATGGTAAACTAGAAGAATGGTAAGCTAGCCTCTTCTAAAGTGAGAATCAATGAGAATATCTCATAAAAGTTCTTCCTAAACTTTCATATTTTGTGGTTTAGTTAGAATACATAGTATATACACTCATTGACATTAAACGGCAAAATAAATACATCAAAGCTTATTGTTATAAGTAAATACTCTGTACTAAGATTTAGGATTTTAGGGGTTAAATAATGCGGATTGCTCAAGACATAACAGAACTAATTGGACGAACTCCTTTAGTTCAACTGAACAAGATTCCTCAAGCTGAGGGAGTAGTTGCAAGAATAGTTGTTAAATTAGAAGGCATGAACCCAGCGGCTTCGGTGAAAGACCGCATTGGGTTAAGTATGGTACTCTCGGCAGAAGCCGCTGGCTCAATTTCCCCAGGAAAGACCATTTTAGTTGAGCCTACTTCCGGTAATACAGGAATTGCTCTAGCAATGGTAGCAGCAGCGCGTGGCTACCGTTTGATTTTGACCATGCCTGAGACTATGAGCCAAGAACGACGCGCTATGCTCAGGGCTTATGGTGCTTCTTTGGAGTTGACACCAGGCGCTGAGGGAATGCGGGGAGCAATTCGCAAAGCTGAAGAAATTGTGGCTAAAACTCCTAATGCTTTTATGCTGCAACAGTTCCGTAACCCTGCGAATCCCAAAGTTCACCAGGAAACCACCGCTGAAGAAATTTGGACAGATACAGACGGGGAAGTAGATATCGTCATTGCTGGGGTAGGTACTGGTGGGACGATTACTGGGATTGCCGAAGTACTTAAGCAACGCAAAGCGACTTTTAAAGCGATCGCAGTTGAACCCAGCAACAGTCCAGTCCTCTCTGGTGGTGAAGCCGGGCCACATAAAATTCAAGGTATTGGGGCCGGATTTATCCCAGATGTTCTCCGCCTAGAATTAGTTGATGAAGTAATTCGAGTCAGCGATGAACAAGCGATCGCTTATGGGCGACGTTTGGCAAAAGAAGAAGGCTTATTGTCTGGAATATCCTCTGGTGCAGCTTTGTGTGCCGCAATTCAAGTCGGTAAACGTCCAGAAAATGCCGGACGTTTAATCGTGATGATTCAGCCTTCCTTTGGCGAACGTTATCTCAGCACACCCATGTTTCAAGATTTGTCTTTAGAAACTGCTGGCGCGCGTTAAGCAAATAGGGGGACAAGAGAGCAACGAATCATCTCTGTCCTTCTCATTTGGCTCTTACATAAATTAATACAACTTACTTTTTGAGTTACCTTTTGAGGTGCGATCGCATCCCATATTACGTTATTAGTG
>NNBT01000225.1_pt1 | contig 14443 bp, 10 predicted proteins | sample 1173831 | NCBI WGS metagenome assembly NNBT01 (sample SAMN07173936, study PRJNA388173) | plant metagenome | isolation source: symbiotic tissue sample KVJ10 | place: Norway: Troms, Kvaloya island | reverse complement strand
GCATTGGTAATTTTCTATTTTTAGATGTGCTTCTGTTAGGTGCAGTTGATATGAGCAATTTTGTTAGTATTTAACTGTGCTTGACTATAGCAATATCATTCTTGACAGGTTAAAGCCTACTGGATTTTCTCACAATTGGAGTATGTTTGGCTTTGCACCTAAATTATTCTTCAATATTAGACTTCCTGCATAAATCATAAATAGGACTTACGCAAAATACCTCTCAAACTCTTATTCCTCCGTGTTCTCTGTGCCTTTGTGGTTCGATTTTCTGTTACCTGTGCGTAAGTCCTAATAAATAAGAACCCCACTCCTAAACGCTCTTAGAAGGAAGTAGGGTATTAAGCGCTTTTGCAAGAGGTCTATTAGATTAAAGGATGATGTCGTTTGCCACTATTGGTGGTGCTCCTGTCAGTCCAATCTCAAACTCAGCCGACAGATCCCCATCAGTGTTAGCTTGAAGAATACCTCCTGAATAACGAACCTGACGGGCTGCTGAGAATACGCCAGCCCCGATGAAAGTGAAGGCTTGGTTGCCCGCTACACTGGAGTTAGCATCAATGGTAGATAGATCGATTTGATCGCCTGCAAAGATACCGTTTCCAACGAAGTCAGCGATAACATCTCGTGACAAACCAGTAGGACTATCTGAAACTGAATTGAAATCAAAAATATCGTTGCCAGCACCGCCAGTAAGAGAATCAGTCCCAGCACCGCCAGTGAGGATATCGTTGCCAGCACCCCCATTTAGGGTATCGTTGCCAGCCCCGCCAGTGAGGATATCGCTGCCAGCACCCCCATTTAGGCTATCGTCGCCGGCATTCCCGTTAAGGGTATCGCTGCCGAGATTGCCGTTGAGGATATCGCTGCCAGCACCCCCATTTAGGCTATCGTCGCCGGCATTCCCGTTAAGGATATCGCTGCCAGCACCCCCATTTAAGATATCGTCGCCGCCATTGCCGTTAAGGATATCGCTGCCAGCACCCCCATTTAGGGCAGGGCGAAAGATAAATGGGGAACCGTTGATGGTATTGTTGTCATTAAAATTGGTACCGTTGATAATTGCCATTAGTAAGGTTCTCCTGAACTTAGTGGGTAAAAAATAACCTCGTGACTTTCCTATCAGAAAACAGTGTTGCTGATTAAGAGTATGAATTTGGTTTCCCCCAAAGGTGTAAAGGAAACAGTTTCAAATATTGAATTTTTAAATTTCACACTTTCATTCGTAGTCGAAACACTGCATTTGCATTCTGCCTTATTTTCAAGGCAGGTCTATTAGATTAAAGGATGATGTCGTTTGCCACTATTGGTGGTGCCCCTTTAAACCTAATTTCAAACTCAGCCGACAGATCCCCATCAGTGTTAGCTTGAAGAATACCTCCTGAATAACGAACCTGACGGGCTGCTGAGAATACGCCAGCCCCGATGAAAGTGAAGGCTTGGTTGCCCGCTACACTGGAGTTAGCATCAATGGTAGATAGATCGATTTGATCGCCTGCAAAGATACCGTTTCCAACGAAGTCAGCGATAACATCTCGTGACAAACCAGGAGGACTATCTGAAACTGAATTGAAATCAAAAATATCGTTGCCAGCACCGCCAGTAAGAGAATCAGTTCCAGCACCGCCAGTGAGGATATCGTTGCCAGCACCCCCATTTATGGTATCGTTGCCAGCACCGCCATTTAGGATATCGTTGCCAGTACCCCCATATAGAACATCACTGCCAGCACCACCATTTAGGATATCGTTGCCAGCACCCCCATTTAGGACATCGCTGCCAGCGCCCCCATTTAGAGTATCATTGCCGCCATTGCCGTTAAGGACATCGCTGCTAGCACCCCCATTTAGGATATTGCCGCCGGCATCGCCGTTAATGACATAACTGCCAGCAAAGCCAAAGATAAGTGGGGAATTGTTGATGCTACCGTCAAGCAAATTGTTGATAATTGCCATTAGTAAGTTTCTCCTGAACTGAGAAGGTAAAAATTAACCTCGTCACTTTTCCATCAGAAAACGAACGGTGTTGCTGATTAAGACGATGAATTTGGTTTCTCCCAAAGGTGTAAAGGAAACAGTTTCAAAGATTTAATTTTTAAATTTCACTCTGTCATTTAGCAACACTGATAAAACAAGATAAAGAAATAACGAGTGGGAAAAGATAACTGAACTACACCTGATTAGAACAGGTCTTTGCTGTTAAACTTGATAAATTTGAAAATTTGAGAAGTACTGGACATATTGATGATGTTGGAATCAAAATTATGCCAAAAGTTATGTGATTTTTTTATATCTTTACTGGTTAAAGTAGTAGACTACTATGAACCAAGCAAACTTCCTCCTCCAGAAGTGCATAACTTTTAGAACGTTTTGATTGTATTCACAATAATACAAACTATAGTATTACTTTCAAGCCTAACTTTTTCTATCTATAAGAAAGAGTAATTAAATCTCTTTTATTTCTCTCACTAAAGCAAAATATGAAACCTTTGTTCAGATAGGGTTGGTTTTGCTTTTTGAGATTTATTTGGTGATTTATCTAGTTATGTATAACGAATTAATTGTCAATAACTTAAAAGCCTTGTTAACCAGTGCGTAGGTATAGCCCGTCGTAGACATCGCGACATCCCTTGCGTTACAATATGCCTTCTCAAATTCTCTGACATCTTTTGAATTAAGTGGCATCATTACAAGATTGCGATTGTATTACCTGATTTTCTGATGTAGACGCGGCGCAATTGAATAACTATAAACTATCAGAGAGGCAAGCTAAACCGATCTCTATTTGCGACTATTTAATTATCAAAATTCTGCATTCTGCCTTATTTTCAAGGCAGATAATATTAAATTAAAGGATAATGTCGCTTTCTAATAGTTGTGGCGCTCTTGTAAGCCGAATTTCAAACTCAGCCGACAGATCGCCATCAGTACTACCTTGGAGAATACCTCCTGAATAACGAATTTGACCGATTGCAGAGAATGCACGACTTCCGATGAAAGTGAAGGCTTGGTTGCCTTCTTTAGTGAAGTTAGCGTCGATGGTAGATAGATCGATTTGATCCCCTGCAAGGATGCCGTTTCCTACAAAATCAGCGATCGCATCCTGTAATAAACCAGGTTGACTCTCGGAAACGAAGTTAAAATCGAAAACATCGTTACCCAATCCTCCAGTGAGAATATCAGTTCCACTAACACCCGTGAGGATACCACCGTTACCAAAATCACCGCTAATCGTATCATTACCAGATCCGCCAACAAGGTTGTCGTTGCCAGATCCACCGTTAATCCTATCGTCGCCAGATCCACCGTTAATCCTATCGTCGCCAGATCCGCCGTTAATCTTATCGTTGCCAGATCCGCCGTCAATCTTATCGTTGCCAGATCCAGTATTAATGATATCGTCGTCAGATCCGCCGTCAATCGTATTGTTACCATCACCGGCGTTAATCGTATCGTTGCCAAATCCGCCGACAATTGTATCGTCACCAGATCCAGTGTTAATGCGATCGTTACCAGATACACCGCTAATTATATTGTTCCCGGCTCCGGCGTTAATCGTATCGTTGCCAGAACCGCCGTTAATCGTATCGTTGTTAGATCCGGCGTCAATCTTATCGTCGCCAGCTCCGCCGTCAATCCTATTGTTCCCAGATCCGCTGTTAATCGTGTCGTTGCCAGATCCGCCTTGAATCCTATCGTTGCCAGATCCGGTGTTAATTATATCGTTGTCATATCCACCATCAATCGTATTATTGCCATCACCAGCGTTAATCGTATCGTTGCCAAATCCGCCGACAATTGTATCGTCGCCAGATCCAGTATTAATCGTATCGTTGCCAGAAACACCGTTAATTATATTGTTCCCCACTCCGGCGTTAATCGTATCGTTGCCAGAACCAGCGTTAATCGTATCGTTGCCAGAACCGGCGTTAATCGTATCGTCGCCAGCTCCGCCGTCAATCCTATCGTTGCCAGATACGCCGTTAATTGTGTCGTTGCCAGATCCGGCTTGAATCCTATCGTTACCCGCTCCACCTTGAATCTTATCGTCACCGTCAAATCCGCCGTCAATCGTATTGTTGCCAGATCCGCCGTCAATTATATCGTTGCCTCTTCCCCCGTCAATCGTATCGCTGCCAGATCCGCCCAGAAGGCTATCATTACCGTTTCCGCCGTTAATTCTATCGTCGCCAGAACCACCATTAATCGTATCGTTGCCAGAGCCGCCCCTAATCGTATCGTTACCGTCAAATCCATTGATGATATAAGGGAGAATAGAAGAAGGAATACCAAGAGTGTCAGGCTGATTAGTACCGTTAATGGTTGGCATCGTGAATTTATCCTGAATTTAGAGGGTAAAAAATTACTTCGTTACTTCCCCAGTGGAGAAGTAACGAGTGGGAAGATATAACAAATTAGACCTGTTTTAATTAGGTCTTTGCTGTTAAGTCTAAAGATTTGAGAAACACTGGATCTATTGATGATATTGGCATCAAAATAGATTGTGCCAAGACTCATGTTATGTCCTTGTACCTGATGACTTCACAGTCTCTAGCAGTAATCTACTAGCAAATAAGCAGAGCATCTCCTACGGAATTGCATAGGTTTTAGGACGTTTTTACTGGATTCAGAATAGTTAAGAGTATGATACTACCTCAAGCTTAATTTTTTCTATCTTTAAGAAATAATAATTAACTCTTTTTTATTATTCTTGCTATAACGAAATATGAAATATTTTTTCAGATAGAGTTTTTTGATATATCATTCAGGGGAAAAAAGGCTTTTCCGATTTTTGCACAGATGCGGTAATCATAAGTAATTAACGGGACTTAATCTCACGGTAATTTTTGGATAAATAAAAAAGTGGCATTCATTTATAAAGACTGAATGCCACTTTGTATTTCTCAAAATTTCTGATGACGGAGATATTTTACCCAGCTAAAGTTATCCCAGTCACAGCGATCGCACCTGCGATCGCACTGGCAGCAAGAGAAGTAATCGCTGTGCCAAATATCCACCACGCAGCATTAGCCACGGTTTTTTTGGTTTCTTCGGCTTGCTTTTTAGCTTGCTCTTGAATCGCTTTCAGGCGTTTTTGAGTTTCTTTCTGGATGCGTTCGGCTCGTTGTAATACGCCATCCCGCGCCGATTCTATTTGGTCAATTATACGGTTAGCATCTGTCTCGGAAATATCTTCACGAGAACTCAATACAGCAACTAAGGTGTCACGATCGAATTCACTGAGGCGATCGCGCAATGCTTCAAATCCAGCTTGGGGATCGTCGAAGACTTTTGCAAAGTCTTGCTTAATCCCTTCATAGTTGAGTTCGGAACGATTCAGAGAGTTGAGATAGTTGCGAACTTTTGCAAAAACTCCGTCTAGCACTGATTGCACTCTCTGCTGAATCTGCTGGAATTGTTCGACAATCGAGCTGCGAACAGAATCAATTTGATCGACAATTCGGTTAGCTTCCTCTTCTGAGATATCCTCACGTTGGGATAATAGCGCCACAATTGTCGAACGGTCAAATTTTGAGGCGCGATCGCTTAAACTTCCAATTCCAGCGCGGGGAGAAGACAGCAGCAATTGTAAATCGCGTTTGATTCCTTCGGGATTGAGTTCTTCTTTGTTGGTATTACGCAGATATTCTTCGAGATTGGCTTCAAAATCTAAAGCTTGTTGAGTGGTGCGCTTCGCTAAACGTCGTGGCGCTCTCAGAATATCACCAATGGCATCTTGAGCGCGATCGATGATCTGATTAACTTGCTCTTGGCTCAAGTCGCCGCGTTGACTCACGAGTTTAACCAAGGTTTCTCGATCGACATTAGATAAGCGATCGCGCAGTGCTAAGGCTCCAGCTTGAGGATCGTCGAGTAATTTTTCCAAATCGGCTTTGATACCTTCTGGATTAAGTTCTTCCAAGTTGGTATTGCGGAGATATTCAGCGATCGCTTTTGTAGTCTTTTCGTACTGTTCTTTCGCTTGTTGCGGTACTTGCAAAATACTATCTCGGACTGCTTCGAGCTGATCGAGAGTTTGGTTTATCTGTTCTTCGCTCAAATCTTGACGCTGACTGAGCAATTGTACCAAGGTATCGCGGTCAAATTGGGATAGGCGCGATCGCAAAAGGCTAATTCCGGCTTGAGGATCGTCTAGTAAAATTCTAAACTCACGTTTGATAGCTTCGGGATTGAGTTCGTCTTTATTAGTATTCCGCAGATATTCTTCAACTCTTTGGCGCAGTTCATCGGCTTTCGCTTTCGCTTGCTCTTGCAATTCCCTAGCACGATTCAAGAAATTATCGCGGTTGCGTTCCAGTTGACTAACAATATTATTAGCTTCTTCTTCGCTGATATCTTGACGCTGTTGCAGCAATTGTACAAAAGTATCGCGGTCAAATTGCCCGAAGCGGCTACTTAAATCTTCAAACCCAGCTTGTGGATCGTCTAGCAACTTGCCAAAGTCTCGTTCAATACCTTCGGGATTAAGTTCGTCTTTACCCGTCGAACGCAGATAATCTTCGATGCGGCTGCGAAAATCTTGCCCTTGTTCTCGTGCTTGAGCCTGTTTGACAGTTTCTAAAACTTCTAGGCGATCGCTTTCCATTTGTTCGGAAATTTCTTTCACCCTAGCTTCACTAATATCACCGCGCTGCTTCAACAAGTTGCTGAAATATTCTTGATTAATTTCTTCCAACTCTCGTCTCACAGTTGTCGGATCTGCATTTACGTCATAGATGACTTCTTTAAATTCATCTATTAGGGTAATTCGGTTAAAGTGCCAAGGAAACGAATGCAATATGTAGTCTTCTACATCTGCCTTAATTGCATTTTCCAGCGATCTGGGTAATTTTGCAGATACTTGCTCAGTTGCCTCTTCTCTAAACTTTTGAAATTGTTCTGTGACTTGCTCGACATCGACATCTTGAACTTTTTCTTTCAGTTTTTGCAACTGAGTTGTAATTTTGTTCACATCGATATTAGAAAGGTTTACCCGTTCTAGAACTGCTGGCGCAGCTGCACTTAAACCATACCTAATAGCTTGCTTGATTACACCATTGCCATTACCGCCTCCGATTGTAACTAGTTCTTGAAGCCGTTCGCCCAATTGCTCAGAATTAAGTTCTTCAGGAGTAGCGGATTTGAGTAAATTAATTACTTGTTCTGTGGGATTTTTGCGGTTTAAAGCTTGTTGCCATGCACCTTCAAATTGGTCAGCAATGCTATTGATATCTTCTTTAGATAAATCACCACGGCTGCTGATTAAATCAACAAATGTTTGGCGATTAACGTTTTGTAATAAATCGCTATTAACAACAGATTGTAAATCTGTATCCTTCAGAAGTTGGTCAAATTGACTCCGAATTTCTTTGATATCCAGCTTTGGCAATTGCAGAGAACCTAAAGAACTTTGGAGGGTATTTTTAATACCTTCAGAATCAAAACCTGAAGTTAATTCCCGCCGGACTGCGGCTGTAATATCTTCAGCAGTAGAAATTAACTGTTTTTTTGCAGTATTAGCACCGATGCCAGCAGTTGCCGTTCCCATCAGAGTTTGAAAACCAGAAGTAACAGTATTAGATATAGAACCAATTAAAGAACCTACTGCTGATGAACCCAACCAAATTACTAGTGAAAAATAGGTAGACCAAATGACTACACCAATAATTGCTCCTAAAAATGCGCTTTCGATTAGGCTAAGTTTTACTGCTAAAAAACAAGCAATAAATAAGGCGATGCTAACGGTTATTAATGCCCAAGCACCAACTTTCGCTTGACCTTTACGAATTGTCTTACCTAAACCTTCAGACTCATCATCAGAATCTGAGCCAATTTCCCAAGATGAAATTCCGACTGCAACTGAAAAGTTTGTCAATAACAATTGAAAGGCAAATGCCATCAAAACCCCAGCTAGCAGTGCCACCAACAATTTAGGCCCAGAAAAAACAACTGATGCTTCTTCTGGAGTTAGTACTTCCTGAGCTAAAGTTATGGGCGCTAATCCAAAAGATAGCCAATTCCATTCAAAAAGAGTTAAAACACCTTGAAACATAGGACTTTCTCACTTGTACTCAATTAAATACCCATTCATAAAATGGCTTATTTATCAGCTTAATTATCATTTATGTAAGCTGGCACTTTCTTAAGTAATAGGTTGGTTGTCCAAAAGTCGTATTTAAAAAAATAAATATTTATCTTGTCTCTCAAGGAAAACTTATGAGTTAGTTAATATTTTGTCAAAGAAAATTTATTAGGCAAAAGTAAATATCATAAAACTGTATCTATCGATATAGTAAGTTCCGATCGAGTAAGTTACAGTAGCAAGCGTTAGAAAATAATGTTTTTTGGTATCAATTTTATTTAGGAGATTTAAAACAGAGAATAATTGTTATAAAAACTTTAGGAAATAAAACATATTTTCTAGTTGGTTGAAATTTAGTTACTAACTTTAGATAAAACCACCTATATCTAATGATAGAGATAAAAATTCTTCCAAGCGATTGATGAAAACTAAATGGAAACATGTATTAATAAGGGTTATTACGAGCTATGAATTAGTAAATAATTGATTTTTGCTGAGGAGAAAGAATAATGGTAGTAGGTGTACATAAACGTGCTGTAGGTGTATTTTCTCATCGCCGAGATGTTGAACATGCTCTACATGAATTAAAAAAAGTTGGCTTTGACATGAACAGAGTTTCTGTCATTACCCAAGATGGCGACAGAGACGATATTGCTGGTGCAGATGTGAGCGATCGCGTTGGCGATCAATCTGACGAAGGTGCTAAAGTCGGAGCAGCTACAGGCGGTGCTTTGGGCGGATTGGCTGGCTTATTAGTCGGTCTTGGCACTTTAGCAATTCCTGGAATCGGGCCAATTATGTTGGCTGGAGCCGCAGCAACTACCCTAGCTACAACTCTCGCTGGCGCTGGTATTGGTGCAGTAGCTGGTAGTTTACTTGGTGCATTAATTGGTCTCGGAATTCCTGAAGAACGAGCTAAAGTTTATGACGAACGTGTTAAACGAGGACACTATTTAGTCATTCTCGATGGTACAGATGCAGAAATCCACAGAGCAGAAGCAATTTTAAATCATCAGGGTGTGGAAGAGTTTGGCATTTACGACCACCCAGATGCAACAAATGCAACCACTGGTTATGTGACTCCAAGTTCTACTGCTGGTCATAGTGGTGTTGCGAAACGCGCGATTGGAGTATTTTCTCATCGTCGAGATGCTGAAGTCGCAATAACAGAATTGCGAGATGCAGGTTTTTCGTTGAATCAAGTCTCCATCATTGCCAAAGATACAGACGGTCATGGGATCGGTGGTGTAGATGTAGATAGAAACGTTGGTACTGGTAATAAAGCAGACGATGGTGCAAAAGCTGGAGCTGCTACAGGCGGTGTTCTAGGCGGCTTGACTGGCTTGTTAGTTGGACTGGGAAGTTTAGCGATTCCGGGAATTGGCCCCGTGATTGCAGGTGGCGCAGTTGCAACCGCTTTGGCGACAACATTAGCTGGTGGTGCGATCGGTGCAGCAGCAGGGAGTATTGTAGGTGCGCTTGTTGGCTTGGGAATTCCTGAAGACAGAGCGCGAGTATATAGCGATCGCTTCCAAAGAGGTGACTACTTGGTAATTCTTGATGGTACGGAAGCTGAAATCCACCAAGCTGAAGCGATTCTCAAACATCGAGGTATTGAAGAATTTGCAATCTATGATGCCACTGAAATTAGTGAATATCGTCCAGGTTCCGACCGAGTAACGCATAATGACGCAGCAGTAGTCGATCCCATTCGCCCTAATTACTCAACAGAGCCTCATAGAAACGATCCTGCTGTAGTTATTGTCGATCGTCGTGATGAAGTACTTTAACCTAAAGTAGTTTTCACTCACACAAAATTGCAGGAGCAATAATTTGACAACTTTGCTCCTGACTACCAAAGCTTGCTCCTCACTTTTGCCGTAAACATCAAAAAATTTCACTTTCTGATTCAGAATTAAACCAATGAAAAAGCTAACCCCCTTCGTAATTAGTTGCCTTTTAGTATTTGGTGTTGCTGCTTGTGATAACGCTTCTAAAACAAGTGAATCTGCACCCAATAATCCTAATGAGGCTCCCCAAGCACCAACTGCCAAAACAACAGAAGCTTCTCAAAAAGATGCACAAAGTGAAGTTCGTAGAAGACAACTAAATGAGGATATTCGCGCCCGCGAACAGCGCAATAATACCACTGGTGGCGATACAAAAAGAGCTAAAGCTGACTTAGAAAGTGAAGTTCGCTCCAAATTGGAGGCTAATATCCCCAAAGGTCAACTAACAGTTAATGCCGCAGACGGTGGTGTTGTAACTGTCGGCGGAACTGTCAACAATCAGCAGGAGTTGGCTAAAATTGAAAAATTAGCTAAGGAAATTAAAGGCGTCACTAGTGTAGTTGTGAAAGCAACTGTTGCACCACCAACTAACTAATAAATCCAAGTGAGCAGGTAGACATAAAGAGATTTAAATGCTCCTGCTAAACCTGAGTGGTCAGTAACAAATTTAACTGACCACTAATAATTGACAACTGACAACCTTAATAACTATATTTATTGATGCTCAGTTCAGTTATACAAAGTCTTGTAGTTACCAAACATAAAAACTATGGAAACCGAACAACAGCAACGTGAATCCATCAATGCTTCCTTATCACAAGGTACGCTATCACTTGAAGGTGCTGATACTGCAAACTTGCCAAAGTTACCACCAGCACATGAACCTGAATCTCAATGGCAACAAATTAGCAGACAAATTTCTCAATTTTTAGAGCAACTGCCCCAATACTTAAGTGACTTTTTTCAGGACTACAAGCAACCTCTAATAACCGTTGCTTTAATTTTGGCGGCAATTGTTACAGCTAGGCTAGTACTAGCGGCACTAGCTGCAATCAATGATATTCCGCTACTATCACCACTTTTTGAGTTAGTTGGAATTAGTTACACCAGTTGGTTTGTTTTCCGCTATCTACTGAAGGCTTCAACTCGCCAAGAATTAGCCGATGAAATTCAACTACTGAAAAACCAATTCGTGGGCGAGTAAATTTACTAACCATTAAACTAAGATTTACACGGGCAAATAGAATTCACAGCTACACAAACTCAGTCCTGCCTCTGCGGACTTGGGTAAAGCCTTGTATTGCTGCGGTTTCTACTTGCCCTTTTAATGTTAAGTTGACTTCAAGCAAAACCCTTGCTCTACCAATAACTATAAATTCACAGCATTTAATCGGACTCAACCTTAGTCTTTTAGATACATCAAAAGATAGAGAATATAACATTATTTTTAATTTTAAGTCACTTCTCAAGATAGTAGTTCGGAGATGAAAAACAACCTAATCTAGTTTTAGAAGTTATTTAATAGATTCTTTAACGAGGACATAAATTATGGCTAATGAAGCAGTTAAGAGAGATACAGATTCATCCGATCGCGCGGAAGTCGATACATACGATCGCGGCATTATCCCCGCAGAAACCGCTGCTAGAATGGAAAGAGAAGGAGATCGTTACAAAACCCGCCCCACAGAAGAACGGGAAGCAGATGCACCTACTGACGATCAAACCGATTCAGGAAGTGTCCGCACCACTGACGGCTATACCGTGGACAAAGAAGGTTTGTTAAACAACTATGCAGTTGAACCAGAAATGTACTACGAAGAACCCGGTGATGCACGCCAGCAAGTGGCAGAAGATACGGAAGAACGTATCGAAGAACTTGGAGAAATTAATCAGGACGAGGAAGGCAAGTTGACAGATAAGGGTGACAGCCGCGGTAGAGGCCCAGGAGTAATTTAATTAACAACTCTTTTGCTGGGTGCAATTACACGTAAGAAGGCTAAATAGGTGTTTTCTAGAGACGCGGTTATTGCGTCTCTAATTTTTTATATTGTGTCTGGTTAAAGACTTACCGTTAAGACCCCAGAGCGGCAGGGTTTTTAGGCTTTCTGCATAGATTTGAGAATATAACTAATTAGTCGGACATTATATTATAATTACGTCTCTACATTTATTGTGATACCAATTCAATTAATGATTGCAACACATCCTTGGGTAAAGACGCGATGAAAAGACGCGATTCATCGCGTCTCTACAAATGGTCTATTTGTTGCATTCTTTTTTCCAATTAGTACGAGTCGAAACAATCTCATTGGGGATTTACAACAAATAAAAGACAAAGCGCTTTGGGTTTCTACGGGTTTAATACAGCAGTATTACTAGATAATCAGCGGCTCAAGTTCGCGATTATGCCATTGCCGCTGATACCATTCGGCAACCAAAGGACGGACAATAAACTTAGGCTGTCCATCCCCTTTAACGTCAATACGTAAACCTGAATAAGGTCGTCGCTTCTGAGAACCTTGACCGTTGCGACCAATAAAGAGATGCGATCGCGCCACTAATCTATTTTCATTCCCAAAAGTCTCCATCAAATCTGCTCCCTCTATTCGCTGGCGTCGCAAACTAAACCCGCTACCGCCACAAACAATCCAGTGGATATGAGAATCAGCGTGTCCCGTATCCATTGTTTCCAGGTGTTCTAGGCAGTGGGCGTGACCGTTTAATACCAAATCGATCAAAGGACGACCCTGATTTAAGGAACCGATTTCTTTAGCTACCGCATCCAACACGCCACGTAAGCGATCGCGAACGATTAGAGTTTGCGCTTGTTCCCACTTCGTCGCCTCAGTTACATAAGGAGGATGATGAAAATAAATTATTCTTCCCCGAACTTCAGGATTATTCCAAGATTCAATTAATCTTTGCTTGAGCCAATCCAGTTGTTCAATGTCAGTCAGCGTTGTTTTATTAGTGGCTAGTTGCTTATCGATATCAACAATAATTTCTTCAATTTGTGACAGCTTGGCATGGAAGTCATCTAATTGATCGGCTTCATTCGGATTTTCTGGGCGAAGTTTGGCTGAAGTTTCAATAATTTCCTGCTTTTCTCGCTCGAAATCTTCACGGCGTTTTTCTAAGAGCTTGCGATCGGCGTTACCTTTTTTTGTTTTCGGTAGCGGTGGTGGATCGTTAAAGGTATTAGAATCCAAAGCGAAGAAATCAATACCGCCATAACGAAAAGTGTAATAGCGATTGGGAAGGCGGGTAAATTGCCCAGGTTGATAAGAAAGACAACGACCTGTATCTGTCTTGGCTGTGTAGTGCCGATCTAAGTGACTGGCTAACTCTTCTGGAAGCTGAAACGCCTTCAGATAGTCGAGAAATGCCTTTGCGTAAGCGTCACCACATCCTGAGCCATGTAAACCTACATCTAGGTCTAACCGCGATCGCAACAGGTGACGAATGGGTAATGTTGTTAGAGACGCCAAGCTCAATAAAATCGGCAAGTTATAGTAATCGTGATTTCCCGGCACTGGTAAAATGGGCAGCTTAAAAACCATCTGGTCATAAGCAATCCGTTTGCGATGCTCTATGCCGGAGATAAACTCTCGATAAGGCTGAATAAAGTTTTGCTGGTAATATTCACTCGATCCGACTAAATAGATTACATCCCCCATATGCAGCATAAACCGGGATTCGTTGTGATGGGGCAGCATAAGTTCAGCCACCTGTCGCTGAGGATTGTGTCCTCTGTGTCTACCGGAACCACTATCACCGACAACTAAAAATGAGAACTCAGAATTGTCTGTTTGACCATCTTCCAACACCAGCCGAGTTTGGTCGATATCCCGTTCCACAATTAACGGATCTTGCCACCGTACCCGCTGATTCATTTTCCGAATTTTCTTAGCGATCGCTGGATCAGATACAAGTTTCAATGCAACCTACTCCTGAGTTTTCAATTGAGGGTGAGTAGGAGAATGAGGGCAGGGGAGCAGAGGAAGTTGCACTAAATTTTTCCCCTCTGCCCCTCTGCCCCTCTGCCTCTTATGCCCCATACCCTCATTCTTCCGCCGTATCTTTCATCTCAATAATCAGATTAGGGAGTCCCTCTAGTTTTTCCGTCGGCTCAACTTCTTCTACTAATGGCACGAAAATTCTTAAGCCTGCTGGTACACACTTAATTTCTACAGGTGTTGTGCCGACTATTTCACCATCTAGAACAACTTTTTGTGGTGGGTTAGTCGTAATTTTAAATTGTTTGGCTCGCAGGAAACCAATATCATCCCGGTCTACGGCGTTACCTGTGGAAGCCGTTTGAAAGAGATGAAACGTGGCAGCGATCGCTCCTGCCTTGTTAGCTGGAGCTACAATCGTTAAATCTAGTAACCCATCATCATAAACCAGACCTGCTGGGCCTTGAGCCAAAACGGAAGTGGGAGGTGCGGCGTTTGCTACTGTTACTGCACAGGCACTAGTTTTAATTATCCTATCTTCAGTTTCAATTTCAACATCAAAGTTATGTAAGCTTCTTAATTGCTGGATTCCTGCCAAAACATAGGCCATCATCC
>NNBT01000078.1_pt1 | contig 14445 bp, 7 predicted proteins | sample 1173831 | NCBI WGS metagenome assembly NNBT01 (sample SAMN07173936, study PRJNA388173) | plant metagenome | isolation source: symbiotic tissue sample KVJ10 | place: Norway: Troms, Kvaloya island | reverse complement strand
TTGAAGGTACAAGATTGAAAATATCTTGTTATCTCCTTAATTAGCTGACTTAACAACAACATAGTTCTTCTACAGGAGAAAAATGAGTACATTAGAGCAAAGTCTTAGTCAATTTAGAGCTTTACCAAAACCAGAGTCATCTCGATTAATTGACTTTGAAGAAGCAGAAATTCGTCCTGGTATAGTAAGTGGCACTTATATTTTAGTTGTCAGAGGGACGAAACCATACTTGAATTTAGAAGTGAATCTTGTACCACTTGTATACGTCCAGCAACCTGAATATTGGGGAGTTGAGGTCGTTGGCACTTTGCCCGGAATCGGACTACCAGCTACCGCACCTTATACAGTTTCTCTGCCAGTAGACGGTATTCGTGGCAAACAAGGCATTGAAATTATTGGTGCTAATGGTTCCAAACAACTGCCTTTTCTAGATGTTAAGCCTTCCTAATTCCCGATATGAATATGTGTAGAACCACCATCTTAAAAGCTGTTACAAAAGCTTAAAAATCGCCCGAAAATAAATTTTCAGGCTAAAAGCTCAAGTTGGTTTAAACGGACTAATAAAATATTCTTAGTCCGTTTAAACCAATTCCAATACTTGTCGGGTTTTGGGGAAAAGAGGAAGAAAAAAGGGGAAAGAAAAAACCTTTACCCTTTAACCTTTTCGCCAAACCCAATTTAGTGGACTTTGTTAATGTAGTAGCGAATTCTATTCACCCAGTATTTTTCAAATATCCTCTTAGCTAGGTAGAGTTAAAATACTGGGATCTCAATGATAAATTCTGTTCCTTCACCAAGTACAGAATTGCAACTCAAGCTTCCATCATGGGTTTCCTCAACAATTTGACGAGCGATCGCTAATCCTAATCCTGTGCCTTTGCCAACCTCTTTGGTTGTAAATAGGTGGTCAAAGATCCGCGATCTAATTTCCTCTGACATCCCCTGACCGTTATCTTTCATCCGAATTATTACTGTTTCTTCGTTACTGGATACTTCAGTTTGAATCAGTATTTGCTGACGATCGCCTTGCACTTGAGCAAAAGAACGCCCCTCAATGGATGCATCGAAGACATCTATTGCATTTGCGAGGATGTTCATAAAGACTTGATTTAGCTGTCCTAAAAAGCACTTGACAGGTAGTAATTTTCCGTATTCAGTGATGACTTCAATCGCTGGACGTTTTTCGTTAGCTTTGAGGCGATATTTCAAAATTAACAGAGTACTTTCAATCCCTTCATGGAGGTTACAAGCAACTTTTTCAGTTGTATCGGCTCTGGAGAAAGTGCGGAGACTGATACTAATATCTTTTATTCGTTCTGAAGCCACCTTCATCGAACTTACTAGCTTTGGTAAATCTTCAATCAAGAATTCGAGGTCAATTTCTTCGCCATGCTCAATGACTGCGATCGCCGGAGTGGGATGATGTTGTTTAAACAATTGGATATGAGCGAGTAAGTCTTGAGTATACTCTTCGGCATTGTGGAGGCTACCTTCCAGAAATCCAATGGGATTATTAATTTCATGTGCCACACCTGCAACCAAATTGCCCAAGGTTGCCATTTTTTCGTTTTGCACCATTTGTAATTGGGCTTGCTCAAGTTCTTGCAGCGATCGCTCTAGTTGATGAGCATAATTCTGGTATTCTTGGTAAAGGCGGGCATTTTCTAGAGAGATGGCAGCTTGAGCGCATAGCAGTTGGATAACTTCGGTGCGATCGCGAGTAAATGCACCAATTGTTAACGGATTTTCTAGATATAGCAGCCCAATGATTTTCCCCTGATTTAATATTGGCGTACACAACACACTCTTAGGTTGTTGCTGCATGAAATATGAATCAGCAATAAAATCAGTTTGTGCTGTTGCATCATCCAGTACAACAGTTTTTAAGCTGTGTTTGACAAAGTTTACCAGTGTAATGGGAATGTCTTTACTGGTTGACAATGGTGCAGATAATAGGGTGACTCCTTCATCAATAGTGGCTATGGCTTCAACCACTAAAATTTCTTGTTTGAGTACAAGTAATGCAGCTTTTTGTGCCCCAGCATTTTCCATCACTACTTGCAAAAGTGTAGTGAGTAATTGCTCTAATTGAATTTCACTGGAGAGAGCTTGTGAGGCTTTCAAAATAGTTGACAAATCGAGGGCTTCCGAAATACTGCTGCTAGAAAGGTTTGTGTGGATGGTTTGATTTGGGAATGATGATGCATCGACAGTTGAACTCAGTTGAAAGTGATTAAGTTGCCCTTGTAAGATGGGAATAAGCAGTTGAGGATAGCGTTTTTCTAAGTCTTCAGTTTTAGCTTTAGCGCCCCAACGAGCATAGCAGTAATAAGCTTCTTGCATATAAACTTGGGCGATTTTTTCTTTGTCCCAGTCGAGGTAAAACTTGGCAGCTAGTTCATTACTCAAAGCTTCTTCTTGGATATATGCATTTTCTTTCGCAAGAGAAATAGCGCGATTGTACAATTCCATTGCTTTATTTTTGTGCAGCAAAATCCGCTGCCGTTCTGCTTCGACTAAATAAAATTTGTGTTGATGATTCATTGGGGCATGATGCGCCCATTTTTTCAGTTTTTTCTGATGGGATGTAACTTTTTTAAGAATCTGTTTTTGTTTGTTAGCTGTTGCTGTTGGATAGAGAATTAGTTGGGTTAGCGCCTCATAAAAATAAACTATTGGTACAACGGCTGCCGATGTTACCCCATCTAAATAAGTTATTGCCTGAATTGCTGCCTCAGATGCTCTGGTATAATTTTCAAACAGGTAGCAAAGTATCAGTTCATTGGCATAGCTAAAGCTCAATCCAGTGCGATCGCCTGCTTGCTCTTGTAATGGGCGAATAGTTTGGACATCATAAACAGCACCTGATAAATAACTGGGATCGGTAGATTGTCCTAACAAATTCAATATGGCTTGACGAAATGAATTAATATAAGTCTGGGGTTTTTCTTGTCTAAAATGGCTGTAGACTTCAGCATAGTCACCCATCTGTTTTTCTAACTCAGCTAATTCTTGCCCCATCAAATATCCATGAAAACTACAGCTATAGCTAGCCCAAGCTGCATATTCGATATCTCCGGTTTCTAAACCCACTTGATAGGCTTCAATTAACGGTGCAATTGTATCTTTAAGTGGTTGATGCCAGTGATTAATAAATGTTTGAACAATGAAGAAAGTTCTAGCTTTGAATTCTTTGCTATGAAATTTTTCGAGAACTTGTAATGCTAATTGACCGAATTTATAACCTGTCTCAATATTTCCCAGAATGCCACACTCTATCAATCCATACCAGGCATAGCCAAATGCAGATGCGGCAGCATTACCGTACTGCATCGATAAATTGACTTCGCTCAAGATTATTGGTGGTAGTAAATCTGGACGAGCAATATAAGCTGTGGAATTTGTACTAGCCAAAATTCGGATTGCTGCTAGTTGTTTGTCCCCAGTCATATTAGGTAAATCAATCAAATTTAAAGGAGATTTACCTACAAATCGTAATTTTGTTTGGGCTAGATTGAGTAATGTTTGTATTTTAGTTGCTTGATGAGATAGTTTCACACCTAAGAGATTTAGCAGTGCGATCGCAGTCAGAATCGAATCATCAAAACGACTCTGAGCTAAATAAGATTGGATTTGAATCTCAATCGATTTCACCCGATCTATTAAGACTTTAGCGTGTTGTTGCACTTGCTCAACAAACTCTTCTACCTTGTCAAACTGGCCCATAAGATAGGCTGCCGAAGCAGCTTCTTCATACAAGGCTAATGAGAGTGAATACTGTTGTTGCCAGCTATCTGTTCTCAATAGCTGAATACCACAGCTGATATATTCTATTGCATTCGTATAAGCAGTGGATAGTTTGGCTTTTTTTCCAGCCAGCAAATTTAACTCTGCTAATCGATCTCGCTCAGACTGCTGAGTGATTAGCTTTACACCAATATTTAACTGATTAACAATCTCAAAAATTCTCTCTTCCTGCTTTTTAACTGGTATTTTGCTTAATAGCAGTTGGCCAATTTGCAGATGGATGGATTGCTTTGTTGACTCTGGGATCAACGCATAAGCTGCTTGTTGAATCCGATCGTGTAAAAATTTATAGTTTACAGTTAGCGCACTTTGTATTGAATCCTGTGTTTCCCGCCCAACATAGAATTTGTAAACTTCACTTTGGGGCAGAATTAATCCCTCTTGTAATGCTTTCCAAAGGTATGTTGCTGTTTCAGTTTCAGAATTTTCAGAAACAATTGCCAATGTTGCCAAATCAAATTGATTACCAATACAAGCCGCTAATTTTAAAACGTTTTGCGTTGATTTTGGTAATTTTCGCAACTGTAACACCATAAAATCAACTACATCATCTGTCAGAGCTAACGCCTTCATCTGGGCAATATCACACTGCCAACTGCTGCTATTTAAATCAAATTTAATTAACTGATCTTGATGGAGAGCTTTGAAAAATTGCGTACTAAAAAATGGATTACCTTTGGTTTTCTGATATACTAACTGTGTTAAGATTTCTGTAGTTTCTAGCGAACAGTTTAGAGTGTCGGCAACCAATTGATTTAAACTAGCTTCACTCAGTGGTGCTAATGTAATTTTGTTAATAGTAGCATTAGCTTTGGCAATTTCGTCTAATGTCAGCATTAATGGATGAGCAGCAGAAACTTCATTATCCCGATAAGCTCCAATTAATAATAAATATCCTGAGTTTGACTCATTCATTAGTAACTGGATTAACTTCATCGATGCTGAATCAGCCCACTGCATATCATCTAAAAATATGACTAGAGGATGTTCTTTGGTAGTGAATACTTGAATAAACCTTTGTAATAATAAATGAAACCGATTCTGGGCTGCATTTGGTGAAAGTTCCGTTGCAGATGGTTGTTGGCCAATAATTTGTTCTAATTCGGGAATTACCTCAAGAATGACTTGCCCCTGATCGCCCAGCACTTGTAAAATTTTATTTTTCCAAGTTGACAATTGGACATCACTTTCACTCAGCAATTGTCCCATTAAGTCTCGAAACGCCTGCACAAAAGCAAAGAAGGGAATATTACGATTAAATTGGTCAAATTTGCCTTTAATGAAGTAGCCCCTTTGCCGGACAATAGGTTTGTGAACCTCGTTAACAATTGCTGTTTTACCAATACCAGAAAAACCAGCCACCAGCATTAGTTCCGTCTGATTGTTGGTAACGCGTTCAAATGCTTTGAGCAGAGTTTCCACTTCATGCTCGCGACCATAGAGTTTTTCTGGGATAATAAAGCGATCGCACACATCCCGTTGAGCAATTGGGAAACTCGCAATTTTTCCCGTCTCTTTGAGTTGAGCTAAACAATTTTCTAAATCATATTTTAGTCCGAATGCACTCTGATAGCGGTCTTCAGCATTTTTTGCCATCAGTTTCATCACAATGTCTGACAACACTTGCGGAATCTCTTTCCTATTCCCTGTCCCCTGTCCCCTGTCCCCTAAAACTGGCGGAACTTTGGCAATATGACAATGTACCAATTCCATCGGATCGTGTGATTTAAAGGGTAATTCCCCTGATAGCAACTCGTAAAAAGTTACACCTAAAGAATAAAAGTCAGTACGGTAATCAATCCCCCGATTCATTCGTCCAGTTTGCTCTGGAGACAAATAGCCGAGTGTCCCTTCTAACACATTCGGACTCATCAGGATTTGAGTTTCCCGTGGCAGCAGAGATGCAATACTAAAGTCAATTAACTTAACTTCTTTAGTGTCTGGATTAATTAAAATATTGGCGGGTTTAATATCTTTGTGAATAATCCGATGATGAATTAGGATATCTAATGCATCACACAGAGCGATCGCTAAAAGTAAAAATTCTTGTAAAGACACCATATCTGGCATCTGGTAACAAGTAAAATAATCTTTCAGAGAAATCCCACCAAAATCTTCCATTACCAACGCATAACCATTTTGATACGCCTCCAGACTGTAGGTTTGGACGATCGCAGATGAGTTAAGATTTTTGGCAATTGTGTACTGATTGCGAAACTGCAACAGATCGCTGAAACTGGGATATGAATTTTTTAGCAGTTTAATTACTACAGGTAATGAGTCAGTTTCTCGATACCCCCGATAAACTAGAGTTCTGGAACCATTGTAGATTTCTTCAGTTATGTCGTATCCGGGAATACTGACTATGCTGCTGACCATACTGCTAAACCCTAGTGATTTCTGAATTTATTGTTCCCAAATCAGTAACGTCAGTTTATGTGTGTCTTTTGAGACAACTTACAGGGGCAAATCATCGCAGTAGATAGAACTGTATTTGATCTCCCAAATTCAAAGGTAAATAGCCTTTCAGAAACGAGAACATCTTCCTAGAAGAAAGAAAAGTTGTTAGAAAAGCCTTAAATAATACTCCAAGAAGAAACCAAAGGAAAAAGGTAAGAAAAAACCCACCTCATCGGAATCGATATGATAGACAAGTAAATAAAATTTAAAAAATATTTATCGAATGGTAGATCAATCATCTGGCTTGTCCAAGGTCAAAGACTCATTAACACAAAAAATCTTCTTGGGTAACGAACCAAATGCAGAGTTAATTGCAATTCTCACCGTTTACTTTGTCCAAGGAATTTTAGGGCTATCGCGTCTAGCCGTTAGCTTTTTCCTCAAAGATGAATTGCTGTTGAGTCCAGTCCAAGTGTCGGCGCTATTGGGAATTGTCTTTCTACCTTGGATGATCAAGCCGGTGTTTGGTTTTATCTCTGATGGCTTGCCTATATTTGGCTATCGTCGCCGTCCTTACTTGATTTTATCCGGGATACTGGGAACTGCTTCTTGGATCGGTCTGGCTACAATAGTTCATACTAGCTGGGCAGCCACCTTAGCGATCGCTCTTGGTTCTCTTAGTGTCGCCATGAGTGATGTCATCGTTGACTCGCTGGTTGTAGAACGAGCCAGAGGCGAATCGCAAGCAAAAGCCGGTTCACTACAATCTCTGTGTTGGGGTGCTTCTGCGATCGGAGGTTTAATAACAGCCTACTGTAGCGGTCTACTACTCCAATACTTTACTACCCGTACTGTCTTTGGGATTACTGCTTTATTTCCGCTGATCGTTTCAGGAGTGGCTTGGTTAATTGCTGAGTCCCCCGTTAGCAAAGATCCTCAAGATAGTAATCAGACCAACTCTGTACCCATCAAACATCAACTGGGACAGCTACGCCAAGCCATTAGCCAAAAAACAATTTGGCTACCAACGGCATTTATCTTCATCTGGCAAGCTACCCCAAATGCTGACTCAGCCTTTTTCTACTTCGCTACCAACGAACTCCACTTTGAACCAGAATTTTTGGGGCGAGTAAACTTGGTGGGAAGTTTCGCTTCTTTGGCAGGTGTTTGGATTTTTCAACGTTTCCTCAAAAGCATTCCTTTTCGCGTGATTTTTGCTTGGAGTACTGTCCTTTCGTCACTTTTGGGGATGACGATGCTGTTGTTGGTGACTCACACAAACAGGCTATTGGGTATAGATGACCACTGGTTTAGTTTGGGTGATAGTCTGATTCTGACTGTGATGGGGAAAATTGCCTTTATGCAAGTGATGGTGCTAGCAGCAAGGCTTTGTCCTTCTGGTGTGGAAGCGACATTATTTGCCTTGTTAATGTCAATCTATAATTCAGCCGGAACAGTTTCCCATGCATTCGGAGCATTAATCACGTATTGGCTGGGGATCACCGCAACAAACTTTGAGTCACTTTGGCTCTTGGTGCTAATTACTAATCTCAGCACCCTATTACCCCTACCATTTATCAACTGGCTACCTTCTACTGAAGAACAAACTGAGGCAGCCAAAGATGGGGAAGAAGCGTTTTTGCCAGATTTGATGTCTGAATTGGTACTGAGAGAACCAGAGTCAAAAATAGTCGAATAGTGTAATAAATCTCACCCTGAGTCGAGGTAGTGTCCTGCCTTCACGTTGTAGTAAAGCTGCAAAAAATTCTTTTTAGCTGTTACATTTTCGTCCAAAATAACCAGAAAAAACAAAGTATATGCGTTTGAAAAGTCAAGAAACCCCAGCTACAGAAAAATTCTACACTCGTGCAGACTGGCAAGGAGGATATCAATCTCTTACCCAAGAGTTTGATTATTGGATTGATGATATAGAAGGACAAATCCCCACAGAGTTACAAGGTACGCTGTTTAGAAATGGCCCCGGTTTGCTGGATGTGAATGGGCAGGCTTTTCATCACCCGTTTGATGGAGATGGGATGATTAGCAAAATTACCTTTACCAATGGTCGTGCCCATTTTCGTAACCGCTTTGTCCGCACAACTGGCTATTTAGCAGAGCAAAAGGCAGGGAAAATTCTCTATCGCGGTACTTTTGGTACTCAAAAACCTGGCGGTTGGCTAGCGAATATCTTTGACTTCAAACTCAAAAATATCGCCAATACAAATGTTATCTATTGGGGTGGTAAACTGCTAGCACTGTGGGAAGGGGCTGAACCATATCGCCTCGATCCCTATACTCTTGAAACCTTGGGGAATGAATATTTTAATGGTGCTTTGTCAGCAGGTGAAGCTTTCGCTGCCCATCCCCGTTTGGAAAAAAATTGTGAGCAAGATGGGGGCGCACCTTGCCTGGTAAATTTCTCGACTAAGCCAGGATTATCTACCACAATTAATATTTTTGAGCTAAACTCAGCAGGTGAAATTGTTAGACAGCAGGCTCATAAGGTTCCAGGTTTCTGTTTCATTCACGATTTTGTCATTACTCCCAATTACTGCATCTTCTTTCAAAATCCTGTCACCTTTAATCCCATACCTTTCGTCTTAGGAATACGTGCGGCGGGAGAATGTATCAAATTTCAGCCAAATCAGCCAACTCAAATTCTAATTATTCCCCGTTTCCCCAAAGAAGGGCAAGAAAAGATAAAATTTCTGGAAACTCAGTCGGGTTTCGTCTTCCACCACGTTAATGCTTTTGAGGTAGGAGAGGAAGTTAGGATTGACTCCATTTGCTACCAAGATTTATTAAAAGTTGAACCTAAAAGTGATTTTCGACAAGTTGATTTTGAAGCGTCTTCACCTGGGCAACTTTGGCGATTTTATCTGAATCTAAAGGATGGGACAGTCCGGCAGGAATTGATCGATAGCCGTTGTTGTGAATTTCCCAGCATACATCCGGCGAATGTGGGACGCCCTTATCGATATCTATATATAGGTGCAGCTCATGCGGAGACTGGTAATGCTCCCTTACAAGCATTGCTGAAAATTGATTTAGAGTCTGGAGAAAGACAACTTTGGAGTGCTGCACCCCGTGGTTTTGTTGGTGAGCCGATTTTTGTCCCGCGCCCAGGTTCTGAAAAGGAAGATGATGGTTGGGTATTAGCTTTGGTTTATGATGCTGCCCATCACCGCTCAGATTTGGTAATTTTAGATGCTAGTGATTTCTCTAAAGGAGCAATTTCGCGGTTACATCTGAAGCATCATATCCCCTATGGTCTACATGGGAGCTTTACTTCTGAGGTTTTTGGGGAAATTTGATCGCTTATTTGGATGAAACCATTTTTTCGCTGGCAATAATATGCAAATCGATGTTTTTGAGCAAGCGCACTAATTTTTGCGTCAAAGATCCTTTGAGGAGCATTTGCCAGCGCGATCGCTGACTTTCTCCAATGACAATTTGGGTGATACGATGTTTCTCGGCGACCTCAGCGATCGCATTAGCTATATTACTGTTGGTGACACGAAGAAAAGTACCTTCAAATTCTTTACACAGTTTCTCACAAGTGTGGATATGTAAGCTTTCCTCCTTAGTGAGGAAGCGTTCTGGATCGGCAACGAACAAGGTATAAAGTGGCGCGTTCATATAGTTAGCCAACCTTGCACCCCGACGTAACAATTGCACTGAGTTGGGATAAGTGGATACACACACCAAAACCCGCTCGTGAATATTACAGAATTGCCCATTGGGAGTAGAGGCGATCGCATTTCCTTCCACGTTGTCTGCCACTTCCCGCAAAGCTAACTCCCGCAAAGCAATTAGGTTGCGGCGTTGGAAAAAATTATCGAGGGATTGTTGGATTTTTTCTGGTGCATAAATCTTGCCTTCTAATAACCGTTCTTGCAGTGTTTCCGGTGTGACATCTATTACCACTATTTCATCTGCTTCATCCAGAATCCTGTCAGGAACGCGCTCCCGGACTACCACACCTGTAATTCTGGCTACTAAGTCATTGAGACTTTCAAGATGTTGCACATTCATTGTGGAGTAGACATCAATCCCGGCTGCCAAAACTACTTCTACATCTTCGTAGCGCTTTTCGCGTGGAGAACCAGGGACATTGGTATGAGCAAGTTCATCGATTAAGACTAATTGGGGCGATCGCTTTAAAATAGCATCTGTATCCATATCCGTCAGCGTCAGCTCACCGCGAGGATATTTCTTTCGGGGTATAATTTCTAGTCCCTCTGCCTTTTCCGCTGTCTCCTTGCGTCCGTGGGTTTCTAAAAGCCCAACGACAACATCAATTCCTTCCTGTTTGAATGCGTGTCCCTCTTCTAGCATCCGGTAGGTTTTGCCTACTCCAGGAGCCATGCCAATAAAGATTTTATGCTTACCCCGTCGTCGTGCCGGATAAGGCGAGTAACTTGCAGAATTTAAAGGCGCATTCCCAGCCGAACCAGTATTAGAATTATCTGACATTTATAGCACTCCTATTGCATGGGAAAACCATCATTGCTAATGCCCCATACTTCGACTACGCTCAGTACAAGTGCTCCATGCCCATTTACTGATTTTGCTGACGATTAATATCTTGCAAATCAAGAGCATAATTCAATCGGAGAACATTGACTCCCGGTTCGCCAAAAATCCATAAAAATCTATCATCAGTATACTTATTAATTAAACGTAAAATCTCATCTTCTTTTACTCCCCGCGCACCAGCAACCCGCGTCAATTGCTGCCGTGCTGCTCTAAAGGAAATATGCGGATCTAAACCAGAACCAGAGGTATAAATTATATCGGCTATCGGTTGAAGATTTTCGTCTCGCAATTTATCTGCCTCTTCTAAAATCCGCTTTAGGAGTTCTGGATTGCTGGCAGCAAGATTGCTAGCTCCAGATATGCCAGTTGGCTTGGCTTTTTTTCCTTGGCTGTATCTAACAGTACTAGGACGAGAATGGAAATATCGCTCAGATGTGAACACCTGACCAATCAAAGCCGAACCAATTGGTTCATTACTTAGATTCCGCATGATGCTGCCATTAGCTTGATAGGGCAAAAAAACTTGACCCACTACAAGGATTACTAGCGGATAGATAATTGCAGTCAACAACCAAAGCATTAGTGTTATAAAAATTGCTCTGATGGTTTCTCGAATAATAGCCATAAAAAGTTTTCCAATTGCGCCTAGAATTTAATTTTTAATTTTTAGTTTTTAATTTTTTTGCCCATCTAACAGGAGGTTATAAGATACTGTTAGCAACAGCATAAACAACAACTGGGTCAGTTACCACATTCAAGCACAGCAAGATAAAAATAGCGAGTGGTAGATGTTGTTTATGCCATTGCGACTAAACAAAGGATATCGTCAAAGCAGTGCTGAATGAAAACGATATTTATTCATATTCTTCTTGTCCCTCCTGTCAACAGGTAAAAGTAAAAATGTTTATTATTTTACTTTGGTCAAGATGCGATCGTTTCTCAGCGTCTCTACTTTTGCTATCCTTAAGCCAAGCCCACAAGTGTAATTAGTACATCGATCAACTTAATTGCAATAAACGGCGCAATCACCCCACCTAAGCCGTAAATTAAGATATTGCGTTGGAGTAACTGATTAGCTGTCAGTGGTCTAAACCTCACACCCTTTAATGCCAAGGGAATCAAAGCGGGAATAATCAAAGCATTATAAATCAATGCTGAGAGTACAGCAGATTTAGGGCTAGTCAAATTCATAATATTCAAGCTTTGCAGGTTAGCAGCGACAAATATCACTGGGATAATTGCAAAGTATTTAGCAATATCATTAGCGATAGAAAATGTCGTCAATGCCCCGCGAGTAATCAACAATTGTTTACCAATACCAATGATATCGAGTAGCTTTGTGGGATCGGAGTCCAAATCGATCATGTTAGCAGCTTCTTTTGCAGCTTGCGTTCCTGTATTCATCGCCACGCCGACGTTAGCTTGGGCTAATGCGGGAGCATCGTTAGTTCCATCTCCCGTCATGGCTACCAGTTTACCTGCTGCTTGTTCCTGTTTAATGATACTGATTTTGTCTTCTGGTGTGGCTTCAGCAATAAAGTCATCAACCCCTGCTTCTTTGGCAATGACAGAAGCGGTAATTCGGTTGTCTCCAGTTAGCATGATGGTACGCACTCCCATCCGTCGCAGTTGCTCAAAGCGATCGCGGATACCAGGTTTAACTATATCTTTGAGATAAATAATCCCATAGATTTCGTTATCTAAGCTAACTGCTAGGGGTGTACCTCCCAAGCGAGAAACTCGTTCGTAGGCAGCATCTAATTCTGGTGTATCGCGTCCGTTACGGGAACGGACAAATCCTTTAATAGCTTCTACTGCTCCCTTTCTGGCCTCATACCCACCAGGTAAATTCGTCCCACTCATCCGGGTTTTGGCGGAAAAACTGACTCCTTCTGCCTGACTGGAGTCAAAATCAAATCTTGCGCCCAACTTTTCTGCTAGTCGGACAATGGATTTACCTTCTGGTGTATTGTCAAAGACACTAGCTGCCCAGGCAACATTAGCAATTTCCGACATTGAATGACCGTTGAGAGGAATAAACTCTTCCGCCAGACGGTTGCCAAGGGTAATTGTACCTGTTTTGTCGAGAAGTAAAGTGTTGACATCACCACAGGCTTCTACCGCTCGTCCTGATGTGGCAATAACGTTAAATTGGGCAACTCGATCCATACCAGCAATACCAATGGTACTTAGTAAACCGCCAATGGTGGTAGGAATTAACGCTACTAATAAGGCAATTAAAATTGGGACACTGACTGGACTGTTGACATAATAAGCAAGGGCGGGCAAGGTGACTACAACTAACAAAAACACTAAGCTGAGAACTGCCAACAATACTGTGAGGGCAATTTCATTGGGTGTTTTGCTGCGTTCTGCCCCTTCTACCAAGGTAATCATTCGGTCAATAAAACCTTTGCCTGGGTCAGATGTGATGCGGATAATTAGTTCATCTGAGATAATCCGCGTCCCACCAGTGACGGAACTAGCAACGTCGGAGCCTGATTCTTTTAATACTGGTGCAGATTCCCCAGTAATTGCCGATTCATCCACTGAGGCCACACCCATGATTACTTCGCCATCGGCGGGGATGATATCGCCAGCAACGACGTAGATCGTATCGCCCTGTTTGAGGCTGGTGGATGAAACTTCACTAAGTGTGCCATCGGCAGCAAGTTTTTTAGCGATCGCCTCTAACTTTGTTAACCGCAAGGCATCGGCTTGGGCTTTACCCCGCCCTTCTGCCACTGCTTCGGCAAAATTGGCAAACCAAACTGTAAAGAATAAAATCCCCGACAACAAGGCGTTGAAAACTTGCGGGTTCTTTTGAAGGGCAGGGCCAAATAGGTTGGGATCGATCGTTAGCAATAGGATGATGATTGTCCCTACCCAAACCACAAAGATTACTGGATTTTTGATTGCATACTTAGGGTTGAGCTTGACAAAAGCATCTCTAATTGCTCTTAAGTACAGCCACTTATTATTTGCCCTAGTCTTTTTACGTTTTTGGCGGCGATCGCCAGAACGAGAACTTGGGCGTCTAGCTTTGAAGTTAGTTGCCACTGGATTCATAAATAAAGTTAGCAGTGAGAAGTTAGGAGTTAGGAGTTAGGAGTTATAGGAACTTCTAATAAAAAAATATCCAACCTGTAGGATGCGTTAGTAACGCATCCTACGAAACCGGATAATTTATAAAATAACGGCAGGAGCCAGGAGGAAATAAGTATGAATGAAAACTTTAGTTCTGAGTAATTACCCAGTTAAAAATAAGATACTGGTACGAGACGCGTACGCGTAGTGCAAGATATAGCTGAGTGCTGTTAGCGAGGTGTTGAGCCAGTGCTGAGTATAAACCTAGTTGCTTCCAGGCTTTGAGCAATCAACACTGTCCTAACATGTCTGACTACAGCTATATAACCTTTCTTGCTTGAATCTCACACTTTTAAGTCTGGGTTACTCCTTCCTCCTGCCTCCTGAATTATTATTTGATATTTTCTCAATTTCAAACTTATAACTCATAACTTTTCTAACTGCCAGATGCTAGTTTTAAACCCTCAGCTATGGGGCCTAAAGCCAGAACGGGAAAGAAAGTTAATACTCCCAAAACCAGCGTGACTCCAGCCACGATCCCAGTAAATACCAGAGAATCGGTTCTCAGGGTTGCAGGAGTTTCTTCTACTGGTTGTTTGCGAGACATTCCGT
>NNBT01002050.1_pt1 | contig 14483 bp, 16 predicted proteins | sample 1173831 | NCBI WGS metagenome assembly NNBT01 (sample SAMN07173936, study PRJNA388173) | plant metagenome | isolation source: symbiotic tissue sample KVJ10 | place: Norway: Troms, Kvaloya island | reverse complement strand
GGCCGAACCCGGAACCCACGACCGGGCTAGCTCTGCCCGGTCGACTGAGATGGGATTGACCCGGTCGTGGGTTCCGGGTTTTTCGCTGTGCGAAGCCCCGGAATGACAGGTCGAAGTCAAAATAGCTTCATCCCCGGCGGGATCGGCAGGCCCTTGGTGATCTCGGCCATGCGCTCCTGCATCACGCGGTCGGCGCGGCTGCGGGCGTCGCTGCTGGCGGCGACGATCAGATCCTCGAGGATCTCGCGCTCGTCGGCCACCATCAGGCTCGGGTCGATCTTCACGCCCTTGAGCATCCCCTTGGCCGTCATCGTCACCATGACCATGCCGCCGCCAGACGCGCCCTCGACCTCGATCGTGTCGAGCTCGGCCTGAACATCGGCCATCTTCTGCTGCATCTCCTGCGCCTGCTTCATCAGGCCCATGATGTCGCGCATCGCGTTGTCTCCTCCAGGTCCTAGAAATCGGCGTCCTAGAAATCGACGCCGTCGAAATCGGGCTCGGCATCATCGAAGAGCGGCTCGCCGTCGGGCAGATATTCGTCGGCGACGGCGGCAATCGCGGGAATGTCGGCCTCGGCCGCACGCGGATCGCGCACATCCACAATGCGCGCGCCCGGGAAGCGTTCCAGCACGGCCCTCACGGCCGGGTGCGAGGCAGCGTCGCTCTCGCGCTGGCCCTTCACGGCCTCGGCCTGCTCCCGCAGCGTGGCGCCGCCCTCGCCATTGACTACGGCGACCATCCAGGTCTGCCCGGTCCACTCCTTGAGGCGGCGCGACAGGTCGGTGGCGAGCGTGCGCGAACTGCCGGCTGCCAGCGAGAATTCGATCCGGCCCTGCTCGAAGCGCACGAGCCGGACATCGCGCTCCAGCGCCAGCTTCAGCGTGATATCGCGATTCTGCGAGGCGAGCGCGACGACATCCTCCAGCGACGCGACCATGACCGCCGGCTGCGCCTGGGCGCGCGGCGCGGCCGCCATCTCCGGCATCGCATTGGCGCTGGCGAGGATCGGCCGCGCGGCGAGCGCGGTGTTGCCGGCGCCCGAGACCGCTCGCGGCGCCGGGGACCCGCCATTGCCGCCGCCATGGCCCGAACCGCCACCCTGGCCCGACGGCGCGGCGCCGGTGCCGTCCCGAAGCATCTTGAGCGCCTCGTCAGGCGTCGGCAGGTCGGCGGCATGCGCCAGGCGCACCAGAACCATTTCGGCGGCCATGATCGGCCGGTCAGCCTGCTTCACCTCGGCGAGGCCCTTGAGCAGCATCTGCCAGGTCCTGGCGAGAATGCGGATCGAGAGGCGCTGGGCGAAATCGCCGCCGCGCACGCGCTCCGCCTGGGCCAGGCTGTTGTCCTTGACGGCGTCGGGCACGAGCTTGAGCCGCGTCACCAGATGGGTGAATTCGGCGAGATCGCCCAGCACCACCGCCGGGTCGGCGCCAGCATCGTACTGCGCGCGGAGTTCGCCGAGCGCTGACGCGATATCGCCCTTCATCACCGCCTCGAACAGGTCGATGACCCGGGCCCGGTCGGCCAGGCCGAGCATCGAGCGCACATCGTCCAGCGTGATCGTGCCCGCCGCATGGGCGATGGCCTGGTCGAGGATCGAGAGCGAGTCGCGTGCCGAGCCCTCGGCGGCGCGCGCAATGGCGGCGAGCGCCTCGTCATCGGCCTCGATGCCTTCCAGCCGGCAGATGTTGTCGAGGTACGGCACCAGGACGCCGGTTTCGATACGGCGCAGATCGAAGCGCTGGCAGCGCGACAACACCGTCACCGGCACCTTGCGGATCTCGGTCGTCGCGAAGATGAAGCGCGCATGGGGCGGCGGCTCTTCGAGCGTCTTCAGGAAGGCGTTGAAGGCCCCCGTCGAGAGCATGTGCACCTCGTCGACGATATAGACCTTGTACCGGGCGGAGACCGGGGCATAGCGCACCGCGTCATTGATCTGGCGGATGTTGTCGACGCCGTTGTTGGAGGCGGCGTCGATCTCCTGCACGTCGATGTGCCGACCCTCGATGATCTCCTTGCAGTGGACGCCGAACTCGCGCAGGTCGGTCGTCGGAGCACCGCCGCCATCGGCCGTCTGGTAGTTCAGCGCGCGAGCGAGGATGCGGGCGGTCGTGGTCTTGCCGACGCCGCGCACGCCGGTCAGCATCCAGGCCTGCGGGATGCGCCCGGCCGTGAAGGCGTTGGTGAGCGTGCGCACCATCGCATCCTGGCCGATCAGGTCGCCGAAATGGGCCGGGCGGTATTTGCGCGCCAGTACGCGATAGGGCGAGACCGGTGTGGTCGCAGACATCGCGGCCGCCGGCAGGGGGGCGGCGGCGGGCGCCGGGTCGAAACCGACAAAGCCCGGCTCGTCGTCGGGGGGACTTGCGTGCGTGTCGTCGCTCATGGGACTGGTTTGGCGGTTCGCCGCGTGGGGGTCAACGCCCGTTTCGGGGTGGCGCCCGCGCTGTGGCAGGAGATCGCGCAAGCCCTGTCGCGGACCCTGCGCCCTGGCGCGAAGGTGGGAGGCTGGACGAAGACCCGTTCGGTCTCGTTAGGGCTGCTTCCTTCCGGACCTGACCCGGTTGGCGAGTGAGACGTCCCTCGCCAACCTCCCGGCCGCTATATCGGGGATAAGGCTGCCGAGCGCAAGCGCGCGCAACGCCTCGTCATGGCGAAATCCGCCGCGAAGCTTCGTCGCAGGGGGCGTTTGGCCGCCACTTCGGCATTGACTTGGATCGGGTCATCCGTCATAAGCCCGCGACTTGCGCAGCCCTCGGGGTGGCGCGGAACCTTTCGCATGACAGGCTCGATCGGCCACGCTTCCACGGGAAGCTGCGGACGTCGCGCTGACAAGGCCCCGGAGACGGACGATGAAGAGAACCTATCAACCCAGCAAGCTGGTTCGCAAGCGCCGCCACGGCTACCGCGCCCGCATGGCGACCGTCGGCGGCCGCAAGGTCATCGCCGCTCGCCGGGCTCACGGCCGCAAGAAGCTTTCGGCCTGAGAGACTGGCGCGTGATTGTCGCGCGCCTGTTCCGGAAGACTGGCCAATCGCCATGCGCCTCGCCCGTCTGACGCAACGCAAGCAGTTTTTGGCGGCGGCCGATCAAGGCCGCCGTTTTCGTTCGTCTGCCTTCACCGTCCAGGTGCGCGATGCAGACGACGCCGAGGCGCGCGATGCTGCGGGTCTGCGGCTGGGTCTGACGGCGTCGCGCAAGGTCGGCAACGCCGTGAAGCGCAACCGCATTCGCAGGCGCCTGCGCGTCGCGGCTGCGGAAGCGCTGGCCTCCCAGGTGGACCGGCCCTGTGACGTCGTCATCGTCGCGCGTCCCGAGACCCTGAGCGCCGGCTTTCGCAAGCTGGTTGACGAGCTGTCCGTCGCGATCGAGCGCGCCAGGCCGCAGGGACAGGGCCGCAAGCCGCGCCCGGTCCAGGCGAAGCGCCGCGGCGCGGGCGCCGCGCCTCAATCCTAGAGCAACTGTATCCCTAAAGCCCGATGGGCGTCAGCGAGATCTGTTTCCGGTCATGATGAAAGAAGACAACCGCAACCTGCTTCTCGCGATCACGCTCTCGGTGGTCATTCTGCTGGGCTGGCAATATTTCTACGCCAAGCCGCAGATGGAGAAGCAGCAGCAGATCGCGCAGCAGAATCAGCAGGCCCTGAGCCCGACGCCCGCTCCGGGCACAGGCGTCGCGCCCGCCCCGACGACGGTTCCCGGCCAGGCTGCGACCAGCGTTCCCGGCGTGGCTCCGGCGAGCGCGGTCGCCGCGACGCGCGACCAGGCGCTGGCGCTAAGCCCGCGGGTGCGCATCGACACGCCCAAGATCACCGGCTCGATCGCGCTCACCGGCGCGCGCATCGACGACATCTCGCTCAAGGCCTTCCGCGAGACGGTCGATCCCAATAGCCCGATCATCGTACTGTTGTCGCCGCTGGGCGGGCCCAACGGCTATTATTCCGATTTCGGCTGGGTCGCGGCGCCGGGCGCGCCCGTGTCGCTGCCCAATGCCACCACGGTCTGGACGCCGGACGCCCAGGTGCTGACGCCGGCCAAACCCCTGACGCTGACCTGGGACAATGGCCAGGGCCTGCTCTTCCGCCGCATCGTGACGATTGACGAGAACGCGATGTTCTCGGTCAAGGACGAGGTCGAGAACAAGGGCGGCGCCGCCGTCACGCTGTTCCCCTATGCGCAGGTCGTCCGCCATGGCCGTCCGCCGACGCTGGGCTACTACGTCCTGCATGAAGGTCTGATCGGCGTGCTGGGCGAGCAGGGCCTGCAGGAATTCACCTACGACCATGTCGACAAGGAGCCGCTGCTGGCGCCGGGCACCAATGGTCGCGTCTGGAAGGACATCACCGGCGGCTTCGTCGGCATCACCGACAAGTATTGGGCGGCAACCGTCGTGCCCGACCAGTCGCGAAAGTACGAGGGCCGCTTCTCTTCGGTGCAGACCGGTGCGGCGCGCACCTACCAGGCCGATTTCCTCGCCGAAGCCGTGACGGTGGCCCCCGGCGCCAATGCGACGAGCACGGCGCGCCTCTTCGCCGGCGCCAAGGAAGTCGCGGCCATCAACGGCTATGAGCAGAATCTCGGCATCAAGCGCTTCGACCTGCTGATCGACTGGGGCTGGTTCTATTTCATCACCAAGCCGATGTTCTTCCTGCTCGACTGGATCTTCAAGCATGTCGGCAATTTCGGCGTCGCGATCCTGATCGTCACGCTGCTGCTGAAGGGCGTCTTCTTCCCGCTGGCGAGCAAGTCCTACGCCTCGATGGCGAAGATGAAGGCGCTCCAGCCGGAAATGCTGGCGCTGCGCGAGCGCTATGCCGACGACAAGATGAAGCAGCAGCAGGCTCTGATGGAGCTGTACAAGACCCAGAAGATCAACCCGCTCGCCGGCTGCTGGCCGGTGCTGGTGCAGATCCCGGTCTTCTTCGCGCTCTACAAGATCCTGTTCATCACCATCGAGATGCGCCACGCGCCGTTCTTCGGCTGGATCCGCGATCTGGCGGCGCCCGATCCGACCAACCTGTTCAACCTCTTCGGCGCGCTGCCCTTCACGCCGCCCTCGTTCCTGCATCTGGGCCTGTGGCCGATCATCATGGGCATCACGATGTTCGTGCAGATGAAGATGAACCCGGAGCCGCCGGACCCGGTGCAGAAGATGATGTTCACCTGGATGCCGGTGTTCTTCACCTTCCTGCTCGGCTCGTTCCCGGCCGGCCTGGTGATCTACTGGAGCTGGAACAACCTGCTATCGGTGATGCAGCAGGGCTACATCATGCGGAAGTTCGGCGTGAAGATCGAACTCTTCGACAACATCAAGGGCATGTTCGGCAAGAAGCCCGACCCGGCTGCGCCGGCGGTGCCCGCGCCGGGCAAGCCGGCCAACAGCAACAAGAAGTGACGGGTGCAAGGGCGGGGTTTTCCCCGCCCTTCGCCTTTTGAGAGCCGATGCCGCTTCCCGACCCTCTCACGCGCCATCCCATCCCCGGCTGGAAGGGCACCGCCTTCCTGAAGGCGATCGTCGATCATCCGCTGATCGAGGTCGGCGACTACAGCTACTACGACGACTCGCGCGGCCCCGAGCATTTCGTAGCCCGCTGCGTGCGTTACCATTTCGAATTCGTCGGCGACCGGCTGATCATCGGCAAATTCGTCGCGATCGCTCAAGCAGCGCAGTTCATCATGAACGGCGCCAACCACCCGATGTCAGGCTTCTCGACTTATCCGTTCCAGATGTTCGGCGTCGAGGGAGCGCCCGACGTGACCGCCCAACCCCATCGCGGCGACACCATAATCGGCAACGATGTCTGGATCGGCCGCGAGGCGGTGATCATGCCCGGAATCACCATCGGCGACGGCGCCATCATCGGCACGCGCGCGCAAGTGGCGAAAGACGTACCGCCCTATGCGGTCGTCGTCGGCAATCCCGGGCGTGTCGTGAAAATGCGCTTCCCCGACGAGACCATCGCCGCGCTGGTGTCGATCCGCTGGTGGGACTGGGACGCCGGCAAGATCGGCCGCAATGTCGCGGCGATCGCGGGCGCCGACATCGACGCGCTGCGCGCGGCCGTGTAGGCGTAGGGCCATGACCACGAGCACGACGACCCCCTTCACCGAAGACGAGATCGAATCCGCCCGCAAGCTCTTCGAGGGGCCGTGGGATTTCGTCTGGGCCTCGACCCATATCGACGATCTCCCGACGATGGTCGGCCACGAGATCGCCTTCGCCGGCCGCTCCAATGTTGGCAAGTCGAGCCTGATCAACGCGGTGACGCGCCGCAACGCGCTGGCGCGCACCTCGCACACGCCCGGCCGCACGCAGCAGCTCAATTTCTTTCGCCAGGTCGGCGGCGACGAGCGCCTGACGATCGTCGACATGCCGGGCTATGGCTATGCTGCGGTCGGCCGCGCCAAGGTCGCCTCCTGGACCAACCTGATCCACAATTACCTGCGCGGCCGGCCCAATCTGATGCGGGTCTACCTGCTGATCGATGCCCGCCACGGCCTCAAGGACGTCGACAACGCCGTACTCGAGACGCTCGACAAGGCGGCGATGTCCTATCAGGTCGTGCTCACCAAGGGCGACGCGCTCAAGAAGGCCGACCAGCAGTTCATGCTGGAGGCGACCTATGACGAGATCAAGCGCCGCCCAGCCGCCTTTCCCGAGGTGCTGATGACCTCGAGCGAAACGGGGCTGGGCATCCCCGAACTGCGCGCCGCCGTCGGCCGCGTGCTGGCTGAGCGCAGCTGAGCGGCGGCCGACGCGGCGTCGGCCACCAAATCTTTACATCGGCTGTGCAGGGTGCCGGGTACGCTGCGGTGACGCTTGGCCTGATGCCCTGGTCGCCCCGGTGGGCCGGGGGAGCCTTCATGTCGTTTTCGATCCGCTTTCACTCATTCGCCGCGCTGCTGGCGACGACCTTGACGCTGGGCCTCCCGGCCCTCGCCCAGACGGCGGCCCCGGTCCCGACAGCCCCGGCCGCGTCCGCGCCGATCAAGGTTGCCTCGGGCGTCCAGTATGAACTGATCGCACGCTGGGACGTCGCCAAACTCAACCAGATCCTGACCACCGACACGCCGAAATTCGCCGGCGTCACTGTGGCCTATACGCCGGCGCGCAACGCCGTGAAGCTCTACCGCGTCAGCTATCCCTCATTCGTGCCCGAGCAGGGCAACCGGCCGATCGCCGCCACGGGGCTGCTCGCCGTGCCGGACACCGCCGACACCACCTTCCCGATGGTTTCCTACCAGCACGGCACGGTCTACGGGAAAGAACAGGTCCCGTCCTTCCCGGACCAGTCGCCCGAGACGCAGTTGATGATCGCCCAGTTCGCGGGGCAGGGCTATCTCATCACCGGCGCCGACTATTTCGGCATGGGCGCGTCGAAGGAGCCGGAAGGCTATCTCGTCAAGGGCAGCCACCAGCAGGCCACCTACGACATGCTGGTCGCCAGCCGCGCCGTGCTCGCCGATCTCAAGCTTGCGGACAGCAAGCTCTTCCTCAGCGGCTGGTCGCAGGGCGGCTTCGTCACGCTCGCCATGCTGGAGCGGCTCGAGGCCGTCGGCATGCCGGTGAAGGCCGCGACCACAGCCAGCGCGCCTGCGGATGCCTTCGCTGCCTTCAACGGCTTCCTGAACTTCCCGCGCAAGATCGACGCGAGCTGGATCACGACGATCTTCATCCTCAACGTGTTCTCCTTCGAGAACTACCACAACATGCCCGGCCTCGCCCGTGCGCTGCTGACCGACGAGACCTACGAGATCTCGCGCAAGGCCTATTATCGCGAACCCTTCGATCCCGCCGCAGTGCCGACCGATCTGCGCAAGCTCATCCGCCCGGAATACTTCGACGCTCAGTTCTTCGCCAATTCCGCCTATGGCCGGCTCGTGGCCCAGACCAGCGCCTATCGCTGGGTGATCAAGACGCCGGTGCGGACCTATTACGGGCTGACCGACGAGGCCATCCGCATCGAAATCGGCCAGCTGCCGATGACCTATCAAAAGGCGATCGGCAACGACAAGGTCGAGGCGGTGCCGACCGGCGACACCAGCCATCGCGGCACCTTCGCCACGGCCGTGCCGCAGTGGAAGGCCTGGTTCGACGGGCAGTAAGGCGCGCAACGCGTCACCGGGACGCTGCCGCTTCCGCTTGACGGGGACGGTTGGCCGCCCCATCCCACCTGCGTGTCCCGTCGGCCGGGACGCGCAGCCTTGGGCCATCTCATGACAGCAGCGAAGATCCATCTCGTCCTGGCCGCCCTGATGGGGCTGGCCGGTGTAGGTCTGCTCGCGGCTGCAGCCCATGTCACCGGCACGAGCAATGTCCAGACGGCCGGCCAGATGCTGCTGTTCCACGCGCCGCTCGTCTTCGGCGCCACCGCTGCCCGCAAGGCCGGCTTCCTCGCCGATCTCGTGGCGCGCATCGCGCTTTCGCTGATCATCGCCGGCGTCGCGCTTTTCGCCGCCGACCTCTCTCGGCGCGGCTTTTCCAGCGAGGCGCTCTTCCCGCGCGCCGCCCCGATCGGCGGCTTCCTGATGCTGGGCGGCTGGCTGGTGCTGGCGGTGTCGGCGCTGTTTGCGCGGCGCGACTGACGCTTCCGCCGCGCCCGATCTTCCGCTAGAAGCCGCACCCGGCGCGGTTGCCTCGCGCGCTGTCGCGGAGCCTCGACCGATGATCAACCCCGCCCACGCCCATCTGACGCCGTCGCAATCGGCCGATCTCCTCGTCCAGGCGCTGCCGCACATGCAGCGCTACGATCAGGAGATCATCGTGATCAAATATGGCGGCAACGCCATGGGCGACGCCGCGACCGCCGAGGATTTCGCCGAGGACGTCGTCCTGCTCGAGCAGTCAGGGCTCAAGCCCGTGGTCTGCCACGGCGGCGGCCCGCAGATCGCCCGGATGTTGACCAAGCTCGGCATCAAGTCGGAGTTCAAGCAGGGCCTGCGCGTGACCGATGCAGCGACCGTCGATGTCGTCGAGATGGTCCTGGCCGGTTCGGTCAACAAGGAGATCGTCGGCTACATCTCGCGCGAGGGCGGCAAGGCGATCGGGCTGTGCGGCAAGGACGGCAACATGGTCACCGCCCGCAAGGTGACCCGCACCGTGGTCGATCCCGATTCCAAGATCGAGGAGGTTCTCGATCTTGGCTTCGTCGGCGAGCCCGACAAGGTCGACACCTCCGTGCTCGATTCCGTCCTGAAAGCCGAGCTGATCCCGGTGCTGGCGCCGGTTTGCGCGGCGGCCGACGGCCAGACCTACAACGTCAATGCCGACACCTTCGCCGGCGCCATCGCCGGCGCGCTCAACGCCAAGCGCCTGCTCCTGCTGACCGACGTGCCGGGCGTCCTGACCAAGGACAAGGTGCTGATCCCCGAACTGACGGTCGAGGAATGTCGGCATCTGATCGCGGACGGAACGATTTCGGGCGGCATGATCCCCAAGATCGAGACCTGCATCTACGCGCTCGAGAAGGGCGTCGAGGCCGTCGTCATCCTCGACGGCAAGGTGCCGCACGCCGTGCTGATCGAACTGTTCACCGACACGGGCTCGGGCACGATCATCCGGCGCTAGGAACGCGCCATCTTCGTCATTGCGAGCGTAGCGAAGCAATCCAGGGCCGTTGGGCGAGCCCTTCTGGATTACTTCGCTACGCTCGCAATGACGGCAGCTCGTTTCATGAAGCTCTCAGCCGTTAACTGCTAGCAGAACTCTTGCATGTCAGGCTTGGCTCGCCACATGAGTCGGTCCCGATGAACACGCACACCACCTCTCCCGTCGCGACCCCGCCGCTCCAGGTGGAGGCCTTTGCGCATGTCGATCACTGGGTGTTCGACCTCGACAACACGCTCTACTCGCATGAGAGCCAGGTCTGGCCGCAGGTCAACCAGCGCATCACCCTGTTCCTGCAGGAGCTGTTCGGGCTCGACGGGCTCTCCTCGCACGCCCTGCGGAACTACTATTACCATCGCTACGGCACGACGCTGAACGGCTTGATGGTCGAGCACGGGGTCGAGCCGGACGACTTTCTCGATTTCGCGCATGACGTCGATCTCAGCCTGCTCGAGCCCGATCCGGCTCTGGGCGCGGCGATCGCGGCCTTGCCCGGCCGCAAGCTGATCCTGACCAACGGCTCGGTCGCCCACGCCCGCAACGTCGCCGGCAAGCTCGGCATCATCGACCATTTCGAGGATGTCTTCGACATCGTCGCGGCGGGCTTCACCCCCAAGCCGGAGCGCTCGACCTACGAACTCTTTCTCGCCAAGCACGCGGTCGATCCCGGCCGGGCGGCGATGTTCGAGGATATCGAGAAGAACCTGCTGGTCCCCAGCGCCATGGGCATGAAGACGGTGCTGATCATCCCGCAGACGCCCGATCCCTTCCGCGAAGCCTGGGAGCAGGCGGCGGTCGAGGCCGGTCATGTCCACCATGTGACGTCGGATCTGACCGGCTTTCTCGCGCCGCTGGCGCGAGGATAAAAATCCACCACACGCGTGTCGGGGAGAATTCCGTTTTCCTTTACGTAGGCCCGGTGGGGTGATACGCCAGAGGTTCTATATAAAGAACGCTTTGGAGTTTTCATCATGTCGGTATCGGACGGCGGCGCGGCCAGCTTTCACCCCGAGACACGCCTCGTCCATGCCGGCACCCTGCGCTCCCAGTTCGGCGAGACCTCTGAGGCACTGTTCCTGACGCAGGGCCATGTCTATGACAGCGCGGAGCAGGCCGAGGCGCGCTTCCTGAACAAGGATCCGGGTTTCCAGTACGCCCGCTTCTCCAACCCGACCGTCGCCATGCTGGAAGCCCGCATGGCCGCCTTCGAGGGCGCGGAGGCCTGTCGCGCCACCGCCACCGGCATGGCCGCTGTCACCGCCGCGATCATGGGCCAGGTCCGCCAGGGCGATCACGTCGTGGCGGCGCAGGCCCTGTTCGGCTCCTGCCGCTATGTCGTCGAGGAGCATCTGCCGCGCTATGGCGTCACCTCGACGTTGGTCGACGGCACCGACATCGCGGCCTGGCGCCGGGCCGTGACGCCGCAGACCAAGGTTTTTTTTCTGGAGAGCCCCTCCAACCCGACGCTGGAGGTGATCGACATCGCCGCCGTCGCCGCGCTGGCCAAAGAGGTCGGCGCGACGCTCGTGGTCGACAACGTCTTCGCCACGCCGCTCTACCAGCGCCCGCTGGAACTGGGGGCCGACTGCGTCGTCTATTCCGCCACCAAACACATCGACGGGCAGGGCCGCTGCCTTGGCGGGCTGATTCTGGGCTCGCAGGACTTCATCGAGACGCATGTGCAGACCTATCTGCGCCAGACCGGCCCAGCGATCTCGCCCTTCAACGCCTGGGTGATGCTGAAGGCGCTGGAGACGCTGCCGTTGCGCGTGCGCCAGCAGGCGCATAACGCTGCGATCGTGGCCGACTGGCTCGCCGCCCAGCCGCAGCTGCCGAAGGTGATCTTCCCGGGACACAAATCCCATCCGCAGGCGGACATCATCGCCCGCCAGATGACGGGGCCGTCTACGCTGGTCGCCTTCGAGGTCGCAGGCGGCAAGGCCGGTGCCTTCCGTTTCCTGAACGGGCTGAAGCTGATCCGCATCTCAAACAATCTCGGCGACGCCAAGAGCCTGATCGTCCATCCCGCGACGACGACGCATCAGCGATTCTCGCCGGAGATCCGCGCCAGCATGGGCATCTCGGAAGGCTTGATCCGCCTCTCCGTCGGCCTCGAACACGCCGACGACCTCGTCGCGGATCTGGCGGCGGCACTGGCGGGGCTGTAGGCTCCAGCGGCTCCGACCGCGTCATTCTCGGGCTTGACCCGAGAATCTCCGGCAGGAGATGCTTCCGGCAAGAGGTGCTCGGGTCTGCGCCCGAGCATGACGGAGCCCGGCGCCGGCCATGGCCTTCCCGCCGGCCTCCTGCTAAAGCCTCGCGAATTGCTCCGGAAACAGAGGCCATCATGCGTTTGGGCGAAGTGAAGCGCCGCACCAACGAGACCGATATCGCGGTCTCGCTCGTTCTCGACGGTACCGGCAAAGCCGAGATCGCCTCGGGCGTGGGCTTCTTCGACCATATGCTCGACCTCTTTGCCCGCCATTCGCTGATCGACCTCAAGGTCGCGGTGAAGGGCGACACCCAGATCGACGACCACCATTCGGTCGAGGACACCGGCATCGCGCTCGGCGAGGCGCTGAAGCAGGCTCTTGGCGACAAGAAGGGCATTCGCCGCTATGCCGACATTCATCTGCCGATGGACGAGACGCTGACCCGGGTCGCCGTCGACGTCTCCGGCCGGCCCTTTCTCGTGTTTCGCACGCGCTTCGAGGCGCAGAAGATCGGCACCTTCGACACCGAGCTGGTGCGGGAGTTCTTCCAGGCCTTTGCCATGAATGCCGGCATCACGCTGCATGTCGAAACGCTCTATGGCGAGAACGCTCACCATATTGCGGAAAGCTGCTTCAAGGGGCTGGCGCGGGCGCTGCGGAGTGCGATCGAGGTTGATCCGCGCGAGGGCGGCCGCGTGCCCTCGACCAAGGGCGCGCTCTGAAAGGCTAGGATCATGGCATTCTACACGGTGATGATCCCGCCGCCGGGCTCGGGCGGGGCGCGTGACGAGATCGAGCAGGCGCGGCTCTTGCCGGAAACCTTCGCCTGGCCGGCCTTCATCCTCGGGGGGCTTTGGCTTCTCGGCAAGCGGCTCTGGCTGGCCACTCTGATCTACGCGCTGCTCTGGGGCGCGCTGATCTATGCCAGTAGCCGGTTCGGGCTGACGACTGGCGCCGTGATGATCGCCCACTGGACCATCGCGCTGTTTCTGGGGCTCGAGGGCCAGAACCTCGTCGCCCGCAAGCTGGCCCGCCAGGGCTGGCGTCTCGCCGACGTGGTCGAGGCGCGCGATCTGTCCGAGGCCGAGCGCCGCTATTTCGAGCGCGCCCTGGCCGGCGAAGCCGCGCCGCCGCGCCTGCCGCTGCCCGCCAGCCGGATGCAGCCCGCCGGACCTCTGCCGATCATCGGGCTCTTTCCCGAGGCGCGGGGACGATGAGCCAGTCCGTCGTCATCATCGATTACGGCTCGGGCAATCTGCACTCGGCCGCCAAGGCCTTCGAGCGCGCGGCTGCCGAGTCCGGCATCGCTTCGACGATCCGCGTCACCAGCGATCCCGATGAGGTCCGCGCGGCCGACCGCATCGTGCTGCCCGGCGTCGGCGCCTTCGCGGACTGCCGCCGCGGCCTGGACGCCGTGCCCGGCATGGTCGAGGTGCTCGAGGAGGTCGTGCGAGGCAAGGGCCGGCCTTTCCTGGGCATCTGCGTCGGCATGCAGCTCCTGGCCTCGCGCGGGCTCGAATACACGATCACCCCGGGCCTCGGCTGGATCGCCGGCGACGTGACGCTGATCGTGCCTGAGGGCGAGGGCCTCAAGATCCCGCATATGGGCTGGAACACGCTGAGCCCGCAGGACGACCACGCCCTGCTCGACGGCATCGAGACCGGGCCCGACGGCCTGCATGCCTATTTCGTCCACTCCTACGCCCTGGCGGCGCAGAATCCGGAGGAGGTGCTGGCCGTGACCGACCATGGCGGGCCCGTCACGGCGATGGTCGGGCGCGACAACATCGCCGGCACGCAGTTCCACCCCGAGAAGAGCCAGAAGCTCGGTCTCAGGCTGATCACCAATTTCCTCGGATGGGCGCCGTGATCCTCTTCCCCGCCATCGATCTCAATAACGGCCAGTGCGTGCGCCTGAAACAGGGCGACATGGACCAGGCGACGGTCTTCAACGACGATCCGGCTGCACAGGGCGCCGCCTTCGAGGCGCAGGGCTTCCAGTGGCTCCATGTCGTCGATCTCGACGGCGCCTTTGCCGGCAAGCCGATGAATGCGGCGGCGGTCGAGGCCATTCTGAAGCGGGTCGCGTTTCCGGTGCAGCTCGGCGGCGGCATTCGCGACATGAAGACGGTCGAGGGCTGGCTGGCCAAGGGCATCCGCCGAGTCATCATCGGCACGGCTGCGGTGCGCGACCCCGGCTTCGTGCGTGAGGCGGCAAAGGCCTTTCCGGGCCGGGTCGCGGTCGGCATCGATGCGCGTGATGGGTTCGTGGCGGTCGAAGGCTGGGCCGAGACCTCGTCGCTGGCGGCTGCCGATCTCGGCCGGCGCTTCGAGGATGCCGGCGTGGCGGCGATCGTCTACACCGACATCGCTCGAGACGGCATGCTCCAGGGCATCAACTGGGACGGCACGATCGCCCTCGCCAAGGCGCTTACCGTCCCCGTCATCGCCTCGGGCGGCCTCGCCTCCATGGCCGATATCGAGCGGCTGCTAGCGCCCGACGCCGCGATCCTCGAAGGCGCGATCACCGGCCGGGCGCTCTATGACGGCCGCATCGATCCCGGCGCGGCGCTGGAGCGGCTCGCGCGCGCCGCCTGAGCGTAGGCCGCAAGCCTTCACAGTATTCTGAGTTATCTCGGAACCACGGCGTCATCCCGGGC
>NNBT01002572.1_pt1 | contig 14535 bp, 17 predicted proteins | sample 1173831 | NCBI WGS metagenome assembly NNBT01 (sample SAMN07173936, study PRJNA388173) | plant metagenome | isolation source: symbiotic tissue sample KVJ10 | place: Norway: Troms, Kvaloya island | reverse complement strand
GGTTTATGCTTAAAAAATGGATATATCAGTTGTAGTACCCTTATTTAATGAAGATGAATCCCTGCCAGAGTTAACGGCCTGGATTGATAAAGTGATGATTGCCAATAATTTCAGCTATGAAATTATTTTGGTTGATGATGGTAGTACCGATAGATCGTGGGAGGTAATAGAAGATTTAAGACTTCAGAATCCTGCCATAAAGGGCATTAAATTTAGACGTAACTACGGTAAATCTGCTGCTTTAAACGTAGGTTTCGAAGCTACACAGGGCGATGTGGTGATTACCATGGATGCCGATCTGCAGGATAGTCCGGATGAAATTCCGGAATTATACCGCCGTATTAAGGAAGAAAAACTCGACCTGATTTCGGGCTGGAAAAAGAAACGTTACGATCCGGTTACCAAAACTATCCCCACCAAACTCTTCAACGCGGCTACCCGCAAAATGAGCGGTATCGAACTGAACGATTTTAACTGTGGCTTAAAAGCTTATCGCAGTGATGTAATCAAAACGATTGAAGTTTATGGCGAAATGCACCGTTATATCCCGGTAATAGCTAAATGGGCAGGTTTTAGTAAAATAGCAGAGCAGGTAGTAGAACACCGCGCACGTAAATACGGAACAACTAAATTTGGTTTTAGCAGGTTTATCAATGGCTTTTTAGATTTACTCTCCATTTTCTTTGTGGGTAAATTCGGTAAACGCCCGATGCACTTTTTTGGTTCGTTGGGCGTGTTGAGTTTCTTTATCGGTATCATCATGGCTTTGTACATTTTGTTCGAAAAGAAATACCTGATATGGCAGGGTTTGGCTTATCGCGATGTAACCGATCAACCTTTGTTTTATTTATCATTAGTTGCTATCGTAGTAGGTTCGCAGATGTTCTTAGCAGGCTTTATTGCAGAGCTTTTATCGCGTAATGCACCAGAAAGAAACCAGTATTTGATAGAAAAGGAATTAAGGTAGAAGGCGGGAAGGCGGAAGGTTCATCCGCCCTTTACGCTCAACCTTTACTAATAAAAAAAAAAAATGATGTAAAATGTAAGATGTAGATTGAATTTCCATCATACTTCTTACATTTTACCTTTTCCATTCTAACTATGTTTTTCTCCATAATAATCCCCCTTTACAATCGTCCACAGGAAATTGACGAGCTTTTGCACACCTTAACCAAACAAACTTATTTACAGTTTGAGGTTTTGGTGATCGAAGATGGTTCTAAAAACGATGCAAAGGCCATTGTAGATCGTTATGCAGACAAACTTGATATAAAATATTATTTCAAGGAGAATGCCGGACAGGGGTTTGCCCGTAATTTTGGTTTCGAAAGGGCGAAGGGAGATTATTTTATCATTTTTGATTCAGATATCCTTGTTCCTGACGATTATCTTGAAATTGTTAGAAATTACCTTTACGAACATCATTTAGATGCTTACGGCGGTCCGGATGCAGCACACGATAGTTTTACGCCGGTACAAAAGGCCATCAGTTACGCCATGACATCGCCATTTACCACAGGTGGTATCCGTGGTAACAAGCAGCATGTGGGGCAGTTTCACCCACGCAGTTTTAATATGGGCGTTTCCCGTCAGGCCTGGGAAAAAGTAGGTGGCTTTATCCTGACCAGATTGGGAGAAGATATCGAATATAGTATCCGTATCCATGAAAATGGTTTCAAAATCGGCTTGATCCCCGATGCAAAGGTTTACCATAAGCGCCGGACGAGTTTTAGCCAATTTTATAAACAATTACACTTTTTCGGCAGGGCCAGGATCAATATTTATAAACATTTTCCAAAAGAATTAAAGCTGGTGCATTTTTTTCCGGCTTTATTCACACTGGGCTTTGGTTTCACCATTTTGTGTAACTTTATCTATCCGCCATTGGCGTATGTTTGTAACTTCTTCTTATTGATTTACTTTATGTTGATATTTTTTCATTCATGGTCAGTAAATAAATCTTTAAAAGTTGCATTTTTGAGCATTATATCTTCGTTTATCCAATTAACCGCTTATGGTTTAGGATTTATACAGGATTTATTTAAACGTGTGGTATTCAAACAACAATGATAAATTATCTAAAAGAAAGTACGTTCGCCGTTAATGATGTAATTCAAAAGGCATGGAGCATTACCAGGAAACACTATTTCTCGATTGCTACGCTATGCTTTCTGATGTTTATCACAGCAAGTGCATCAAGCTTAATGGCCTTTTTTATTAAAGATGTAAGCAAAATCTTAAGTTTTGTAATGGCTATAGTTTTTGTGTTTTTGTACTTTACCATCAATTTATCACTTTTTAAATATATTTTTCACCTAATGGATGATGAAGAAAGTGATGTTAAAATTGTTGATACACTGCCAACCAGGCAACAGATCATTCGATTTTTAATCGCAACACTTTATTTTGTTGGTTGCATACTTTTCATTGGGATGATTTTATTTCCTGTGCTTTATATTTTGGATCCTGTTTTACGATATTTGGTCCAAATTGGATGGGTAGAAAGCTTTCAAAAAACAGGTATTATAATTACACAAATTGCTGTTGGTATAGCAATTCTTGCTTTATTTATTACCTGGTTAAGGATATCATTTTTCCCCTTTTTTATCATAGACAAGAACGCAGCTCCTTTTGAATCAATTAAATTAAGTTTAGCCATTACTAAAGGGAATTTTACCAAAATTTTATTGCTTCTACTGGTACTTGGTGGAGGATATTTAGTGTATTTATTGTTTAATTTATTACACTGGCCTTTTGTGGCTTTTGTTGTGAATATTTTAAGCTCCTTTATTATTGTCCCGCTATCGAGTGTGGCCATAACCGTTGCTTACCGTAAAATTTCGGGCGAATATAAAGGCGACGAACATCCGGATATTTTACATAATATAGTTTAACCCCCTGCCCCTAAAGGGGAGTTAAAAATCAGATTAGAGTTTATGGGAAAAGAAAAGAACGGCAGAAGGGAAAAGTCCCATTCAGGGGGTTGGGGGCTTAAAGCAGCGTTAAGTAAACCCTTTGCCGCATTTGCAGTTTGGCAGATCAACAAATGGAAGTATAATGCCGTAAATGCTCAAAATAATTTGCTGAAAAAGCTTATCGGTGAAGCCAGGCATACTGCTTTCGGTAAGGATCATCATTTTGCTGAGATTAATACCTATAATGATTTTAAAAAATATGTTCCTGTTCAGGATTATGAAGGATTAAAACCTTATGTAGATCGTGTGGTGGCAGGCGAAGCTGATGTGCTTTGGAAGGGAAAACCGCTTTATTTTGCCAAAACATCAGGTACCACTTCGGGCGTAAAATACATTCCGCTTTCCAAAGAATCAATGCCTGAGCACATCAAAGCGGCGCGGAATGCGATTTTGACTTATATTAATGAAACAGGCAAAGCCGGTTTTGTAAACGGAAAAATGATCTTTTTACAGGGAAGTCCGGTTTTGAGCGTAAAACATGGAATTAATGTGGGGCGCTTATCAGGCATTGTAGCGCATCATGTCCCTGCTTATCTCCAGAAGAACCGTTTGCCTTCTTACGAAACCAATATTATCGAAGATTGGGAGCAGAAAGTTGATGCCATTGTGGAGGAGACGATCAATGAAAACATGACATTGATTTCTGGGATTCCACCCTGGGTACAGATGTATTTCGATAAACTATCCGAAAAAGCGGGAGGGAAGAAAATTGCCGAAATCTTTAAAAACTTTAGTCTGTTTATTTATGGTGGGGTAAATTTCGAACCTTACCGGGCCAAAATTGAGCAAAGTATCGGCAAAAAAATTGATGCAATTGAAACTTATCCTGCTTCTGAAGGATTTATTGCTTATCAGGATTCGCAAAAAGAAAAAGGACTGTTGTTATTGGCCGATGCAGGGATTTTTTACGAATTTATTCCTGCTGATGAATATTATAACGACAACCCGACAAGATTATCATTGGGCGAAGTAGCACTCGATACCAATTATGCATTGATTTTAAATACGAATGCGGGTTTATGGGGTTATAGTATTGGCGATACCGTTAAATTTGTTTCTAAAAATCCTTATAAAATTGTAGTTACCGGCCGGATTAAACATTTTATTTCTGCTTTCGGTGAACATGTAATTGGAGAAGAGGTAGAACAGGCCATTTTAAGTATAGCGAACGAAGAACAGGTAGAAATTACAGAATTTACCGTTGCGCCACAGGTTAATCCGTTGGCTGGTCAATTGCCTTACCATGAGTGGTTTGTGGAATTTTCATCAGCGCCAAAAGATCTGGCTGCTTTTAGTAAAAAGGTTGATGAAGCTTTGCAAAAGAAAAATATTTATTACTTTGACCTGATTGAAGGAAACATCCTTCAGCCATTGATTATACGTACTTTGCAAAAAGATGCCTTTGTAAATTACATGAAAAGTGAAGGGAAATTAGGCGGACAGAATAAAGTACCTAGGTTGAGCAATGATAGGAAACTAGCGGATGGGTTGGAGAAATATATTGTTTAATTGTTAAATGGCTAAATTGCTAACAAGCATGGAGTTAATGAAATTGCTTAATTATTATGTGTTCAGGTTAATTGAAATTGTTTAATTATTTAGCATTGTGCAAATGAAAATTGCTAAATTGTTGTTGATAATTAACGTTTCAACAACATGGAAAAGAATTATTTACAGTTAAATCAGATAACAGCATATACAAAATCTTTCCATCTTAGCAATTTGGTTTGGGATATGGTTAGTAATTGGGATAATTTTGCAAAATACACCATCGGACAACAGTTTGTTGATGCTGTTGATTCGATTTCAGCTAATATTGCTGAAGGTTTTGGTCGCTATCATAAAAAAGATAAGGTCAAGTTTTATTATTACAGCTTTGGTTCAGTTAAGGAATGTTTAGACTGGAACGAAAAAGCAAAAGTTAGAAAGTTGATAAATGAGGAAACGTATTCAAAGATTTTTGCAACTTTGGAAACTTTACCAAAAGAAATTCATCAACTGATAAAATTTACAAACGAAAGATTGAAAATTTAATCGAATGCTGCTACAGCAATTAGATTTTTGATACGAGAGAAAGAAAAACAATTGAGCAATATAACAATACAGCAATCTGTAAAAAGAATAACCATATTAGGTTCTACAGGGAGCATCGGTACACAAGCGCTTGAAGTTGTTAGGGATCATCCTACAGTTTTTAAAGTTGCTGTATTATCTGCCTTAAAGAATTCAACATTACTCATTCAACAAGCGCTGGAATTTAAGCCGGCAATTGTAGTTATCTGTGATGAAAGCAAGTACATTGAAGTTAAAGATGCTTTGTTTGGCCTGAATATTAAAGTTTTGGCTGGCGAAGCTGCTTTATCAGAAGTTGCATCATACGCTGATAGCGATGTAGTGCTTACGGCATTAATGGGCTCTGTAGGCTTAAAACCTACCATTGCCGCTATAAAAGCGGGTAAAAACATTGCCTTGGCTAATAAAGAAACTTTGGTGGTAGCCGGAGAACTGATTACCCAATTGGCCATTGAAAACCAGGTGAAGATTTTGCCTGTGGATTCGGAGCATTCGGCCATCTTCCAGTGTTTGGTAGGTGAAGAACAGAACAAAATCGAAAAAATTTACCTCACTGCTTCCGGCGGACCATTTTTGGGCAAAACAAAAGATTTTCTTTCCACGGTAAAAAAAGAGCAGGCCTTAAAACACCCTAACTGGGTAATGGGTGCAAAAATCACCATCGATTCTGCTTCTTTAATGAACAAAGGGTTAGAGGTAATCGAAGCCAAATGGCTGTTTAATCTTGATGTAGACCAGATTGATGTCATTGTGCATCCGCAATCTATTATTCACTCTATCGTTCAGTTTACCGATGGTTCTATGAAAGCACAAATGGGGGTTCCGGATATGAAATTGCCCATTCAGTACGCTTTAAATTATCCCGACAGGCTAAAAAACAATTTTAAGCGTTTTAACTTCCTGGAATATCCAAACTTTAGCTTTTTGAAAGCAGATATGGAAACCTTCAGGAATTTAGGTTTAGCATTTACTTCATTGCGAAAAGGAGGGAATATGCCCTGTATTTTAAATGCAGCGAATGAAATTGTTGTGGAGGCATTTTTGAAAGATAAAATTGGTTTCCTGCAGATGAGCGAAGTAATTGAACAATGTATGGAAGAGATCAGTTTTATTGAAAAGCCACAATTGAGCGATTATTTAGAAACTGACAAACATAGCCGTATCTTAGCCGGCGAATTAGTAACAAAAAGTATAGTTTAACATCTAACATAAAATTTTATAAGAAAATATGAATGGATTGATTATGGCGGGGCAGCTGCTGCTTGGATTGTCTTTATTGGTAATATTACACGAATTAGGGCATTTTTTGGCAGCCAGGGCATTTGGTATTAAAGTAGAAAAGTTTTATCTGTTTTTTGATGCCTGGGGTTTCAAACTTTTTAGTTTCAAAAAAGGTGATGTTGAATATGGAATAGGATGGCTGCCATTGGGCGGTTATGTGAAAATTGCAGGAATGATTGATGAGAGCATGGATACTGAGCAGATGGCTCAACCTGCTCAACCCTGGGAGTTCCGTTCTAAACCAGCCTGGCAACGTTTAATTGTGATGTTAGGCGGTATTATCGTAAATGTGATTGTTGGTATTTTGATTTTTTGGATGCTTACTTTCAATATTGGCCAAAATTATACCGTTAACAGTAAATTAAATGATGGTATCTCTGTTGGAACCATTGGTAAAGAAATCGGTTTACAGAATGGAGATAAAATTTTGGCCATCAACGGCAATAAACTGATCCGTTTTGAAGATGCAATATCGAGTAAGGTTTTATTTGATGGCGCTCAGTTAACGATTCTACGAGAAAACAAAACCCTTTATATCTCGGTTCCTGATACCATTTTAAACAAAATATCGAAAAACGATAAAGAGAATTTTATCTCTCCGCGTTACCGGATGCAAAGTATTGATAAGGTAAGCGCACCGGACGAAAAGGCCGATAAGCCTTCATTTTTTGATAAGCTTTTTGGCCGTAAATTCGAGAAGCCAGTATATCCGGCTTATGCCGCCGGTATTAAACCTGGTGATAGCATTTTAACGGTTAATGGTAAAGCCATTACTTTCTTCGATCAGTTTAAAGAAGAAGTTTCAAAAAATAAATCGAAACCAGTTAGCATAAATGCCTTACGCAAAGGAAAAGAAATTACTTTCGATCTTAAAGTAAGCAAAGAAGGTACAATCGGGATTATTCCTAACTTAAGTACACCTGAAACGGCACATATTGATTTTGGCTTTATAGAGTCGTTCCCGGTTGGGGCAACCATGGCCTGGAGCACTTTTGTAGATAATGCAAAAGGTATCGGGAAAATGATTACGGGTAAATTAAGTGCGCGCAATATCAGCAGCCCGATCGGTATTGCAAAAGTATATGGCAGCACTTTCGACTGGGTTAAATTCTGGACTTTAACCGGATTGATCTCAATGGCATTGGCATTTATGAATTTGTTGCCTATCCCAGGCTTAGATGGAGGCCACGTAGTGTTTCTTTTGATCGAAATGGTACAACGTAAGCCAGTAAGCGAAAAAGTACTGGAAAAGGCACAGATTGTAGGTTTTGTAATCCTGATCTGTTTAATGGTGTTTGCTTTTGGTAATGATATTTTAAAATCTTTCGGTAAGTAAAACCAAATTGATATAATTGCCGCAGATGCGCAGATTTGATCGTTCAAACTGTACATCTGCGGCTTTTTAATTTAAGACACATCATGAGCGAAGCAACCCAACAGCCAAATTATTTCGAATTTTACGATCTTCCGATACAGTTTAACCCAGATCAAAATGCGGTGAAAGCAAAGTTTTATGCTTTGAGCAAGCAGTTTCACCCTGATTTTTATGCCAATGAAAGCGAAGAAAAGCAACAGGAGGTACTCGATCTGTCAACTTTGAACAACAAGGCATACCAAACGCTGAGCAATGCCAAAAAACGCTTAAAATACGTATTGGAACTAAAGGGTATTGTAGCAGCAGATGAAGGATATCAGTTATCACAAAATTTTTTGATGGAAATGATGGATATCAATGAAGCTTTAATGGATCTGGAATTTGAACCTGATATGGAAAAACTAGACCAGGTAAAACTCGATGTTGAAGCAATAGAAAAGGATTTATCCGGCGAATTAAACGATCTGATAAGCCAGTTCGACCAAAATCCATCAGCTTCTGACACATTGTTGCCTTTGATGAAGGATAATTTTTATCGTCAAAAATACATTGACAGGATAAGAGAAAGGCTGGTGAAATAGGGGGGATGGAAAATGGATGATGGAATGAGTCTGAAGATAATTGTCAACTTTGCGGTTATCACCCTAAACCTTCCACATTCCACCTTTCTACCTTATAAAACACTCTATTGTAAAATCATTTTTTAGTTTTTGTTAACCAATGGCTTTGTTTTACTTTCGAAGCAAACAATCAGATCAATGAACAGTTCACTTTCTATTTTCCGTAAAGTAGCCGTAGCCGAAGGAATATCCTATCTGCTCTTATTATTTGTAGCGATGCCATTAAAATATTTCGCAAATATGCCATTGTACGTAAAATATACAGGATGGGCTCATGGTTTGTTATTTGTGCTGTATGCAGCTACGTTGGTTTTAGCCTGGCAAGAGCAAAAATGGAAATTTGGTAAAGCATTATTAATATTTGTGGCTTCTTTACTTCCTTTTGCTCCATTTATTGTAGATAGAAAGTTGAAAGATGAGCGGCCGGAAAATGCAACTGGCATACAATAAAACAGTTATGAATTAATTGAAAATAATTTTTGGATTTTAACTTTCAATTTCTACATTTGCAACCCCGTCCAATACGAATGCCCGGATGGCGGAATTGGTAGACGCGCTGGTCTCAAACACCTGTGGGAAACCGTGCCGGTTCGACTCCGGCTCCGGGTAACTATTTGATAGTTAGGCTTTTTTGTTTGAAAAAACATTGAAAATGCCTTGTTGTTTTACTTCTTTTTTATGATTAAATATCCTTTAATTAATTGTTTGACAGGTAATTATGTTGGTTTTTTGCTGGGACTCGTTTAGGTTTACGTCTTTTAGTTAGCCTTACATCAGTTAAACTTAAATCTAAATACCGGCAATAAAAAACCTATATTTACGTTTTATAAATACAAACGCCGTGAAAAGGCGAATTCTTTTTGTTCTTGCACGCAACGGGAATCATCCTGGCTTGCTTAAAGATCAGGTGCTTAATCAGATCTTATGTCAAAAACATCCTTTGAATCCAGTTCCACTCCATTTTTCAAATCATTAAAAGCAAAGGTAAATCATTACTTTTCGCAAACTGGAAAGAGCAGGAACGGTGGACCAGCGCTTTTTTTTAAAGGACTTGGCCTTATATTATCTGCGATAGCCGTTTATTTTATTCTGGTATTTTTCTCTCCGCATTGGATCATTGCTGTTTTATTGTGTGCGGTTTTCGGGGCGAACCTGGCAGCCATTGGTTTCAATGTGATGCATGAAGGTGGGCATGGGAGTTTTTCCAGGCATAAGTGGATCAATTCGGTTTCAGCCTATTCGCTCAATATAATGGGGGGAACAATTCATTTCTGGAAACAAAAGCATAATATTGATCACCATACCTATACCAACATTGATGGTATGGATCATGATATCGATATTAAGTTTATGCGTATGCATGAAGAACAGCAGCGGAAGAGTCATCACAGGTTTCAGCAGTATTACTGGATCCTGTTGTATGGAGTATCTTATATCGCATGGGTGCTGTATCAGGATTTTGAGAAATATTTTTCTGGAAAAATGGGCCGGGATGGTAAAAAAATTAAGATTGATTTCAGGGAGCATTTGATTTTCTGGGTTACAAAACTGGGTTATATTGCCCTTTACCTATTACTTCCGGTGTTGATGCTGGGTTTTGTAAAAGCACTTGTAGGGTTTATCATTGCAGCAGTGGTTTGTGGGTTTACCCTGAGCATTGTCTTTCAGTTGGCGCATGTAGTTGAGGGCACATCTTTTCCTGAAAATATAAACGGAAAGATTCAAAATGAATGGGCAGTTCATCAGATCTCTTCAACGGCAAACTTTGCCACCAGGAGCAAACTGGCGTACTTTTTTCTGGGCGGACTTAATTTTCAGGTGGAGCATCACTTGTTTCCGGGAATCAGCCATGTGCATTATCCTAAAATTAATGAATTTGTAAAGGAGACCTGCAAAGAGTTTGATATTTGCTACCTTGAGCACCGGACGATGCTGAAGGCCTTTGTCTCGCACCTTTCTCATCTGAAAAAACTGGGAATAACAAATTAACAATTCGTTCGGATAATTATTGCCGAAGGGCAATCATGAATATAATATGCAAAATGAAAACATAGCCTTACAGGCAAAGGTATTTTTATACCACTTAAACAATTCAAATGATGAAAATGGCATACGCCGTTACGAAAGCTGGACGCTCCAACAGGTGAGTGAACAGTCTAAACTCGATATTGAAAGAAATTACTCTCCTACGGTTTCTACTAAAGTGGATCCGAAGGTGATGGAAGAATTCTCAACCAGTGTGATGCAGAATCTTAAGGCACAGCCGAAGATTAACGTCTCGAGCCTTTTTACAGATGTGCTGCCGGGAGCTGAATACATTATCGCATTTTCTTCCGACCGCATCAGGAGATAATTTATTAATGCTGTAATCTTAACGTTCTTTTTGAAAGAACATCAGTTTTATTAATGACTTAATCTAATAGCTAAGTTTAGATTAAGGTAATATTGATCACCGGATAGTTTACTGAGAACAGGATTTTGCTGAGTATATGGGATTACAATAGCAGATAAGTAACTTTTCCTTTCATTCTACACGTCTGGACTGGTTGTTAGTAGTTGATCATCACATTGATCTAATTTATGAGAACAACCAGCCCAGAATTCTGCCCAATACATTCATTGGCTGTACTGAATTATTGGTGATTAAAGCGTGATAATTCTATTTTATCTTTGGTGACATCCTTTTCTTTACTACCAAAGAGTTTGCTGATTTTTTTACAATATTGCTCGCCAGAATTCCATCTACTGTATTGACCACGGATACGCCAAATTTTGATTTTGAATGTGAGAGCCAGGGAACATCGATTTCAAATATTTTTGTCACAATATAGGGATATATTGTATATTTGTTCGCCTGATGAAACATTGCAAATTAGCTATGTGTCTCTGTGTCAAACTGCAAACTATCTTAACCTGATCAAAACTGAAATGAAAAAAGTAACTCCACTTACAGAATTATCTATAGATGAATTGTACAAGAAAAAACAAAGTATAAAAGGAGCCTTAATCGGACTTGGTGTGGTAATGCTCGCCGCTTTCGTTATTTTGCTTTACCTCGTTTTTACGGCCAAAACACCAAAAGTGCTGGCAGCCATTCCCATATCTTGTGCTTTAGCACTGTTACCCGCTTTTATTAGTCTGGGCCAGATCACTACTGAAATTAAAAACCGCGCTTCAAAATAGTTCTCCCATGTCGCCAGATTGTCTAAATTGTGCTGCTCCAGTTACACATAATTACTGCCCTAACTGTGGGCAAAAATCTACCACACACCGTTATTCCATCAAACATTTCCTGGCCCATGATTTTGTTCATGGGGTTTGGCACGTTGATAAAGGTATTTTATTTACCCTAAAAGCACTTTTTACACGACCGGGTCACAGTGTCCGCGAATTTATCCAGGGCAAAAGGGTTCCCTATTTTAGTTTTGTTACGCTCATCCTGCTTATCTTGACGGCATCAAGTCTCATCGCACCTTATACACATGGTAGCATGACTGACCTGATGCCTCAGGGAAGCAAAGCAATGATGAGTGAGATCGAAAAATTTATCTCCGATCATCCAAAGCTAATCCTGATTATTACTATTCCCATTTATTCATTTTTTACGTTTATGTGGTTCAGAAAAGCAAAGCTTAATTATTCCGAGCATCTGGTTTTAAATTCAAACCGCATTATTGTCGAATTAATCATTGGTTTGCTAATTTCGGTCATCACTATTTTTTACACCAATAGCAAAGGGCTGGTGTTAATGTATTTTGGTGTGGCAACTTTCTTTGCATTTATATACAGCATCTGGTTCTATTACCAGTTTTTTTCAGGCTTTAACTATAGTAAAAAGGGATTACTTTTAAGAAGCATCCTTGTTCCTGCCTCTTATTACCTGATATCATTTATAATTGGAGTAGTATCTGCAATTATAAATATGAAGCATTGATTATTTTTCATCTACTTGTGAAAAACGATATTGACCCACTCATTTAATAATTTCTTTCATTTACTAAATGAAGAGTGGTTTAATATTTTAAAATCAAAGGGTTTATTTATATATTTGTATTATAATGACACTTAAGGCATTACATATCGATAAGCCATCCGACAAAGTGCTTGACTTTGTTAGGAAACTGCAATCAGAAAAAGAAGCAAAATTAAAAAAGCTTGATTCTGAAAGGGAGAAATATTTCGCAAAGAAAAAGTAACTCGTATGGGTGAAAAAAGAATTATCCCCTTGGTTACTAAGGAAGGGCATAACTATCTTATCCAATTCGAATTTTTAGATAAACATATTCTTCCTAAAAGTCTTGCTGTAGACGTCGTAGATGTATTGATTTCAGTTGAAAATAATGTTGGGATCAATAACGGGTATACATTATCCCTACTTGCCGAAATCATGAGAAAGTTCATCTTAGAAAATAATGTGATTCTATATTGTTACTGTGATCATGCTGAAATTGTGAGGAGCGATAAAAGGCGAGACACCAGTCCACAGGAATATAGGAGTCTTTTATTTTCTGCAATGTTTGCCAAGCAAGGTAATGATGATTATGTAAACCAATTAATTGTTATAAACGATAAAGTTGATCATTACATTCATTTAATCTCCAATATAAATAATGTTAAAGACATAGAATTATTAAAGATGGAAGTCTTATCTAATAAGTAAACTTTAATATTTTACCTACCTCTTTATCCCATCCTTAAAGTTACTTCCCCTTAATATTTTGTTAACGTTTATACAACTTTAACGGCATCTTACTGAAATACCTTCGCGTAAAAATAATTTTATGAAGAAGATAGTTTCGCTGATCGCCTTGCTTTGGCTTTCGGTAGGGTATTTATCGGCCCAGGAGAATCACGTAGTATTGATTAGTATAGATGGTTTACGTCCCGAATTTTATTTGGATCCACAATGGGGCATGGTTAACGTGCGTCAGGCAATGAACAAGGGCTCTTATGCAGAAGGTGTGCGTGGCAGTTTTCCTACTGTGACTTACCCTTCGCATACTACCATTGTAAGTGGTGTATTACCTGCAAAACATGGTATTTATTATAACACACCGGTTGAGCCGTTGGGCGTTTCGGGCAAATGGTTCTGGTATTACAAAGATATTAAGGTACCGACCATCTGGACGGCTGCTAAAGATGCAGGTTTAACTACCGCAGGTGTAAGCTGGCCGGTTACCGTGGGTGCACCCATTGATTATAACCTGCCTGAATATGTAATTCTGCCACAGGGAAAAGGCGAAAAGAAAGACGAAATTAAGGCCATGTTGCAGGAATCTAATCCAAAAGGGCTTTTCCAGGAAGTTCAGGATAATGCCATTGGTAAATTTGGTGAATTTGGTGCGTCGATCGATTTTTTTACCAGTGATCAGAATAAATCGAGAATGGCAGCTTATATCCTAAAAAGGTATAAACCCGCTTTTTTAGCCTTGCACATTGCCTTACTTGATCATTTTGAACATGAGCAGGGCCGCGATGGCGATAAGGTAAGATCGGCCATTGTTGGTGCCGATGTAGCCATTAAAACCATTTTAGATGAGCAGAAGCAGCGGGTATTAGTAAAAACACCACTTTCATTATTACAGGCGACCACGGTTTTGTTGATATCCATACCCAGGTTAATCCAAATGTAATGCTGGCCAAATTGGGCTTATACAGCGATACAAACAGGGAAGCCTGGAAAGCCTATTTTCAACAGAGTGGTGGTTCTTCTTTTCTGCATTTAAGAGATCCAAAAGATAAAGCCACTTTAGAAAAAGTTAAACTGGCTTTAAACGAACTTCCTGAGGGTATTAAGAAAACATTTCACGTATTGGATAAAGAAGCAATAACCAAAGCACAGGGCGATCCGAATGCTTTTATCGCATTGGCTGCAAATCAGGGTTTTAGTTTTGGTGCTGCCGCATCGGGCGAAATGCTTACCCCTGCAAGTGGAGGTACACATGGATATCTGCCAACTGATTTTAAGGAAATCCAGACTGGTTTTGTTGTTTTCGGTAAAGGCATTAAACAGGGCACGGTATTGCCATTAATGGGGCAGGAGGATATTGCGCCTTTAATTGCAAAATTGTTAAACCTGAACCTTAAAACTGACGGAGTTTTATACCCGGGTTTGCTGGCTCCGGTGAAAAAATAATTGATCGTCATTCCCAGCCCGATAGCTATCTGGTCTATTGGGAATCTTAATGCAATCTGCTTTAAGATTCCCGCC
>NNBT01002957.1_pt1 | contig 14541 bp, 11 predicted proteins | sample 1173831 | NCBI WGS metagenome assembly NNBT01 (sample SAMN07173936, study PRJNA388173) | plant metagenome | isolation source: symbiotic tissue sample KVJ10 | place: Norway: Troms, Kvaloya island | reverse complement strand
CCCGCGGGGCCCGAGCCCCCGGCATGGCTCATGCTSGCCGAACGCTCGCMCCTCGAATTCATGWTCGCCGAGGAAGCGTCTAAATTACCTTRATATCGACCGGGCCGTTCTTCGAGACGACCACGACGCCCTTGCGGTTGCCGTCGAAGCGGTGCGGAAGGATGACGCGCTGATAGGGACACCAGAAGACGGTCTGATCGGGCGCCGACATGGCCGCGATGATATGATCGTAATGCGGCCGATCGGTGAGCACGACCTTGCGGTAGGCGGCGCTCACCACCTGGTCATAGGAGTGACCGGTGAGACAGGGGAAGGACACCGGGTTCATGCCCCAGAGCCGCGCGATCTCGGATTTCTGCCCTACCCGCTCGACGCTGAACTTGCCAGAGGTCTCGTCGAGGATGCAGTCGACGGCGAATTTCGGATTGACGGCGCCGTCATCGAGCGCGGTCTTGAGAAGATCCGGGATATTGGCGCGATGCGGATCGGCCTCGGTGACGAAAGTATGCCGGGTGAGATGGATGTCGCTCTTGCCGATGATGATGTCGATGCGGTTGCGGGCCGCATTCACGTCATTATACTTCTCGTCGAACCAACCAGAGAGATAATAGCGGAGGTTGTAAGGACCTGGATAAGTGTGCAGCCACTCCATGGCGAAATAGAGCGAGGCCCAGTTGGGCGAGAAAACCGACCACTCGATCTTGGTGCCGCGGGCTGAGCTTTCGATCTTGACGAAGCCCTGACGGTCGAGAAGTTCGAATTCAGGGGTCTGCGCATGGGCGAGCATTTCCTGCGCGGCCAGAGGCTGGCCCCGATAGATCCAGGAAACTTCTGTTTCAGTCGCGCCTATTGTGCGCATACGGCGGCTACTCCGATCCCTTCTCGCGCCTTTTCCACTATGCCCTATAGCTGTAGTAAATACCCACGCTTTTCAAGCAATGGATTGAATATTCCCTTAATGGAAAGGCGTTTAGGAAAGAATAACCAGACTTTCGCGCTTCCCGGACTTCTTTACGCATGAACTTCTTCGCGTATTTCGTACCGGTCGTTCGAAATAATGCTAGCCCGACCTTTTCCACCAATATTATCAAATACTTCCGACGATATGCGGACAAATCGCAACAGCTCGCCATTGTCGCGGCCTTGAGCCGCGACGGGGCGAATCGGTGCAGCATGTAGCCCGGCGAACACATCGCCCGCGCCCGCGGAACAACAGGAACGTTAAGGCCATGATTTCGACAGACGAATTCGTGCGGACCCTCGACTGGAACCTGCTGCGCATTTTCCATGAGATCGCCCAGGCGCGCGGCATCTCGAAGGCATCCGACCAGACCCGGCTCAAGCAATCAGCGCTGAGCCTCGCCCTGCAGCGGCTGGAAGCCAAGCTCGGCGTTACCCTGTGCGACCGGGGGGCCAAAGGCTTCGAGCTGACGCGCGAAGGCACGCTGCTCGCCGAACTCTGCGCTCCCATCATGCGCGCCGTTCGCGAGATCCCCAGCATCTCCGAAACATCGTCCAGCGAAATACATGGCCAACTGACCCTCGGCATCATCAGCAACTTCACTGATCGCACCTTCGACCAGGCCATCGCCACATTTCATGAACGCTTCCCGCAAGTGGAGATCCTCATCTCCACCCTGTCGTGGTCGAGCATCAGCGGCGCGATCCTGCGCAGCGAGATCGACATCGGCGTCGGCCCGGCGGCCATGCGGCACCCTGATCTCAGATACCGGTTTCTCGCTCCCGAATTGCACCTGCCCTATTGCGGCGTCAGGCATCCGCTCTTCCGCCGGCAGGTCGACGAGCCGCGGCAGCTTCACGAGGAAGCCTTCATCCTCACCGGCAGCGACGAGCCGGACGAATTACGCGCCTTCCGCCTTCGTCATGGTCTCGGTGCCAGGCCATCGGCTGTCACCGATCATCTCGAAGAGGCCAAACGCCTCGCCATGCTGGGAACGGGCCTCGTCTTCCTGCCTGCGAGTTATGCCGCGGCCGATCACGCCGCGGGACGATTGTGGCCCCTGTTGGCGAAGCCCGATGCGCCCGCCATAGATGTCTATCTCATAGACAATCCCGGTTCATCGCAGCTGGCGCGGCGCAACCGGCTGCGCCAAGGTTTCCTCGACTGCGTCGTGGAGATGCGCCAATCGGACGAACGAGGCGCCCCCTGACGGGGAACGCCTCGGCCCATCCACGGATTTCCGGCATCAGGCCAGGCCGGCGAACAGCGCTATTCCGGTCAACGACGCGGCACTGCCGACCCAGCGGGCGAGCTCCAGACCACGCGCCTTCGCCAGATGGGCGAACAGCGCGCCGATACCGATGCCGAGCGCATGGAGCAACGCGGTCGCCGCCAGGAAGCCCGCCCCGTATGCCAGACCACTGGCGGTCTCCGGCATTTCGGCGCCATGGGCATAACCGTGAAAGACCGCGAACAACCCGACCAGTATCGCGGCGAGCGAGACGGGTGCCACAAATCCAAAGGCCACGACGGCGCCCAGGACCACGATCGAAAGCATGATGCCTTGTTCGACGAAAGGCACGAAAACGCCGGCCATGCCCAGCAAGCCGGCACCTGCCATCGCGGCAAGGAAGCTCAAAGGCAAGAGCCAGATGGCCCGCCCGCCGATCTGAAAGGCCAGGATGCCGACGAGCACCATCGCCAATATGTGATCAAGCCCGCCCAGAGGGTGCATGATCCCATGGCTCAAGCCACTCGCGGTGTCCTGTCCCGTATGTGCGAGCGCCGCGCCCGGGAGCAAAGTCAGGGCTATGGCGAGAACATATTTCGATGCGTTTCCCAACATGAATTTGGTCCTTTCTGACGCTTATCGGCCAGTCTTCGCCTTGTCGCGATGGCCGATCTTGTGATTGGCGATCATGGTGCCGAGCGTGTCGAGAATGACCCGCGTCGCCAGTTGCGCGGTATTGTCGTTGACGTCGTAGGGCGGCGACACTTCCACCACTTCCATGCCGCACAGGCCTTCGGCGGCGATCGCATGGACGATTTCAAAGGCCTCGCGCGGCAGGAGGCCGCCCGGTTCCGGCGAGCCGGTGCCGGGCGCGAAGCCCGGATCGATCGAGTCGATGTCGAAGGAGAGATAGACCGCCTTGCAGCCCTCCCAGGCCATTTCGAGCGCCATCTCCGCCACCTTCTTCGGGCCGTGCTTTTCGAGATCGAACATGGTCATGACACTGGTGCCGCGCTGGCGCGCCACAGCGCTGCCCGGGCGGTTGCCATACCAGCCGCCGATGCCGAGTTGCACCAGGTTCTTGGGGTGGCAATTCGGCAGACCGACATCGTGCATGTGCGAGTGATCGCGATGTGTCGTCTCGCGCCCCTCATGCGTGGTCCAGAACCAGGGCGTGGTGTGCATGCGCTCATCCATGTCCTTTTCCTGGATATCGATATGGCGATCGATATGGATAATGCCGACATTGCCGTCGATGTGGGGCGCTATACCGCGCACATTCGGAAAGCCCAGGCTGTGGTCGCCGCCGCAGATGATCGGAAAGACACCCGACGTATATATGTGCGACACCGCCTTGGTGACCTGGTCGAAGGTCTTCTCGATATTGCCGGGGATGACGAAGATGTCGCCGGCATCGCACAGATCGAGCTCCTCATAGATGTCGACCCCGCCGTCGAACCAGTAGCCGTCATAGAGCGCCGATATGCGGCGCACCGCCTGGGGCCCGAAGCGGGTTCCCGGCCGGTAAGTGGTAGCGGAATCGAACGGCGCGCCGACAAAGGCCGCCTGATAAGCGCCGATCTTGCGGATGTCCTCGCAATACGGCGCCTTCATGAAGGTGTTGATGCCGGCGAAGGCCGGCTGGTGACCACGGCTGAACAGCGAGATGCTGCGGTCGATGACGGAAGGCGCCGCCTCGAGCCCGTATTCCAGCGAGCGCGACACCTCCTCATCCTGCTTCTTCTGCGAGATGCGCGTCAGGCGCTCGAGCGTCTGGTGCCCATGTGTCGAGCGGCGCAGTTCCTCGGCATGCGAATGGCCGTGCTTGTGTTCATGGTCGTGGTCATGATCGTGATCGTGGTCGTGCGGTTTTTTTGCCATCATTCCTTCCTCAGTGTCGGCCGATCGATAGTGATCCGTTCAATCCCTCATGAGCTGAAGGACGCCAGCAAATGGCCGGCATAGATGGTAAGGCCGCCGGCGATCAGCGCGACATAGGGCAAGAGGCCGGCGCGCTTCTTGATCAGGCCACCATTCTCCTCGAGATCCGCCTGCATCCAGGCCGGGAAGCGGCCGCCGTCGGTGACGTAGTGGCGATAGAGGAAGACCGGGATGACGCCGGCGGTGATGATGAGGCTCACCAGCAGAGCCCGCTCGCCCCAGAAATCAGCGCCCCAGCCCATGATCAGAAGATTGAGATAGCCGCAGATGCCGCCCACCCACAGAAGCCAGGTTGGGCAGCGATACGGTCTTGCCGCATTGGGCCGGTCGATGCGATGCAGCCAGCCCGCCTGGAGATTCAGGAAAACGAAGATCATGTAGACGGTATTGGCGAGGACGATGAGGAACACGTAGTCCGAAAGCGTGAGCAGAAAGGCATTGACGGTGAGGTCCGTCCACATGGCGGCGACCGGCGCACCGTGGCTGTTGAGCCGCGCCAGATATTTGGGCAGCCAACCGTCATGGGCGCCCTGATAGAGGGTGCGTGACGAGCCCGCCATGGCGGTCATGATGACCAGCGCCACCGACAGGACCAGCATGGCCATGATCACATTGGCGAGCATGGGGCCGGCGCCCACCATTTCCGCCATGACGCGCCCTACTCCGGTGCCGTCATAGATGCCCGGATCGAGCAGGCCGTCGAGGCCCAGATATCCTTGAAAGGCGACCGGAACCAGAGCGAAGAAGAAGATGCACAGAACACCCGAATAAACGAGCGCCCGCACCGTGTCGTAACCCGGGTTCTTGAATTCGCGCACATAACAGACGGCGGTTTCGAAAGGATAGGTCGACCAGGCGGCGACCAGGAGGCCCGCCACGAATGTCGTGTAGCCGACCATGTTCCAGGCGCCCGGCACCAGCTCGCCCGCGCTGTTGCGCTCGATCGGAACAAAGGGCGTGAAATTGGCCGTATCGAAATTGCCGGTGATAAGCGGCACGATGCCGATGATGAAGAGCGGCGCCAGGACAGCGATGGCGACGATCATCTGAACCCTGGCGGCCTTGAGGATCCCGCGATGCTGGATCGAGAACACGACGAGCATCAGGAGCAACCCCAGGATGAAGGTTGCGTTGATCCGCATGGTCAGGCCGGTCTTGATGAAGCCGAGATCGATCAAGGTGATCGACCAGCTGCGCAGCTCGGAGCCCGCCGGCACCAGCATTTCCAGGACGTAGCCCGCGGCGAGGCCCGATCCGATCGCCAGCACCGGCGACCATGAGAACCAGTTCGCCCAAACCGAGATCGGTCCCAGCATTTTGCCGTACCGCACCCAGGCAATGGCGCCATAGACGGAAGCCCCGCCCGATTTATTGGGAAAGAGGCCCGATATCTCGGCATAGGTGAAGCATTGGATGAAGCCGATGAACATCGACACGATCCAGACCAGCGGCGAGATATTGCCGACAGCGGAGGCGATTGCGCCGATCGAAAACAGCACGAGGACAGGAGTGCCCGATGCGATCCAGAAGGCATGGGTCCAATTCAATGTGCGATGCAGTTCGAAGGTCTGGGCGGGCTTGAAATTCGCGCGCCCGTCATCAATGCCGATAGCCGGCTCCGCTCCCGTGCTCATGCTCGCGTTCCCTCCCGGGATATGTTGGCCTTTGGCCTGTTACGCCGACAGGTAACATCATCCGGGTGCGGAGAAACCTCCCGAGGAGCTATTTTCTACATTGACGCGGCCAATGCTAATCCGGCGCAGCCATGTCGCGCGTCACGTCCTCGACCAGCGCCATGAAGGCGTCTTTCGCGGCCTTGCGAGGCGCGTGAGGATTGCTGATCACGAAGACATCGCAGGACATCTCCTCGATCCGCTCGGTCACCGGCCATAACAAGCCGGTCCGCTCGTCATCGGCCGCCAGCGCCTCGGGGAGAATACATAGGCCCAGTCCCGCGACGGTCAGCCGGCGCGCTTCGCCGAGGCTCGGCGTTCGCCCCGTCGTCCGCTCACCGAGCCGATGGCGCAAGCGGAAATCCGTCAGCGAATTGGGCTCGTCCGCCCCGGTCAGCACGAAGGCCTCGCTGGCAAGGCTGGCGAGCGGCGGTCGCCGGCGGGCGAGCGGATGCTCACGTCCGCAATAGATGCGGTGGTATTCCCGCGCCAGAAAATCGTAGCGCAGATCCCCGTGCCGATAAGAGATGGCGGAAATGCCGATATCATAGTCGTTGCCGACCAGCCGCTTCGTCACATTCTCCCAGGTCAGCACCGAAATATCGACGACGACATTGCGGCAGGCTTCGGCATATCGGCCCATCAAATCATCGAGCGCCGGGCTGGAGAAGTGACTGATGACCGCGATGCTGATTTCCCCCGACACCTGGCTTGCCGAATTGGCGAGCGCCGTCCCGGCCTCATCGATCTGGCCACATATCTTCTGCACATAGTCGTGGAGGATGCGCCCCTCATCGGTCAGCACGAAGCCGGATCTGCCGCGCCGGCAGAGCCGCGCCCCCAGCCGCTCCTCGAGCCGCTGCAGGGCCAGGCTGATCGTCGACTGCTTATGCCATCCGGCATTCGCCGCCGCCGTTATCCCTTTCGCCTCGACGATTTCGTGGAAAGTGCGGAGCAGATTCCAGTCGAGCTTCTGACTTAGCTTCTTGACCTTTCGTTCAAAAGGAGGAGCTTCCATCAGCCTCAGCCAAAGCTGTTCGCCCTCGGAAATCCTTTAGGCGGCAGCCTGCCGGCCTGGGCCCGTTCGCCGATCCATTCCTTGAGGTCGGTCACGTTGAAATTGCGGCCCGATGCATCCGTCCAGGACAGGCCTTCCTTCAGCTTGAAACCGACCGCGTCGGACAGGCCGCCATCCTTGTACTTCTGCAGGCGGACGCCTTTTCCGCGTGTCATTTCCGGCACTTCGGCGCGTTTGAAGATCAAAAGCTTGCGGTTTTCGCCGATCGTGGCGATGTGGTCGGCATTGTCCTCGATGAAGCGGCACACCTGCGCCTCGACCGGCGCCTTCACATTCATGACCTGCTTGCCCTTGCGGGTATTGGCCAGGCATTCGTCCTCCGGCACGATGAAACCGGAACCGTCGGTCGCGGCGAGCAGCAGCTTGCGGCCGGGCTTGTGGACGAACAGCGCCACGATCGTATCCGTAGCCTCGAGATCGGCCATCAGGCGCACCGGCTCGCCATGGCCGCGCCCGCCCGGCAGCTTAGCGGCATCGAGGGTGAAGAACTTGCCGGATGAGCCGAACAGCATGATGCTGTCGGTCGTCTCGGCCCTGACGACGAACTTGGCCGAGTCGCCTTCCTTGTAGACGAGGCCCGACGTGTCCTCGAGATGGCCTTTCATGGCCCGGATCCATCCCTTGTCCGAGCAGACCACGGTGACGGGCTCCTTCTCGATCATCGCCTGCTCGAGATCGAGGTCGATCTCGGGGGCCTGCGCGAAGTCGGTGCGGCGCTTTCCGAGCGGCGTCTTCTTGCCGTATTTCTCCTTGGTCTCCTTGATCTCGCCGGTGATGTGCTCCCATTGCGCATCCTCGGATTTGACGAGCTTCTTGAGGCCCGCCTCCTCCTTCTTGAGCGCGTCGTTCTCGCGGCGGATCTCGATCTCCTCGAGCTTGCGCAAGGCGCGCAGGCGCATATTGAGAATGGCTTCGGCCTGCGTGTCGGTGAGCTTGAAGCGCTTCATCAGGACGGCTTTCGGCTCGTCCTCGGTGCGGATGATGCGGATCACCTCGTCGAGATTGAGATAGGCGATGAGATAGCCGCCGAGAATCTCGAGCCGGCGCGCGATCTCGGCCAAGCGGAAATTCGAGCGCCGGATCAGCACGTCCTTGCGATGGTCGAGCCATTCGCGCAGGACATCGCGCAGCGACATGACCTTCGGCACGCGGCCATGCGAGAGCACGTTCATGTTGAGCGGAATGCGCGCCTCGAGCTCGGTATTGCGGAACAGTTGCTCCATCAGCAGCTGCGGATCGACGGTCCGGCTCTTCGGCTCGAAGACGATGCGGATATCCTCGGCCGATTCATCGCGCAGATCGCCGAGCAGCGGCAGCTTCTTCGCCGTGATCAACTCGGCAATGCGCTCGATCAGACGGCCCTTCTGCACCTGATAGGGGATCTCGGTGACGATGATCTGCCAGCCGCCGCGGCCGATATCCTCCTGCGTCCAGCGGGCGCGCACGCGGAAGGCGCCGCGGCCGGTCTTATAGGCCTCGAGAATGGTCGGACCGTCATCGACGATGATGCCGCCGGTCGGGAAATCCGGTCCCGGCACGAATTTGACCAGCTTGTCGACCGTCGCATTGGGGAATTTGATGAGATGCAGCGCCGCGTCACACAGCTCGGCGGCATTGTGCGGCGGGATCGAGGTCGCCATGCCGACCGCGATGCCGGACGATCCGTTGGCGAGCAGATTGGGGAACGCGCCCGGGAGCACGATCGGCTCACGGTCCTCGCCATTATAGGTGTCGCGGAAATCGACAGTGTCGTCGTCGATGCCCTCGAGCAGCGCCATGGCGACGTCGGTAAGGCGGGCCTCGGTGTACCGATAGGCGGCGGCGAAATCGCCGTCGATATTGCCGAAATTGCCCTGCCCTTCGATGAGCGGGTAGCGCACCGCGAAATCCTGGGCGAGGCGCACCAGCGCGTCATAGACGGCCTGGTCGCCATGCGGATGGTACTTACCGATGACGTCGCCGACCACGCGGGCGCATTTCTTGAAACCGGAGGCCGGGTCGAGCTTGAGCAGCCGCATCGCGTAGAGCAGCCGGCGATGGACCGGCTTCAGGCCGTCGCGCACATCCGGCAGCGCCCGGTGCATGATGGTCGAAAGCGCATAGGCCAGATAGCGCTCTTCCAGCGCGTCGCGCAGATTGATGGCTTCAATGTCTTTCGGGCCTTGCGGCGGAGGGGCGTGTTTGCTCATGATTCGGACAGTATAGCAGAGGGGGGATGGCGGGATTCAGTCCAGCTTTTGAACCTATAATCGGTGCAAAAGGACGCGGCAGACGGGCTTCTTGCCCCATTCGGCATCAGCGGCGCGGCGGATCGCGGTGCGGAGCGTCTCGGTCACCGTCTCGTCGCTCGCCCGGCGTGGCCGCGGCAGGCTGTCGAAGGCTGTTTCCGCAGCGTCGCGCAGGCGCTCGTCGAGCCCCGCCGGCAGCCCATCGGTGGTGATCTCGATATCGGAGATGAGCGAGCCCTTGCGATCCATCACCAGGCTCGCCACGACGATGCCGACGAAGGACAGCTTGCGGCGGAACTTGGCCGGCCCGTCGACCACCGGCACGATGAGCTTGCCGTCGACATGCAGGCGGCCGGCGGGCGCCTCATCGACGATCTGGACCGGGCCTGGGCAGAGACGGATGAGATCGCCATTCTCGGCCATCACCGTCTCTTCGATGCCGGCCGCTTCGCCGAGCTCCATATGGCGCAGCAGATGGCGCGGCTCGCCATGCATCGGGATCAAGGCGCGGGGCTTCAGCCAGCTATAGACCAGCTTCAGCTCGTCCTGGCGCGGATGCCCCGACGTGTGGACCAGGGCATCGTCCGAGGTGATGACGTCGACGCCGAGGCGGGCGAGATTGTTGTGGACGGCGCTCACCGCCTTCTCATTGCCGGGAATGGTCTTCGACGAGAAGACAACGAGATCGCCGTCATCGAGCGCGATCGAAGGATGGGTGTCCTCGGCGATGCGGGCAATGGCGGCGCGGGGCTCGCCCTGGCTGCCAGTGCAGAGCAGCATGATCTTGTCGGGCGGCAGATAACCGAAGGCCTCTTCCTCGAGGAAGGACCCGGCATCGCGCAGATAACCGCAGGCGCGCGCCGCCTCGATGGTCTGGCGCATGGCGCGTCCGGCGATGACGACCTCGCGGCCAGCCTTGCGCGCCGCCGCCACGGCAGAGGAGATACGCTCGACGTGGGAGGCAAAAGTCGTGATGGCGATGCGGTTTTTGGCTTCCGAGACGATGCGGCCGAGGGTCGCCGCCACCTCGGCCTCGGACACCGAAAATCCTTCGCGGAACACATTGGTCGAGTCGCAGACCAGCGCGTCGACACCCATCTCGCCGATCTCGCGGAAGCGTTTCTCGTCGAAATGGCCGCCCATCACCGGGGTACGGTCGATCTTCCAATCGCCGGAATGCAGCACTCTGCCCTGCTTCGTCTCGATGAGGAGCGCCGCCGGTTCCGGGATGGAGTGGTTGACGCTGACCATTTCGACCGTGAAGGAGCCGACCTCGAAGCGCGAGCCGACCGGCTTCACATGCACCGGCACGTCCTCGTCGAGACCACGCTCTTTGAGTTTTCCGGCGAGGATTTCCGCGGCGAAGGGCGTGCAATAGACCGGGCATTTCAGCTGCGGCCACAGCCAGGCGACGGCGCCCAGATGGTCCTCATGGGCATGGGTGAGGACCAGGCCCGACAGCCGGCGGCGCTCGCCGATGATATAGCCCAACTCGGGCAGCACGATGTCGATGCCGGGCTCGGTCTCGTCGCCGAATTTCACGCCGAGATCGACCATCAGCCATTCGCGATCCTCGGCCGGGCCAACGCCGTAGCAATAACAATTCATGCCGATCTCGCCGACGCCGCCCAAAGGCAGCAGCACGAGATCGTTGCTGTGATCGAACTTCTTCTTTGCGTTCATGCGCGCCGGACCTGAACCTCGCCGGAGTGAATTGATTTGAAGCTGCCGTCGGCGAGCGCCAGGATCATGGCGCCATCCTCGCTCAGGCTCTCGAAGCGGCCACGGATCTCCGTGTTGTTGACGGTGGCGGTGAATTCCTGGCCGAGACCCGCCGCATCCTTGAGCCAGCTTTCGCGGATGGCCGCGAAACCCTTGCCTTCCTGCCACACCGACAACCAATAGGACAGCGCGCCGTCCAGTGTCTCGAGGCCTTCGCGCGGCGTGACGGCAACGCCATGACGGGCGAGCGCCGTCGCCGGATAGGGTGTGCCTTCCGGCGCATGGGCGAGATTGAGCCCCATGCCGGCCGCCACGGTGATATGGCCTTCGCTCGGCTGCGCCACCGTCTCGACCAGGATGCCGGACAGCTTGGCGCCGCCCAGCTGAACGTCGTTCGGCCATTTGATCATCACCGGCGGCGCCTTCTTCGGCAGCAGCGCCAGCGCCGTATCGCGAATGGCGAGCGCCGCCACGAAACCGATCTGGCTCGCCGTCAGCGCCGTGCCCTGCAGCGTGAAGACAAAGGTGGCATAGAGATTTCCGGGCTCCGACACCCAATGGCGCCCAAGACGGCCGCGGCCTTGCGACTGCAGATCGGACACGATCCACAAGGGACCGCGCTCGCCGCCCACCGCGAGGCGATGGGCTTCCGCATTGGTCGAATCGATCGCCTCGAAATGAAGGAGTCTGGCCTTCAATCCCATCAGAACAGAGACGCCGCCGCCGCTTCGGCGAGCGCGCTCAAAGGCTGCGGGAAGAGCACGAAGAAGATCACGAAAAGACCAGAGAGCACGGCCACCGCCTTGACCTCGGTCACCATCGGCTCGAAGCGCTCCACCGGCTCGTCGAAATACATGAGCTTGATGATGCGGATGTAATAGACCGCGCCCACCACACTCGCCAGCACGCCGATGACGGCAAGCGTGATCATGTTCGCCTTGATGGCGGCCATGAAGATGAAATACTTCGCGAAGAAGCCGGCGAGCGGCGGGATGCCGGCCAGCGAGAACATGAAGACGGCGAGGAAGAAGGCGTGCAGCCCGTTGGTGCGGGCGAGGCCCGCCAGATCGTTGATATTCTCGACCTGGCCGTCCTTGCGGCGCATCGCCAGGACGCAGGCGAAGGTACCGAGCGTCATGATCAGATAGATCGTCATGTAGATGACGACGCTCTTCACGCCCTCGGGGCTGCCGGCGGCGAGGCCGATCAGCGCGTAGCCCATATGGCCGATCGAGGAATAAGCGAGCAGCCGCTTGATGTTGGTCTGGCCGATCGCGGCAAAGGCGCCGAGCAGCATCGAGGCGATCGAGATGAAGACCAGGATCTGCTGCCAGTCGGGCAGGATCGACGGGAACGGCGCCAGCATGGCGCGCACGAAAAGCGCCATGGCGGCGATCTTGGGCGCGGCGGCGAAGAAGGCGGCGACCGGCGTCGGCGCCCCCTCATAGACGTCGGGCGTCCACATATGGAACGGCACGGCCGAGATCTTGAAGGCGAGGCCGGCGATGAGGAAGACGAGGCCGAAGATCAGGCCGAGGCCCGGCTCGCCCGCTTTCACCGCCTGGGCGATCTCGGCGAAACCGACATGGCCGGTGAAGCCGTAGATCAGCGAGGCGCCGTAGAGCAGCATGCCGGAAGACAAAGCACCGAGGACGAAATATTTGAGGCCGGCCTCGGAGGACTTGGCCTTGTCGCGGTCGATGGCGGCGACGACATAAAGGGCGAGCGACTGCAGCTCGAGGCCCATATAAAGCGCGATCAGGCCGTTGGCCGAGATCATGATCATCATGCCCGTGGTGGCGAGCAAGATGAGGATCGGATATTCGAAGCGTTCGATCTTCTCGGCCTTCATGAAATTGACCGAAAGCACGATGGCGACCGCCGAGCCGAACAGCGTCAGAACCTTCATGAAGCGGGCGAAGGTGTCGATGACGAGAGCGCCGCCGAAGGCTTCCTGGCGCCCGCCTGCCCCGCCCAGCACCAGAGCCACGGCGATGCCGAGCACGATGATGGCGGCGATGTTGATGATATCGGCCGACTTGTCACGGAAGACGCCGAACATGAGGAGCGCCATGGCGGCGACGGCCAGGAATATCTCCGGCAGTGCGGCGGCGCCCTGGATGTGATCGAGGAGTGACATCATGGTTTAAAGTCCCGCCGCCGTGATTGCGCCCGCCGCGGCAAGCGATTTGTTGACGCCCGCCATCAGGCTTTCGACCGAGGCGCCGAAGACATCGAGAATGGGCGATGGATAGACGCCGAAGAAGATGGTGAGCACGATCAGGGGCACCAGCGCCACCGCCTCGCGCGGCGTCATGTCGGTGATGTGCTTGAGGCTCGCCTTCTCGAGCTTGCCGAATACGACCCGGCGGTAGAGCCAGAGCGCATAGCCCGCCGACAGGATGACGCCGGTGGTGGCGAAGAAGGCGACCCAGGTGTTGTTCTGGAAGGCGCCCATGAGGGTGAGGAACTCGCCGACGAAGCCCGACGTGCCCGGCAGGCCGACATTGGCCATGGTGAAGACCATGAAGGTCAGGGCGTAGAGCGGCATGCGGTTGACGAGGCCGCCATAGGCCTTGATCTCGCGCGTATGCATGCGGTCATAGACGACGCCGACGCACAGGAACAAGGCGCCCGACACGATGCCGTGCGAGATCATCTGGAACAAGGCGCCGTCGATGCCCTGGCGGTTCAGGGTGAAGATGCCCATCGTCACGAAGCCCATATGGGCGACCGACGAATAGGCGATGAGCTTCTTCATGTCCTCCTGCATCATCGCCACCAGCGAGGTGTAGACGATGGCGACGATCGAGAGGGTGAAGACGAAAGGCGCGAAGAGGTCGGAGGCGATCGGGAACATCGGCACCGAGAAGCGCAGGAAGCCGTAGCCGCCCATCTTGAGCAGGATCGCCGCCAGGATGACGGAGCCGGCTGTGGGCGCCTCCACATGCGCGTCCGGCAGCCAGGTGTGGACCGGCCACATCGGCATCTTCACCGCGAAGGAGGCGAAGAAGGCGAGCCACAGCCAGGTCTGCATGCCGGCCGGGAAATTCGGGTTCTTGTAGAGAACTGCGATGTCGGTGGTGCCCGAATACCAATACATGGCGATGATGGCGAGCAGCATCAGCACCGAGCCCAGGAGCGTGTAGAGGAAGAACTTGAAGCTCGCATAGACACGGCGCGGACCGCCCCATACGCCGATGATCAGGAACATCGGAATGAGGCCGCCTTCGAAGAACAGGTAGAAGAGAACCATGTCGAGCGCGCAGAACACGCCGATCATCAAGGTCTCGAGCACCAGGAAAGCGATGAGATATTCGCGCAGGCGCTTCTCCACCTGCCAGCTCGCCAGGATGCAGATCGGCATCAGGAAGGTGGTCAGGATGACGAACAGCATCGAAATGCCGTCGACGCCCATGTGATAGGACGCGGTGTCGCCGAGCCAGGACAGCTTCTCGACGAACTGGAAGTCGGGATTGGCGGAATCGAAATAATGCCAGATCAGGAGCGACAGGACGAAGGTGACGATCGTCGTCCACAAAGCCGCCCAGCGCATGTTGCGCAAGGCCACCGCGTCGTTGCCGCGGATGGCGAGCACGAAAGCGGCGCCGACCAGCGGCAGGAAGGTGACGACGGAGAGGATCGGCCAGCCGGACATCAATGGGTGCTCCCAAACATGAACCATGTCACGAGGGCGGCGACACCAA
>NNBT01003581.1_pt1 | contig 14571 bp, 14 predicted proteins | sample 1173831 | NCBI WGS metagenome assembly NNBT01 (sample SAMN07173936, study PRJNA388173) | plant metagenome | isolation source: symbiotic tissue sample KVJ10 | place: Norway: Troms, Kvaloya island | reverse complement strand
GGCTTCTGTGGCTGATGGCGCATCAGGCGGCGGCGAAGCCCGGCTCGATCTTCTGGCTCGGCGTCCTTGTCCTGTGGGCGCTGGTGTGGATCGGCAACGACGCCTTGTCGGGGCTCGCCACCGCCTCACCGGTCGCGACGCGGCTGCGCAACCTGGCGGTGCCGGCGATCTTCGGGGTGACGCTTCTGCTGCTGTGGCAACTCGTCGTCAAGGGTTTCGCCATTCCCCTGGTGCTGCTGCCGGCGCCCTCCGATATCTGGGCCAAGCTCATCACCTCGCTTCCCACGCTGAAAGCCGATTTCATCCAGACTTTCCTGCGCGCCGTGCTGCCGGGCTGGATCATCGGCTCGCTCGCCGGTTTCCTGGTGGCGATCCTGTGCGACGCCTGGGGCTTTCTCAAGCGTGGGCTGCTGCCGCTCGGCAATCTCTTCGCGGCGCTGCCGATCGTCGGCGTGGCGCCGATCATGGTCATGTGGTTCGGTTTCGACTGGCAGTCGAAAGTCGCCGTCGTCGTCATCATGACCTTCTTCCCGATGCTGGTGAATGCGGTGACGGGACTGCAGGCGGCGGGGGCGCTCGAGCGCGACCTGATGCGCTCCTATGGCGCGTCCTATCTCGACACGCTGGTGAAGCTCAGGCTGCCGGCCGCGATGCCCTTCATTTTCAACGCGCTCAAGATCAACTCGACTCTGGCCCTGATCGGGGCCATCGTAGCGGAATTCTTCGGAACCCCCATTGTCGGCATGGGCTTTCGCATCTCGACCGAGGTCGGCCGGCTTGGCCTCGATATGGTTTGGGCCGAAATCGCCGTCGCAGCCATCGCCGGTTCGGCTTTTTACGGGGTGATCGCGCTTTTCGAACGCGCGGTGACCTTCTGGCATCCGTCCTACCGGGCTCAGAAAGGCTCGTAGACACACAGGGAGAAGAGGAGACGTTCAGCATGAAGAAATATCTGATGGCCGCGGCGGCGACCGCGGCACTTTTGGCGGGCAGCGCCGCGGCTTATGCCGAGGCGGTAACCATCCAGCTCAAATGGGTGACGCAGGCTCAGTTTGCCGGCTACTACGTGGCGCAGGCGCAGGGCTTCTACAAGGAAGCCGGCCTCGATGTTACGATCAAGCCGGGCGGCCCCGATATCGCGCCCCCGCAAGTGATCATGGGCGGCGGCGCCGATGTCGTCGTCGACTGGATGCCGTCGGCCCTCGCATCGCGCGAGAAGGGCGTGCCGCTGGTCAATATCGCGCAGCCCTTCAAGCGCTCCGGCATGATGCTCACCTGCCGGAAGGACACCGGCATCACCAAGCCGGAAGACTTCAAGGGCAAGACCTTGGGCGTGTGGTTCTCCGGCAACGAATATCCGTTCCTGTCCTGGATGAGCCAGCTCGGGCTCAAGACCGATGGCGGGCCGGACGGCGTCACCGTTCTGAAACAGGGCTTCAATGTCGATCCGCTTCTGCAGAAGCAGGCCGACTGCATCTCGACGATGACCTACAATGAATATTGGCAGGTGATCGAAGCGGGCGTGAAGCCGGAAGACCTGATCGTCTTCAAATATGAGGACCAGGGGGTCGCCACTCTCGAAGACGGCCTCTATGTGCTCGAGGACAAGCTCAAGGATCCGGCCTTCGTCGCCACCATGGCGAAATTTGTCAAGGCGTCGATGAAGGGCTGGGACTGGGCGCGCGAGCATCCCGATGACGCGGCCAAGATCGTGCTCGACAACGACGCGACGGGTGCGCAGACCGAAGGCCACCAGAAGACGATGATGCAGGAGATCAACAAGCTCACCGAAGGCTCCGACGGCACGCTCGATACCGCCGCCGCCGACCGCACGGTGGACACGCTGATGAAAGGCGGCTCCGATCCAGTCATCTCCAAAAAGCCGGAAGGCGCCTGGTCGTCGGCCGTCACCGACGAAATGAAAAAGATGTAACAACCCTGTGCCCCTCCCCCTTGCGGGGAGGGGAGCTTGCTTACAGAATTTCTCGAAGGATGATCTCGACCGCCATTACTTCCCCTTCTCCCGTTGCGAAGCAATGGGAGAAGGTGCCCGATAGGGCGGATGAAGGCTCTTCTGAAACGGTGATCAGACTGAAGCAAAGAGCCCTCACCCGGCCTTCGGCCACCCTCTCCCATCCTGCGGACGGGAGAGGGGGAAACTTGGAGAAGACGAGAGCTTTCAAGTAACGGAGTCATTCCATGTCCATTCTCATCCGCGGCGGCACCGTCGTTAATCATGATCATTCGCGGCGCGCCGATGTGCTGATCGAGGGCGGCCGGATCGTCGCCGTCGGGGAAAAGCTCGAGGCGCCGGGAAATGCCGAAGTCATCGATGCGGGCGGCCTCTATGTGATGCCGGGCGGCATCGATCCGCATACCCATATGGAGCTCATGTTCATGGGCACCGTGTCGGCGGATGATTTCGAATGGGGCACCAAGGCGGCGCTTTCCGGCGGCACGACAATGATCGTCGATTTCTGCATTCCGGCGCCCAAGCAGTCGATGCTCGCCGCCTATCAGGACTGGCGGCGCAAATCCGAGAAGGCGGCGTCCGACTATTCCTTCCATATGGCGGTGACCTGGTGGGACAAGCCGGTCTTCGATGAGATGGAAACCGTGGTGAAGACCTACGGCATCAACACCTTCAAACATTTCATGGCCTATAAAGGCGCGCTCATGGTCAATGACGATGAGCTCTATCATTCCTTCTCGCGTTGCGCCGGCCTGGGCGCCATGCCGCTTGTCCATGCCGAAAACGGCGATGTCGTCTTCCGCATGCAGGCCGATCTCCTGGCGCAGGGCGTTACCGGCCCCGAGGGCCATGCCTATTCGCGCCCGCCCGAAGTCGAAGGCGAGGCGACCAACCGCGCCATCATGATCGCCGACATGGCGGGCTGCCCGCTTTATGTCGTGCACACCTCCTGCCGCGAGGCGCATGAGGCGATCAAGCGCGCGCGTGAAGCGGGAAAACGCGTCTATGGCGAGCCGCTGATCCAGCATCTGACCCTCGATGAGGACGAATATCGCAACAAGGATTGGGACTATGCGGCGCGGCGCGTGATGTCGCCGCCCTTCCGGCCGAAGAAACACCAGGATTCACTGTGGGCCGGCCTGCAATCGGGCTCGCTGCAAGTGGTGGCGACCGATCACTGCTCGTTCACCACCGAGCAGAAACGCATGGGCGCCAAGGACTTCACGAGGATCCCGAACGGCACTGGCGGTCTCGAGGACCGCATGCCGGTGCTGTGGACGGCGGGCGTCAATACCGGCCGCCTGACCAAGGAAGAATTCGTCGCCGTCACCTCGGCCAATATCGCGCGCATCCTCAACATGTATCCGAAGAAGGGCCGCGTCGATGTCGGCTCCGACGCCGATCTGGTGCTGTGGGATCCGACGCGCTCGAAGACCATCTCGGCCAAGACGCAAGTGAGCCGCATCGACTACAATGTCTTCGAAGGCTATCAGGTGACCGGCCTGCCGGTGACGGTGCTGTCGCGCGGACGTATCGCCTGGAAGGACGGCGATCTCCGGGCCAAAGCGGGCGACGGCGATTTTGTGCGCCGCGATCCTTTCCCCGCCACGCATGTCGCCAACTCGACCTGGCGTGAGATCAACCGGCCGCGTGCGGTGAAGCGGGCGGGTATCGTGACGCCGTAAGTGAATTGGGGGCAAGCGTGATACGTGCAAGAAAGACGATGATGGTCGCCTTCGCGGCAGCGGCCGTCATGTTTCCGGCTGCGGCGCAGGCAAATTTCTGCGGCGTCGCCGGCAACACCGCACAGGAAATTGCGGCCAATGTGCTGAAAACGAATGAGTTCAAGAAAATCGGCGGCAATGCCCGCTTTGTGGGCTATTGGCATAAGAAGACCTACCAGATGCTGGCCGTCACCAAGCCCGGCAACAAGGCGCATCCCGGCGTTGCCTGCCGGCGTGTGATACGCAGGGGCGATTGGCAGGCCTGGACGACCATCAAATGCCAGGCGGGCCGGAAAGCCTGCAACGCGCTCCTCGACGAGTTCAAGGTGCTCGACGCGCAGTGGAATAGCGCGGCCCAGTAGATACCTTCCAAACCTCGAGAGGCCGGATGCACCAATATTTCTTCACACTCTTCGTTCTGTCCCTGCTGACGGCCTCAGTGTTCATCTGAGGCGATATCAGGGTTTTGCGGTCTCCTTGACAGTCACGCAATTGCCGGCGGGCGGCGTCGTGAGGCAGCGCGCGACCAGGGCCAGATCGGCGCTCGGTGTCACATCGGTGACGAGATTCGTCGTCCGCAGCTCATCGCCCATCAACCGGTACATGGATGAGGGCGGGGCGCGGTCGAACAGCGCGAGGAGCTTGGGCTCGACTCCCATCTTCTTCAGATAGGCGATGAGCTTCTTCTCAAGGCGCTTGTCGAGCTTGGTGGAGATCTGGCTCTTCATCGGCTTGCGGCTGACGATCTTGCGGCTCACCACTTTCTTCTTGCCGTTGATGATGAGATATCGTTCGAGATAACGCACCTTCTCGCGGGTGATGACGCGGCTGATCTTGTGCACGCCGATATAGTTCTCGCCAGTGCCGAAACGGTGCGTGCCGGCGGCGAGGATCATCGGACAGGCCGATACGCAGAAACCCTGATTGGTGACGACGAAGCCGCGATAGATGCCTTTCTGCTCCTTCGGCAGCTTGCAGGATTTCTGATAGGGCGCGCAGCCGCCGAAATGCGTGCCGCCGACCGCGACGTCGAGGCCGCGCTTGCGGATCATGTCGCCGATGGCGAGCGCCGCATCGAGATCGCCGCCGGGCGAGGTGATGACCACGGGAAGCTTCTGATCGCCGATCTTGGCCAGCGCCTTCTTGAAGACGGCGGGTGATTTCGCGGTGATCTGGCCCTCCGCCGAGATCCATTGCGGACAATTGGGCTCGCAATTGCCGATGATGTTGCGCACGACCACCACACGCAAGGGCTGATCGTAGATGGACTGCTCGGGCTCGGGCTTCTTCTGCTTCTTCTTGGTGGCCGCCTCGCCTGAGCCGGCGAACAGCAACGCAGCCGTCAGCAGCGCGGTCAGCGCCAGCAGAAAAGGCGAAGTGAGCTTCATGAGGGGCATCCGGATAATCGCCAAGATCCGGGACTATATACGGTTTTGACGCGGCGGGAAGCGGCTGTGTTACGCGCGCATCGGCCAGTCTGAACGATGTTTAACCGATCACCAGATTGAAGCTGACGCTGATGCGCTCGCCCGCCGCCCGGTTGAGCGGCACTTCATGGCGCAGCCAGCTCTCCCAGAGGAGTAAAGTCCCCGGCGTCGGGTCCTGCGCGACATAGGTCCGCGCGGCGCGGGGCGCCGAGGCCTTGCGCGGCGGGGCCGCCATCATCAGCGCGTGGCGCGGATCCTCGAAGACGATCGGCCCGGCGCCCTCCGGTGATTTCACGTAGTAGGTGCCGCTCAGCACGGCATTGGTGTGGAGATGGGAGCTGTGGGAACCGCCTTCCGGCAGCACATTCACCCACATCGTGTCGCAGAGCGGTTTGCCGCCGCGCAGGTCCCAATGAAGCTCGCGGACGAAACGGGCGGCATGCTGTTCGATGCGGCGCTTCAGCCGCGCGAAGGGCGGGCTGCGGTCGGGGAGGTCGGCCAGCGAGCCATAGGAAGTATATCCCGGATAACCATGCCGGGCGCACCAGCGCCGGCCGGCCTCGTCATGCTCGGCGAGCTCGAAAGCGGCCTGTTCCAGCGCGTGATTAAGGTTATCGGCGCGCTCGAGAGCGGCGCGGTAGACGAGGGTCGGAAACAGCGCCTCGATTTGGGGTTGCGTCTTCTGCATGGGTCTATCCACCCCCCTGATGCCATCTCATCCAAGCGGTGACAAGGGCGTGTTCTGATGGCAATGTCCGCCAGCGAGATGGGGTTATCTCAAGGCGGAGAATGGCATGAGGCACGGCAAATTCATGGGCATGGTCGCGGCGTTGGCGGTCATGGCCGGGGGCACGGCGGCGGAAGCGGCAAAATGCAGCAGCACCGGCGGCAATTTCGAGCGCTGGAAGCAGAGCTTCGCCGCCGAGGCGAAAGAAAACGGCATCAAGCCTCGGGCGCTTGCCGCCCTCATGGATACGAATTATTCGACCGCGACGATCCGGGCCGATCGCGGCCAGAAGAGCTTCAAACTGTCGCTGTCGGCCTTTTTGGCGAAACGCGGCGCCCCGGCGATCGTCGCGCGCGGCCGGTCGCTCAAGAAATCCAATGCGGCGCTCTTTGCCTCGCTGGAAAAGCGCTATGGCGTGCCGGCAGGTCCGCTGCTCGCCATCTGGGGCATGGAGACGGGCTTCGGCAGCGTCACCGGTAACCAGCACACGCTGTCGGCGGTGGCGACGCTCGCTTATGACTGCCGGCGCACCGAATATTTCACTGAACAGCTTTATGCGGCGCTCGCCCTCGTCGATCGCGGCACGCTGTCGGCCTCGGCGCGCGGCGCCATGCATGGCGAGATCGGGCACACCCAGTTCCTGCCCAAGAATGTCCGCCTCTATGGTGTCGATGGCGACGGCGATGGCCGCGTCAATCTCAATTCGAAGGCCGACGCGCTGGCCTCGACCGCCAATTTCCTCAAAGGCCATGGCTGGGTGAGGGGCCAGGGTTATCAGCCGGGGCAGACCAATTTCGGCGCGATCCAGGGCTGGAACGCGGCTTCGGTCTATCAGCAGGCGATCGCCATCATGGGCAAGCAGATCGATGGACGATAAGCCGCAGCCAAACGAGGGAAGGGCGCGGACCTATGAGCAGGCTTCGCCGTTCTACAAGCCCCTATGGCGGCGCGTTGCCATCACGGCGGTGGTGGCAGCCTGGCTCGCTTTCGAGATCTATAACAATAGTGGTCTGTGGATCGCGATCGCCTGCGCGATGCTCGGCTACGCGATCTGGACTTTCTTCCTGAGCTGGCCGAAGACGCCAGACGACACTTCGAAATAACCTGACACGAGAGACTTCATTCATGACCAGCAAGAGCAACCTCACCATCAATCCGCAGCGCCTGTGGGATGCGCTCATGGAGACCGCCAAATATGGCGGCACGCCGAAAGGCGGCATCAAGCGCCTCACCGTTTCGGATGAGGACAAGAAGGTGCGCGACTGGTTCAAGGCGCAATGCGAGGCACTCGGCTGCAAGGTTTCGATCGACTCGGTCGGCAACATGTTCGCCGTGCGGCCGGGCAAGAACAACTCGCTTCAGCCTATCGCCATGGGCTCGCATCTCGACACCCAGCCGACCGGCGGCAAGTTCGACGGCGTGCTGGGCGTGCTCGGCGCGCTGGAAGCGATGCGCAGCATCGTCGATCTCGGCTACGAGACCAACGCGCCTTTGATGATCGTCAACTGGACCAACGAGGAAGGCTCGCGCTTCGCGCCCGCGATGTTGTGCTCGGGCGTCTATGCCGGCGTCTTCACCGAGGACTATGCCTATTCCAGAGCCGATCGCGACGGCATCACGCTCGGCGAGGAGCTCACGCGTATCGGCTACAAGGGCAGCGAGAAGGTCGGTTCGCACAAGTTCCAGGCGATGTTCGAGCTCCATATCGAGCAGGGCCCGATCCTCGAGGCGGAGGAGAAGGTGATCGGCGTCGTCACCGGCGTCCAGGGCATGCGCTGGTATGAGGTGACGGTGAAGGGCCAGTCGGCCCATACCGGCGCCACGCCGATGCTCTTGCGCAAAAACGCGCTCGTCGGTGCGGCGCGCATGATCGAGGCGATCAACCAGATCGGGCTCGACCATCTGCCGGGCGTCGCCAGCGTCGGCCTCATCGAAAACCAGCCGAACAGCCGCAATGTCGTGCCGGGTGAAGTGTTCTTCACCGTCGATCTGCGCCATCCCGACGAGAGCGTGCTCGACAAGATGGAGAAGGCCTATCAGGAGGCGATCCCGAAGATCGCCAAAGAGCTCAAGCTCGAGATCGAGGAGAAGCGCATCTGGAAGTCGCCGGCGGTGAAATTCGCCGCCGATCTCATCGACTGCGTGCGCCACGGCGCCGATCAGGCCGGTTTCCCGACGCGCGACATGGCGTCCGGCGCCGGCCACGACGCCGCCTACATTGCGCGTGTCGCGCCGACCACGATGATCTTCGTGCCTTGCCTCGCCGGGCTGTCGCACAATGAAGAGGAATCGACGACATTCGATGAATGCGGTGCGGGGGCGCAGGTGCTCCTCAATGCGGTCCTCGAATACGACCGGCGTTTTGCTTGATGATCTCCGATCTCCCGGCGCGCGCCCGCGCAGCGGCTATCCAGATGACGGAATGGCGCAGCGTCACGGGCACGCCGGGAGAATGCGATTTCCCGCATCTGCTCAAGACGATGCTGGCGCAGGGCCGTTATTTTCATCTGCATCCTCAGCATCTGCGCATCCAGCCGCTCAATGACGGGACGGCGCGCTCCAATCTACTGGCGCTGGTGAAGGGCGAAGGCCGCCGGACCGTCGTGCTCGCCGGGCATTTCGATACGGTGCCGTTCGACGATTATGCCGAGCTCGCGGCTTTCGCCTGCGATCCGGAAACATTGCTGCCGCTGATCATCGACAAGCTCAAGCGCACCGGCGAGGACCCGCAGGCGCTTGCCGATCTTCTGTCCGGCGACTATCTGCCGGGGCGCGGGCTGCTCGACATGAAGGCAGGCATCGCCGCCGGCATAGCGGTGCTCGAAGCATTCGCGGCGCAGGAGCACCGCGAGGGCAATGTGCTGCTGCTCGCCACGCCAGATGAGGAAGACCGCTCGGCCGGCATGCGCAAGGCGGCGGCCCTTCTGCCCGAGATCGCGCGCGAAAGCGGTCTCGATATCGACCTCGTGATCAATCTCGATTCGATCGCCGATGACGGCGACGGCTCCTTCGGCCGCTCCGTCACCATGGGCTCGATCGGCAAGCTTCTGCTGACCGCGCTGGTGATCGGGCGCGAGGCGCATGCCTGTTATCCTTTCGCCGGCATCAACGCCAATTATCTGGCGGCCGAGCTTCTGGCCGAGCTTGAATGCGCGCCCGAGCTCGCCGAGACAAGCGGCCATGAGATCGCGGCACCACCGACCGCGCTTTATGTGAAGGACGTGAAGGCCGGCTATAATGTCACCACGCCGGCGCGCATCTTTCTCTATTGGAACACATTGCAGCACCGCCGCGGCCCGGCGGAAGTGCTGAGCATCGCGACCGGCATGGCGCGGGCGGCGATGGAGCGGGCAATGAGCCGGCTCGTCGCGCGCAGCCAGAATGTCAGCCCGCCGCAACCTTTCCAACCGGAAGCCGTCGCGGTGCTGAGCTTCGCCGAGCTCATCACGCAGGCGCGCCGGTCCGACCCCGACTTCGAGTCTTCCTTCGAGCTTCTCAACCGCGAGCTCGCCGAGCGGCAGGATCTCGATTTTCCGTCCCGGGCGCGGCTCGCGACCGAATTCGTCTGGGCGTCGGCCAAGCTGCCGGGACCGGCCGTCATATTGGGCTTCGGCTCGCTGCCCTATCCGGCGGTGACGCTCAAGGATGAAACGCTGGCGGAGCGCCTGATGGGCGTGCTCGGCGCCACGGCGGCCGAAAAGGGCACCAGCGTGTCGCGACTCGGCTATTTCCCGGGTATTTCGGATATGAGCTTCCTGGGCGAGGCTTCGGGAGATCTCGCGGTCGCTGAGGCCAATACGCCCATTTGGGGCGCCAGTTTCGAGCTCGCCCCGTCGCCGGCCTATCCGGTCATCAATATCGGCCCTTGGGGCAGGGACTACCACCATTGGCTGGAACGGCTGCATACGCCCTATGCATTTGACGTCTTGCCTCTCCTGGTCCTTCGTGCCACCAAGGCCGCGCTCGAATAACACGGAGGAGAGTGCAATGGCTTTGAAGCGTATCGGCGCCGGCAACCGCATGAGCGATGCCGTGATCCACGGAAACATGGTCTATCTGTCGGGTTATGTGGCCGAAAAGACGGTCGGCAAGTCGGTCAAGGAACAGACCCAGGACATCCTGGCGCAGATCGACGCCACGCTGAAGGAAGCCGGCTCCGACAAGACCAAGATCGTCAAGGCCAATATCTGGCTGACCGACATCAAGACCTGGGCGCAGATGAACGAAGCCTGGGACGCCTGGGTGGTTCCCGGCCAGTCGCCGGCCCGCGCCACGGTCGAATCCAAGCTCGCCGGTCCCGGTCTCGATGTCGAGATCATGGTCGAGGCGGCGATCTGAACTGAATCATAGGCGCTTGCGAGAGCGGGCGCCCGGTTGCGAAGGGGAAGCGCGCGAGCCATCCCGCCGGAAGCGGCGGGAGGTTCGCGCGCTTCATGTTTGAGATGACGACACAGAAGAAGCCCGTGAATGTTCCGGCCAAGCCGCTGACCTCGGTCGAGGCCCTTGTCGCCCATGGCGTCGTCGCGCCCGAGGCCGCCGGCGCCTTGCGCCAGGTGGAGGAGAATTTCTCGATCCGGCTGACGCCCGAGACTTTCCGGCAGATGCAGAGCCTCACGGCGAGCGATCCCGTCCATGCGCAATATGTGCCGTCGGCGGATGAGCTCGATATCGCGCCTGAGGAGACGTCAGATCCGATCGGCGACGATGTTTTTCAGAAGGTGAAGGGCATCACCCATCGCTATCCCGACCGGGTACTGCTGAAACCCACGCATACGTGCCAGGTCTATTGCCGTTTCTGCTTCCGGCGCGAGAAGGTCGGAGAGGCGGATGAAGCGCTGAACCAGGCGGAGCTCGCGGCGGCGCTCGATTATATCGCGCGGACGCCGGAGATCTGGGAAGTCATTCTCTCCGGCGGCGATCCGCTTATTCTGTCGGACCGGCGGCTCGCCATGATTCTCGACCGCATCGAAGCGATGGAGCATGTCGAGGTCGTCCGTTTCCACACGCGTATTCCCGTCGTCGATCCTAAGCGCATCACCGGCGATCTCGTCGCGGCGCTGAAGCGCAAGCCGGCCGTCTATGTCGTCATTCACATCAATCATCCGAACGAGCTGACCGACGCCGTGACAGCGGGGTTGGCGCGGCTCGCCGATGCCGGCATTCCGCTCCTGGCGCAGACCGTGCTGCTCAAAGGTGTGAACAACGATGCCGATGTCCTGGCGAAGCTTATGCGCGGCCTCGTTCGCGCGCGGGTGAAGCCCTATTATCTCCATCATCTCGACAAGGCGAAGGGCACCGGGCATTTCCGCTGTTCGGTGGAAGAGGGGCAAGAGCTGGTCGCGGCCCTGCGTGGCCGCGTGTCAGGCCTCTGCCAGCCCACTTATGTTCTCGATATTCCGGGCGGACACGGCAAGGTACCGATCGGCCCCGTCTATCTCACGTCGGACGGTGAGGAGAGCTACATCGTCCGTGACTATCTGGGCGGAAGCCACGCTTATGAGGATTAGCGCCTGTCCTGGTGGTTGAACCACAGATAGGCGCCCTTCATGTAGAGCGGGCGCAGGCCGGCGAAGGGGAAACGCGCCAGCCGCCGGGTCAGGACCGAAGGAAGATCGGCGCGCTTGGCATTACCGGACATGAGATCGGCGAGCGCCGAGCCCGAATATGTCGCCATGGCGACGCCATTGCCGTGATAGGCGATCGCCGTCCACACGGTCTTGCGGTCATCGAGCGCTCCGACATAAGGCACGAGATCGTAGGCGAGGCAAACGAAGCCGCGCCAGAAATGGGTGATCTCGGCTTGGCCGAAGACCGGGAACATCCGGCCAAGCGTCTCGGTCATGTGCCGCTGCATCGGTGCGGCGCCGCCATCGGTCGCATCGGTGCCGCCGCGGCCGCCGAACAGGAAACGGCCGTCCGGCAGCAGGCGGAAATAATGCAGGAGATTGCGGGTGTCGAAAGCCATCATGCGCGAGGTCCAGCCCTGCTCGGCGCGTTCCGCCTCGCTCAAGGGCCGCGTGACGATGATGTTGGACAAAGCCGGCATCAGCCGCCCCGCGTGATAGGGAGAGACGTCTTCCGGCGTGTAGCCATTGGTGGCGACGACGACACGGTTGGCGGTGAGCGTTCCGCCCGCCGTGACGAGGCGATGATGGCCGCCGGTTTCCTCCCAGCGCAAAACGCGTGATCGGCCATGAATGGGAACGCCCGCCTGATGTGTCGCCCGGGCGAGGCCACGCACATAGTTGAGCGGATGGATGCTGAAGCCCGTGGCATTGTGGATGCCGCCATGAAAAGCGGGCGCCCACAGGCCCTTTTCCTTCAACTCAGCGACGGTGAGAAGGGTGAGCTTCTCGCCAAAGATGCGGGCCATGAAGTCGTGCTCCTCCTCGAGCTCGGCCCAGCGGCCAGGCAGATGGGCGAGCGAGATTTCACCGCCATCATGGATCCAGGCGTCGATGCCGTGGCGGCGGCAGACATCGCCGACCAAAGCGACGGCATCCTTCATGGTGGTGTAGAAACGACGCGTGTCGTCGAGGCCGTAGGATTTGATCAGCGAGGCGTAGCTTCGCTTGTGGCTGCCGATGCAGGCGAAACCGCCATTGCGCCCCGAGGCGCCCCAGCCGGGCTCGGCGGCCTCGAGAATGCGCACATCGACGCCGTATTCGGTCTTGAGCCTGAGCGCCGCGGCGAGCCCGGTATAGCCGCCGCCGATGACGGCGACGTCGCATTGGGCGTCGCCGGAGAGCGGCGGCGTGGCGATGCCGAGCGGTGCGGCGCTCGCCTCCCAGTAGCTCTGGACGGGATGGTCGAAATGGAAGGCATCGGCGTGGATCGTGGAGGGCATGATCTCTTGTATGTTGTCGGACGGCCTCATCTCGCCTACCACTAGCTGGCGGTCAGGAGAAGTGGGCGATCATGAAGGCACTGGTTTTGGGGGCGGGCATTGTCGGGGTGACGACGGCCTATGAATTGAACCGCGACGGGCATGAGGTCACGGTGATCGACCGCGAGGCGGTGCCGGCCGCCTTCACCTCCTACGGCAATGCCGGCCTGTTCGCGCCGAGCCATGCTTATGCCTGGTCGTCGCCGGCCGCCCCCGGCATTCTCCTGCGGTCCTTGTGGCGCAACGACCAGGCCTTGCGCTTCCGGCCGACGCCCGATCCGCAATTCTGGCGCTGGATGTGGAAATTCTGGCAGCAATGCACGGCCGAGAAAGCGGCAATCAACACGGCGCGCAAGGCGCGGCTCTGTGCCTATTCGCTGAACGTGTTCCACGACACGCTGGGGCGCGCCAAGATCGCCTATGACGGGCGCAAGGACGGGCTGCTCTATCTCTATCGCAGCCAGAAGGGGCTCGATGGGGCGGCAGCGAAAGCCGATATCCTGCGGAAAGAGGGCTGCATCATCGACGTGATCGGGCGCGACCAGATCGCCGCCAAGGATGCGGCGCTGGCCGACGTGAAGGACAAATTTGCCGGCGCCCTCTATGCGCCCCATGACGAAAGCGGCGATTGCCGGCTGTTCACCCGCAACATGGCAAAATGGCTCGAAGGCCAGGGCGTCACCTTCAAATTCGGGACGACGGTGACCGGCTTCGAGAAAGAGGGCGAGCGCATCAAGACTGTCGTCACCGACAAGGGTTGCGAGGCGGCCGACGTCATCGTGCTGTCGCTCGGCGTCTATTCTCCGCATCTGGCGAAGGAACTCGGTGCGACGCTGCCGATCTACCCGGTCAAGGGTTATTCGATCACGGCGCCCGTCGCCGGCAAGAACAATCCGCCCGGTATCGGCGGCATCGATGAGGAGAATCTCGTCGCTTATGCGCCCTATGGCGATCGGGTGCGCGCCACCGCGACGGCCGAATTTTCGGGCTTCGACCGCACCCACCGGCCGGAGGATTTCCGCACCATGCTGGCGGTGATGAAGGAACTCTTCCCCCATGGCGCCGATTGGCAGCAGGCGGAGCATTGGGCGGGGCTTCGGCCGATGACGCCCGAGGGCACGCCGATCCTGGGGCGCGGCCGCTACAGGAATTTGTGGTTCAATACGGGCCAGGGCCATATGGGCTGGACGATGAGCCATGGCGCGGCGCGCATCACCGCCGATCTTGTTGCAGAAAAGACACCGCAGATCCCGCTCGACGGTATGCTGACCTAGCGTAATCGCGGTCACATTCTCGCCTTATACGGCACTTACGCCACATTCTTACGGAATGCGGGGAACAAAACTGCTCCCTACGGCATTGTCGGCCTAACTCGAGGGAAGACGGAACGATCCTGTTTCTGGACTGAGAGACTCCGGAAGGCATAACAGGCCCGATCTTCCATAAGTATAATCGTGGGGATATATGATGAAGCGATTTCTCGCTGCACTGATTTTTTGCGCCTTTACGACGCCCATTCTGATCCTTTCCACCGATATCGCGCAGGCGCAGGTGGGCATGGCTTCCTACTACAAATCCGGCCGCAAGACGGCCAATGGCGAGAAATTCAACCCCAACGGCTACACCGCGGCGCATCGTTCGCTGAAATTCGGCACCAAGGTGCGGGTGACCAATCTGCGCAATGGCCGTTCGGTCATCGTACGCATCAATGACCGCGGCCCGTTCATCCGTGGACGTATCATCGATCTCGCCTATGGTGCCGCCAAGGCCGTGGGCCTGCACAATTCGGGCGTCGCCAAGGTGCGCGTCGCGGTGCTCCAGTAATTCCATTTGAG
>NNBT01002583.1_pt1 | contig 14580 bp, 14 predicted proteins | sample 1173831 | NCBI WGS metagenome assembly NNBT01 (sample SAMN07173936, study PRJNA388173) | plant metagenome | isolation source: symbiotic tissue sample KVJ10 | place: Norway: Troms, Kvaloya island | reverse complement strand
GGGTGTGCGAAGGCCAGTCCGACATGGGCCATCCCGAGCAAGGGCTTTGCACGCATCCGCCGGTCAATCTCGACCCGGGCGAGAGCGTCGTGCTCGAGCTCACGATCGAGGCGCCGAACAGCTTCGTCGCTCCCTCTGGCTCGCAAGTGAAATGCGGCTACCAGAACAAGGCCGAGATTCTCGAACCGGCGGGCGGCACGCCGAACAACACGAATGCCGGCGATGATACGGCTACTGCCGACGCCAAATTCGCGCCATTCGACCTGCACGGAACGACCTTCTGCGGCCTCGGGCTGACCACCCCGCCCGCATCAGACACCTGCCCGCAAGGCTGGTCGCGCACGCCCGTGGCGGGCAAGTGCTGCCCACCCAATTCCGGCTGGGACGGCAAACGCTGCAAGCGTGACGTGAAAGCGCCCGAGGAAGTATGCCCGGCAAATTCGGTGGGCACCTATCCCAACTGCCGCTGCAAGTCGGGTTATACCGGTAGCCCGCCCAATTGTCGCGAGATCAACGTGCCCGAACGCTGCACCGGCGGCATGGAACGGATCGACGGCGCGTGCCGGTGCCCGAAGGGTACGAAGCTGGTGGATGGCCGTTGCCGCACGCCGACGTCGCAACCCAAGACCTGCGGCGAGAATGAGGTCGGCACTTATCCGAACTGCCGGCCGATGGTCTGCCCGCCGGGAACGACGGGAAAATATCCCAATTGCCGTAAGATCGAATGCCGGTCGAACCAGCAATTGATCGATGGCGCCTGCCGGTGCCGTGCGCCGCTCAAATGGAACGGCAAGCGATGCGTCGCCGAAACACCCAAGGCATGCCCCGCCGACTCGGTCGGCAAATATCCGAACTGCCGCTGCAAACGCGGCACCGCGGGTGTGCCCGGCAACTGCAAGCGCATTGTCGTGCCGCAAAAGGAGTGCCCGAAGGGCTTCCGCGGCACGCCACCCGATTGCAAGCGCATCGTTCCGCCGCGCTCGCTGTGTCCGGAAGGCTTCCGGGGCGTGCCGCCCAACTGCAAGCGGATCGTCCCGCCGCGCACGGTATGTCCCCAGGGCTTCCGCGGCACGCCGCCAGACTGCAAGCGCGTTATTCCGCCGCGCAGATTGTGCCCTGCCGGATTCAGGGGCACGCCCCCGAACTGCGTACGGACAGGCGTCAACCCGCAATAGATCAGCTGAGATAGCGCCGCTTCAGGTGCTGGATGAAATATCTTGTCTGCAGCTTCTCGCCGGTGGCGCGCTCGAGCAATTCGGGCGTCGACCACAAGGAAGCCTGGCTCCAGATGTTCCGTCGGCGCCAGTCATTGAGGCCGACAAAACGCCCATTGCGGATGTCTTCGCGCGCCGAAGGCTGATCTCTTTCGAGCGCCGCCCAAAGCTGCGCCGCGGTCATGGCACCCAGCGTATAGCTCGGGAAATAGCCGAAGGCACCTGAGGGCCAGTGGACATCCTGCATCGGCCCGTCCTTCGGATTGTCGAGGGTCGACAGCCCCAGATAGTCGGTCATCTTGGCGTTCCAGGCTTCGGGAATGTCCTTGGCCGCAAGCTTGCCGGCGACCAGATCCTGCTCCATCTCGAAACGCAGGATCACATGCAAGGGATAGGTCGCCTCGTCGGCATCGACGCGGATGAAGCCCGGCTTGATGCGATGGACATAAGACAGGACGTCTTCGACGTCCCAGCCCTTCACGGCTTCCTCGCCCAGATGCTGCGCGACGACCGGCATCGCCCACTGCCAGAATTCAGCGCTGCGCGACACCTGCATCTCGACGAACAGGCTCTGGCTCTCATGCATGGCCATGCCGCGCGCTCTGCCGACCGGCATATGCGACCATTCGGATGGCAGGCCCTGCTCATAAAGCCCATGGCCGGTCTCATGCAGAATGCCCATGAGGGCCGAGAGGAATTCGCCGGTCACGTAGCGCGTCGTCATGCGTACATCGCTGGGCACGCCGCCGCAGAACGGGTGATGCGAGATATCGAGCCGGCCATGGGTGAAATCGAAGCCGACCGCCTCCATCATCGCATGGCCGAGCGCCTTTTGCTTTTCGATCGGGAACGGCGCGTTGAAGGCTTTCAGCGGCCGCTTGGCCAGCTTCTCCTCCTGATGCGCCATGGCTTCTGGGATGAAGCCCTTGAGAAAAGTCTTCAGCTCGGCGAAGACCGGCGCGATGTCGGCCGCGCGGTTGCCGGGGTCATATTGTTCCATCAGCGCGTCATAGGAATCGAGCTTCAGCGCCGCGGCGCGCAAGGACGCCTCCTCGCGCATCAGCGCCACGACACCTTCGAAGGCAGGCAGGAAACCGGCCCAGTCGCCCTTCGGCCGCAATTCGCGCCAGAGCTGCTCGCAACGCACCCGGGCATTGACCTGCCGGCGCACGAAGTCGGCGGAGAGGCAGGTCATGTTGGTGTAGACCCGCTTGAACTCGCGCAAGGACGCCTGCCCGTCGGCATCGCGGGGGTCGCGCTCCGCCGCATCGATCCAGCCGGCAATCTCCGGCGCGGTCGCCAACTCGTGATAGAAGCCGGCCAGCATGGACAAGGCTTCGGCGCGCTTCTCGCCGCCGCCCACCGGCATCTGCACAGCCTCATCGACACCGAGCATCGCCTGGGCATGATCCAGCGCCTCGAGCTTACGTCCGAGATCTTCGATTTGAGCGAATGACATGGGTACCTGAGTTTTTTGCGGGACTGATGTTCGTTTCATGTCACAAAGCCCCGGCGAGGGAAAGCGCCGACAACTCGTCAGGTCCGCAGGATCTCCATCGCTTTGCGATAGCGTTCCATGCGCGCGTGGTCCTTGGGCTCCGGTGATCTGATCCGGGTGAGCTCCATATTATCGGCAAGGTCGGCCAGCTTCACGCGCCGACCGATCTCATTTTGCGCGGCGCGGCGGACGAAAGTCTCGTAGTCCTCATCTTCGCGGCGGGTGACCGCGTCGACCGCTGCGAGAATCTTGTCGGAGAAGCCTTCCGCCCGTAAGGCGGCGAGTGGCCAGGTCGCATTGTCCTCGACTACATCATGCAGCACGCCGACGATACGATCCTCGATCGTCTCCAGCCTCATCATGACGCGCAAGGGATGCAGGATGTAGGGTTCGCCGGCCTTGTCGACCTGCCCCGCATGCGCCTCGGCCGCAATCGCGACTGCACGCTCCAACGTGCTCATCGGCACCCTCACTCCATCGATGTCCGGTGAAAGCCCGCCCCGCATCGCGGCAACGAGAACTTGAGCCTGGGACCAACGTCCCCAAACGGCTCAGTGATCAAAACAGGTACAGAATAATATCTACCTGCGCAAGGCAATTGCATGGCGGAATCTGAGTTCCATATGTGGAACTTCACTGGCTCTTGAGGCTGCACACGCCATTCGCGCCACCCTTGCCGGTATAGGAGATCGAGGGCGTTCCATCGGGATTGACGGCGAGCGAGATGGTGACTCCCCCACCCTTCGCCTCATAGTAATTATTGTTGAATTTCTTGAGCTTGCCTTCCTTGCCGTTGATATAGACCGGACCGCCTTGATCGGCATGGACCTCAATATTGCCTGGGCAGGTCGCATTGAGAAGCGGGATGTCGGCATGGGCGCTAGCACCAGATGCCAGCAGGAAGGCGGAAAAGACCATCGTCACACGCATCGAAAGCACTCCCCTCGCTACGGCCGATGCTTACGATGTTCCAGTTTCGCTACCGCCAAGTAAATAGGCCTTAGGTCCAACCGCATCCTTGAAAATGAAACGGCCGGGAGATCTCCCGGCCGTTCCATAGCTCAGTGTCTCAAGATCAGTGCGCGAGCACGGCCAGCAGCAGCAGCGCCACGATGTTGGTGATCTTGATCATCGGATTCACGGCGGGGCCCGCCGTGTCCTTGTAGGGGTCGCCGACGGTGTCGCCGGTGACTGAAGCCTTATGGGCCTCCGAGCCCTTGAAGTGCTTCTGGCCCTTCGAGTCGGTGAAGCCGTCCTCGAAGGACTTCTTGGCGTTGTCCCAGGCGCCGCCGCCGGCCGTCATGGAGACGGCGACGAAGATGCCGGTGACGATGACACCCATCAGCATGGCGCCGAGAGCCGCGAAGCCCGCATCCTTGCCGGCGATCGCCCAGATCACCAGGAAGACGACGACCGGCGACAGGACGGGCAGCAGCGACGGAATGATCATTTCCTTGATCGCGGCCTTGGTCAGCATGTCGACGGCACGGCCGTAATCCGGCTTGTCCGTGCCCTTCATGATGCCCGGCTTCTCCTTGAACTGGCGACGCACTTCGACCACCACGGCTTGCGCCGCGCGGCCGACCGCCGTCATCGAGATGCCGCCGAACAGATACGGCAGGAGGCCGCCGAAGATCAGGCCGACCACCACATAGGGGTTGGACAGATCGAAGGTGACATTGACACCCTCGAAGAAGCTGCCCGGCGTGGCGGTGGCGGCGAAGAACTTCAGGTCCTGCGTATAAGCGGCAAAGAGCACCAGGGCGCCCAGACCCGCCGAACCGATGGCATAGCCCTTGGTGACGGCCTTGGTGGTGTTGCCCACGGCGTCGAGCGCGTCGGTGTTGTGACGCACTTCTTTGGGCAGCCCCGCCATTTCGGCAATGCCGCCGGCATTGTCGGTGACCGGGCCGAAAGCGTCGAGCGCCACGACCACGCCAGCCAGCGCCAGCATCGTCGTCACGGCGACAGCGATGCCGAAGAGCCCTGCCAGGTTGAAGGTCACGATGATGCCGCCGATGATGACGATCGCCGGAAGTGCGGTCGATTCGAGCGACACCGCGAGACCCTGGATGACATTCGTGCCGTGGCCGGTGATCGAGGCCTCGGCGATCGAATTCACCGGACGGCGTCCGGTGCCGGTGTAGTATTCGGTGATCCAGATGATGAGGCCGGTGACGATGAGGCCGATCACGCCGCACCAGAACAGCTTCATCGGGGTGAAGCCGCCGAGATCGACGCCCATGCCGCCGAACACGTAGCTGATCACCGGATAAAGGGCGATGAGCGACAGGACGGCGGTGGCGATGAAGCCCTTGTAGAGCGCGCCCATGATGTTGTTGGAGGCGCCGAGCTTCACGAAATAGGTGCCGATGATCGAGGTGACGACGCAGGCGCCGCCGATCGCGAGCGGCAGCACCATGCCGGCGAGCTTGTAGGCTTCCGGCAGCACGATGGCCGAGAGCACCATGGTGGCGACCGCGGTCACCACATAGGTCTCGAACAGGTCGGCGGCCATGCCGGCGCAGTCACCGACATTGTCGCCGACATTGTCGGCGATGGTGGCGGGGTTGCGCGGATCATCCTCGGGGATGCCGGCCTCGACCTTGCCCACCATGTCGCCGCCGACATCAGCACCCTTGGTGAAGATGCCGCCGCCGAGACGGGCGAAGATCGAGATCAGCGAGGCGCCGAAGGACAGAGCCACCAGCGAGTCGATGACGGTTCGGCTCGTCGGCGCGAGCGCCAGGGGGCCGGTCAGGAAGATGAAATAGAGGGTGACGCCGAGAAGCCCAAGCCCCGCGACGAGAAGGCCGGTGACCGCACCCGATTTGAAAGCGAGGTCGAGGCCGCCCGCCAGCGACTTGGTGGCGGCCTGGGCGACGCGCACATTGGCCCTGACCGACACGTTCATGCCGATGAAGCCGGCCGCGCCCGACAGGATCGCGCCGATGGCGAAGCCGACGGCCGACTGCCAGCCGAGGAGGTAGAGAGCGATGAAGAAGATGACGACGCCGACAATGCCGATGGTCGCGTATTGGCGCTTGAGATAGGCCTGGGCGCCTTCACGCACGGCGGCCGAGATTTCCTGCATGCGGGCCGAACCGGCATCGGCGGCCAACAGGCTACGGGTGGTGATAATGCCGTAGACGATGGACAAAGCACCGCCGAGCACAATCAGCCATAGGGTTGAGCTCATGGATATTCCTTTTGTTTCCTAGTGTTTTTATTCTCCCCGAAGGCGGACGTTAGGAATTTCCCCCCTCCTCCCGCATCTCGGACGTATGGCTCGGGTATGCCAAAATGGCGAGATCATGGCAACCTTCAAGAAACCAACGTGGCGGCAGGGTTGCCATGCTATGGTTGCGTCCCACCAATCAGATTTCTCGGGATCGCGGCGATGTTGACCAGTTCCTTCCTGGCCTTTCTCGGAATTTCGGCCCTGGTGATCGCGACGCCGGGTCCCGATACCGCCATGACCATCCGGGGCGTCATGCTGGGCGGACGGCATGGGGGGATCGCCACGGCGGCCGGCGTCGCCCTGGGCCAGATCATCTGGGCGCTGGCGACGGCGGCGGGCCTCGTGGCGGTGCTGCTCGCTTCCGAGCCGGTATTCCAGGCCGTGAAGCTCCTGGGCGCCGCCTATCTGGTCTATCTCGGGGCGCGGATGCTGTGGAGCGCCTGGCGGCAAACCGGCCCAGGCGAGGCCGCCATCGTGACCGACGGCAAACGGGCGACTCCCCGCATCCTCTTTCGCCAAGGCATGATCAGCGACCTCGGCAATCCCAAGATGGCGGTGTTCTTCGCCAGCATCCTGCCGCAATTCGCCAGCGCCGGCCAAGGCATGTTCTCGGAGCTCGCCTTGCTCGGCCTCGTCTTTTCTGGCCTGACCTTCCTCTGGCTCTGCCTCTATGCCTTAGCACTGGCGCGACTCGGCCGCTTCCTCGGCCGGCCACGCATCAAGCGGTCCTTCGAGACGGTCATGGGCGGCCTCTTGATGGCGCTGGGCACGCGCCTCGCGGTGGAACAGCGCGGCTGACTATTTCACCACCCTGGCCAAGGTGAAGCCGTCATAGCCCTTGACGCCGACGGTCTGGATGGTGGTGGCCTCGACCCGCTTCTCCTTCTTCAGCATCTCGTTGAAGCGCCGTACGCCCCGGACACTGTGATCCTTGCTCGCGGCGTCGATGACCTTGCCGCCGCGCACGACATTGTCGACGACGATCAGGCTGCCCGGCCGGGTGAGTTTCAAGGACCAGCTGAAGTAATCCGGGATGTTTTCCTTGTCGGCATCGATGAAGACGAAATCGAAGGGCTTGCGCTTCTCGGCCGCGAGCTTGGGCAGCAGATCGAGGGCCTTGCCGAGCCGGAGATCGATCACGGCACCCAGGCGGGCACGCTTGAAATTGGCCGTCGCGACTTCCGCATGACGGGGCACCGCCTCCAAGGTCACGACGCGCCCCGCTTTCGGCAGAGCGCGGGCCAGCCAGATGGTGCTGTAGCCGCCGAGCGTACCGATCTCGAGGATGTTGCGGGCATTGATCGACTGCGCCAGCAGCATCAGGAGCTTGCCCTGATTGGGCGCCACCGCGATCTCCGGCAGGCCGCTATCGGCGCTCGCCTGGAGAACGGCGTCGAGCACCTTGTCCGGCGGCACGAGCGCTTCGCTCACATAATTATCGACGGCGGTCCAGGTCTTCTGAGTCAATGCGGGCTCGCTGATTGGATAGAGAGAGCACGATGAGACCAGAAATGCTGCGGTGCGGCAAATGAAAAGGTCTAAAGGACCCGAAGGAGCTGCTGGCGCAGCCCGGCCGGATCACAGACCGGGACTTCAGAGACGCCCGCCGTGCCACCGAGGCCACATTCGGGCGTGGCGATGACCGGCAGGCCGTGGGCCAGCGCCTTGAGAAGCGCCCGGGGTTCATGCTCGATGAGCGCCGGCAGGATCACCGCCGCGATCCGTTCCGGCCATTCGGCGCCATCCAGCTGATGCGTCCTGACCTTGCCCCAGAAATCGCCCTCTCCCTCGCGCGCCTTGCCGGCGACGACGATATCGAGATCGAGATCCTGGGCCGCCTCGCGCAAGGCATAGGCGCCCTTACGCGCCAGGGCCGAGGCCGGGAAAAGAACGGACTTGCCGCCGCGCGCGATGCGGCTGCGCGGCGCCGGCTTCAGCCAGTCGATGAGCTGGGTGCGGGCGGGATCGCCGGCGGCGATGCCGCTATGGGGCGTAAAGAGGGTGCGCGCCGCGGCGAGAGCCGCCCGCTCCGCCGCTACAATTTCTTGCGGTGCACGAAAGTCGCCGAGCGTCGGGCTCATCGGATAGACCGCCTTGGCGGCATCGAGCTTGGCCTCGAGTTGCCCCATCGGATGGCGGACCATCAGCACATCGAAGCTGCGTCCCTGCAATTCGCCGAGCCGCCACAGATGCGGCAGCAGATTCTGCGAGATCACCAGATGCTCATGAACGGGCGAGAGCTTCTTCGCATAGTGGTAGGCGAGCGCCTCATCATAGCGCAGCAGCATATCCTGCAAGGCGCGGCCCTGCCGCGGCGCATGGCGCAGCGCCAGCGCGCGGCGCAAAGCCACCAGGGTGGCACAGCTTTCCTCGGCCACCACATGGCGCGGCCAGGCATAACGGGGTGTCTCGCGCAGGCGCTGCGGCAGGAACAACGCGTCTTCGGTGCGGGCCAGGGCCGAGAACAGAATCGAGAATTCCGGCCAGCAGGCATCGACGAGCCAGGCCGTCGAGCCGATGTCGTCCGGCAGGAACGGCCGCTCGGGATCGTGGCGACGGCACTCCGCCTCCCCGCAGCTCGTGCAGTCATTGGCGCCGAGACGCTCTTCATCCACACTGAGATCGCCGTCCTTGCGGGTAACGAGGCCACCCGGCCCGCGCAGGACGACCTCGAGCGTATCGCGGCACAAGGTCGCCTCGATGCGGAAAGGCCGGGCCGCGCGGAAGCGCAGATCGACATAATTCCAGAAGACGGTGGCGTCGCGCCCGAGCGACGCGCGCGAGCCCGGCACCGTGCGGCTATGGGCGTGGCGCTCGACGATCTCGAGGCCGGCATCGAGCGCCGCCTCATAAAGCGCGTTCGAAAGCTGGCACAGGCCGCCGCCGACATTGGCGATGAGACAGCCCTCGCGCAGTTCCCGGCCTTCGACGAAACCGCGGCGCCTGGTGGTGCGTCCGACCTGACGCCAGAAGCTGAACAGACTGCCGGCCGGGACCTCGACGCCATTGAGGTGGCGGATGGCGCGGCGCAGATTGTGGATCTTGCCGAGGGTGAGCGCCCGGTCCTGGGTTCCCTGCAGATGGGGCCAGAGCGGGGACGAAATACGGGCCAGAACGGGGGCCGTTGCAAGGGCCGTGCCCGAGGCATGCCGGCGCACCGCCTTGCGGTTCAGCGTTTCCAGTGTTTTACGCTTGAGGCGAAAAGCCGTCGCCTTGGCTTCGAATAGAGCGAGGTCCCAGAAGCCCGGAACCTGGCTCAAGGCACGATACGTCATGTCGCGCGTCCCGTTCGTTTCACGCACAAACTGCTCCCACCAAACTGAATGGAGCATGAACAGCGAAGTGAACTTCATTTCGGCGGGATCGTGGTCTTCTTGCGGCGCCACTCCTCCGTACCAGGACGAGTTGGGGCGGAGCGTCCGGATCAATCGTCTTTCAATTGCCACCGAGCCGTGCGAGAAGCCTCTTCCTTTCCATCCGGAGGCCCCATGATCATCCGCCGACTGCTACGCGTCTTAACCATCCTCCTCCTGTTCGCCGCCCCGGCCTGGGCGCAGGCCGACGACAAGACCGAGAGACTCGGCGTGCCGGGTCCCATCTCCTTCGAGGGCCAGGACTATGCCCTCGTCTGGACCTCGCATCCGTCCGCCGACTACTACAAGCAGGAATATCTCCCGGCCGGCCAGTCGGTCCAAAGCTACACCCACATGTTCATCGTGGAGGCGGTCACGTCGGGCATCGGGCCCAAGGATGCGGCGGGCGCGCAGGTCGCCAGCCTCAACCAGCGCAAGGCCACCGATCCTCTCGTCTTCTATGATGCGATCGTCAACGAGGCGACGGGCGACGTCATCCTCGACTTCCTGATCAGCGCCGCGGGCCCGGACGGCAAGCTCATCGTCGAATGGAACGGTTACCGCTATTCGCCGCATAAAGGTGCCAAGCCGGGTGTCGTGCTCTACGCCATCAGCCGGCGCGCCTATGGCGACGACGCCAAGGCCTTCGTCACCGCGCTCAAGGACTGGCGGACGAAGACGGTCAACGAGCTGGCAAGCTTTCCGGCGCCGGCTATTACCCCACAGCCCTAGTCTGCGACTGCTTTGCTGCGGCGCCTCAGCATGATCCACAGGATCAGGCTGAGCGCCACCACCACCGTCGGATAGACGGCGATATTGACGCTCGCCCAACCGAACCAGTCGAGCAGCTTGCCCGAGGTGAGCGAGGCGATGGCGACGGTGCCGAAGACGGCGAAGTCGTTGAGCCCCTGCACCCGCTCACGCTCGGCCGGCCGGTAGCATTCGGTGAGCAGCGTGGTGCCGCCGATGAAGCCGAAATTCCAGCCGAGCCCGAGCAGGATGAGATTCACGGCGAAATGGCCGAAGCTGATGCCGAGCAGACCAGCGGTCGCCGCGCCGGCAAGCAGCAGCAGGCCCGTGGCACAGACGCGCTCGGCGCCGACGCGCGCGATGATCTGGCCGGTGAAGAAGCTCGGCACGAACATCGCCATCACATGCCACTGGATGGCCCAGGCCGCCGTGGTTGTGGTGAAGCCGCAATCGATCATGGCGATGGGTGCGGCCGTCATCACCAGATTCATCATGCCGTAGCTCAAGGTGGCTGCGATCACCGCCACGATGAGGCGCGGCTGTTTCAATATCTCTCCGAGCGGGCGCGCCTCCCCGGTCTTAACCGTTTCCTCCTGGCGCGGAATATCGACAAAGGCGAGGACGCCGATCGCCAGCGTGCAGATCACCGCCATGGCGGCATAACAGCCGGCGAAGGTGACCGGCGCCAGGAGATCGGTGGTGAACATCACGAGCGACGTGCCGAGCAGGCCCGCCGCGACGCCACCGGTCATCACCCAGGAGATCGCCTTGGGGCGGAAAGCTGGGCTCGCCATGTCGGCGGCGGCGAAACGCGAATGCTGGGCGAAGGCCTGATAGACGCCCTGCAGCACCGTCGCCAGGATGAAGAGCTGAAAATTGCGGGTGTAGATGGCATAGACGCCGATCAGCGCCCCTATGGTTCCGGCGAAGGCGCCGAGCATGAAGCCCGGCCGCCGGCCGATGGCGCGCATCAGCATGGCGGCCGGGATCGTCGAAAGCGCAGTGCCGATGACGAAGGCCGAGATCGGCAGCGTGGCCCAGGCCTTGGACGGTGCGATCTGCACGCCGATAAGGCCCGCGGTGGTGAACATGATGACCGTGGCCGAACCATAAAGCGCCTGACCGATCGCCAGCACGATGGCATTGCGCCTGGCGCGCAGGTCATCGAACCCGGCGGTGATTTCGGCAGTGCTCATGGCCTTCTGGGTCCCCCGGGCATCTGGCCGGCGCGTCAGCGCAACCAGCCCTTCTTCTTGATATACAGCAAGGGCAGAAGGGCCGCGAGAAGCGTCTGGATGATGGTCGCGGTAAAGCCATGCTTCCAGGTCAATTCAGGCATGACGGCGAAATTCATGCCGTAAAAGGTGGCGACCAGGGTCGGCGGCAGGAACACCGCCGTGATGATGGTGAACACCTTGACGATCTGGTTCTGCTTGACGTTCAGCGAGGTCATCACCGACTGCTGCAGATAACGCACCTTCTCATGCTCGAAGCTCGCATGTTGCTTGACGCCGTCCATGTCGGACAAAAGCGTCTCGACCATGTTCTTGAGCTCGGGATCGCTGCCATTGATCTCCATGCGGAGATAACGGGCGGCACGGGCGAGCGACAGCTGGCATTCGAGGCAGCGCGAGATGAGTTCCTCTTTTTCGTTGAGCTCGATCATCGTGTCGTTGATGTCGCTGACGCCGATCTCGCGGCCGGATGAATCGAGACCGCTGGTGATCACGCCGATCTGGTCGTTCATCGTCTCGAGCGCCTGACTGATCATGTCGATCGTTTCCGCAGCGGCGTCGTTCATGGCCTGCAGCAGCGTGCGCATGATCGAATAGGACGACTGGACCAGCCCCGGATGACGCTTGAAGCGCGCCAGCGCCTTGTCGAAGGGGGCGAAATGGCCCTTCGGCTCGAGCGTCACGACGACCTTGTCGCTGAAGGCGATGACGATCGTCTCGCGGCGGAAATCCTGCGCCTCCGGCATCATATGAGTGATATTGAGGCAGACCGAATCATGGTCCTCGAAGACACCTTCGGCGCTCGCCGGGAATTCGACCTTGTATTTCGCCGCGATGCGCGCGATTTCGGCCTTGTTCTCGGCATCGACGCGGATCCAGATGTCCTCCAGGTTGACGATGGGCGACAGCGTGGTGGTGATGGTGTTGTTCATTGTTCTGTCTCCGGATCACGGATTTTGCGCGGGGCTGGCTTCGCCGGCACGCAGGCTTTCATGCGACGGCGAGGTCGAGGACGTCTCGGTCTCCTGGCCGGCCGGCTGCAGATAGTGAATCGCCAGCATGGCGATGCAGATGAGCGCATAGAGGATCATCACGGCGTTGATCACTTCGCGCTCAAGATTCGACGCCTTCCTCTTCATGGGCTTGGTCATCGCTTGTCTCCACTGAATTCATAGATGCGAGGCCGCCATGCGAAAGGCATGGCGGGCGAACGCGAACGGACCCGCAAAAGCGGGCGCGCCCTGCGCCAAATCAGAGACTGATGTTGCTACTCATGGGCTTGCCTTTCCCGGTGTGCCGACGGCCCGGGAGGCAAGCGGACCGGGCTATTAGCCCATCACCGCTGGCCCGGCCGAGATGCCGGAAACCATTTCATTGTCTATCAGGACCGGTCCGCGAGACCGGCCGCATCTAGGGTGATTGTCCATTGTTCCTATTGTTTTGAAGCGCACGGCGCACAGGCGCCGCCGCAAAAGTGGTCGTGCGCCTTGACGCGAAACGAGTCAAGGCGAAAGCGATGCACGGATCGGAGAAAAGCTAGAACTCGTCCGGCCGACGCTGGCGGGCGAGCGTGTTCAGCACGCCGTTCAGAAGCTTCGGCTCCTGCTCATGGAAGAAGGCGTGCGCGACATCGAGATATTCGGTGATGGCGACGCGGGCCGGCACGTTCTCCATGAACATGATCTCGTACGCCGCCGCCCGCAGGATGGCGCGCAAGGTGGCGTCGAGCCGCGGCAGCGGCCAGCCGGTGTCGAGGAGCCGGTTGAGAACGGGATCGATGGTGAGTTGCTCGCGCACGACACCGTCGACGATTTCCTTCAGGAACGGGAAATCTGCCGGGCCGCACTCGCCCTCCTCGAAAGCATCGCCCGACGCGCGCGCCGAGAACTGGGCCAGGACTTCGCCGACATCGGTGCCGGCGAGATCCATCTGGTAGAGAGCCTGAACGGCGCCGAGGCGCGCGGCGGAGCGCGCCACTGGCGGCTGGCGGCGGGGAGTCGTCAAGATTTACGCTGCCTCTTCTTGATGGAACGGGCGAAGCGGATCATCGCGAGCGCCGCGTCGGCGGCCCCTGCCCCTTTGTCCATCTCGGTCACCCGGGCGCGCGCCCAGGCCTGGATTTCGTTTTCACAGGTCAGGATGCCATTGCCGATGGCGAGCCCGGTCAGGGTGAGGTTCATGATGCCGCGGGCCGATTCATTGGCGACTATGTCGTAGTGCGAGGTCTCGCCGCGCAGCACGCAGCCCAGCGCCACGAAGCCGTCGAAGCGTTTGGTCTTGGCGGCGGTGGCGATGGCGCCTGGAATCTCCAGCGCACCCGGCACGTCGACACGTTCCCAGGTGGCGCCCGCCTTCTCGATCGCCGCGATGGCGCCCTTGGCGAGCTCATCGCAAATATCCGCGTAGAAGCGCGCCTCGATGATGAGGAGATGCGCCTTGGTTTTGACGGCCGCCGCCGTGGTCTTATCGCGTTTCACAATCTCGTCTCCGAAAGACGGGCGACATAGCGCGCCAGCATGTCGATTTCAACATTGACTCGATCACCAGCCTTGGCCTTGCCCCAGGTTGTCACAGCCTGGGTATGGGGAATGATATTGACCCCGAATTCATTACCTTCGACCTCGTTGACGGTAAGGGAGGTGCCGTCAAGGGAGACCGAACCCTTGGGCGCGATGAAACGGGCGATCTCGGGCGAGACGCGGAAGCGGAAGCGCAGCGAATCCCCTTCCGGCACGATCGAGATGATCTCGCCCACGTCATCGACATGGCCCGAGACGACATGGCCGCCCAGCTCGTCGCCCATCTTGAGCGGCCGCTCCAGATTGATACGTGCGCCGGTCTTCCAGTTACCGAGCGTCGTGCGGGCGAGCGTCTCGGCCGACGCATCGACGGCGAAAAAGCCCCGCCCGTCCTGAAGTCGGCCGGTCTCCACCGCGGTCAGGCAGCAGCCCGAGCAGGCAATCGAGGCGCCGAGCGCGATCGTGTCGGGATCATAGGCCGTGGCGATGGTGAGGCGCGTATCGCCGCGCTGCTCGATGGCGATGACCTCGCCCATATCGGTGACAATGCCGGTAAACATGGAACTCTCTAGATCACGATGAGTTTGGATCGAATCGATCCAAACTCATAAACGTGATCGATTCTAGTGTTTTAGCGCGGGATTCTCGCGAAAAGCCGGTATCCACTTTTTCGCATCCCGCGCTATAGATGGTCAGGCGCGTACATAGACGCCCAGCCGGTCATACCCAAGGGTTTCCTCCGGGCCCGGCCGGAACCCTGCCATGACTTG
>NNBT01003775.1_pt1 | contig 14605 bp, 16 predicted proteins | sample 1173831 | NCBI WGS metagenome assembly NNBT01 (sample SAMN07173936, study PRJNA388173) | plant metagenome | isolation source: symbiotic tissue sample KVJ10 | place: Norway: Troms, Kvaloya island | reverse complement strand
CGCTCACTCTATCGATCAGTTTGGCAACGGCAAGGCGCCGATAGGCTACTCCAGGAAGTCTCCGCATTTGGGCGCCGGCAGCGAGCCCCAGGGCATGACCGCAACGGTGGTGGTCGAGTTCTGCGGGCTGCCTTCGATGAGCTTGTCGGTATAGCTCAGATAGACCAGCACGTTGCGCTTGGCGTCGCAGCCGCGCGAGATGTGGAATTTCTTGAAGAACATCGAACGGCGCATCCGGTAGACGTCATCGCCCTGGGCGAATTTGCCCTTGAAGGTGATGGGACCGATCTGCTTGCAGGAAAGCGAGGCTTCCGAGCGCTCCTCGGCAAAGCCGGCCCAGCCGGTCCAGCCGCCGATCTCGGGCACGGTGAAATGGCAGGCGACACCCTCGACCAGCGGGTCGTCGAGCGCATAGGTCGCGAGCTTGGCGTCGGGCGACAGCATGCGCCACACCGTCGTTTTCTTGAAGATGAGCTCAGGGTCGTCGGCTTCCTGGGCGGCAAGCGGAGCAATCAGGGCACATCCCGCGGCGGCAAGGGCGGCAAGCTTGGCATAGAGGCGCATAGGCGATCTTCCTTTCGGCTCCCGGAAAAATGGTCCCGCCGGGCCCGATTTCAAGACGCGGCCTTGAGCCGCTCGAAGCCCGCCGCGAGATCGGCCTTGAGGTCGTCCGGATCCTCGAGCCCGATATGGAAGCGCAGGCAGGTGCCCTGGCGCGTCCACGGCCGCGCGGTGCGGACGGGCTTGAAGGGCACGCACAGGCTTTCGAAGCCGCCCCAGGAATAGCCCATGCCGAAGAGCTCGAGCCCGTCCAGAAAGGCGGCGAGCGCCGTCTCGCTCTGCGACTTGAGCACGACCGAGAACAATCCGCTGGCGCCGGTGAAGTCGCGCTTCCAGATTTCGTGGCCGGGCGCCCCGGGAAGTGCCGGGTAGAGCACTTCCTCGACCTCGGGCCGGCCCCTGAGCCAGTCGGCGATCCTGACCGCGCTCCGCATATGGCGCTCCAGCCTGACGTCGATCGTGCGCAGGCCCCGGAGCGTCAGATACATGTCGTCCGGCCCGGCGAACTGGCCCAGCGTCTCATAACCTTCCTTGAAGCGCGGCCAGGTCTCCTCGTTGCAGGTGACGGCGCCCATCATGACATCGGAATGGCCGACGATGTATTTCGTCGCCGCATGAACCGAGATATCGCCGCCATGGGCGAAGACATTGAAGTAATGGCCGCCCGACCAGGTATTGTCGACGACCACGAGGGCGCCGGCCTTGCGCGCCACTTCGGCGATCGCCGGAATATCCTGGACTTCCATCGTCTGTGATCCGGGGCTTTCGCAATAGACGATGCGGGTCGTCGCCCGCATGAAGGCCGAAATGGCGCCCCCCAGCAGCGGGTCGTAATATTCGACGGCGACGCCCCAGTTCTTCAGCATCTTGTCGCAGAAGGCGCGCCCCGGCGCATAGATGCTGTCGGGGATGAGGATGTGATCGCCGGGCTTCAGGAAGGACAAGAGCGTGGTGGTGATGGCGGAAAGGCCGGACGGCGTGACCTTGCTGGCGAAGCCGTTTTCGAGCGTCGCGATGGCGGCCTCGACCGAGCGTGAGGTCGGGGTGCCGCGCCGCCCATACTGATAGGGCTGCTTATGTTCTATCAGCGCCTGATAGGTCGGGTAGAGTATGGTCGAGGCGTGATAGACGGCCGGCGAGACGATGCCATGCTCGGAATAGTCGCGGGCGGTGGAAACGAGACGGGTCGCGGGTTTCAGGCTCTTGAGGTCGGTCTTGGAGTTCGCCATGGCTCAATTCACGTGGGAGGGAGTAGAACCTCCCGGTTAGCACGGCAGGCCGCGAGGGGAAAAGTCATGAGTGATATGTCGCCATTGGGCAGGTTCGTCCTGGTCGCCATGCTGTGGGGCGCGCGTTTCTCGGCACTGGCGCTCGCCGCCGTCTTCGCCCTCGTCGTCTGGCAGAAGTGGTTCGCCGCCACCGCCATGGGCGCCGCGCGCCAGGATTATGCCTTTCTCGCCATTGTCGGCGGCCTGGGCATCGCCGCCTTCATCTTTGCCCGCTCGGTGGAGCGGGAGCTGCGCAAATAGTCGGACGGATCAGCGCACGCCGATCTGCTTCCAGGCTTCATAGAGCGTCGAATGGAGCAGTTGCGGCTCGGCGCCGAAGCGCACGACGATAAGGTCCTTGTCCGGCATCAGGTAGACGACCTGGCCGCCATTGCCCATGAAATAGCTGAATTGACCCTGGAGCGCCTCGCCCGGCCGGTCGAGGATATTGTGCCAGGCATGCAGCCGGTAGAGGCCCTGGCGTACCTGATCGTCGGTGAGGTCCTGGCCCAGAAAGGCCTGGTGGAATTCAGCGCTCAGCAGAGGCTGGCCCGGCGTGCCGTTGCTCATGATGTAGCGGGCGGCGAGCACCCAATCGCGCGCTCTGGCGTAGAGACAGCAATAGGCCGAGATATCGAGTTCGGGGCCGTAGCGTCGCCAGTTGGCGTTTTGGGCGCCGGCCGGCTGCCAGATCTCGCGCGCGAGCCGCTGATCGGGAGCGCCGAGGAGCGCGCCGAGCAGGGCGCTATTCACATTCTGGTAGCTGAACAGGCCACGCTTCTTCGGATCGATATGAAGCGCCGGCTCGAAGTCCTCAAGGCCGCTGACATGCAGCCTGGCCATCGGCCCGAAGGGATTGGAGATCGTCGCCTCGAGGTCCTTCTCGGGCTGGCCGGACGCGTGTTTCATCTCGTCGGTCTCGAAGACGAGGCCGCTCCTCATGTCGAGAAGTTCGCGCGGGGTGAGTCCGAGTTTCGGCAGCGGTGTGTCGAGTGCCGGCAGCTCACCGCGGGCGACGGCGCTCAGGGCCAGCACGCCGACCAGGCTTTTGACCAATGAAAAGGAGTTGAACTGCGTGTCGCGCGAGTAGCCCGGCGCATAATATTCGATCTTCAGTCTGCCGCCCTGATAGACCAGGAGAGCCTTGCCGCCGCTGTCGGCCATGAGCTTGGCGAGAGCAGGGGTGAGCGTCGTCTGCTCCGGCTCGCCCAGATCACCGGCCCCGGTAGTGCCCGGCACGTCCGCAAAGGTCCCGCGCGCCGGCCATTCGGGCTTGGGAAAGCCCTCGGCGAGAAGCCTCGGCAGATAGGGCGCATAGAGGAAGGCGCCCGTCGCCAGAATGACGAGGGCCAGAAGCGGCAGCAGGAGCCAGCGGAGGTATAGGGAGCGCAATGTCGTATCTCGAAACGGGAGGATTCTCTCGTCCGACATTGTGGCGGATTTGTATGGACAGGTTACAGCGCGAACGCATCTTTGATTTTGGCGGCGCATTGCGCCGGCGTGGCGAGGCTCGAATCGACGGTGAGATCGTAGTCGACGCCCAGATGGACACGCGAATACTGCCAGCGGGCCAGCCCGATCATCCGGTCTTTGCGGTCACGCTCGCGTTGCTCGAGAACGCTGAGGGGCGCCATGACACCGACAAAGGATATCTCATGGTCGACGAATTGAGTTCTGTAGTCCTCGGAGTCCGAGCCCAGCATGACATCGTCGATGATCAGGTTGTTGCCTTCCGCCGCCAGCCCCGCCATGGCGCGCCGCATGCCGCGCATCAATTGCAGTCCGAATGCCCCGGTCTTGATGGCAACCGCCGGCGCGCCATCCTCGAGAGCGGTCTCGAAGATGAAACCGTCCGGATGTCCCCAATAGGAGGCGGGCAGCATGTCGAGAAAACTGTCCATCGTGACATGCAGGAAGGGCCGGACGGTGATGTCCTGGAGGGCACGGGCGATCGAGCTTTTGCCGACGCTTCCCACGCCATTGAGGAAGATGATGCGAGACATTCGGCCAAGCTGCCATTCATCCGCTTGGAATGAAAGAGCGTAGTCTGCCCGGCGGATGATTGTCCCGCCGGGCAGCGTCATCGCAATATCTATCTGTTCCGCAGGCGGTTACCCGCCGACGACCACCAGATTTCGCGGCATCTCTGTGAGGATTTCGAGACCCTTCTCGGTCATGAGGTAAGAGTCGATCCAGCCGGCACCCGAGCCACCGGGCCAGTCTTCGAAGACGTCGTACTGGACCTCGAAATTGAACACCATGCCGGGTTTCATGACCGGATCATTGGTTGGCTCGAAGGGATTGGGGCGGTGGCGATGCACCCAGTCCGGCGGGAACGCGATGCCGAGCGTGTAGCCGCCGATGAACCATTCATATTTGGCCCGGTCGACGCCCGACTGCGCGATGAAGGCGTCCGCCGCTTCCTGGACCTTGCTGAACGGGTCACCCGGCTTGACGCCCTTGGTGATGGCGTCGCTGCACCCCGCCGAGCGGTCGAACAGGTCATGCCAGCGTTTGTCGATCTCGCCCATGGCGAAGCTGCGGCTGAGATTGACATGATAGCGGTGGAGGCTGGCGCTGAAGTCGAGATGCACGACGTCGCCGCTCTTGAGCCGGCGATGCGAGGCGGGGGCGTGATGGCAGCCGGAGCGCGGGCCGCTGCCGATCATGGTGCGGATGCCTGGATGGCCGCCGCCGCGTTTCATCAGCTCATAGCAGATGACGGCGTCGATCTCGGTCTCGGCGACGCCGACGCGCAGGAAGTCGCGCGCCTTCGCCATCGTTGCGAGCGTGATCTGCGCGGCTTCCCGCACCACCGCGACTTCGCGCGGCGACTTGTAGAGGCGGACATCCTCAATGATGTCAGAGTCCTCGACGATCGTGGCGCCGGCCTCGGCCAGATACTTACCGATGGCGCGCACATGATCGGGATGGCCGCCATAACCCCAGCTCTGGATCGCGATCTTGCCGCGTCCCCAGCCGTGAGCGAGGATCTTGCCCGCCAGCTCCTTGGTCTGCTCGGTCGCCGGAATGCTGCGCGAGTGATACCAGATGTCCTTGATCTCCGGCGTATTGGAGATCAGCACCTTGTGGCTGGTATTGTCGAAGAAGACATAGGAGCCGCTCGCGGTGTCGAAATAGAGCCCGATCACCGCGTGGCGATATTGCCAGATATGATCATGGCCGGTGAGATAGTTGTAGTCGCGCGGCGCGGTGATGACGATGCCGTCATAACCTGCCTGTTCGAGCGCCTTTTTTACCTTGGCGCGGCGCTCGGCATATTCCTCGGGCGGGAAGGGCTGCTCCCAATCCACCCGGTTCCTGATGTTCATATCCATGACGGTCTCCCTTGCGAATGTCGCCGGGATTTAATCACGCCTAGATTTTAGTGCAATAAAATTTTTTATGGGAATAAAAAATTATGGAGCCAGACCGCGATAGAGCTCCTTCACGATGGCCTTGATCTCATCGCCATGACCCGACCGGCTCTGCGCGGTGTAGAAGATGGCGAGGCGGAAATAGTGCTCGCACACCGCATCGAGCAACTTGGCGGCGGCTTTCGTGTCGATATCGGCATGAATGAGCTGCTTGTTCTTCAAGGTGTCGAGGAACTGCACCGACCTGTCGACATAGAACGAGCTGAGCTTGCCGAAGAGGGGGCCCAGATCGTCATCGCGCACACGCTCCTGATAGAGCGAGCGCCAGACGTCGCGATCGAGCGTCTCGAAGGAGCCGTCGGTGACGAGCCTCACCCAGTCGGTGAGGGCGCGTTGGGCGTCGCGATGGCCGCGTTTGGTGATGAACGCGTCCATGCGCTCCGACAATTCCTCCTGCCGGCTGAGCACCAGCTCGAGAATGACGGCGCTCTTGGAGCCGAAGTAGTTGTAGATCGTCGGCACCGTGACATCGGCCTCGGCCGCGATGTCCTGCAGGCTGATATCGGAGAACATCTTCTTCGACAGGAGCTTCAATGTGGCGTCGAGAATGTGCTGGCGCCGCATCGTCTTCTGTTTGCCGCGAAGTCCTGTCACCCGGGAGTCCTCATTCTATGATCCTCGCAAATGACCATGGCGAACAGAGTCTCGCAATAGGTCACCCTTTGCGGCGCAGCACGCTGCCTTTGTCGAGATGGTCGAGAACCGAATAGGTCTTGGCGATGGCGGGCAGCATGGCCTTCTTCAACCCATGCAAGGCGACGGGACGAAGACGTTCCATAGGGAAGGGCATGCCCGCCGGCGAGCCGGTGATGAGCTGCTCGGCAATACGCCGGCCGAGCGCCACGCTGAGCGCCACGCCGCGGCCATTGCAGCCGATCGCGGTGAGGACGCCCGGCATCGGCTCCGTGACATGAAAGAGATGATCTTCGGTGACCGCGACCATCCCGCCCCAGCGATAGGCCCATTGGCAATTGGCGAGTGCTGGATAGATCTTGGCCGCAACATGCTTGAGCTCGGTATAGGCGCCGGCCGCGCCTGCGGGACCATAGGCGCCGCGGCCGCCGATCAGGAAGCGGCCCTGCGCATCCTTGCGGAAGTAATAGAGCGAACGATGGGTATCGGAGACATGCTGGCCGCCGGGCAGGATCGTGCCCGCCAGATCGGCGCTCAGCGGCTCGCTGGCGATCTGGAAGGTGCTGACCGGCAGCACGCTTTTCGCGAGACCTGGCACGAGTCCGTCCGTATAGGCATCGGTCGCAACAAGCACGCGCCGGGCGCTGACCCGGCCTCTCGCGGTGGCGAGAGAATATTTGCCCTCCGCCGGCTCGATCTTCACGACCCGGCTGTCGCGGAATATCCGCGCGCCGCGTGAGAGAGCCGCTTGAGCGAGGCCGCGCACCAGCTTCAAGGGATGCAGGCTGCCGCCCTTGGGGTTGAGGATGCCACCCGCATAGGCGGCGCTTCCGCTGAGCTTCTGCGCGTCCGTCGCGGACAGCACCTCCACCGCAATACCGAGCGCCTGCCATTGCCGGGCGCGCCGCTCGAGCCCCGCCATCACCTGCGGGGCATGGGCGAGCTGCAGCCAGCCCTGCCGCGTGTGATCACACGCGATAGCGAACGTGCTGAGCGTCTCGAAGGTCTCATCCGCGGTGAGGGTGGCGAATTCGGCGAGCGCCGGGCCGGCCGTCGACCCGAAATGGCTGACGAGGTCTTGTGGATCGAGCTTGAGGCCGGGATTGACCTGGCCGCCATTGCGCCCGCCGCCGCCCCAGCCGGGCGTGGCCGCGTCCAGCACGATGACCGAGCCGCCGCGGGCGGCGATATGGAGCGCCGTCGACAGTCCGAGAATGCCTGCGCCGATGACCGCCACATCGCAAGCAGCATCGCCGTCGAGGATGGAAAGGGCGGGCGCAGCACCGGCGGTCGCCACCCACAGCGATTTTTCGATCAGGCTGCTCTGGAAGTCGGAGCTCATGTGCTTATCCGATCACCGGAATTGCGTCCTGAGCTTCCGGGCCTTTATAGGCGAGCGGCTCGATCAAACCGCCGTCGCGGTTGATGTGGTCGGGATCGACCGCCATGAAACATTTGCGCAGGCGGTCGCTGGTCACGTTCCAGGTGACTTTCTCGCCCTTCAGGCAGAACCAGGAATCGCCCGGCCCATAGGTCACGCTATTGCCGGCTTCGTCGGTGAGCTCAACCGTGCCTTCGAGCACCGTCGCCAGCTCATGGAAGGCGAAAGTGATGACGAATTTGCCCCGGCTCACCTCATAGATGCCGCTGCGTACCGGGCCGCCCGCGGCGGCGTCGATGAGGCGCCGACTCGCTTCGAGCGGGTTGCCGTCGAGGATCTGAGGCTTCACGGTGAGAGGGGTGAGCTCGACGCGGGTTCCGCCGGCCTTGTATGCGATCATGAAGTGTACCTGTGTCGTCCTGGAGAGATCTGTTTCCGTGTCTAATCGGGCCAGACCGCGCCTGCAATAAATATTTTATTCGACTAAAAGATTTGCCTTCATGCAAAGCGCCATCGGTCGGGAGTGTGGGCCTTGAACCCGGCCTCCCAACCCAGTACCAAGCTTGCCGAAATGGAGTTTGGTCTATGAATTCAGAATTGCGCGTCGCCGACAAGAAAGACTGGCTGAAGGGCGCCACCGGGGACTGGGAGATCGTCATCGGCATGGAAGTCCATGCCCAGGTTCTTTCCAAGTCCAAGCTGTTCTCCGGCGCCTCGGCCGAATATGGCGGCGAGCCCAATGATCACGTCTCGCTCGTTGACGCGGCGATGCCCGGCATGCTGCCGGTGATCAACGAATTCTGTGTCGAGCAGGCGGTGCGGACGGGGCTTGGCCTCAAGGCCGAGATCAACCGGCGCTCGGTCTTCGACCGCAAGAACTATTTCTATCCCGACTTGCCGCAGGGCTATCAGATCTCGCAGTACAAGCAGCCGGTAGTGGGCGAGGGTGTCGTCCGCATCGACCTCGACGAGGGCGAGTTCGTCGATGTCGGCATCGAGCGGCTGCATCTCGAGCAGGACGCCGGCAAGAGCCTGCACGATCAGCACCCCAATATGAGCTTTGTCGACCTGAACCGGTCCGGCGTGGCGCTGATGGAGATCGTGTCGAAGCCCGATATGCGCTCGCCCGACGAGGCCAAGGCCTATGTGACCAAGCTGCGCCAGATCATGCGGTATCTCGGAACCTGCGACGGCAATATGGAGGAGGGCAGCCTCCGGGCCGACATCAACGTGTCGGTGCGCCGCCCCGGCGCCCCCTTCGGCACACGCTGCGAGATCAAGAACGTCAATTCCATCCGTTTCATGGGGCAGGCCATCGTCTATGAGGCGAAACGCCAGATCGGCGTCCTCGAGGACGGCGGCAAGATCGACCAGGAGACGCGGCTTTTTGACGCCAGGAAAGGTGAGACGCGGTCGATGCGCTCCAAGGAGGAGGCGCATGATTATCGCTATTTCCCCGATCCCGACCTCTTGCCGCTGGAACTGGAGGCGGAGTGGATCGAACGGATCAGGCAGAGCCTGCCGGAACTCCCGGACGAAAAGCGCGACCGCTTCGTCAAGAACTATGGGCTGTCGGCCTATGATGCCGACGTGCTGATCGCCGAAAGCGCGTCCGCCACCTATTTTGAGCAAGTCGCCCGCGGTCGTGACGGCAAGATGGCCGCCAACTGGGTGATCAACGAGCTCTTCGGACGCTTGAATAAGGAAGGCAAAGCCATTGAAAACACGCCGGTTTCGGCCGGTCAGCTGGGGGCCATCGTCGACCTGATCGGGGCCGGCACGATCTCCGGCAAGATCGCCAAGGACATTTTCGAGATCGTCTGGACCGAGGGCGGCGACCCGGCCGAGATCGTCGAGAAACGCGGTCTGAAGCAGGTCACGGATACCGGCGCCATCGAAAAGGCGGTGGACGAGATCATTGCCGCCAACCCGGACAAGGTCGAGCAGGTGAAGGCCAAGCCGACCATGCTGGGCTGGTTCGTCGGCCAGGTCATGAAGACTACCGGCGGCAAGGCGAATCCCCAGGCCGTTAACGAAATTCTGCGCAAGAAGCTTGCGATTTAACCATAGTCTTAAGAATTTTCATTGATTTACCAATAACTTATCAGAGAGTTCCGATTCGCGAGGATTGGCGCTATAGTCCGTACCCGGATTAAGAAGGGGGGCGCGTGGTCTGGGGCCCGCGCCATCGGAGGACTGAATGGCCAAAGCTGCGAAGAAGGTCGTGAAGAAAGCGGCCGTAAGAAAGCCTGTATCCAAAACATCGGCGCGCCGGCCGGTGAAGCCGTCGCCGAAGCCGCAAGCCCCGGTTGCCGGCAACAAGGAACGTTTCACGCTGCACGGTTTCGCTTTGTCGGGCCCCACTTATACGGTGGCCCTGATGCTGTCGCTGTGCCGTCATCCCTTCTCCTACATTCACGTCAATCTGCGCGAGGGAGCTCACAAGCAGCCCGACTACCTGGTCAAGAATCGCTATGGCCAGGTTCCATGCCTGCGCGATGGGCAGATATTCCTCAGCCAGTCGGCGGCGATCCTCGAATATCTGGCCGGCAAGCTCGGCAAATTCGACGGCAAGACCGAATTCGAGCAGCAGCGCGTGCGCGAGTGGATGTTCTGGATCTGGGACAAGCTGGCGGCACCGGTCTATCGCCTACGTCAGCGTGCTCGCGGACTGCGCCAGTTCGGCGATGAAGTTAAGGTCATGTATGACGGCGAGGCCCGGTCCGCTTTCATGGTGCTCGAACACGAACTCTCCAAGTCGGAGTGGCTCGCCGGCCGCAAGCCGACCATTGCCGATATCGATGTCTATGGTGTGATCCGCTTTGCGGCGGAAGCCGGCATGGATATCCAGGCTTACCCCAGGCTCGCCGACTGGAAGAAGCGCTTTGAAGCGCTTCCGGGTTTTGCTACACCCGAGCAGCTTTTGCCGCTGGAGAGCCGGCTGCTGTAGAATCTGAGGCCGTAGGGATTTGACTGTAGACACGGAAACCGGCCGCATTGCGCCGGAACTCGAGCCTGAGGAATTGGAGGAGGACTCTTCCTCCGAGGCTCCCCCCAGAAAGCGCCGGCGCGGACGTTTCGCCTGTTTTGTCTTCGCTTTGCTGGGCCTTGCCGGCGTGCTCGGCGGCTGGTTTGGCAATCTGTGGATCGCCTTCGACGTCTTCGCGCAGTTCTCCTATCAGTTCTGGCTGGTCGCGATCGCCTTCGGCATCGCCTTCTTCATGCCTTTCGCGCGTGTCCTGACCGGCATCGCCATTACGGTGATCGGGCTTCTCGTCATCGGCATCATGCCGCATCTGACGGCCGCTTCCTACCCGGCGCCCGAGGTGAAGCCGCCCGCCGACCATCGCGTCCTGCGTGTCATGTCCTTCAACACCTGGCTCGAAAACGCCAATGTCGACGCGATCGTCGCCGAGGTCGAACGCAACGACCCCGACATCCTGGTGCTGCTCGAATTCGGCAATGAGAAGCGTGCAGTGCTCGACAGGCTGAAGGCGCGGTGGCCATATCAGGACGACTGCCGCCATCTCGATCACTGCTACATGGCGGTGGTGTCGAAGTTCCCGATCGCCGACTTTGAAAGCCATGCCTCTTGGGTTGGTCCGCCGATGGTGCGCGCATCCTTCGGCAAGGAACTCGGCGGCCTGACGGTGATCGGCACCCACACGATCCGTTTTCCCTATATGCGCGCCCAGCTCACGCAGTTGAGCGAGCTGGCCGATCTCATCCGCAAGCTGGAGGGACCTCGCGTCGTGGTTGGCGATTTCAATGCGACGCCGTCGTCGCGACTTCTCTCCACCTTTGAGCAGCGCAGCACCTTGCGCCGCCTGGATGGCTGGCTGCCGACCTGGCCCGCCAATTTCCAGATGCCGCAACTGGCCATCGACCACATCTTCGCCAGCCCGGAAGTGAAGGGCCTGGAAAAGGTGCGCATCGGGAATGATGCGGGCTCCGATCATTATCCGCTGGTGGTGCGTGTCGCCGTGCCGGTTGCACCCTGACGAATGCCCCGGCTGGTTAGCGCCCTGTAAACAAGCGCCTTTCGGAAAAACATCTAACTATCTGTAATGTCTTGATTTTAAGGGGGCTTGAAGGAATTGCTTTCAAGCCCCGTTAAGCCTGTCGCTTAACCCACCTTTGGCGGACGCGGAGTCATCTTGTCCTTGCACGATCACAAAGAGGATCGGCAGGGATAGTCAAACAGAGGGACGGGAGCATGACACGCTCTGAGGCGCTGCCGGCATCGGCGGTGGAGACCGGCTCATCCGCCGAGATGCTGTATCATCTTGGCATGATGTATTGCCTCGGCCGAGAGGTTGAGCGCAACTACGTAACGGCGCATAAGTGGTTCAATATCGCGGCCCTGAAAGGCAGCCTCGACGCGCGGCGCTGCCGCTGTGAGATTTCGCGCGAGATGAGCACGGCTCAGATCGCCGAGGCGCAGCGCCAGGCGCGCGATTGGATCAGCCTGCATTGAGCGGACCCCAAACTTTAACTTGATCGCTTTCGGCGCCCTCCATAGCCTGGGGGCCATGACCCAGCCGAAAGCCAGGGCACAAGTCGTCATCATCGAGGACGGCCCATATGTCGTGAGCGGCAGCGTGCCGCTCGCCCAGCAGATCATCGTCGCGGATGAACAGGGCGGCTCGGAGAGCTGGCGCGAAGGCAAGGCCTTCACGGTGTCCGAGAGCTACGAGTTGTGCCGCTGCGGCCATTCCGAGCAGAAGCCATTTTGCGACGGATCCCATGCCAAGGTGGGGTTCGATGGCGAGGAGACGGCGAGCCGCACGCTTTATGTCGAGCAGGCGCAGCTCTTCGAAGGACCGGAGATGCTGTTGACCGACGCCGAAAGCCTGTGCGCCTTCGGCCGCTTCTGCGACCCCAACGGGCAGGTCTGGACTCAGGTGAAGGAGACGGACAAGCCTTCGGTCCGCGCGGATTTCATCCGACAGGTCAGCAATTGTCCGGCCGGGCGCCTGGTCGCCTGGGACAGGAAGAGCGGCAAGCCGGTCGAGCCCGCGCTTCCCGTGTCGATTGGTCTGGTCGAGGATCCTGAGCAGCGCTGCAGCGGCCCGCTGTGGCTGCGCGGCGGTATCGAGGTGGTCGCCGCGGATGGTGGCAAATATGAGCTGCGCAACCGCGTAACTTTGTGCCGCTGCGGTGAATCGAAGAACAAGCCGTTCTGCGACGGCAGCCATGCTGCCGTCAAATTCCGTGACGGTCTGTAAGGAAGCGGGCCGGCCTCAGTAGTCGAGCGAGAAATCATCGCCATGCAGTTCCTGCTCGCTGGTGAAGCGGCGGAACTGGCTGTCGAGCAGCTTCTGCTCGCGCTGCTTGGTATAGATGTCCGACTGGATGATGTCGGCTTGCCGGTTGATATCGTCCTGCTCGGTGTTGAGCTGGGGCAGGGGGATATTGTCGGGCGAATAAGTGTGGCCGCCGGGAATGAAATTCTCGGCCGCGAGAGCGGGGCCGAAAACCGCACCGGCGAAAGCGATACTCAAAATGATCCGGCGCATGCTCTTCTCCTGACTACACGGTCAAACAGGACGCCATTGCCATGACGCCCGATAAGATTCACTTAACTCTGCCAATGTCGCACGGTTCCCGCCGCCAGGCAATTGGCCTGAGGCCCCATCTCACCCGGATGTGACTTATTTCCTCGCAAATTTCCCCTTCACAGGCGGGCCAAATACGGGCAAGAGGTGGCCCGCGCAGGAGACGTGGCCGAGCGGCTGAAGGCGGCGGTTTGCTAAACCGTTATACGTTTGTAAAGGCGTATCGAGGGTTCGAATCCCTCCGTCTCCGCCAAATTCTATTCACCGAAATTCATCACCGTCCGCCGTCATGCGGAAAGCTCCTCTAATCTCGGGGATATCCTGTTTAGAGCCATACAGAGGCGCTCACGTCTGTTCACATAGAGCCGCGTTCTCTGATAAGATAGATGCGGGGATAATTTTACGGGTACCCGCAAATGCGTTCTCTAAGTAGGCTCACCGCCAAGCAGGTACTGGCGCTGGTCACCTCAAAAAGAGCTTAGGTCGGCAAGCTTCCTTTTAGCTATGACCTCTCCAATAACCCGACGCTTCCACACTTGTCGCAGACTTGCACCGTAATTGACGTTATGACAAGATTGGACATGGTATTTGGCCGCCATTCAAGGGAGGGCCATGCTGTCCCGATTGTTGAAGGGATTGGGAGTGCTATTGTGCACCCTGCTGTTTGCAGCAGCGGTGTTTTGGACGGCTGCGGCGTTCACATATCCCGAGCTGGTAGCGATAGTGGTCTTTGGTGCCGACAAAGCCGAGGATGAGCTCAAGGACCAAGCCAAAGACCGGGTCTACGGGCAAGTACTTCAAAACTCGGTGGATGCTATTTCAGATGAGCAACCTCCGGCACGAGGCAAGCGCTCTAGCATGCATGCAATAGACGCGGCCAGAAAGCGTCAGCTTGGCGTCCTGGGGGTTCTCGCCGTGCTATGGGCGAAATTCGCGGATCTCTTCTATGGCGAGTTTAGGGGCCAACAAGTAGAGCGCAAATCAGTCGATTCATCTTCGTTTCAATGTAAGCGGATCGATCCCTCAGACCAGGGCCAGCCTTGCGAGGACCGGAACAACAGGGCGGCTGACCCCGTAGAGGTGAAGGCGCCTCTAAAATAGTTGGCCGCCCGGTTTGGAAGCGGGCGGCGCTGGCAATGGCTGGCAATAACTCGGACCCACAGCCTATCACGATAGGTCCGGCCGGGTCCAACTCCGCAAAATGAGTCAAGGATGGGCGATCTTGTCGGGGGGGCGGCCGTCTGGTCGCGAGCTAGTCGCCGTCACACTCGTCAAAAGCCAACCGGCGGGCAGCTGCGTTTTCGTGATGGCGAAAACGCGAGTTGATGTATTTCTTGGCGCCGCGGACGGAACGCATCACGCGTCGGTTACCACCGTACAACGAGGCATGGTCGGCCGCTGCATAGAGCGCGACGTCCGCAATAACCCCACGTCCAAAGAAGGTAGTCCCATCTTTGCGGCGCGGTTTGTTGGCCCTAAAGCCTCGCTGATGGTTCGTTTTCATGACGGCAAGCCCCTTATCACGGCGGACGGGCGGCGTCACCACAGGCTGGACGCCGGACTCCAGAACACGCCTAGAACGGCCGATCTTGTCGGGGGCTACCTCGTAGCCAAAATCTCTAAAACGCCGTCCTGGCTGACCCCTTACAACGGAAAACGGCATTCTGTAGGGTGACCCAGGGGGGGGGGGCGAACTCATGGTCATCAAGCCGAATGTGTTGCAAGGGGTTTTCTTCGGTCCCTTCGGGGCCTTCGCCGCCTCTATTT
>NNBT01000575.1_pt1 | contig 14628 bp, 9 predicted proteins | sample 1173831 | NCBI WGS metagenome assembly NNBT01 (sample SAMN07173936, study PRJNA388173) | plant metagenome | isolation source: symbiotic tissue sample KVJ10 | place: Norway: Troms, Kvaloya island | reverse complement strand
TTATTAATTAACTATAGTTTCGATCTCAGTGGGTATAGTGCCAATGAGCTAGTTGAGCGTTGGCAAACGCAATACCCCCTTAATTGGCTACACCTGGCAGTGATTGAGGCACTATATCAAGGTCGTTATAAAGCCGTTTCCGTGCAGCAAATTTTAGTATTTTGGCAGCGCCGGGATCAAGCTACGTATCATTTCAACATGGAATTTGAACGGATGATTTGTAGCAAATTTCCCCAAAGCTTAACGTCATCGGCTGCACCAGTTCTACCGCCAGCCAAGAAAAAACCCACTCTAGAGCAAGTGACAAGTCCTCAATTACCACCAGCTAGGATTCGCAATGGCTATCAACACAGCAATACTGCGACTCTCCAACTGAAAAGTTATGAACCGAAGACATCTTTGAGTGAAAAAGATGGAAAGCAGGAAGATAGAGATAATAAAACTGTATTGAAGTCTCCGCTTTCTGGGAAATTTACCTCTTCGGCAACCCTTGAGCGATTATCTGCTGTCAGCCAGAGGCAAACTTCACAAGAAAGTCCAGCGCTTTCCCCATCACCAAACCATCATCAACGACAGCCAAAACTGCTCCCACCGGCTCCTATTCATGCCCCAATCGGGCAATTTACACCCGAAACAAGCGATCGCTCTGATTCTTTTACATCTAAACTTAAAGCTATGTCTAGCGAACATAACCCAGGTGTGGGGAGTGGGGAAAGAGGAGCAGGGGAGCAGAGGGGCAGGGGAGAATGACGAATGACAAATACTTCTCTACAAGAGGCTGCGCCCGAAGCGTAGCTATGCCGCAGGCTTTACGACTACGCGGTAGTTGAATCTCGACTTCGCTCGATTATCGCGCAGTCGAAACTCAGTACAAGTGACGAATGACAAATGACAAATGACATTTTATTCTGCAACTAACAGCTTAAAGCGTTCATCGTCGGCAATATCATCAAAATCGAGGTCAGTTGCTGCGTCTTCTTTATACCTGGGATTAAGTTCAATCGCTTGTTGTAGAGTTAACAGAGATCGGTCAACTTGTCTTTGCAGTGCGTAACAGGCTGCTTTGTTGTAATAGGCACTGGCATAATCTGGCTTAATTTCTAAAGCTTTGTTAAAACTAGCGATCGCTTCATCATCGCGTCCCAATCTTACCAACGTATAACCATGTTTATCCCAGATTTTGGGAGAATTAGGTTGGAATTCTAGCGCTTTCTCAAAGGAGATTACTGCCTCTTCGTATTGTTCTAATGTTACTAGGGAAAGACCGCGATTTAACCAGGCAACGGCATCGTCAGGTTTAATTTGTGTAGCTTTGTCAAATGAGCCAAAGGCTTGCTGATGTTGTTGTAAGTTGCCAAAAGCAACGCCGCGATCGCACCAAGCTTGATGATAATCTGGCTGAATCGCAATCGCTTTATCATAGGATGCGATCGCATCTTGGTAGCGTTTTAATCTTCCCAGAGTTAGACCACGTTTTAACCAACTCACAGGTTCATCAGGTTGGATTTTAACTGCTTGGTTGTAAGCTGCGATCGCATCTTCATAGCGCCTTTGAGAAAACAGATCGTCTCCCTGTTTTACATACTCATCAGCAGTGAATTCTGGTTGTTGTGGCTGTTCCTGTATTTCTTGCTCAAATTCAGAATTTACCACTTCTAGAATCGATTCCGGCGTAATTTCAGTTAGTTCTTGAAGAATCAGATCCTTTCTTTCTTGGGCATCCAATTGTAACTCAGAGAGTTGAGAAACAAACTCAGTTTCTAATCTTTCTAACTTCTCTAAAATTAGAATCTTTTGTTGTTGAGCATTCCATTGTAATTCTGAGAATTGCGAACTAAACTCAGAGCCAGATTTTTCTAAATTCTCAATAATTAGCTCTTTGGATTTTTGAGCATCGACTTGTAATTCCGATAATTGAAATTTAAATTCTGACTGCAATACTTCTAAACTCGCAAGAATTTTATTTTTTTGCTCTTGAGCATCTATCTGTAATTCCGATAATTGAAATTTAAGTTCCTGCTCAAATATACCTAAATTATCAACGGCAATCTCTTTTTGCTTTTGAGCATCAACGTGTAATTCTGATAATTTTTCTAAGAATTCTGCCTGTAATTTTGTTAAGATTTCAAAAATTATATCTTTTTGTTCTTGAGCATCAGACTGCCATCCAGAAAGTTGAGATGTGAACTCAGACTTTGATATTTCTACATCAGCAACGGCTAGTTCTTGTTGTTGTTGCACGCCTAACTTTAACTTAGACAGTTCTTCTGCGATCGCAGATGCTAATTTTCCTAAATTTTCCAGTGCTATATCTTTTTGTTGTTGAGCATCAAACTCTAACTTAGATAACCCCGAAGCAAATTTTGACTCTAAATTTTCTATATTTTCTTGAGATTTTTTTAGTTCCGCTTCTAATCTACTTAATACCTGTGCTTTAGCTAAATCTAGATCGGATATCAGAATAGATACATTTTCTTGTTCCTTTTTAATTTTTTGTTGTAAAGCAGTTGCTTCTTGTTCTAATTCATAATTTATTTTTTTCGCATCTTGAATAACATTTTCAGCTTCTTGTCTAACAGTGATTAGCTGATTTTGTAATTTTTCCATTCCCTGGACTTGTTGCATTGCCCTATCAACAATTTCTCGAATTATCACCCGTCGCAACAGCCATAACAAAGCAATGACTGCGACTGGAAAGAGACTTAGTATAACTAGCCAAATATCGAGTAATATAGTTGTGCGGCTAAAAGTGCTTTTAAAATCAGATTGGACTTGCTGTTGAATTCGCTTTTCCGCTCGTAGTCGTGCTAACTCTTCCCGTTCTGAATTCGATAACACCGGAGTCGGAGTTAGTGCTGGGTTGGGTGATGGTGCAGATTGTCCACTGGCGATTCCAATAGATAACAATAAGGGTAAAAATACAATCGTACTTTTTCCAATTAAAGCGAAAACAGCTTGATTTTTGCTCTGCATAACAACCATCTGAGTCTGTTGGTCAGTTTTTGAAGCGGCTTGCCTCTCTCCAATCTATAACAGAATTAAGTGGTTAAATGTTGTAGAGGGAGTGTAAAATTCTGAGCCATCCTTAACTAATCCGTTTTCTCGTCCTGAGTGTACGTACAACTTTAGTCTTAGAGTGTAGTCAAGTTTGTGACAACTTTTGGTGAGGGACTAGTATAATATTACTACGTTGCGATCGCTGCTAAAGATGATGAAAGTCAAGCAGTAAAAATAATAATTTATCAGCCGATGGAAAACAAAATGCGAAAGCATCGACGCTTTTTTCGACCATCCACCGAACAAGGTTCGGACTTTGTTTTTATAGATAAAAGGGCGGTGAAACTGAAAGTTCTACCTGTATGGGAAGTGTCAGGTGTGGTTACTTCGCATTAACATTAGATTATCTACGGTCAGTAGATTACTTGTCCTCAAATTAACTTAACAAAGGCGGTAGAAAATGGGTCGCATAAATCCTTACACACTGCAATTGCAGATTACCCGAATGTTTGAGCAAGGGCAATCATTTTTTGCCACAACCAAGGTACAAGAATGGTTGAAAGAACGTAAACATAATCCAGAAGATTATGACATTATTTTCCATAAAAAACCCGCACCTCCTGGTTCCAAAGAAGTGATGGTTGTGGAAATTGAATTACGCCGCAAAGATGGACAACCTGTAGATCCGTGGTTGCAGGAACAAGCAAATCTCCATGCCTGATTTTCGTAACGATAGCAGTCCTAAATTAGATGTGAAAACCTCTTTTTCTCTTCTTGGCATTTTGCAGAAAAAGTGGTTTGTTCATTTTCACAGCTTAGATAGGATTGCTATGTGTGAGGGCTGCGCCTACTTTTCCAGTGGCTAGTGTATAACGGTTATCATGTATCATTATTATTTTGCTTTCAAAAATAATTTGCATTGAGGCTTTGAGCGATCGCTATTCGTACCAGAGGCGATCGCTTATCCACCAACTATTTTTGACCACACCCATATTATTTCTGGATCTGAGCAAGAGTCCCTAGAACCACAAGATTGAATCCCTATATTATTCGCAATTGATACTCGCGAATAATTTTTCTTTCTGTATATTTGCACATTTGGGATGCTCCCTACCTGGGTGGCTCATACCGGAAATTATCTACGGTCACTTCAATGGCAAACCTATTAAATTTGATGAGTGAATAAGTGCGATGGCTACGCCGATTCACTTGCGACCATCGCACCCAATCCAACCTAATAAAAAAGCTGGCTGTGATTTAGGCAGCTTTTTTATTAGGATGAAATAAAAAACGCTAAGGCTTAAATACACCAAATCCGGAAGCAGCCTGCTATTAAAGTTTTTTGCTTATCTACAGCATTTCTATTTTGAAATTGAGTTTGTTTGGCGCTGTAATTAATTTTCAGCGCATTGTTTCCTAATGTATTGTACTTTTTCATCGGTGTGTTTAAGGTAGGTGCATTCAGATTATTCTCTAGAGTCACACCCTGATTGATTTTGGCAATAGCAGAGTTTCCAGAAAAAGCTATTGCGCCAACGATTACGACTCCTAAACCTTTAGTCAAATTCCAAACATTCATAATTGTATTCCGCTTTTTTTTACCAATTCTAAATAAGCATATACTGAAACCAGTAATTTATACTATGCTTTTTTCCTTGGTGAGCTTTTATTTTTTCATGCAGTATAAAAAACCAGAATCTAGATTTTATAAGGCTTTGAGGATTGTGGTGAGAAATCCGGGCTAACCATTTGCCCTGCCCTCACCACAAAAATTCATATATCCCTTTGATGATTCCCTGTAGCGATCGCCCTTTGGGAAAAAGTTTGCGATCTACTGAAATTAATAGTACTACTTTGAAAATTAATGTGGAGACGTTATTATCTAACGTCTCCACACACATAGTTAGATAAAACTACCAGTAGGATTCTTACGTCTGATACCAATTACAGATGGTCGGGGAATACCTGTAGCTTGCTCCTTACCACCATCATTTTTTGAGATATTACTTGGCCAACTACTGCCACGAGGTAAACTTCGAGTTTGATTAAATGTACTACCATTCAAATCTAGTAATTCAATGCTGCGACTCAGCATTGTGCCATCGTTAATTGGACAATCTTCACCAGGATGCTGTACTGAAATAATCAGTGTATTTCCGACAAAACTTGGCCCGGTCATTTCGCAACGCACTGGCCCATGAGCAAACGGTATTACCTGTCCGGCATTTGCACCACTGGTAGGGATATAAAACAGCCAGTTATTACCGAATACTCCGGTAAAATCGGAAACATTACCACTAACGGTATGATCGATTTTGGTTTGCTTACCTTCAGCACCTACATTAAAACCGTTGTGAGTGTCGGTAGACATATCCGTGACACCCCAAACATTTCCCTGATTGTCAAAAACTAGATTATCAACGTTGGCAAAACCAGCACCATTAACTGAACCGGCTTCGCCGCCTTGGGCAAATCTCTGCCACCGAAAGGTTAAACCTGTGGCATCGGCACTATCTTCAATAATTTTGTACAGTCCTCCTGATTGCTGAGTCGCCTTGGCATCTGTACTTAACTTGGCAACTTGAAAAATCCGCGAATCAGGATAACCATCACTTCCCGGCGCACCATCAGTATAGGCAATGAATACTTCTTTGGTGGTTGGATGCACTTCTATATCTTCGGGACGCGCTGTGGGAGTTCCCCCGACTAAGTTTGCAGCTAAAAAGGCATCACTCAGAACAGCACCTTGGCTAGAGTAGAAGTCAGAGAGTTTCTTATTTTGATAATCAGGTAGTGCTTTTGCTTCGTTAGCGCGATCGCATTTAAATTTACCACCATCTTTGGTTTCACCTGCAATTCCATTGCGTCTCGGTAGTGGTAAAAGACCTTCTTTTTGTACTTTCTGCAACGCAGCAAATTCTACAGAAGATAGAACTGTCGGCGTAATTGGATTGGTAGCGGTAGTTAAAAGTAACGGTATCCATTTACCTGTACCGTCTGGATTGTAACGGGCAACATACAAAGTTCCCTTTTCCCATAAACTACTGTTAGTTTTACTGGTGGGTGAAGAAATAGTGTTTGCACTGACAAATTTCCAAGTGTGTCCCCCACGTCTGTCATCTCCCAAGTAAGCAACCAATTTTTTGCCTTTTTCAACGCGCAGGGCAACATTTTCATGGCGAAAACGACCTAACGAAGTGTGTTTGCGGGGACGAAATTTCGGATTTTTGGGGTCAATTTCTACAATCCAGCCGTATTTTTCGCCAACTAATCCAAAAGTCTTGCCGATAGTTTTATCTGTATAATCTGTCTGAGTACCATTAGCTTTGACTCCTTCTGTAAAGCTATTTTGGAAGTTCTCTTCCGCAGATAAAATCGTTCCCCAAGGAGTTTTACCACCAGAACAGTTGAAGGCAGTACCAATAATTTTGTTGCCCAATTCATCAGAGGAGAGATTAAAAACTTGGCTTGCAGCTGGGCCAGTTCCGATTAAATAATTTTTGTCACCTTTTTGGTGGTTGCGGCTTCCCCAAGTAGTCAGATTTTTGTAATCATCATTGCGTTGGCTATTGATACCCAATCCAGAAAGACCATGAAGGCGGCGATTTTTGGCATCTTTGACTACAGCAAAACGTTTATTCTTATTCTGGCGAGAGATGCGAACAATTGAGCCACCTTGATTATATAAAAATTCACCTTCAACTTCAATATTTCTGCTGGATGGTAAAGCCCAACCAATTACGTTTTCAAATGCGTCTGGCAGTTCTTTCAGATCGGATGAATCTTCTACTACTAAACTAGAAAATGGAAAACTAATGTATTCATGATTCACCCATAAATACCCGGCATTATCACTTTTACCAAGGGGAATAAACCCAGTGAAATCGTTGTTGTAACCGAAATAATCATCTTTGTTGGGAAAGACGCGATCGCCCCAACTGACAATTACATAACGTTCGTACTCTGGTGGCACTATCACATCATCAATAACGTTATAGCTACCTAACTTAATATCCGCAGATGCATTAACTATTTCTCCCTGACCAATTCCTGTTGGCAAGAAATTTTTATGCTGTTGATAAATTGGTAGGGGATGTGGTAAGCGTACAGGTGTAAAGCTGATACTGGGCGTTTTTACATCTGCCCCACTAGCAAAACTATTTAGAAGTTTGTCTCCCAAAATAGCAGCACCAGCACTGCCAGCAAGAAATATTAAAAGTTCTCTCCGACTTAATTTAGACATCAAACTTTCCTCTGTGTGACAGAAAAAACTAGTATAAATAAACTCTATTTTCTGAAACTTTGCTGTATTTTAAATACTTAAATAAATTATTAATAATAAAGGGATAACTATTTTATTATTTACTTTAGTTGAAAATGATTAAGCTGAGGTTATAAGTTAATTAACTAAAAATTATCACCTCTTGCTATTTCCTTAGCTCGAATTAAGTAAGGAACAGTGTCAGCGCCCCATCTGTCCTATCCTGGAGATGGGTAAATGAATAGTGTTGTGGGTGAGACTGTGTTTTTCAGCGTTGTGATACCGACTTATAATCGCCAACCGATTTTAGAAAAGTGCCTCCGCGCCTTGGAGTTGCAGGAGTTAAGTCAGCCAAGTTCAGTTACTAATTACGAAATTGTCTTGGTAGATGATGGTTCTACTGATGGCACACTGGAGTGGTTAGCAGCACACAAAGAGGAGTTTCCTCATGTGCGCTGGTTTCAGCAAGATCATGCTGGCCCAGCTGCGGCTCGGAATTTGGGGGTAAAAGAGGCGCTGGGAGACACAATTATCTTTATTGATAGCGATTTAGTAGTGCTGAAGAATTTCCTGCAAGCTCATGCTGACGCGTTAGTGCAGGGGAAAGAGAAATTGGGGAGCGATCGCTTTTTCACTTACGGTGCAGTTATTAATACTTGTAATTTCAACAATCCAACGGCTGAACCTTACAAAGTCACAGATTTTTCAGCAGCTTTTTTTGCTACGGGAAATGTAGCAATTCCCAAACATTGGTTAGATAAAGCGGGACTTTTTGACACCAGCTTCCAACTCTATGGCTGGGAAGATTTAGAGCTAGGTGTACGACTGAAAAAACTAGGTTTGACACTAATTAAATGTCCAGAAGCCGTAGGATATCACTGGCATCCAGCATTTAACTTAGAGCAAATTCCCCGATTAATTGACCAAGAAATTCAACGCGGACGGATGGGAGTTTTGTTTTATCAAAAGCATCCCACATGGGAAGTGCGAATGATGATTCAAATGACTTGGCTGCATCGCTTACTTTGGGGAATTTTGTCACTTAACGGTACATTGAATGAACGAACAATGGCTCCGTTGTTGCAATGGCTAATTAATTTAGGTAAACCACAATTGGCTTTAGAAATTGCCCGAATTTTCCTCAACTGGTACAACGTGAAGGGTGTTTATGAAGCCTATGCTGAAATGCAGCAAGTATCGTGATTTAAACACCTTTGGGAAGTACCACCGTGTAAAGATGCAGGATGTCGGGTAATGGGGGGAAGACGACATTGGGCTAGAAGCAGCTAATTTAGAACAGTATACGTTGGTTAATGCAGGGGTCGAGTGGTGGATGAATTTGAAGAAATTCTCAGACTGAATGCTTTGCGGGAAGAGATTATCAAGCGTTATGAGGCTGGGGAGCGAAATTTTGCTAGTGCTGATTTGAGAAAAATCAGTATTCGCTACCCTTGTTTCATGGATGTTAATTTCAGTGGTGTCAATTTGGAAGAATCTAGTTTCAACGCCATCTACTTGGTTAATACCAGTTTTAGTTGTGCCAATTTGGAGAGGGCTGCTTTCTCTACTTCTCTGATTAACTGTAACTTGATTAATACCAATCTCCGAGAGGCCAGTTTTAGGTATGCTGATTTGACTGGTACTGACCTGACTGGTGCTGACCTCAGTGGTGCTGATTTGAGGGAAACTAAATTGATTGGTTGTAACTTGAGGAATGCCAATTTGACTGGTATTAGAACCACGGAAGGGACTATTTTCTGCGACACTATTATGCCAGATGGAAGAATTGAAACTAACTCCCCCAAAGTTCTTGATGCCCAGGAGTTGCTCAAGCGTTATGCTGATGGGGAAAGAGATTTCCGAGATATTATCTTGTATCGAGTTGACTTGAGTGGGGCCAATCTGCGAGCGGTTAATTTGTGCGGTGCTTATTTTAGCCACGTCAACTTGCAAGGAGCCATCTTGGAGGGCGAGGATGTATCGGCTGAATTCGTCTGTTGCGATATGAGGGATATTCAGTTGATTAGTACTATTCCCGACAACGGGCATCATCCCCGCTTCTGCTGTAGTGACTTGCGACGAGCTCAGTTGGGATGGTTTGACTGGTGTGGTTCTAAATTCATCGGTAATAACTTTCAAGGAGCCAAGGGAATTGGAGATTACGGTATTGATGGTCCCGCCTTTATTCACAATACTATTTGGGATGGCGGCTCGTTTGTTGCTGGTCCCACCTGGGGATTGCGACCATTGAATTTCAGAGATATTGACCCCAGTAGCTTCTAAGAAATTTGTAGAGTTTCTCTGTGCCATTAGAGCAGCAGAAGGATTAGGAAGCTAAAATTCGGATCTCCTTTAAAAGGCAAGCAGACGAAAATAGCCCATGTTGTTTACAACACTGGTTGAAGCTCTGACCGGGCAATAAAGATGCACAGCATTGGTTATCAAAACTCTTGCTATGGCTCGTTTGCGGCGACTACAGTAAGAACCTCCAGGGGACTTCCAAGGAATAAATTACTTTTAAAAGCTAGGAATGCATAGTCAGTTTCTCTTTTAAACTAACTGAGATATGTTATGTCAAAATCGCTCCACCCATCAATCGCTCATATCGATACTTCAACTCTTCTTTCATTAAATACCAACGCTCTAAAGTAACATCCATTTCTATTATTTTCTCTGCTGCTTGCCGTGCTAAAAGTAAAACTTCTTCATCGTCAACCAAACTCGCCAAGGTAAAATCTGGGACTCCAGATTGACGAGTTCCCAATACTTGCCCTGGGCCACGAAAACGCATATCCATCTCGGAAATGAAAAAACCATCCTGAGATTGTTCCAACACCTTCAGCCGTTGTTGAGCATCAGGGCTTCTGGAACTGCTCATCAACAGACAGTAAGACTGAGCCGCGCCACGACCAACACGCCCCCGCAGTTGGTGCAGTTGTGATAAACCAAATCGCTCTGCATTTTCAATGAGCATTACTGTAGCGTTAGGTACGTCTACACCAACCTCAACAACGGTGGTAGAAACCAAAACCTGCGTTTGGTTATCACGGAATTTGGTAATAGATTCGTCCTTTTCGGCTGAACTCATACGACCGTGTAGCAGCCCGACTTGAAAATCGGGAAAAACGCTTTCTTGTAACTTTTGATGCTCGTCAACAGCCGATCGCAAATCTAATTTTTCTGATTCTTCCACTAACGGCAAAACCACATAAACTTGTCTTCCTTGGACAATTTCTCGGCGGATCAGGTCATAAGCATGGTTGCGTTGCTGACCTGACAATACTGTTGTCTGAATCTTTTGTCGTCCTGGCGGTAACTCATCAATTTGGCTTACATCCAAATCCCCGTGTATGGTCAGTGCTAAGGTTCGGGGAATTGGGGTAGCTGTCATAGTTAACACATGAGGTTGATTGCCTTTTTGCTGCAAACGTGCCCGTTGTTCTACCCCAAAGCGATGCTGTTCATCTATCACTACTAACCCTAGTTGCTGAAAGTTTACAGGGTCTTGAATTAAGGCATGGGTTCCCACTAACAAAGGTAATTCACCAGTTCCTAACTGAGAATGTATTTGTCTTCGTTTCGCAGCTTTAGTCGAACCTGTCAGTAATTCCACTGGTAAATGCAAGAGGTTAAACCAACTAACCAACTTGCGATAATGTTGTTCTGCCAAAACTTCTGTGGGAGCCATCAGCGCCGCTTGGTAGCCAGATTGAATTGCTGCGAGGATAGCTAGCACAGCGACAACTGTTTTACCAGAACCGACATCGCCTTGCACTAGACGATTCATTGGTGCAGGTTTTTGCAAGTCGTTGAGAATATCGTTGAGAACTCGTTGCTGTGCGCCAGTGAGTTCAAAAGGCAGTATTTCGTAGAATTTTTCCACAAGTTGGCCTCGTGGGACAAGGATGGCGCTAGTTTGAATCGCTCTTGCTTGCTGTTGACGTTGCAGTAACCCAAGCTGTAGGTAGAAAAATTCGTCAAAAACTAGGCGACGACGGGCAACTTGTAGAGCAGCGCTATCGCTGGGAAAATGAATATTAGCGATCGCATCTTTCAATTCCATCAAACCATACTTTTGTCGTAAACCACTTGGCAAAGGGTCTTTCAGGTTAGCCGCAGCAGGCAAAGCAGTAATTACCGCCTGTCGCACTGTATTCGCCACCACGCCTTCAGTTAGTCCATAAATTGGCACTACCCGCCCAATATTTAGCGATTCAATCGTATCTCCTGGACTTGCCAAAACCTCTAGTTCTGGATTATCCAGTGTCAAGCCGTATTTACTCTCTTTCACCAATCCACAGGCCGCCAGAATGCTACCTACTGGATAACGGCGTTTTAAACTTTCTTGCCAAGCGCGACTGCTAAAGCGCGTACCTGCGTAAAAACGGCCAATTTTGATTTGACCGCTGTTATCTTTTACTACCAATTCTAAAATTGATAATTTCTGATTTTTAGGGCTAGTAAAGCAGTTACAACGCTTCACTGTAGCCACTATTGTCACCGTCTCACCCGCCTGTAACTCGCGGATATTCACCTGACGAGCATAATCAATATGGTCACGAGGATAGTAGAAAAGCAAGTCACGGACGGTATGTAAACCAAGCCGTGCCAAATTATCAGCTTTTTTAAAACCTATTTCAGGTAAATCACTGAGTTTTTGCTCAATTTTAGGTGCAAGTCTCCGACTCACCTCAGAGATGATTTTAGATTTTGGATTTTGGATTTTGGATTGATAAGTTTTCCCTTGCTCCCCTGCTCCCCTGCTCCCCTGCTTCCCCTGCTCCCCCTGCTCCCCCTGCTCCTCTTGCTGTAGTTGGGAAAGATACCTACGAGTCTCTGCTACTAAATGCTGCCTTTCTTCCTGTGCTAGATGTGGATAACTAGCAAATTGCACCGCTAATCCTTGCCAACGGCGGCGTTCACTATGGGGTAAGCCTGTTGGGAATTTGCCCAAAGTTAGGCTCAGAAATTCACTGAAACGATATTCTCTGCCCATCAAGTCTGTAAAGCCACGTTCAGCTTCTATTGCCAAGGCTTTGTGCAATCGTATCCAATCTGGTTTTTCATTAGTCATTGGTCAGCAGAGTTAGGAGTTAGGAGTTAGGAGGAGCCACTGCGTTGCGGGGGTTCCCCCCGTTGTAGCAAGTGGCGTTGAGGAGTTAAGAGCTAGGAATAAATAACTCATAACTCATAATTCATAACTCATAACTTTATTCAAACCAACTAGCGCGCCATGCAGCTTCCGCTTCAGCGATCGCTTTTTCTTTATATCTCTTTTTATACTCTCGTCCTAGTTTGTTTAGTTGAATTAAAATACTGCGAATTCGCTTGCGCTCAGAGGAAAGTGTCACATCCGCAAATTCAATTTCTCCTAGCCGCAGGTTAATAGCCATAATTTGAGTCAGTCCAGAATCTTCTGACTGTTGCTCATTTTCAATTTCAATTACTAAGTTTAATAAATTGGGTGGCCCTGGCATGACCTCAGCAGATGCTTCTGATGCTGCCGCCGCTGCTGCTAAAATCGGTTCTGGTAATTTTTTCGGTAATATTCCAGCTTTTTGTAACAAAAGATTAGCATCATGCGAAAGTTTTTTCAGTATCTCTTGCGCAACCTCTTCTAATTTCTGTTGCCATTTTGCTAGTTCTATCGGATCGGAGGTGTTAGCAGTGAGATAGTGAGAATTAGAAGTGTTCAGAAATAGTGAAGATGAAGAGGGTGTTACTTCCTCATCCACCTCATCCATCTCATCTTCCTTATCTATATCATCTCCCTCATCCACCTCATCTTCCTCTGATTCTTGACTTGTAAGATAAATGAGCAATTGTTCAGCTGCCAGTTGACCCAACTTACGAATAGCTTGTTGCAATTGTTGGCGCTGATTCAATGACAAATGCAGGAAGTTTTCGGGATACCCTTGAGTGCAGAGGTGGTAACTTGCGAGAATCAACTGTTTGCGTAAAGCTAGCCCCAAGGTATTTAGATAACTAGCATAAGCGCTTTGTAGTTCGATTGCGATCGCTCGGATCGCTTCTTGGAGTGCTGCAATATCCTGCTCAATTCGCTCGATTGCTCTTGCCATATTTTTTCGCTCTTGCCCATCTGAACCATTACATAGTACAAATGTACAAATTTATTTTAGGATAACTTTTCAGAGAATTGTAGATTTTAAATTAAATGCGAAATTTTCTGTCTTTTTTAAATAAAATACAGGTCAGGCTATTTGCTTGACCTGTCTTTTCAGCAGTTAGGAATTAAGAATTATAAGTTATGAATCATGAAGCTAACTTCCTATTAACTCCTAACTCCTAACTCCTAACTCCTAACTCCTAACTAATATTACTTAGTGCCCATTTGTGCAGCGACTTCATCAGCAAAGCTGATTTCTTGCTTTTCAATGCCTTCGCCCAGTATATAACGGACAAAGCGAGTCACTTGAATCTCTTCGCCTAATTGTGCCTTCACTTGCTTTATCAAGTCTTCTACAGAAATACTCTGATCGCGAATGTAAGGCTGGTCAAGCAAAGTCAATTCTTTCAGGCGTTTTTCAATCCGTCCCTGAACAATCTTTTCTTTGATGTTTTCAGGCTTGTTCGCCAAATCATCCTTGCCCATTTCAATGTCTTTTTCCTTTTGGGCAATTTCGGCGGGGATTTGGTCTACGCTCACATACTCGACATTGGGACAAGCCGCAACTTGCATTGCAGTGTTCCGTGCCAAGGTTTGGAACTCTGAATTAGTAGCCACTGACTCAGTTTGGGAACCGAGTTCTACCAATACACCAACTCGACCGCCAGTATGAATGTAGCTGTCTACTACGCCTTGTGTGCCTTCTGCTATTGCAAAATTAACAAAGCGACGCACTTGGATGTTTTCACCAAGGGTGGCAATGGTTTGCTTGATGGATTCTTCTACAGTCGCACTTTCATTCTCAATATAGGGTTGAGCCAGCAAAGACTCAACACTATCAGCTGTCGCTGCTTGCTTTGCTAGATTCTTAACTAAAGCTTTAAAAGCCTCGTTACGAGCAACAAAGTCGGTTTGGCAGTTGACTTCTATGAGGACACCCACTCGACCTTCGGGCTGAATGTAAGTGTCTACTAGACCTTCCGCCGCAATGCGATCGCTTTTTGCTCCCGCTTTAGAGATGCCCTTTTTCCGTAGCCAGTCTGCGGCTTCTTCTACGTTGCCTTCAGTCTCTATCAGCGCCTTTTTGCAGTCCATCATGCCAGCACCAGTTTTTTGGCGTAGCTCTTGGACGAGTTTTGCAGATATTTCCGCCATGTTGCCTCAATTCCTAACTTGACCTCGAGTTGTAATCGCTCAACTAATTTAGTACTGAGTACTGAGTTTTGTTAGCGTTAGCGSGKAT
>NNBT01003964.1_pt1 | contig 14631 bp, 11 predicted proteins | sample 1173831 | NCBI WGS metagenome assembly NNBT01 (sample SAMN07173936, study PRJNA388173) | plant metagenome | isolation source: symbiotic tissue sample KVJ10 | place: Norway: Troms, Kvaloya island | reverse complement strand
CGTCAAGGTCTTGCTGCGCGGCGACCGGAACCGCCCCGATCACCTTTTCATCGGCCGGGTTGATCACCGGCAGGTCTTCCGCCGCTTTCCGCCAGCGCCCGCCGATATAGAGATGAAGGTCGGGGTAGTCGGGCATGCGGCGTCTCGGCTCCGTGATCGGCAACGGCGGCCAGGATCGACGCAAACAGATATATCGACAAGACAGCTTTATTAGATAAATTAAGACTGTTTTCGATATGAATGAGCGGCCGGCGTGAAGATCACCATCAAGCAGCTTCAGCAGTTCCTGGCGGTCGCCGAACTCGGCAGCTTCTCGCGTGCCTCGCAACGTCTGGGCACGGCGCAGCCGGCGCTTTCGCAAGCCATCAGGGACCTCGAAGCCGAATTGTCGATCAGGCTGTTCGACCGCACCACCCGCCGGGTCGAACTGACCGATGCCGGCCGTGAGTTCCAGACCTCGGCTTCCAAGGTCATGGAGGAGCTCGAGCAGGCTGTCGACGGCGTGCATATGCTGGCCGAACGCCGCCGCGGCCGTTTGCGCATCGCGGCGCCGCCATTGCTCGCTTCCGTCGTGCTGCCGAAGGCGATCGCCGAATTCCGCGAGCATCACCCGGGAATCATGGTCGAGGTTGCCGATGTCGGCACCGAGCAGATCGTCGAGAGAGTACGCGCAGGCAAGGCCGATTGCGGTCTCGGCACCTTTTCGCCCGGCGCGGAGGGCGTCGAGCGCCTGACTCTGGTGCGCGACAGCCTGATGCTGTTTCACGGTCCGCGTGGTCCGTTTGACGACGCGGGCGCGGTGAAGTGGCGGAGCCTCGGCGATCAGCCGCTCGTCACGCTCACCCGCGACAGCGGTATCCGTCTCTTGGTCGAGGTCGGTTTCGAGATGGCGGCGGTGCCATTCAAGCCGGCTTACGAGGTGACGCAGGTGACGACGGCCATCGCCTTCGTCGAAGCGGGGCTTGGGGTCGCCGTTCTGCCGGCCTATGCGCTGGCTGCGGCGCGTCATCGCAAGGTCGCCGGCAAGCCGCTCCGCGATCCGGTGATCTCGCGCGAGATTTCGCTGATTCACGCAACCGGGCGGTCGCTGCCGCCGGCGGTGTCGGCCTTCGCCGCGATCCTGCGCCGCTATGCCCGGCAGCTGACTCCCCGCTAGCATCAGCCTGTTTTCTGGCGAATCTCCAGCCAGCGGCTGTAGCGCGAGATGAAGAAGCAGAAGATCACATAGATCAGCGCCACGAAGATATATCCTTCCAGCGAGAAGCTGCGCCACTGCGGATCGCCGAGCGCCTGTTTGGTGGCGAGCAGCAGATCGGTCAGGCCGACGATGCCGACCAGCGACGTATCCTTGAACAGGCCGATGCAGAGATTGGCGATCGCCGGAATGGCATGCCGCAAGGCCTGCGGGAGAACGATCAGCAGCGACGTCTGCCAGTAGGTGAGCCCGAGCGCCGAGGCGGCCTGCGCCTGGCCGGCGGGCACCGCCTGCAGGCCGCCGCGAATGGCTTCGGCGAGATAGGCCGCGCTGAACAGCGTGATGGCGGCAAGCGCTCTGAACAGGGCATCGACCTGCACCTTGCCCGGCATGAACAGCGGAATCATGAACGACGCCATGAACAGGAGGCTGACGAGCGGCACGCCGCGGATGAGCTCGATGAAGGCGACACACAGCGCCTTGATCACCGGCAGTCGCGAGCGCCGGCCGAGCGCCAGCAGCACCGCGAGCGGAAACGCGCCGATCATGCCGCCCAAAGCGAGAAACACCGTCAGCGGCAGCCCGCCCCAAAGATCGGTCGGCACATGAACGAGGCCGAAGGCGCCGCCGCGCATCAAGAACAGAGTCAGAGTGAGTCCGGTCACCCAGCCGGCAACGACGCTGCGCCAGCTGAAGCGCAGCGAGCAGCTGGCGAGGACGAGAACAAGGATCAGGGCCAAGGCCGCGAGCGGGCGCCATTGCTGCTCGTAGGGGTAGCGTCCGAAAAGAACGAGGCGGTATTTTTCGTGGACGAAGGCCCAGCAGGCACCGCCGGCGGCGCGGCAGGCTTCGGGCGTGGCGGCGAGCCATGTCGCATCGAGGAATGCCCAACGCACGAGACTTGGACCGAAATAGAGAAAGACCGCGAGTGCACCGATCGTGAGGAGGGAGTTGCCCGGGCTGCCGAAGAGGCGATGGCGCAACGCGTTGTTATGCGCGCTCATGACTGCCCACCAGCGCCACACGCGCATTGTACCAGTTCATGAAGGCCGAGATCGACAGGCTCATGCTGAGATAGACGGCCATCAGCAAAGCGATGACTTCGACCGCCTGGCCGGTCTGATTGATGATCGTATTGCCGATCGACATGAGATCGGGATAGCCAATGGCGATGGCGAGGGAAGTGTTCTTCGCCAGATTGAGATATTGGCTGGCGAGCGGCGGCACCAGAACCTTCAAGGCCTGCGGCAGGATCACCAGCCGCAATGTCTGGCCGCGGCCGAGGCCCAGCGCTGCCGCCGCCTCCCATTGGCTGGCGCTTACCGAAAGAATGCCGGCGCGGACGATTTCGGCGATGAAGGCGGTGTTGTAGAGCGCCAGGCCGATCAGCAAGGCCAGGAGCTCGGGCGAGATGGCGCCGCCGCCGGAAAACCCGAAGCGGTTGGGCACGGGCATGTCGAGCGGCGCGGCCATTGCCGCATAGAGCAGGGCGAAGATGGCAGGGACGATCAGCAGCGCCGCGCGCGGCCATAAAGCGGCGGCTTCGCCCGTGATCTCCAGTCGCCGCCGTGACCATCGGGTGAATATCGCGGCGGCGACCGCGCCGCCGATCAGGGCCGCGAAGACGAGGCCGATGCCGGTCGACAGAAGGGGGAAATGCAGCCCGCTCTTGGCCAGATAGACGCCCGGCAGAAGCTGTGGCGCGTCCGTCGCCAAAGGCAGCATCTGGGTCATCACCGCATAGCAGACATAGAGCTGCAGCAGCAGCGGCACATTGCGGACGACTTCGACATAAGTCTTCGCCAAGGGGGCGACAAGCGGGTTGCGCGACAGGCTGGCGACGCCGACGAGAACGCCCGCCAGCGTGGCGAGGATGATGCCGAAAACGGCGACGACGAGGGTGTTGAGCAGGCCGACGAGAAGTGCGGTTCCGAAGGTGGCGTCGGCGCTGTAGGGAATGAAGCTCTGGTCGATCTCGAAGCTGGCCATCTGCCAGAGAAAGCCGAAGCCGGTGCGGATCGAGCGTTCATCGAGATTGTGAACGAGGCTCAAGCCCAGAATGCCGACGATGCCGGCGGTCAGCAGCAGGACCACGGCCTGCATGGCAAAGGCGCGGAAGGCCGGATCGCTCCAGCCTCCCGCCCGATTTGCCCCGACCGCCGCCGGAGTCATCCTCAGCGAACCGGCAGCGCGTACATCTGGCCGCCTTGCGACCACAACGCATTGGCATTGCGCTCCATGCGCAGCGGCGTCTTCGGCCCGACATTGCGCTCGAAGATCTCGCCGTAATTGCCGACGCGTTTGATGGCGCGATAGGCCCAGCCGGCATCGAGGCCGATCTTGTCTCCCATGTCGCCGGTGGTGCCCAGCAGCCGCTGGATCGCCGGGTCCTTGCTGTCCTTCATGCTGTCGATATTCGCCGCCGTGATTCCCTTCTCCTCCGCCTCGACGAGCGCCATCAATGTCCATTTGCTGATGGTGAACCAGTCGAGATCGGCGCGGCCGACGACCGGGCCCAAGGGCTCCTTCGAGATCATGTCGGGCAGGATCTGCCACTCGTCCGGATTGGGCGCGTCGGACGCTCTGACCGATGACAGATACGACATGTCGGCCGAGAACGCCTGGCAGCGGCCGCTGAAGAAAGCGGCGCGCGCCTCGTTTTGCGATTCGAACACGACCGGGTTGAACTTCTTGTCGTTGGCGCGGAAATAGTCGGCGAGATTAAGCTCGCTGGTGGTGCCGGTGGCGGTGCAGATGCTGGCCCCGTCGAGCTCGAGCGCGTTTTTGATGTTGAGCGACTTCGGCACCAGGAAGCCCTGCCCGTCATAGAAATAGACGCCGGCATAGAGGAGGCCCATCGACGCATCGCGGGTCAAGGTCCAGGTGGCGACGGTGGTCAGGATGTCGACTTCGCCGGATTGCAGCGCGGTGAAACGTTGCTGCGGGCTGAGCGGCACGAATTTTTCCTTGGCGGCGTCGCCGAGAACCGCCGCCGACACCGCGCGGCAGAAATCGGTGGTGAGGCCGGTCCACTGGCCCTGACCGTCGGCGATCGAGAAGCCGCCGATGCCGGTGCTGACGCCGCAGACGACCTCACCGCGCTTGCGGATGGCGTCGATGGTCGTCCCGGCCTCGGCGGTCGCCGCCAAACCCGTCGTGGTCGCCAGAAGCAAGGCGGCGGCGAGCCCATATTTTAGTGCTTGTTTCATTGTGTACTCCTCCCTTGTTGTCCGCGCTAAGCCAGCGCGGAGAATTGTCGCCGTCGGTCTCGCGGCGAATGCTTCAGGTCACAGCCCGGCGCGTCGTAAATTGCGGGGAGCGCCAGATTCCCGAAGCCATCACGTCGTTGAAGGCTTGCGCGGCGCGATAGACGTCGGCGAAGCTCATATAGGCCGGCGCCAATCCGAACCGCATCATGTCGGGCGCGCGGAAATCACCGATCACCTGGCGCGCGATAAGCGCCTGGATGACCGGATAGCCATCGGCAAAGCTGATCGAGACCTGGCTGCCGCGCAGATGATGCTCGCGCGGCGTGGCGATGGTCGCGCCGTGCTGTCGGCACGTGTCTTCGACGAGCGCCATGAACAGATCGCTCATCGCCAGGCTCTTGGCGCGGATATCCGTCATGTCGACGTCCTCGATGGCGGTGAGGCCGGCATCGAGTGCGCGCAGCGACAGGATCGGCTGGGTGCCGCAGAGGAGGCGGCGGATGCTGCTGTCCGGACGATAGCCGCCTTCGAACGCAAATGGTGCGGCATGACCCCACCAGCCGGACAGCGGTTGACGCATCTGCGCGTGATGGCGCGCCGCCGCATAGATGAAAGCCGGCGCGCCCGGGCCGCAATTGAGATATTTGTAAGTGCAGCCGACGGCGAGGTCGGTGCCGGTCGAATCCAGCTCGACGGGATAGATGCCGGCGCTGTGGCAGAGATCCCACACTGCGACGGCGCCCGCTTTGTGGATCACGCGATTGAGCGCCGCCATGTCGCGCAGCCGGCCGGTCTTGTAGTCGACGTGATTGATCAGAACGACGGCGGTGCGTTCATCGATCAGGCTTTCGATCGTATCCCCATCGACACCTTCGAGGCGCAGTGCGATGTCGGGCCGCCCGGCGACGACACCTTCGGTGACATAGAGGTCGGTCGGAAAGCTTCCCGCTTCGGCAACGATGGTGGTCCGCCCGGGGCGCAGCGACAGGCCCGCATGAAGCGCCTTGTAGACATTGACCGAGACGGAATCGCAAACGACGGTTTGGCCCGCGCCGGCGCCGGTGAGCGCGCCGATCCGGTCGCCGAGACGGTCGACGAGAGAGAACCATCCGGCGGTGTTCCAGCTGCGGATCAGCCCGTCCGCCCATTCCTGGCGCAGTGTCGTCTCGATATCGTCAAAGACGGCGACGGGGGCGGGCCCCAGCGAGTTGCCGGCGAGATAGATGAGCCCTTCTGGCACGTGGAAGCGCGCCTTGAGGTGGCGCAGCGGATCCGATACATCTTTTTGTTGAATGGCGGATGAGATGGCCACCGCCTCCGCTGATGCTTTTGTGGTCATTCCGCCTCTGCCGATGAATTTGTGCTTCATCGATCATTCGTTTAATAATCGAAGATGTCAATGATTATATATAATCGTCTTGCATTGGCGGCGTTATACATAGATAAGGGGATTATATAAGAGCCGAAAAATGGACGAAGCCGACGTCGCCACCAAAACCGAGATCGCCTATCGGACGCTTCGCCAGGAGATTCTGGAGACCAAGCTCCGGCCGGGCGCGCCCTTGAAGCTCGCCGCATTGCGCGACGCTTACGGCCTGGGCTGGACGCCTTTGCGCGAGGCGCTGTCGCGGCTCGAGGCCGAGCATCTCGTCACTTTGAGCGCCAACAAGGGCTACACCGTCGCGCCCGTGTCGATGGCGGAGTTGAGCGATCTTACCCACGCGCGCCGGCTGGTCGAGCTGCCGATGCTGGCCGCCTCCATCGCCAATGGCGATGAGGAGTGGGAGACCGAGTTGGTGGCGGCGCATTTCCGCTTGTCGCGCTGCAAGCCCCCGGTCGAAAATCCTGAGGAGCTCGTCATCACCGATTGGGAGGAAAGGCACGAGGCCTTTCATCTGGCGCTGCTCTCGGCGAGCCGGTCGCAATGGCTGTTGCGCTTCTACTCCCAGATCAAGAACCAGCTGCGCCGTCATCATCGGGTCCTGGCGATCGCGCCCGGCCTTGCGGCATCGCAGGGGCCGGACTGGCGCGACAGCCCAGCCTTCCACGCATTGAAGGGCGCGCTGGCGCTCGAGCCTCATACCGAGCTCATGAATGCCGCGCTCGATCACGACGTCGACCGCGCGGTGGCACTGCTCGCCGCTCATATCGAGCTGACGAAGCAGGTCTTCGTCGCCGCCGACTTCACGGCCGAGCCCGAATGAACGGAGGTAAATCCGATGCGAGCCCATCGCTCCTTCTGCTGAACGGCAAGATTCTCGGCGCGGACGGCGTCCATGAAGCGCTGGCCGTCACGGGTCAGCATATTTCCGCGCTGGGGACATCCGCGGCCGTCGCGCGCTTAGGTGCCGCCGAAACCCGGATCGTCGATCTCGCGGGACGGACGGTGACCGCCGGCCTGATCGACGGCCATGCACATATGGACCGCGAGGGCCTGAAACACACGCTGCCCTCGCTCGCCGGCTGCAGCTCGATCGAAGACATCGTCGCCAGGATCGCAGCAATCGCCCGCACGAAGAAGAAGGGCGAATGGATCGTCACGATGCCCCTCGGCGAGCCGCCGACTTACGAGGATGTGCTGTCGGGCATTGCCGAGAAACGTTTCCCCACCCGCTTCGATCTCGACCGTGCGGCACCCGACAACCCGGTTTATATCCGCTCGATCTGGGGATATTGGCGTTCGTCCCTGCCGCTCGTCTCGATCGCCAACAGCGCGGCTCTCAAGCTTGCCGGCATAGATGCCGCGACCACGCCGCCCGCACCCTCGATCGAGATCCGCCGCGATGCGGCGACGGGTGAGCCCGATGGCATTTTCATCGAAACCAACAAGATGCCGGTGGTCGAGCTCACTTTGATGCGCCGCGCGCCGAACTTCACCCGTACCGAGCGCGTTTCGGCCCTTACCGCTTCGATGCGCGATTACAATCGCGCCGGCACGACGAGCGTCTTCGAAGGCCATGGCGTCGCCTCCGAAGTGCTGGACGCCTATCGTCAGGTGCGCGCGATGGGCAAGCAGACGGTGCGCGCCGGGCTCGTCTTCAGCCCGGCCTGGACTTCGACGTCCGCCGATGACTGCCGCGCGCTGCTCAGCTCGTGGGGCCACTGGCTCGCCGGCCGTGGTCTCGGCGACCACTGGCTCGCCATGGCGGGTCTTTATGGCGAGATCGACAATTCGCTCGAACGTTCGCTGCGCAGCGCCGCCTTTCCGCAGACGGGCTGGGCCGGATTCCACTATAACGCGTCGCTGCCGCGCGACGCTTTGAAGACCGTGCTGATCGAGGCGGCCCGCAACGGCATCCGTGCCGTCGGCATCCTGCCCAATATGCTCGACCTTTTCGCCGAGGTTCATGATGTGGCGCCGATCTCGGATCAGCGCTGGGTGCTGGGGCATATCGTCAGCCTGACACCGGACCAGGTCCGCCAAGTCGCCGATCTGGGCCTCGCGGTGACCACACATATGACGGCCTATCTCTACAAGCGCGGCAGTGAGCTGGTCGAGAAGCTCGGGCCCGATCGCGCCGGCGAGATCGTGCCGTTGCGCTCCTTGTACGACGCCAAGGTGCCCATTTCCTTCGGCAGCGACAACGCGCCTTTGAGCCTTTTCCATTCGGTGGCGCATGCGGTCAGCCGGCGCGACCGCACTGGCGCGCTCATTGCGCCGCATCAGGCGCTGACCCGCGAAGAAGCCCTCGACTGCGCAACATGCGGCGGCGCGTTCCTGACCTTCGAGGAGGATATCAAGGGCGGCATCGCGCCGGGCAAGCTGGCGGATCTGGCGGTGTTGTCGAACGATCCGCTGACCTGTCCGCCGGACCGTCTGGCAAATATCGAGGCCGTCATGACCCTTGTCGACGGGCGCGTCGTCCATGAATAGGAGCATCGAGCCGGTCTTCCTCGACTATGACCAAGCCAGGCTCGATCTCAATTACAATCAGAGCGCCTGGGCGCCCAATGCCGACGCCATCATTGCCTGGTACCGGCAGGCAAGCCTCGCCGCCCATGCGCGGCTGAAGCCCATAGGCCTCAGCTACGGTCCCGGAGCCCTGGAACGGATCGACTTGTTTCGCGCCGCAGATGTCGGTGCTCCGCTGGTCATCTATGTGCATGGCGGCGCCTGGCGCTCGTTGGACCGGATGGACAGCGCCTTCGCGGCACAGGTCTTTGTCGACGCCGGATATAATTTCGCCGTCCTCGACTTCGCCGGCATTCCCGATGTCCGCTTGCCGGACATGGTGATGCAGGTCCAGCGCGGCATGGCCTGGCTCGCTGCCAATGCTGCAGCCTATGAGGTCGATGCTGACAGAATCTTCCTGGTCGGACATTCCTCCGGCGCCCATCTCGTCGCTTCGGCGCTGACCGCCGCGACCGATAGTTGTTTGCCGCCCAATATCATCAAGGGCGCCGTCTGCGCCAGTGGCGCCTATGATCTCGAAGCACCGATGCTGAGCGCGCGCGGCGCCTATTTGCGGCTGAGCCCGGAGGAGGTGGCGGCCTTCAGCCCGATCCGCCATCTGGCCGCGATCGACTGCCCGATAGTCATTGCCTATGGCGAGAGGGAAACCGACGAATACCGTCGGCATGCCAGGGTGTTCCATGCCGCGCTCCTCGAAGCCGGCAAGCCGGGCGAGCTTGTCCTTCTGCCGGGGCAAAATCACTTCGAGGTCAGCGTGACGCTGGCTGAGGGGAACAGCGCCCTCTTCGGCACCATTGCCGGCTTGATTCAAGCCTCGCCTTGATTTTGTCGTGAGTATCCCGGAAAGTCGCGTCAAGATTCTGGATCGGACGGCATGCGATCTTCTCTGCGCGCGTTGGGCGCCATCGGCATCAGGCGGATGGGCGAGCGGCTTATTTTGCTGCTGGTCGTGCTGTTCGCGAGTGCGGTCCAGGCGCAGGAGAAGCCGCTGCGCGGTGTCGCCCTCGTCATCGGCAATGGCGCTTATGAGCATCTCGCCAAGCTGCCGAACCCCGCCAATGACGCCGATGCCATCGAAGGCCTGCTGTCCGATCTGGGCTTCGATTCCGTGCGCCGCGCCGATCGTGGCGGCGTCGAGCTCAAGCGCGATCTCGAGCGGTTCGCCGAGGACGCCCGCGATGCCGATGTCGCGGTGCTGTATTATTCGGGCCACGGCATCGAAGCCGCCGGCGAGAATTACCTGGTGCCGGCCGACGCTGACCTGTCGGCGCTCGATGCGGCCTCCGAGAAGCTGGTTCCCGTCTCCGCCCTGATCGCGAAACTGCAGGCCGAGGTCCCGGTTCTCATCGTGATGCTCGATGCCTGCCGCAACAATCCGTTTCCGCCGGAGGCGCTGCTGCGCGCCACGGCCGGCGCCGCCGCGGCGCCGATAACCGCGGGCGGCCTCGGTCAGACCCGCAGCGCCGTGAGCTTCGAGCCCGAGGCCGCCGCTCCTGCGCCCGAGAATGTCGGCTCGGTCCTCGCATTCGCGGCGGCGCCGGGGCAGGTCGCGCTCGACGGCGATGCCGGCGGCAACAGCCCCTATGCCGCTGCGATCTTACGCCACTTCTCGGCGATGAATGGCGAGGAGTTCGGCCTGGTGATGCGTCTGGTGGCCGAAGAGGTCTATCTGAAGACCGAGGGCCGCCAGCGGCCCTGGATGAATGAGAGCCTGCGCCGGCTATTGCATTTCGGCGGCACGCCCAAGGCGGTCGAGGGCGCCGAAGGTGACATCCTGCGCGAGCGCCGCCAGCTTCTCGTCACCATTTCGACGCTTCCCGATGCTGAGCGCCGCCGCATCGAGAAAGTGTCGGCTGAAGGCGGCGTGCCGATGGATGCCGTCTTCGCCATGCTGAAGGCCATGGGCGCGGAGGCGCCGAGCGATCCGGCGGCGCTCGAGGCGGCCTTGCGCCGAAATGCCGAAGTGCTGCGTGAGATGACCGCCGAGCGCCAGGCGCTCACCACGACGGATCCCGAGATCACGCGATTGATGGCGCTGGCCGACCGCGCCGTCGCCGAAGGCGCGCTCGATACCGCGCTGGCGCTGCAGACGCAGGTGGCCGAGCTCACCGACAAGCAGCGCCAGACGATCAATGATGTTCAGAAGGACATCAACACGCGCCTCCTCGAGCTCGCCGCCATCGACGAGCGCCGCGCCGAGACGTTCCTGATCGCCTTCAAGCACCGTTTCGCCGCCGAGGAATATGAGTTCATCGCCCGCGACCTCCGCGAGCTCGATCCCGACCGCTCCTATAGGCTCGCGCGCAAGGCGGTTGCCGCCTATATCGACGCCGGCCGTTATGGCCGCGGCGCCATCGAGCAGGTCGCCGGCTACGATCTCGCCCAGGAGACGCTCGATCTCGCGCAGGGCAAATATGATGAGATCGAGACCGCGGATCTCAAATCCGATCTCGCTTACCTTCTCTATCTCAATGGCGAGGTGGTGCGGAACGTCTCTCAAATCGAGGAGGCGAGGACGATCTTCGCTGAAATTCTTCCCGTCATCGACCGCGCCGGCACGCCGGCACAGCGGATCGAGATACGCCGGCGGCTGGGCGCCTTGTTGCTGGCGCTCGGAAATCTGGCGAACCAGGAAGCGGTGGTTTCGGGCGCCGTCGACCTGCTCGAGCAGGCTTTGTCGCTTTTTCCCGCCGACGGCGAGCCGGCGCAACGTCTCGGCGTCGAGCGCGTCCTGGCGACGGCGCTCGCGCGTTTGGGAAGCTTGCGGGGCGAGGCGGAGCCGATCGCGCGCGCCGCGTCGCTTCTCGAAGCCCAGCTCGCCGGTCTCACCGCGGAAGGCGCGCCGCTCGAATGGGCGGCGGCCCAGGACGCGCTCGGCGAGGTCAAGCGTACGCTCGGCATCCTGCGCGGCGACAGGACGGCGCTCTCGGCGGCGGTCGAGCATTATCGTCTGGCTCTCGCCGCGCGCCCCAAGGAGAAGATGCCGCGCCAGCACAATGACATGCTGTTTGCGTTGGCCGTCACCTTGCACGAGCTCGGGCTTCGTGAAACCGGCGACGCCGCGCTGAGAGAATCGCTGACGCTCCACCAGGAAGCGCTTGCCGACCGGCCCTCCGACTATGAGAACAGCCGCTGGACCGACAGCGTGATCGCGCGCGGCCTCGCTTTCCAGGCTCTCGCCGCCCGCAGCAAGGATCCGGCCGACGCGGCGGACGCCGTCGCCTCCTTCAACGAAGCATTCTACCTTTTCCGTCGTGGCGGCGAATTTCAGGATATTGCCAGCTTCACGGATAATTCCGTCCGTATCGCCGTTGCCTTGGAGGATCTTTTCGCGCTCGACGGCAAGGCGTCGCGCCTGGCGCTCGCCGTCGAAGCGTACCGCAATGCGCTCGATACCGCCCGTGGTCTGCCGGATCGCGCTGGCGAGTTGCCGGGGCTTGAGGACGCGCTGCGGCGAGCGCAAGCGCGGCTTGCCGCCGCCGGCACGCCGTCATTCGCGGCCGATGGCCCGATCGCCGCGCGCTTCGAGACGGAAGCCGGCGCCTGGTCGGAGAGCCGGCTCAGAACCGGACTCGAGCGCATCGACCAGGCGCGCGCCGAGCAGACGGCGGCGCGCTGGAGCGACGCGACAGTGACGCTCCGGACGGCGCTCGACTCGAGTTTTGTCGACGTGGCCCCGCTCGACCGCGCCCGCATGCGATTGGGCTTCGCGGAGAGTCTCGCCGGCGTGGCCATGCTCGATCCCAAGACAGCGGCGATGGATCCGTTGCTCCAAGCAAGCGAGATGGCCTTTGCCGATGAGATGGCGCTTGGCGCGAAGACGCTGTCACCGTTGCGGGTCGATCTCGGCTTTCTCCTCGCCACCCGGTTCCAGGCGGCGGTCGACAGCGGCAAGCCGACGGCGGAGGATATGACGGGGCTCATCAGCGCGGCGCGGCATCTGCGTCTGGCGCTCACCGGCACGCCTGAGGCCGAGATCGGCGCCAACTGGATGGAGCTTGCCGATTTCATCGTCGACCGGCTCACTTCCTTCAGTGCCGAAGCAGCTGATCAGGATGCGCTCGCCGCCGAAATGGTGGGGCTCGCCAAGGTGACGCTGGCGGCGACGGCCGCGACCGATAATTCGGCGACGGCGAAACGCGAAAGGATAATGGCAGACGCGGTCTTCCGGGCCGCCCATGTAACGGATGATGCCGCGGTTGCCGAGGCCGCCCGGCATGCGCGCCGCGCCTTGGCGCTTTATGGTGCTCTTGCCGAACCGCTGAACACGGCCTTCGCCTATGACACTTTGTGCTCGATCGTGTCTTTCCAGGCGAAGAAGGCGGCGGACAAAACACTCGCCGATGAAGCGGTCGCCTCCTGCGAGAAGGCCGTCGCCCTGGCGGCCACCGCGCCTGATGGCGCGAATCTGAAGAGTTATCTCGACGGGCAGCTGAACGCGGTGCGCAAGATCAAGGCGGACATTCCGTGACGCTGTTGTAACTTAAACGTTACGCGTGGCGAAAGCGGTTGATCTGGCCTGCTTTTTGCCGAATATCCTCGCCATACCATCCGTGTAAGAGGAGCAAGCTCATCATGTCCATCATCGCCGCGGCGCTCTGGTATTTCGTCGTCTTCGATTCGGATGGTGGCTTGGTGACGACGCCGATGCCGTTCGAGAACGACGAGCAGTGTCAGATGGCGAAGGCCGAGTTTCAGGAGAAATATCCGACCGCGACCTGGGAAACGGAGTGCATCACGTCCGATCAGTGATCGTGTCGCGCAGCAGGCCGAGCGCCTCCAGCCGGCTGGCGCGCATCTGGTCGGGGTCCTCGCGACAAGCAGTGGCGCCGAGCCGGCGCTGAGTTTCGTCATCGAAAGCGTGCTCGCGCGCGCCGGCGCGGATGAGCGCCAGATACCAGTCATAGGGCTGCAGCGTTTCATCGAGATCGGTGGCGACATAGGTCGCGGCTTGGGTGATTTCGCCAGTGGCCTTCAGGCGGATGGCGAAATCATCGGCGCGCCGATAGCCGCGTCCCGCCCCTTCGAAACCGTCGAGCGCGATGAGATCATCGGGGCTGAGCGTGAACAGCACGCCCGGCTGCGCCAGGCCGGGGCCGGCGGCAAGATGGCCTTTGCCTGAGCCGTCGCGTCCTTTTTTCCAGAATGTCAGCCGATGGTTGTCGGCAAAGGCGACGCCGGCCGGCCGGGCGCTCGGGCAACGCGCCTGGAGCCGCGCCGTCATCATATTGGAACCATAGGCGAAATAGAGGACCGTTCTCATGAGCCCCTGATAGCGCGCCCCGTTGCCATATAAAACTTGACTATTTTACTCAGGAATTATAGCGCAAAGCGGGTTCTTTCAATCACGGGGACGCGACCATGAAGCTTCGGGGACATTTTTCTATTCGCCATCTGGGTTTGGCGCTGGGCCTTGCCGGCCTGACCGTCTGGGGCGGGGCGGCGCTGGCCGACACGTTGACCATCACCGACTCGCGCGGCCAGAAGATCGAGATCGCCAAGCCGGTCGAGAAGGTCGCCATCTTCCCCTTGCCGATCCCCGAGGCGCTGATCGCCCTCGATGGCGGGACCAAGCGTCTGCTCGCCATCAATCCGCGCGCCCAGTCGGCGCTGATGAAGGGCGTCATCGGGCAGCTCTTCCCCGAGATCGCCCAGATCCGCACCGATCTCGTGGCGCCCAACTTCATTCCCAATGTCGAGGAGATCCTGAAGGCGAACCCCGACGTGGTCATCCAATGGCAGGCCAAGGGCGATGAGCGTGTGGCGCCGATGGAGAATGCCGGCATCAAGGTGGCGACGGTCAGCACCGAGTCGCGGGAGACGCGCCGCGGCTACATCGCCATGCTGGGCGAGATCCTCGGCCAGCAAGACCGCGCCAAGGCTTTTCTCGACTGGGAAGACAAGACCGTCGCCGATATCGCACAAGTGCTCAAGGCCGCCGGCCGGCCCAAGCCGCGCATCGTCTTCATCGACAGCATGAACGGCAACGAATTCGTCGTCTTCGGCCGCGAGGAAGCCTATTTCGCCGCATCGGGGCTCAGCAATGCCGCGACCGAAGCGGGCTTCACCGAGGGCTCCGTCAAGGTAGGCGCCGAATCGCTGCTCGAGTGGAAGCCCGACATCGTCTTCGTCAATTATTATAATGACAGCATCAAGCCCGAGGACATCCTTGCCCATCCGGTGCTGGCCGGGCTCGAGGCGGTGAAGAAGGGCCGGGTCTACAAGACGCCGGCCATCGATCCCGCGACCGCAGCGGGCGGCGAGATCGCTTATCTGTGGTTCGCCGAGATCGGTTATCCCGATCTCTTTACCGC
>NNBT01003438.1_pt1 | contig 14663 bp, 13 predicted proteins | sample 1173831 | NCBI WGS metagenome assembly NNBT01 (sample SAMN07173936, study PRJNA388173) | plant metagenome | isolation source: symbiotic tissue sample KVJ10 | place: Norway: Troms, Kvaloya island | reverse complement strand
AGAAGTCCTGAGCCCCTGTGTTCTTGGGTCTCACCTGAAGGTGAGGGCCGGGGGAGCCGGGCTCGGTCAGCCGCTCCATCATCGTCTGCATCAGATGGCGGCCGACGCCCTGCCCGCGCGCCTCGCCGAGAAGGTCGATATGGGCGTGCGAGGGATAGGGCTGGAGAACTGCGGGAACCTTCAGGAAGGGGTGATGAACCGCATGGCGAACCCAATCGCTGCCCTGCCATCCGGCGGGATCGCCCACCGGATCGTGATTGGCCCTCATGAGACGCGGCAGCCAGTCGCGCGCCAGCCGGTCGTTGAATTTCGCCGTATCCAGGGCGCCCAGGAGATAGCCGATGGGCCCTTCCGAGCTGTCGAGCGCGTAAGCGAGGTCCGGCTCGAGCATCACATAAGGCCCGACATAAAACTCGCCGAGGAGATCGGGATCGTCCTGGATGGTGCTCGCATCCTTGCCGGAATCGCCGGTCTTCAGGCAGACACGGTAAAGCGCGGGCAGATCCTCAGGCGTTGCATGACGCAGAAGATAAGAGTCAAGGGGCATGGCTGTAATGTCCTCTCTCATCGCGCGGGAAAAGATGCTGGAGCGCCACGGCGAAACCCTGCCGATAGGTATTGGGCAGATGGTCCTGATGCGGGAAGCGGGCCCCGGGCTGGGGCCCGGTCGCCAGCCAGTCGAGATAGTGAATGGTGGTCAGGAGCTCCTCGCGGCACTCCCAGAGATAGGGCTGGAATGTGTAGAAGAGATCACGGTTGCTGATCTCGGTGAGGTCGTCGAAGAGCTTGGAGACACGCTTGAGGAAGTGCCGGATACGCTCCACACCGCCGGCCCACCCGGCAGACTTGGCGTCGGCCAGGAGTTGGCGCGTCTCGGCGACGACCGCCGCTGATTGCGGACCGAGACGAAAAGGCTGGTAGAGGAGATCCGCCAATAGCTCCACCTGCTCGAGCTCGAGCTGCCGATCGCTCGAAGCATAGACGAAACGGCGGCGCCAGTCGCGACAGGACGCCTTGAGGGCGCCACTCTCCTCATAGGCGGGATCGGCCAGGAAACGGCCGAGCGTATGGACGGCTGAGAAGTTGGCCTCGAACTCGTTGTTGGGATTGGTGATGAAGCCCGCGATTTCGGGCACGATGTCGGTCTGGCGCCCGCCGAGCGGCCCGGCATAGACGCGCCTGATGTCGTAGTCATTGGCGTGAAAATTCTCCCAGATCACCGGCTTGCGCTTGAGCACCCGGCCGAGCTCTTTGAGGGATTGCGCGGAAATCTCTTCCGAGACGATCTCAGGCCCCGTCCAGAAGATTTCGACGCCTGGCGCCAGCCTTTCGCCGATCTCGGCGAGATAAGGCGACGTCTTCACGTCGCCGCCGGCCATGCGCCCGCAATATTCGGTCGGACAGAAAAACAGCCGGCGATCGGGCCCCAGATCCTTCACGAAGCCCTGAATCTCGTTGACCACATGCGCCTGCGCTTCCGCGAAGGTGGTGAAGATCTTGCGGTCTTCGGGGCCAAGAACACTCGGCACATCGTCAAAGAGCAGAGCGAAAGACCGCATGCCGAGATCGTCGAGCTGCTGCAGCTTGCGCTTCAGCGTCGTGACTTCGCCCGGGTCACAATGACGGATATCGAGACAGGGCGAGACGGCGCCCATCAGCATGACATTGCGCGACTTCGCTTCACTGGCAAGATTGGCGAGACTGCGGCTTTCCCAGCAATCATAGAGCTCGCGCCAGCGCGCCCTGATCTTGATGTCGTCCTTGGGCGCGTAGGCGAAGAGTTTCAGATCCGCCGCCTTGATCCAGTCCAGCATCTCGATGCGTTGTGCCGCCGACCAGGGCCTGCCGTAGAAACCTTCGATGACTCCGCTATAGAACATTAGCACTCCCGCTATTCGGCGACCGCGGCGGTGAGGCCGCGCATGACGTGGCGCTGACAGATGAAGTAGAAGATCATGATCGGTATGGTCGTGATCGTCAGCGCCGCGAAGATCAGGCTGTAATCGGTGCTGTGATAGCCGGAGAAACGCACGATGCCGGCGGGCAGCGTGCGCTTGGCGTCGTCGCTGATGAAGAGCAGCGCGAACAGCAGCTCGTTCCAGATATTGATGGCGTTGAGGATGGCGACGGTGATCATCGCCGGCTTTACCAAGGGCATCACCACATACCAGTAAATCTGGAAGCGGTTGGCGCCCTCGAGCAGCGCCGCCTCCTCCATCTCGCGCTTGAGCGAGCGGAAGTAACCGCCGAGCAGATAGGTGGTGAGGGCGACCGTCCAGGCGCCATTGGTCAGGATCAGCGCCCACAAGGTATTGATGAGGCCGAGCGCGCTCAACTGCGTGAAGAGTGCGATGGCGACGGCGGGCGGCGGCAGCAGAAGCCCGACAAGGAACAACCGCGACAGGACGCGGCGCCCGGGAAATTCGAGCCGGGTGAAGGCATAGGCGGCCATGCTGGCGAAGAACACCGACATCGCCACGCCGAGCCCGGTGACGATGATAGTGTTGAGAAACAGTGAGCCTAGGCCGCCTTCGCTCCAGGCTTTGGCAAAATTCTCGAAACGCCATTCCGCCGGCAGGCCGAAGGGCGAGCGGAAGATCTCGCGGTTCGACTTGAAGGCGGAATAGACCATCCAGATTGCCGGAAAGCACATGATCGCGACGATGACGCTGCCGGCTCCGAATTGCAGCCATTCGCCGGGCGTTCTGGGCCTGATGTCAGTATTCGACGACATGGCTTCGCTCGGCATAGCGCAGATAGACGAGAGAGATGAGACAGACGACGCCGGTGAGGATCACGGTGAGCGCGATGCCGTAGCCGAGCTGGTCGTTGTCGAAGGCCTGCTTCATGATCCAGGTCGCCGGCACCTCGGTCGAATTGTAGGGCTGGCCGTTGGTCATGGTGAAGAACAGGTCGAAGCCGGCAAAACCGCCGGTGACGGCGAGCAGCACCGCCACCAGGATATTCTGCTTGAGGAGCGGCAGCGTGATGTTGAAGAAGCTCCAGACCGGCCCCGCCCCTTCGAGCCGCGCCGCTTCGTAAAGATGGCGCGGAATACGGCGCAAGGCGGCGAAGAACAGGATCATATAGAGCCCGGCGAATTTCCATCCCGACACCAGCATGACGCAGAGCAGCGCCGTCGTCGGCTGTGACAGCCAGGGTTGCGCCCAGTCGGCAAGGCCGATGCTCTTCAACGACGCATTGATGATGCCGGTGCGATAGTCGAAGACGAAGGTCCATAACACGCCTGCCGCCGACATCGACAACACGACCGGCGAGAAGAACAGCGCCCTCAGCAGCGCGAAACCGGGCCGGTCGCTATTGAGGAGCACCGCCATGAAGAGGCCGAAGCTCACCTCGAACACCAGCGTGCCGACAATGTAGAGAGTCACATGCAGATAGGAGGCGAGGTGGATCTTGTCGGCGAAAGCGCGTTCGAAATTGGCGAAGCCGATCCAGCGCGCCTGGGATATCCCGTCCCAGTCGGTCATCGAATAATAGACGGAGGAAACGAGCGGCCACAGCACGAAGGCGGCATAAAGGACAAGCGCCGGCGCGACGAAGATAAACCCCGTCGCACCGGCCCTTATCGCTCCTGTCGCACCTGCAGAATTCGAAACTCTTGGCGTGCCGCCCGTCATCGTCACTTGCGCATGGTCTTGACGCGGTCGTCGAGCCAGACGAGCGCATCCTTGGGCGACTTCTCGCCGCCTGCCACATAGGCGGCCGCCTGGTAATAGGCTTCCGCCACTTCGACCGGATAGGTCGTGTCGGGCGGCGGCACCAGCGATCCGGCGCTGTTCAGGAGATCGGCCATGGCTTTGGTCTTGGGATCGAGCTTGGCCTTCTCCATGGCGCCCTTGACCGGGCTGAAGCTGCCGGCTTCCGCCCATTTGACCTGGTTCTCGGGCGAGGTGAAGAAACGCAGGAAGGTGATCGCCTCTTGCGGATTCTGGCTCTTGGGACTCACCGCGAAACCGGTGAGCGTGCCGATGACGCTGTCCTTCAACGGATGCGCCGGGTCGATGAGCGGCGTATTGAACTCGTCATAGTCGAAATCCTTCTCGGCAAGCTCGGCCGCCGAGGAGACGAGCCAGGAGCCGATCGGATGCATGGCGGCCGCACCTTGGAAGAAGGTGCTCATCGCCGGGTCGGCGCCGAGACCGGCAATATCCTTGTTGAAGCCGCCGGCCTGGCGGATTTCGTCGACGAGATTCAACGCCTTCTCGAAGTCCGGCGTGTTGAACGGTTTCTCGAGACGGAAGGCCGCCTCATAGTCGGCGGGCGGCACCACACGCGAGGCGATATGCGAGGCCCAGTTGCCGAGCGGCCACAGCTCCTGGTTGCCGATGACGAAAGGCGTCTCACCCTTGCCGGCGAGCTTCTTGGTGAGATCGATGAGCGCGGCCCAATCGGCGGGCGGCGCGATCTCCGCTTCCTTGAAGATCTGCTTGTTGTACCAGATGACATTGGTCACATCGAGCGTGATGGGCACGAGATAAGGCTTGCCGCCATTGAGCACGCCCATCGGCTGCGAGAAGGCCGGCGCGATGAAGCTGTCCTGCCAGCCTTCGGCACCGAGCGCTTTTGAGAGATCCATCGCGAAGCCCTCGCGCGCGTCGCGCTGGATGGGAGCGCCCGCCCATTGGAAATAGATCTCGGGCGGCGATGAGCTCTTCAGCTGGGTGATGAGTCCGGTATCGGAATAGAGGTCGTCGTCATAGACGATCTGCTTGATCTTGATGTCGGGGTGGGCGGCTTCGAAAGCGGCGACGATGGCGTCGAAGGCTTCTTTCTGGGCGCCGCCGGTCATGGAATGGGTGATGCGCACTTCCGCAGGCGCGGCCAGCGCCGGCAAGGAGGCGCTCCCCCAGGCCGCCGCGCTCATCGCCAAGAGAGAGAAGGCCCGGCGCGTCAAGGCGGGGGTCCTGGGCAGCATCATATCCTCCATACTGGTATGTTTTTGGCATGGTATCGGAATGTTGGATAGCCGTCCAGTAGGCTGCCAACCACGTTACAAAATATATTTCTCGAGAATATCCTCTGGACTTAAAATGTTGATTTCACTAACATATGATACTTACACTAGGTTATTTTTGTTAATTGCATCGTACATACCGGAATGCGATCCAAAATCATACCAGTGTTGCCAGAGTCTGCAGACCAGAATATGGTGCCGCCCGAATCTCAGCTTGGAACCCATGACTGAAACACAGGAAATCCGCCGCCGCATGGACCGCTTGACGGGCCCCTTGGGGATCCGTCTGGTGATGGCGATGGCCTCGGCGATCGACGACCGCACCTTGGGCCCGGGCCAGCCCTTGCCGGCGGAGCGCGATTTCGCCGCGGATCTCGGCGTCTCCCGTTCGACCTTGCGCCAGAGCCTTGAGCAGCTGGCCAGGGACGGCTATGTGGCAACCCGGCCCGGGGCCGGCACCTTCATCGCCCAGCGCATCCAGAAACCGATCACCCGGCTCACCGGCTTCACCGACGACATGCTGAGCCGGGGCCTCAGGCCGTCCTCGCGCATTCTCGAATGTAAGGTCATGCCGGTACCGCCGGAGATCTCGTTCCGTACCGGCCTGCCGCTCGGCACCGACGTGATGATGCTCAGCCGCTTGCGCCAGGCCGACGACGAGGTGATGGGTTATGACCGCTCGATCTTCCCGGTTCAGGCCGTGGGCGCCGATTTCGACGGCACGGGCTCGCTTTATGCGCGCATGGACGCGCAAGGCAGTCGGCCGCGCCGCATTCTGCAAAGCCTCAAGGCGGCCGAGGCGCCGGCCGACATCGCCCGCCATCTGGGCGTGAAACCGGGCGCCGCGGTGCTCGTCATTCATCGCATCGGCTACGGCCCGCAGGGCAACGCGCTTGAAGACGCGATGAGCTGGTATCGCGGCGACCGCTACGAATATATCGCTGAAATAACAGGGTGAGTTGATGACGACGCTGATCGATGAATATTGCGACAATATCACCGGGATATTGAAGCGTCTCGTCGCCACGCAACGCAATGTTCTGGCGACGGCACAGGACTGGATCGCCGACGCGCTGGCGCAAGGCGGCCTTGTTTATGTGACCGGCAGCGGCCACTCCCACATGATCGCCGAAGAAATTTTCTATCGGGCCGGCGGCGCCGCGGCGGTGCAAGCGATTCTTGATCCCGCCTTGATGCTGCATCAGGGCGCCCAGCGCTCGACCGTCCTCGAACGTCTCGAAGGCTATGCCGAGATCGTGCTCGAGGATTATCCGATCGGCCCCAAGGATGTGCTCCTCGTCGCCTCCAATTCGGGACGCAACGCCTTTCCGATCGAGGCCGCCCTGTTCGCGCGCGACCGAGGCGCCAGAGTGATCGCCATCACCTCCACCGACCACGCATCGCGCGTCACGTCGCGCCATCAGAGCGGCAAGATGCTCGGCGATGTCGCCGATCTCGTCATCGACAACCAGGCCCCCTATGGCGATGCCTGCCTGGCGATCCCCGATTCCGACAAACGCATGGGTTCGACCTCGACAATTTCGGGCGCCTTCATCGTCAATGCGCTCATGGCTGAAGCGGTTGCGACCCTGAGCCGGCGCGGCATTGCGGTCGATGTCTATCGCAGCGCCAATTCCGCCGGCGAAGCCAAGGAGATGAGCGAAATCATCGCCCGCTGGCGTCCGCGCATCCGCGGCCTCTGATCACTTGAGCCGATGCGGCCGCGGCGCCGTCGCGACGAAACTGGCCCTGCCCGCGAGAGCCCCGACAAGGTGTTCCATGTGCGCCCGTCCGCGCCAGGCGATCGGGCCGCGCGATTCCGACCACAGGATGAAAGCCGCGAGAGCAATGTCCTGGACACTGATCTGACCAGGCTGGAAGGCCCCATCCTGCATGCGCCTCTCCAGCCAGTCGAGCGTGCGGAGCGCCCTTACCATGTTGCGCTCGGCCGGATCGAAGCCGAGTTGGTTCCGGCCCACCGGTTCGATTCCCGCCCATTTCGCATAATGATGGGCGGCCAGAGCGTCCCCCATGGCAAGAATGACGGCGAGAGTCTGCTCGTCCCCGCCCCGGTGGGCATCACGGGCTACCGCGGCCGCGACGCCCTTAGCCGGATCGGCCACCCGGGCCAGAAGGGCATCGATGACGATTCCGGTCGGGAAATGAGCCGCTCCGTCGGCGATCAGGACAGGCACCTGCCCCAGCGGATTGATCTCAAGAAAACTGTCCGCCGGCGGAAATTCGACGATCTCGATCTCCCGCATCGCCATTCCATGCTCCCGCGCCAGGATGCGCACGATGCGGGCAAAGGGCGAACCGTCGATATAATGGAGCTCCAGCGACATCGGCTCCGAGGCTAGTCGCGCAGCCTTTCGATTTCAACACCGACGCTGCGTGCATTGGGGATGACGTCAGGCTTCTCGATGCGCACCCTGGCCGCCATCACGCGCTTGTCACGCAGGCAGGCCGCTGCGATGAGTTCCGCCAGGGTTTCGGCGAGGCCGACATGCCCGGCCGCCACGATCTCCTCAACCTTGCGCACCACGATCTCGTAGCTCACGACATTCTTGATGTCGTCACTCAAGGGATCGTCGCCCTCCTTCACCGAGAGATCGATATTGACGACGATCATCTGCGGCGTGGTCTTCTCCTCGGGATAGATGCCGAGCAGCGCGTTCACTTTCAGATCCTTGACGAAGACATGACGCAGACGCGCATGGCCGCTCGCCACGTGGTGGGTGATCTTGACTTCGTTGCTCATCGTCTATTCTTTCACTTCGGTGACATCGCGGGTCTGCCAAAGGAGATGCTGACCGCCGTCGAGAACGATCATTTGCCCGGTCATCGCCGGGGCCGATAGTATGTATTTTACCGCAGCGGAGATTTCCTCCGGCGACGTGCCGCGCTTCAGAAGCGTCAGCCGCCTTTGTCTGGCAAAGTCATCCTCATCCATTCGGACATTGGGCAGCGCCGGGCCAGGCCCTATGGCATTGACCCGGATGCGTGGGGCGAGCGCCTGCGCCAGCGTGCGCGTGACCGTCCACAGCGCCGACTTGCTCGCCGTATAGGAGAAGAATTTCGGCGTCAGCTTCCAGACCCGCTGGTCGATGATATTGATGATGTTGCCGGCCGTTCCTTCCGGCAACTGCGCGGCGAAATGCTGCGACAGGAAGACCGGCGCCCTCAGATTGGTGTCGAGATGAGCGGCCCAGCTGTCGAGCGTCACCGAACCCGCCTCATCGGGCTCGAAGCACGATGCGTTGTTGACGAGACAGGTCAAAGGCCCCAGCGCCGCCACGGCCTCGGCGATGAGCCGCTCCGGCACCTGCGCTTCGGCCAGATCTCCTCGGATGATGACGGCACGGCCGCCCAGCGCTTCGATTTCGGCTTTGAGCGTTTCCGCATCGTTCAGCGACGTGTTGCAATGGATGGCGACGGCCCAGCCGTCGCGCGCGAGGTCGAGAGCGATGCACCGCCCGATCCGGCGTGCCGCGCCAGTGATCAGGACGGCGCCCAAGTCACGTCGTAAAGTCATTCGAATTCAGAAACCTTCAAGGCTGCTCGATGAGCGGAGAGCACTCTGTCTGGAGCAGATCGGGATAGATGTCAAAGCCGCGCATCAGGAACTTGATCCTGAGGCCATAGGAGGTGATCTTGCAGTGGCTGACCGCCACCGGCACGGAGGCCGCGACATAGTCCGGGAAGAACAGCCCGCGGCCGTTCAGGATCGACCAGACTTCATTGAAATTGCTGGCGCGAATGCGGAAATAGATGCTGTTCTGGTCGGTGCACGGCAGCGCGTGGCAACCCTGCACCGAATGCTCGTTCTCATGCGGCAGGATTTCCTGGGAGTTGGTCAGATAGACCACCTCATTGTGCTTCACGGTGGTGAAATAGAGAACGCCATGGAAGAGAAAGACCACCAAGGGGATGAATAGATACCACGCAAACGCCGCCGATACTGCGAGGAAGATGCCGGCGCGGGTTTTGGAGAATTGCCGCTCCTGGTATTTGTCCTCGTAATAGACGGCCTTGTCCCACAGCAGCCGATAAAGATGCCAGAGCCAGGTGACGGGCTTGAACAGGAAACGCACCACCGGCCGCAGGATATGCGTGTAGATCCGCGTCACCGCCAGGACGAACTGGAAGAGGAACTTGTGCAGCGCCGTCAGATTATACTGTGTCCTCCCCGTCCACGAGCGCGAATGCACCTTGTCGCGTTCCCCGGCCCGTTCCTCGAGCTTCTTCTTGAGCGCTTCGACCTCTTCGCGCAGCGTGCTCATGCTTCTTTGATCTCGAAAGCCTGGCGTCCCGGATTGTAGGTCAGGTCGAGCTTGCCGCGCTTGTCGCTCTCCAGGATCATATTGACGATGATCGGCTCGATATTCGCCTGGATGAAGCCCGGTAGGCCGCGGGCGCCGATTGCCGGATCGTAGTGGTCCTTGCAGAAGGCCTTGAGATCGGCCTCCGGCACCGTGATCTTGATGCCTTCCTGGGTATAGGTGCGGTCGATGCTGTCGAACTCACGGCGCACGATCTTCTCGATCGACGGCAAATCGAGCTTGTTGAAGCAGATGATGTTCTGCCGGCCGGCAAAGCGGTTGAGGAATTCCGAGCGATAGGTCTTCTCGATCTCCCGGATCGCTTCGGCATTGGCCTCCTCGACGGTGAGCTTCGGATTGAGGAAATGCGGCTGGCCGATATTCGTCGTCATGACGATGATCGCGTCGGAGAACGAAACGGTGCGCCCGACATTGTCGGTGAGCCGGCCGTCCGACAGGATCTGCAGGAAGACGTTGAAGACGTCGGGATGCGCCTTCTCGATTTCATCGAAGAGCAGGATGCGCAAGGGATTCTTGCGCATGGCATTGGTCAGGATGCCGCCCGCCTCGAAGCCCTCATAGCCCGGCGGAGCGCCGATGAGCCGCGAGACCGCGTGTTTCTCCATATATTCCGACATGTCGAAGCGGGTGAGCGCCTTCTCGTCATCGAGGAGGCTCGCGGCCAGCGCCTTGGCGATCTCGGTCTTGCCGACGCCTGAGGGGCCGAGGAACATGAAGGATGCCTGCGGCTTGTCCTGGTTGCGCCGGCCTACCCGGGCAGTCTTGACCGCGTTGGACAGCATGCGCACGACATGGTCCTGGCCGAAGATCCGGTTCTTGAGCTCGGCCTCGAGATTGCGCAGCTTCTCCCGCTCGTCCTCGTTGAGCTTGCTCACCGAGATGCCGGAGATCTGGCTGAACTCGCGCATCACGATCTCGCGCGTGAGCTCGAGATGATCGTTGAGCTCCTTGGTGAGGGCGTCGAAGGCCGTGCGGTTGGTCGTGATCTCGCCCTGGAACTTCTCGATGCGGCTTCGCAGGTCCCTGACTTCATCGGACTCGATGCCGGCGCCAGTGGCGAGGCGCGCGAATTTGGCGATGCGCCCAGTGATCTCGCTGACCTGAGTGTCGGGGGTTTTCCGCGCCTCGGCTTCCGTCGCGATCTGCTTGTCGAGCTCTTCCTCGAGCTCGAGCACGGCGATCTCGCCGTCGCGCTGGCGCTTGTAGAGCGACTTGATCCGCTCCTGGCTCTCGGTCCAGCGCGCCAGGGACTGGGCCATGGCGGCCTCGGCGGCGGCGAGCTGCTGCTGGTCCTTGGCCACTTTCCGCGCCGCTTCCGCCTCGGCGAGGCCGGGCGCCTTGCGATGGGCGCCGAGCCTGTAGGTGGCGAGCGCCCGGTCGATGAGCGACACGCTGCGCTCGGGCTGCGCCCGGCTCATGCCGGCATCGCGCGAGCGATATTTGGAGGTCAGCTCGATCGCGGTCCGGATCGCGCTTTCGGCGATGCGGATGCGGTGGAACTCGTTCAGATGTTCGGCCCGCTCAGACACGATTTGGAATAGCGCATCCCCTTCCGGTTCCGCCAGATCGACCATGGTGAAGAGCTCTCGCAGATCCGAGTGGCTCTTGAGAATAATGTCGAGATCCTCGTCGCGCGCCTCGAGGATGACTTGTGTCCGTTTCGATTTGATGGCGAGACAGAGCGCATTGATGAAATGCAGCGTGCCGATATTGCGCGACGCCTCGATGAAGTCGCGCGTGTCCTCGATGATTAGCACCGAGTCGGGCGTACGATCGAGAGTCGCCATGATCCTTTGGAAGGAATCACGGATGACAATCGGATCGCCTGAGGAAAAGAGCGCGTCGGTGTCGAGCCAGAAGAAGCGCTTGTTGACGATGTCGAAGGGCGCGTCGGGATCCTTCTTGCTCGCCTGCAGCCCCATGCACAAGGCCGTGCAGCCGACGCCGCCCGGTCCGACCAGCAGCACGGAATTCGCCATGTTGCGGACCAGGATCGAGGACAGCTTCTTGAGCTCACTGTCGCGCCCGACCAGGCGGAATTTCGGCGCCTTGGCCAGATAGTCTTCGCCCCGGGTGAGGAAACTCATCGCCGCCCCCTGCTCTGAAGCCTGCTCAGTGCTGGCCCAATTTGAACGGTGACGGCGTCGCGCCGGTGGCTTCCGGCTTGGCGGCGGCACTGTTTGGACGCCCGACATCGGCGTGGACCGCGATCGCCTCATGCACGTCGCCCTGGACGTCCTCTGCGAGCTTCTTCAGCTCGTCGAGTTTGGCGCGCATGTCGGTGAGCCCCTCGCGCGTGATGCTGGTGGCGGCGCGCACCACCTCGCCATAGGCGCCGAGATCGTCGATCGCCTTGGACAGATCGCTGTTCTGCTCTTCGATGCCCATGGCGATTCGGATGCTTTCCTTCTGCGCCACCTTGTTCGTATTGGCCGCCATCTGCTGCAGCGTATCCTTGGCCATCGCCGAGGCCTCGCCCAGGGCGGCCGACGACACGGCCTGGAGCACGACGCTCAACCGGTCGGCGACGCCGGAAATGCCTTGACTGTGCATGGCCCGGGCCTTGATCGTCTGCTGATCGACCGCGTCCTTCATCGTCTTGATGCGGATGGAGCCCGAAGTCAGATCGGCATAGGTCGCCATGGTGTCGGCGGCGGAAGCATCGAGCATGGTGATATGCTGCTCGACCGCCATCTTCTTCTGCTCACGCGCCATCTGGGCGATCATGTCCTCACCGCCCTGGGCCGGCGGCTGCAGCGTATCACGCTCCTTGAGATTGGCGTCGGCCGCGTCCTTGATGCCTTCATTCATGATGGCATAGACCGTGCCCATCATATTGTTGGCGTCGAACAGGTTCTCGACTTGGTCGTTCATCTTGCCGAGATGCTGGCGCACCGAGCCGACGCGCGTCTTGGCGGTGTTGACGAAGTTCACCGCCGCGTCGACCAGGTCCTTCTGGCGCTGCTTGTGATCATCGGCGCTGATGTCGAGAAGCTCGCGCAGCTTCTTCTTCTGCTCGACATATTCGCCGAGCTGGCTTTCCGTCGGCGTCTGCTGATCGAGCTGATGCAGCTCGTCGGAGAGCCTGTCGAGCGAGTCGACCACCGTCCTCAGCTCTTCGTTCTTGCGGGCGATCGAGATCCGCGCCTCTTCCTTGACCCCGCCCAGGCCGAAGAAGCTGCGTTCCTCGCCGAGCGCCGCAATGTCGGAATGGATTCCCTCGACCGACGATTTGAGCTTGCTGAACTCATCCTGCTTGGTCTGCTTGAGGCGCAAGAGCTCTTCCTCGCGCTTGCGGTCGCGCAGGATCTCCTGGAAGGCGTCGAGCGTCAGGCCATTAGTGCGCAGCGTATAGACCGCGTCGATGATGTCGGTCAGCGGCTGCATCTTCTCGTCGAACTGGATCAACGAGGTGTTGAGGTCGTCATAGACCTGCTTCAGCTCGGAGAAGGTGCCGGTATCGGTCAGGCGGATGATCTCCTGCGCCATCTCCTCGCGCTGGCTCTGGAGATATTCCTTGAACAGCTCGAATTCCTTGATGCGCTCGCGATTCTGTTCCTTCGTGCCTTCGAAGGTGAGAAGCTTGGCGACTTCGGCGCGCTTGGCTTCGGGCTTGGTGTTCTCGGCGAACATCACCTTGAAGAAGCCATTGGCGGCGATATTGGCGAAGCGCGGATCGGCGCTGACCTCGGTCTTCGTCGCCTTGCTTTCGGTCTGCCGCGCCCGCACCGCATCGGTCAGGACATCGGAAAGATCGGTCTTCTGTTGGAGTTTCGGCTTGGCGGCGTCGGCCATCTAAGGTTCCCTTCCCTGACAGGATGTCGCAGGGGCACATATAGGGGGGAAGTCAGAAGCCGTCCAGCACTGCGCGCACAGAAATTTGTGTGGCGCCGGCCCTTGTCGGGACCGGCGCCACATCACAAATATTGTTGTTCAGGCGCGCGGCCGCCGCTGCCTCATTTCGGCGTCAGTATCACATAGTGCTTGCGCACTTTTTCGACCGTTTCCCAGGTTCCCTTGAAGCCCGGCGGGATGATGAAACCATCGCCGGCCTTGAGCGTCCATTTCTTGCCCTTGTCGCTGGTCAGTATCGCCTTGCCCTCGATGAAGTGGCAGAACTCCCATTCCTTGTAGGCGACCTTCACCTTGCCCGGCGTCGATTCCCAGATTCCCGAATAGAGCCGGCCCTTCTCGCCCTTATAGTGATTCCAGGTCTTGGTCTTGTAGGGTCCCTTGATGAGCGTCGGCCCGCTGCCTTGGCCCTTCTCGACCTTCGGCGCTTTCGCGCCCGTGGTTTTCATGACGATGATGTCAGCCATTCTGATCTCCTCTTATTTGGCTTGATGGTCGTTTGTTCTACTGAATTGGATAGTCGCCGTCAGTTACTCGCCTCCAGCTTGTGCAGGAGGGAGTCTTTGCTTTCGGTGAAGTCCGAGGCGATCCACCAGTCCTCGAGCCGCGCCAGTTCATGGCCGAGCCCCGGCCCGGACTTGAAGCCGCGCGCCAGCAAGTCCTGCCCCGACAGCGGAAAGCGTGGGATGGCCCATTCGTCGGCGAAGGCGAGAAGAGCTGCCCAGGCCTTGGCGCCGAGACGATCCCTTGATTGCGCCCAGGCGAGCCTGACCAAGTCGCGCCACAGCGGCGCGCCGAGACGATAGAGCACCGCGCGGCGTTCCTTGGCGCGCAGAGACGGATGTGGCGAAGTCTCGCTTACGATCGCTTCGAGGCGTTTCATTTCCGCATTGGTGAGACGCAGACGCTCGCGCAAGGCGAGCGGTGTCTTGGCGATGAGAGCGAGCCGCAGGAGCGCGTCCGGAGCAAAACCTTGTGCCGCGTCGATCTTCGCCATGCGGACGAAGGCCCCCAGATCCGGTGCGGGCGCGAACAGGACTCTCAGCACGTTGCGGACGACCATCAGCTTGACGGTCTCGCTCGCTCGTTTCGCTTCGAGCAGCTTGAGCAGCTCCTGGCGTATGCGCTCGCTTGAGAGTTCTTTAAGCTTGCTTTTGTATCTAATGCAGGCGGCGAGCCCCTTGGCGTCCGGCGCGCCCGCCCCATAGCGCGCATGGAAACGGAAGAAGCGCAGGATGCGCAGATAGTCCTCCTTGATGCGCGCCGAGGGGTCGCCGACGAACCTGATTCTTTTTCTCAAGATGTCGGGGTAACCCTTTGTAGGGTCGTAAATTTTTCCGTCGCCGGAGCAATAAAGCGCATTCATGGTGAAATCGCGCCGGCGCGCATCCGCCTCCCAGTCGTCGGTGAAGGCGACACGCGCCTTGCGGCCAAAAGTCTCGACATCGACTCGCAGGCTCGTCACCTCGAAGGGTTTGCCGCCGGTGACC
>NNBT01002626.1_pt1 | contig 14688 bp, 13 predicted proteins | sample 1173831 | NCBI WGS metagenome assembly NNBT01 (sample SAMN07173936, study PRJNA388173) | plant metagenome | isolation source: symbiotic tissue sample KVJ10 | place: Norway: Troms, Kvaloya island | reverse complement strand
TTTTCGATAAATAAGGTTATTCCCATTATTTTTGTTTTTTAATTCCCTCAGTCACCTGAACGCATTTAAGTTCTGCGTCTTTGTTAAATCCGATATTAAATAAAATTTAAAATATTTTTTACCTGCATCTTCTTGCTTATCAAAAAGATGAGCTTTTAAGGTACTATTTTGACGAAAAAAACTGAAATGCTTTTTTGGAATTGAGAAAAAGAACACTACATTTGCAATCCCAAACGGATGGTGCCATAGCTCAGTCGGTAGAGCAAAGGACTGAAAATCCTTGTGTCCCTGGTTCGAATCCAGGTGGCACCACTTCCAAAAGCCTTTCAGAAATGAAAGGCTTTTTTGGTTTTATAGCATTAGTGCAGATGCAGTTTTAAGTTTCCACATGCTCATCAGGATTTTCGGCTATCTCCTTTACTTTATCCAGGGCTTTTGGCCAGGTTTTTTCAAAATAGTCAAGCCATTCTTCAGTAATGTCCATGTCGATCAGCAGGTCCGTTTTACCATCTTTTTCATTTAAGGTATAATTCTCCAGCGATTCGCCCCAATCGTGTAGGGTTTCCTTGCCATCCATTATTTGACCAATGTGTTTGATGGACATATATTGGTTGGGAATATTTTCATTGATCACTGCAATCATTCCATCTCCTTTGCCGTCATGAAAAATTGCTTTGCTTCCTTTTTTCCAATCGGTTTTTACCTGCGAACCTTCCGCAAAAACAGCAGTCCATTTAGGATAGCTTTTTAAACCAAAAAGTACATCCCATACTTTTGCTGCTGAGGCATCGATGGTGATTTTAAATTCAATCTTTTTCATGGTTTTTGATTTTATGATTTGGGTTTTTTAATTCTCCATTAGCTTTATCCAGGCGTTAACGGCCTTTTTTAATCCATCGGCATGCTGATCTACATCTGCCATGTTGTAAAATTTAGCATAAGCTTTTCCTTTAGTCTGTTCTTCCAAAAAACCGAAATCATCGTTTAATAGCGAAGCTTTATGGAAAACAACCACTACATAGTTTTTAATTTTCGGATTTATTGTAGCCATATCTTCCTTAAATTTAAAACTTGGACCTCCCCATTTAATACCACTTTCAATTTTCGGGCTGGCAGCGGTAATAATGGCAATTACTTTTTCCATTTCTTTTTTTAAAGGATGATCTAATTGATCCATGAATGTATTTACTTCGGTAATGCTCATCGTCTGAAATTTATAATAACAAATTTGCAAACTAAGCAGCTATTGAATACGGTGCAAAGGCGACAATTTTAGGGGGCAGACAGAAAAATTATTTTTAGCATTATTTAACATAATTATCTTAAAATAAAGCAATTTAATCGATAGATTTACGTAGTTGGACGGTACATCTGCCTGTGCGTGCAATATTTTGATTTAAATTGAGTTGATTGGTGAATAAAGTTTATTTGCGGACAACTTAATCATCAGCCAACACGTATATATAAAACATAATGCGACAAAAAACCTATGAGAAATAACAGACTTACCCACCTGATAGTGCTGGGTGTTTTAACCTTGGGAATAATTTCCGCCTGTAAAAAAAGCAGCGTTACGCCCGATGAACCGGTTACACCAACCACACCCAGCGGAACACGTACCGAACTGACCAAGGATTCGATCTTTTTATATGCTAAAGAACTGTATTACTGGAATACTTCTTTACCGACTTATGCGGCGTTTAATCCGCGTGGATTTAGCTCCAATGAAGCGGAACTTTATGCCCTAACGCAGTATTCTACTGATCCATCAACCGGTAAACCTTACGAATATGTGAGCAATTCTACCGATCCAAAATATTCATTTTTTGATTACACTGCTGCTACCACAGGAAAAACAGGCGCTTTAAAGGCTGATGTTAATGGCTCGGCTAACGATTATGGGTTTTCGGTAAGGTACAATACCACCGAAGATTTAAGGGTGAAATATGTTTACCCTAACTCGCCTGCCGCACAGCAGGGTTTAACACGTGGCTGCCGGGTAACCAGTGTAAACGGTAGAACAAATTTAACCTATAACAGCACCAATATTGATTTTTTAAACAGTGCCATTTTTGGAACCAATCCAAGTGTAACCCTGGCTTTTAATGATATTAACGGCAATCCGAAAACGGCTGTCGTAGTCAGCACTGTTTATACCGTTAATCCTATTTTATTTACCAATGTTTATACTGTTGGAGCCAAAAAGGTAGGTTATATTGTTTTTAACAGTTTTACTAATAATGCCTCTGCAGCTTTAAATGCGGCTTTCTCTAATTTTGCTACGCAAGGGGTAACCGAACTGGTTGTTGATTTACGTTATAATGGCGGTGGGTATGTATCTACAGCAACACAGATTATCAACCTGGCCGCTCCGGCAGCACAAACCGGCAATACCATGTTTACCTCTTATTATAACAGTTATTTACAATCGATTACTACCGCGCAACGGAAGGCTTCGGTATTGGCACATCAGCCACTGCTGGATGATGCCGGAAAACTACAAACCTATACCTCTGGAGTAAACGGAAAATATGCTACTTATGCCGATTTAGATTATACGCCTACTGCTTCAGATAATATTGAAAAATTTGCTAAATCGGGTTCATTGGCATTAAACAGGATTTATTTTCTGGTTAGCGGATCAACAGCATCGGCAAGTGAGCTCACTATAAACAGCTTAATACCAGTGATGGATGTAAAGCTGATCGGTACCACAACTTATGGCAAGCCAGTTGGGTTTTTTCCGATCAGGATTGATAAAGTGGACATGTATATTCCCGAATTTGAAACTAAAAATCAAAAGGGTGTAGGTGGTTATTATTCAGGTTTAACTGTTGATAAACAATCGGAAGAGGATTTAACGAAAGCCTTTGGAGATGAAACAGAAACGCTGCTGGCTTATGCATTGGCTTATGCAAAATCGGGCACTTTTGTAATTCCGGCGGCAAAAACGTCAAGTTTAAGTACCTCAAAGGTGCCTACAGCGGCAAAATTGTCGACTGCAGAACAGAAACTGGTTGACGAGCGTTTGGATCAGAATGGATTTAAGGGCATGGTGATGACTCCAGGTAGAAAGTTTTAATAAATATATTAAATAAAGAAGCCCGATAAGTAAATATGCTGATCGGGCTTCCTGGTTTATTGGAGATTGTAAATACTTGGTTCTTAAGCAGGATTTTACATTTAATCCTGATTTTAAGAAATTATTACAATAATATTTTACTGCTAATGTCTTTATTGATGGTAATATAACCCGGGTATTTAACCGGTGTATTGCCCAGCATAAAGGTTGGTTTTATTTTAATGGTTAATAATCCCAGTTTTTCATCTTTAGAAGAAGATCCTTTTTGAGCGGCTTTAATGATGTCATTAAAAACATTTCCATTTGATATTAGTCCGTAAATATTGCTCACCAGTTGTACAGGAACGGTTACGGTTTGACCCTGCGCAATGCTTACATTCTGGTTAACCAAACCTTCTGCTAAATCGGTATTATTTATCAAAATCTTATATTCGAACTGATTGATGGCTGCCAAACTGCTTGATGGATTGGTGATTTCTAAGTTCAGATTAGCCCTTAACGGGATATCTTTCCTTAATAAGCCCAAAGCCACACCTGGTAAACTGGTTAAGCTAAAACTCTGCTGATCCATTAGTTTTTTTACATCTGTGCCTGCAATAGAGATATTTTGTACATTGGTAATTTTATAAGTGCAATTTTCGAGTGCCTTTATTTGTTGGGCCTGTTTGTTTATACCACAACCAAATATGGTTGTAATGGTAAGCAGGCAAATCATTAGTGTGTTTTTCATGTTAATCATAACGCCAAAATACTAAAACTATTTCAGCTGTGCGGTTGCTTTAACTAAAATTAACTCAGTGTTATGGTGTAACAGTTTCTATACCATCCTGATGATCTCCACCTTTATCTTTTTCGTCAACGTCTCCTTTGGTATGCTCACTTTTATTTTCTTCAACATGATCTTCAGTCTTAACTTCTTTTTCTGTTGAAGGTGTTACCGTTTCTATATCCAGTTGTACATCATCATTAGGTTTTGGATGGTTACCTGTATTTTCCTTTGGTGTTTTTTCTTGCTTGTTTTCCATAGTATAAATCTGTTTATATAATAAATCAATTCTAAGTGCATTTTGTTTGTTATTTTTTATAAAGCAGCTGTCTCATTTTTTACCTTTACAATAAACATAAATGATATGGCCGTCACCGTTAGAAAGATAACACCAGCAGATAATAAAGCAACAGCAGAGATGATCAGAACGATTTTAAGGGAATTTAAGATCGACAAACCCGGTACGGTTTACACCGACCCAACAACTGATGATTTATCTACACTTTTTGAACATACGGGATCGGCTTACTGGCTTGCAGAAGAAAACGGAGAGATTATTGGCGGCTGCGGCATTTATCCAACCGAAGGCTTGCCTGATGGCTGTGTAGAACTCGTAAAACTATACACCTCTGCAGCATCGCGGGGAAAGGGTATTGGTAAGTTATTAATGAAAAAAAGCATCGAATCCGCACAACACTTTGGCTTTAACGAGGTGTACTTAGAATCGTTCCCCGAACTTACCACGGCTATTTCTATGTATGAAAAAGCAGGATTTAGAAAACTTTCAGCTCCATTGGGTAATTCAGGACATTTCGCCTGTAATGTTTGGATGTTACTAATATTGTAACTGATTGGAAAGGAAATTTAATCGCAACGTAAGTTTAATGTAGCTTAAACGTCATATCAACTGTAGTCATCCAAACTTGGCACGAATAAGGATATTTTTGCAGCATAGATTTTATCCCTTTATTTTATGGCTGATCATTCATTAAAAAATATACCTTATTCTGTACTCGATCTCGCAACTGTTTTAGACGGTTATACCGCAGCTGATACCTTCAATGCAAGTCTGGATTTAGCCCAGCAATCTGAAGATTTAGGTTATACCCGTTATTGGTTTGCAGAGCATCATAATATGGCTGGTGTGGCCAGTTCCGCTACTGCTATACTCATTGGTTATATTGCTGGTGGCACAAAAAGCATCCGTGTAGGTTCTGGTGGTATTATGTTGCCCAATCATGCGCCTTTAATTGTGGCAGAGCAGTTTGGTACGTTGGCTTCACTTTACCCTAACCGTATAGATTTGGGCTTGGGCAGGGCACCGGGAACCGATCAGGTTACGGCAATGGCCATCCGTGGTGAAAATTTTAATGCAGCACATCACTTTCCAAAGGATATAGAAAAGTTGCAACAGCTTTTTTCGGCTTCTAATAGCCGGGCAAGTGTAAGGGCTATTCCGGGTGAAGGACTGGATATTCCGATCTGGGTTTTAGGCTCTAGTACCGATAGCGCCCGTTTAGCGGCAGAGAAAGGATTGCCTTATGCTTTTGCAAGTCATTTCGCACCAACTTATTTCGAACAGGCCATTTCCATTTACCGGAATAACTTCAAACCATCGGCATTTTTGAAAGAGCCTTATGTAATGGCTTGTGTAAATGTGGTGGCTGCCGATACCGATGAAGAAGCAGAACGTTTATCGAGTTCGGTGAAACGCATGTTCTTGGGTGTAATTACGGGCAAAAGGGAGTTGTTAAAACCCGCGATAGATGATATTAATCAGTATTGGGACCGCATGGAAAAGGAAGCGGTAGAACAGATGTTGTATTATTCTTTTATTGGCAGTGGAGAAGCCATTAAAGAAAATTTAACCGCTTTTGTTAATACTTATGGTGTTAATGAGATTATGAGCACTTCACATATTTATGATCATCAGGCGAAATTGCATTCTAATAAAATTTTTGCGGGACTGTTTGATTAAAAGATAAGTCTTCATTGGTGATACAATTACCCAATTTGTCGTCATTTCGAGCGGACCCGATAGCTATCGGGTGAGGCGGAGTCGAGATGACGATGCTTTTTTTGTTCCCGCAGATATTGCTGATTAACGCAGAATCGCGTCCGTTTTCCATCTTACATTTTCCATCATTAACCACAGCGTTCACAGAGAGACACACCGTTCCCGCAGATATCGCTGATGAGCGCAGAATCGCGTCCGTTTTCCATCTTACATTTTCCATCAATCACGTTACTTATCATCTACTCTTTAAGATTTATTAATATTAAGGGAATATTGGACTGCTAGCTTTGCTGCGAAAAATCGGCATCCCTTGAGCGAAACTTTACTTTCATCTTTACATCACGGAAGCCATCAGGCAATGGAAGAAATCTACCAGATTTATTGGGAGGGTATTTTTGATGCTGCACTAAGAAAAACAGGTGATGAAGCCCTCGCACAGGATATTACCCAGGAGATTTTTATTTCACTTTGGGAAAACCATAAAACGATTAACCTTTCCGGAAGCCTTGGCGCTTATCTGCATGGTGCTGTAAAATATAAAGTGATCAATTATTTCAGGTCGGGCAGTCTTAAAGAGCAGCACCAACCTGCACTTACGGCATTGATGGATGAGCAACACAGCGCTGCTGCAGATGATAAACTCCTGTTAAAGGAACTCCACCTCGAAGTAGATGCCGCCATTGCACTCTTGCCAGAAAAAATGCAGCAGGTTTTCTCGATGAGCAGAAAACAGGAAAAATCCATCAAAGAAATTGCTTCTGAGTTGGATATTTCTGTCCAAACGGTTAAAAACCAGATTTCTGCTGCTTTAAAATTACTCAAAAAAAGTCTTTCCTATATCCTGTTAATTGCCACTTTAATCGGCTTAACATAAAGTTAATCTATAGATAACATTTTTGGTTAGTACCTCTTTGCTTTTGAACTGACATGTATTTAAATGACAGAAAAACAGGCAAAGGAGCTGCTGCAGAAATATCTCGATCAGCAGGCTAGTCCCGAAGAACAAAAAAAAGTTGAAGAGTGGTATGCCACACTCGAGGCAAAAGATGTGGTTGTACCTGCCGATCAAAAAGCTGCGATAGGAGCACAAATGTTTGATCAGCTAAAGGCGACGATGAACGAAAAACCTAAGCACAATAAGATACTAAAGCTTCAAACTTTTTATAAGGTAGCCGCTGCGGTGCTGATTGTGTTTACCATCGGACTAACGGTATGGAAAATCAACCGTCCGGTAAAATCTGTCGAAAATCAGGTTACTGTAATTACCGGAGCAACAGAACGGAAGCGCATTATCTTATCTGATGGTTCGGTGGTATTGCTTGGCCCGGCTGCGAAATTGAGCTATCCCAAAGTATTTGCATCAAACAGTCGCCAGATAGCGCTAAAAGAGGGTGAAGCTTTTTTTGATATTGCCCATCAGGAAAAACGACCATTTACGGTACATACTACGTCCGGCATCGATATTAAAGTTTTGGGAACTTCTTTCAAGGTTAAATCTTACCAGGCCAGTAAGCAGCTCGAAGTTGCTGTAGTTACGGGTAAAGTTGCGGTGAGTAATCAAAAAGGCAACCTGGGTACACTGGTAAAGGATGAGTTTTTAACTTATGATAAAAGCGCCGGGCGTGCTGCCATCCGCAAAATTAAACCTTTGGCTTTTATTGAATTCGCTTTTGATGGCGCAACGCTCGATCAGGTTATTAACAAACTCCAATATGCCTACAGCATTAAAATTGTGCTGAGCGACAGCACTTTGGCTAAACTTAAAACTACTGCTTCTTTCAGTAGCAAACAATCGCCCGAAGAGATTCTGGATATCATCTGCAGTCTGCATCACCTCAAGTTTAACGGATCAAAAAATCATAAAACATTTAATATATACAAATGAGATAAGGATATGATATAGAAGTTATCTACGGTACCGGTCAGACTGGTCGCCGCAATCTTTCTTTCTGGCCTTAAGGTCAGCATAATTAAAGCTTTACAAAAATAAAATCAAACAAATTAAGCAATGAAAACAACCTCCGCTAAGAGGACACCAGCTCTTTATAAGATCATGAAATACTCATGTTTAACATTTACAATCCTCTGCATTTTTTGCAGTTCTATCCTTGCTTCTGCAGGTATGGCTCAAAAGTTAGAGAAAACTACGGTTAGCATTACGATAAATAAAGGCCGTAAGATGACCGAGATCATCAAAGAAATAGAATCCCGTACCGGACTTAGCTTTGTGTACAACCCCGATCAGTTACAACAAAAAAATATGTTTGTAAGTGGCGATTTCACCACAGAGCCGGTAAGATCACTTTTAGACAGACTTGGTTTGCAGGTTCTGGAAAAAGGCGGATATGTAATTTTAAACAATGCCGTAATGAACAAACCAGACCGCGTTATTACAGGGATAGTTAGAGACACTACTGGTTTGGCCCTTCCGGGCGTTTCAGTAAAAGTATTGGGCACACAAAGTGGTACCATTACCGATGGCAACGGTGCTTACCGCATTGAAGTGGGTGCCGATGCCGTGCTTTCGTTCTCGATGATCGGTTATCAGACCAAAGAAGCAAAAGTAGGCGAGAACCAGGTGATTAATATGGTTTTAAAAGAAGAACGTTCCATGCTTGCTGATGTAGTGGTTGTGGGTTACGGAACGCAGAAAAAAGAAACCTTAACCGGGGCAATCAGCATTGTGGGGATGGATAAACTTTCTTCGCGTTCGTTAAACAGCGTGGGTGAGGTACTAGCCGGAAAAGCCCCTGGTGTAATTGTAACCAATGAAGGTGGCGATCCAACTTCTGCACCACGCATCAATATCCGCGGCTCAGGCGGTATTAATGGAGAAAGTGTGCTGTATGTAATCGACGGATCAATTTTTTCAGGTACGCCACAGCTTAACCCTAACGATATCGAATCCATTTCGGTGCTAAAAGATGGATCGGCAGCGATTTATGGGGCGAGAGCTTCGGGAGGTGTAATATTAATTACCACCAAAAAAGGCAAAAGCGGCAAAATGCAGATCAGTTTTGATGCTAAAGTTGGGCAACAGAGCGCATGGAAAAAACTAGAATCCCTAAATGCACAGCAACGTTCGCAGGTGGCAGCAACAGCGGCCAAAAATGGCGGAACTACGATTTTGCCTTCCTTTGATGCCGCAAAATACCCTGACGGACAGATTACGCGCACCAACTGGATGGATGAAGTGTTTAGAGATGGGTTATTACAGGATTACAATGCCGCAATAAACGGTGGTAGCGAGAAATCGAATTATTACCTAAGTTTCAACTACCGTAATGCGGAAGGTATTGTATTAAATACTAAAACCAAACGTTACAATTTCAGGATTAATACCGAACACGAGGTTACCAATTGGTTAAAGGTTGGCGAAAACCTATCATATAGCAGTACCAACGGAAACGGTGCCAATACCAGCAGCGATTATACAGGTGCTTTACTTTCTGCAATTTATTACCCAACCAACGGTACAGCTTATAATGCCGATGGCAGTTTTGCGGGTTTGCCAGGCCCATATCCCGGAGATTATGGCGATATTGTTAACCCTGTTGCTGAGTTGAAGCGTATCGATATCAATAACCCAATAAATGTGCTGGTAATTAATCCTTACGCCAATATTAAACTCGCCAAAGGTTTAACTTTTAGGTCTAATTTAAGCATCACCAAAACAGATGCTTCATTTAAAAGCTTTACCCCTAAAAGACCTGAGGTAGGAAAACCAGTATTAAGCAATAGTTTGCAGGAAAGTAGTAACCGTAATAATGATTTCCTAACAGAGCAGGTAATAAATTACAAAACCACCTTTGGCAACCATCAGCTCGATGTTACAGGCGGTTATTCGTTTCAAAAAACACAATACAGAAGTTTATTTGCATCGGGATCTGGTTTTGATGATGAATCGCCACAGTACAGGTATTTAATGAATGCCACAGTTATACAGCCTTCTTCGAGCACTTATGTTGCACAGGCGCTTTCTTCATTGTTTCTGAGGGCGAACTACAACTATCGCGAAAAATATTTGGTATCGTTAATCGGTCGTCGTGATGGATCATCGTTACTCACCAAAAATAATAGGACCCGGAATTATGGTTCGGCTTCAGTTGGATGGGTAATGAGCAAAGAAGATTTTCTTAAAGATGTAAGTTGGTTAAATGAACTGAAATTAAGGGGCAGTTATGGCTTTTTGGGTAATTTAGCTTCACTAACTACCGATGCAGTTAATCCATTATTAACGCCTACGCAAAGTTATTTTGGGCAAACACCTACTTTGCAGAATGGTTATGTACAAAACGTTTTGGCCAATCCTAATATCGCATGGGCAGAATCAAAACAAACCAACGTTGGTGTTGATGTAGCGGTATTGGGAAGGATAAATCTTTCTGCAGATTATTTTATCAAAGAAATCGATAAAATGATCCTAACCAGAACATTGCCCGGAACGGCAGGTTTAAATACTCAAATCATTAATGCAGGTAAGGTAAAAGATAAAGGCATTGAGTTAGGGTTAACTTACAACAGTGATAAAACTGCAGCTTTCACTTACTCGGTAAACGCTACTTTAACTAAAATAAACAACAAAATAGAAGAACTTATACCAGGTATAGAAAACCAGGTTGTATCTACCAATTTCCGGAATGAGGTTGCTCCCCTTACCAATAGGGTTGGGCAATCGCTTTACAGCTATTATGTGTTGAAAACTGATGGTATTTTCCAGAGTCAGGCAGAAGCTGATAACTACAAAAATGCGAAAGGAACCAAGATTCAGCCGAATGCAAAAGCGGGCGATTTTAAATTTGTAGATATCAATGGTGATGGATCAATTGATAGTAAAGACCGTTATTTCGCAGGAAGTGCTTACCCTGACTTCTCTTATGGATTGAGCTTTAATGCAAGTTATAAAAATTTCGACTTCAATATTTTTGCTCAAGGTGTACAGGGTAATAAATTGTTTAATGCGGTAAAACGTACTACCTATAGTGCTAGTGGGCCATCTTACAACAAACTGGTCGGTATTCTTGATGCCTGGTCGCCGGAAAATCCAGGAGGCAAAGTGCCGATTATTTCGACCAGCGATGCCAACGGAAACTTTGCAGCTTCTGATTTTTATGTAGAAGATGGTTCTTACCTGCGCATCCGTAATGTAACCCTGGGTTACAGTTTGCCAAAATCTATCGCCAGTAAATTAAAAACCGGAGGAGTAAGAATTTATGCCACAGCAAACAACCTTTTTACCATTACTAAATATTCAGGCTTTGATCCAGAGATCGGAATGGACAACAACGGAGTGGATGTTGGTCGTTATCCGCAGGCACGAAGTTTTATCCTTGGTTTAAGTGTAAATCTATAATCACAACAACAATGAAAAAGAATTTTAAATATATCGCATTTGCAGCACTTGCTGTTTTTTCTTCATGCACAAAAGAACTTGATATCGTACCTGAAGGTTCTCCATCAGCACAAAATTTCTGGAAAACAAAAGAAGATGCGCTAAAAGCCGAAGGCGGGATGTACGAAAACTACAATGCTGAAGACTTTTACGGTCGCGGAATGTTCTGGTTTATTAACGCCAGCGATGATATGGTTACCGGCCGTAACAAGCCGGAGGCTGATAACATTAAAAACTTTAATCGCACTTATGTTGGCGGTGGCTATACCGAAACACAGTGGAGCATGCGTTATGCTATTATCAAACGCGCCAACGATATCATTATCAATGTGCCAAAGATCAATATGGATGAAAGTTTAAAGAAACAGATCATTGGTGATGCTTACTTTAATGCTGGTTTGGTGTATTTCCAACTGGCAGCAAACTATGGAAATGATAAAGCAGGTGTGCCAATTGTTACTCCGGAGACCGATGCTTCTCAGCCAGTTGCCCGTGCAAAAAATGTAAATGAAAATTACGATTACATCATTTCACTTTTATTAAAAGCAGCTGATAACCTTCCGTTGTTTTCGGCGATGAAAGCTGCAGATTATGGTAAAGCACATAAAACTGCGGCCTGGGCTTATTTATCTAAAGTGTACCTGTACAAAAAGGATTATGCCAACGCTGCAAAATATGCCGATATGGTAATCAGTTCTGGTCAGCATGATTTGGTTAATACTGGTTTTGCCGATGTTTTTAAAGCCTCAAATAACTGGTCTAAAGAGTATATTTGGTCGGTGGTTTGTACGCCAAGTGGCGGCGGTACCGGCTGGGGAAGTAAACTTCCTGGCGTAATGTTAACCAACAAAGCATGGGGTATTTACAACGGGTGGGGTTATTACCTGCCAACCAAAGAACTTTACGATTCTTATGAAACGGGCGATCAACGCAGGGAAGCTACCATTTTAAAACCTGGCGATAAATTTATGTTCTTTGGTGCCGAGCGTAGCTTTACCAAAGACGCAGGGGCAACTTCAAACTACCAGTTTAAAAAATACATGGAGCCTTTTTCTTACGCTAACCCAATTCCAACGCATGTTAATCCTAATGGTGATAATGGAACAACGGATTTAAATGTGCCATTAATGCGTTATGCAGAAGTATTGCTGATTAAAGCCGAAGCAGCCATTAATTTAAGTGGTGCAGGTGCCGGCGATACCGAACTGAATAAAATCAGGGTACGTGCAGGCTTGGGTACGAAAACAGGAATGACCATCGACGACCTTAAGCGCGAACGCCGCAATGAACTGGCAGGCGAATGGGCCGACCGTCACCGCGATTTGGTAAGATGGGGCGATGCGCAGGCTACTTATGCAAAACCATTACACGATTTTGATGGAAGTGTAATCTGGCCGGCAAGAACTTTCAATCCACAGGTACACGATGTTTGGGCAGTGCCACAAAGAGAAATTGATAACAGTGCGGGTGTAATTAAACAAAATCCAGGATGGTAAAAAAAATAGGGATAAACTTTGCAGTGCTGGCCTTTGTGCTGGGGCTGCAAAGTGCATCTGCCCAGGTAAAACTGAGTGCAAACCGTGGGCACAGTCATAACGATTATAAACAGGAAATCCCCCTTTTAACTGCTTATTATGCAGAAATGGGATCCATTGAAGCTGATGTTTTTTTAAAAGACGGAGAACTATATGTAGCACATGAGGCTTCAGAAATCAGGCCGGGTTTTACACTTAAAAAAATATACCTCGATCCGCTTGCCCGGTTTTTTAAAGCAAAAGGAAACCATCCTTACACCAATGCGGCTTTAAAACTGCAATTGGTGGTTGATGTAAAGGAAGATTACAAACATGTACTTCCGGTATTGCTGAAAGAACTCGAGGCTTATGGAGAAGTATTCGATGCAAAAAAGAATGCCAATGCCATAAAAGTAGTGGTTAGCGGTGATATGCCTGTTCCTGCCGATTTTAAAAATTATGATGAGCAATTATCATTTGATGGCAGGCCGAAAACCATTTATACCGATGCGCAATTAACAAGGGTGGCGATGATCAGTGATGATTTGAAAAACCATACCGTATGGAATGGAAAGGGAAACCCGACCAAAACCGACGAGGTAAAAATGAGGACTGCAATCAACAATGCGCACCAAAAAGGAAAACCTTTCAGGTTTTGGGCCACACAGGATAGTCCTAACACCTGGATTGTACTCGAAAGGCTTGGTGCAGACTGGATTAATACTGATAAACCGACCAAACTGAAGGATTTTTATCTTCATCAGGATAAACTCAGTTATACCAATCCAACACCTTACACGCCTTATACCCCTACATATAAAACCGACGGACAAAATAAAGCACCTAAAAACGTCATTTTGTTAATCGGTGATGGAATGGGAATGGCCGCAATCCACGCCGGACTGATTGCCAACCATGGCGACCTGAATATGGCGAGGTTCCGCAACATTGGTTTTTCAGAAACGGCTGCGGCTGATGCCGGAAATACCGATTCGGCTGCGGGCGGTAGTGCCATGGCAACGGGTTATAAAACCAATAACCGTTATATTGGTATGGGACCTGATGACCAGAACAAAACCAATCTGGTTGATACTTTGGCCGGTTTCGGCGTAAAAAGTGGCATCATCAGTTCAGGCGATTTAACCGATGCAACACCGGCAGTATTCTATGCCCATCAGCTCGACCGCTCTTACAACGGAGCAATTGCGAATGATCTGTTAAGCAGCAAAGCCGAAGTTTTGATCGGTTCTAACCGTAAAGCTTTCGAGCAGAATAAGAACAGCAACCTTTTGTCAGAACTTAAAACCAAAGGCTTTCAGATCACAAACAGTTTAGCTGATTTTGAAAAGCAAAATGCAGGCAAGCAACTGGTATTACTGGATGATTCGGCTACCCGACCTGCAATAAAAGGCCGTGGCGATATGCTGAAAAAATCGTTATTGCATACCATTCAGGTCTTATCTAAAAATAAACCTGGTTTCTTTATCATGACTGAAGGTGCACAGATTGATTACGGTGGCCATGCCAACGATTTGCCTTATCTCGTTACCGAATTACACGATTTCGACCGCACCATTGCTGAAGCGCTCCGCTTTGCTGATCAGGATGGCGAAACACTGGTAATCGTAACTGCCGATCATGAAACAGGTGGATTAACCCTTTTAGATGGTGCCGCCGAAAAAGGCATGGTAAGGGGCGAATTTAGCACCAATGATCATACAGGCATTATGGTTCCGGTTTTTGCTTATGGCCCTGGTTCTCAAAATTTCCGTGGGGTTTATCCTAATAATCAGATTTTTCATAAAATCATCAAAGCTTATCGCTCTGTAAAAGCTCAATAAATTTAATAAATCAAACAATCTCTGTAGCGGCGCCTGTAAACCGCAGCACAATATGATTTTAACCACAGATGCACAC
>NNBT01003495.1_pt1 | contig 14723 bp, 11 predicted proteins | sample 1173831 | NCBI WGS metagenome assembly NNBT01 (sample SAMN07173936, study PRJNA388173) | plant metagenome | isolation source: symbiotic tissue sample KVJ10 | place: Norway: Troms, Kvaloya island | reverse complement strand
GAGCTATGTTATGTATAAATCGATCCGACTTTCCCCGGACAGTCCTGCCGCTACGCGGGGCGAGGGCATGGAGCACCGCTGATGCTCGCCCAGGAATTCATCCGCCGCAAACGTGACGGCAAGGAGCTGGCGCCGGCCGATATCGCCGACTTCATCGCCGGCCTCACTTCGGGCAGCGTGTCGGAAGGCCAGGCCGCCGCCTTCGCCATGGCGGTTTTCCTGCGCGGCATGTCGCGGGCCGAGGCGGTGGCGCTCACCGGGGCGATGCGCGATTCAGGCACGGTGCTCGACTGGCGCGATCTCGGTCGTCCGGTGGTCGACAAGCATTCGACCGGCGGCGTCGGCGACAATGTCTCGCTCATGCTGGCGCCGATGCTCGCCGCCCTGGGCTGCGCCGTGCCGATGATCTCCGGCCGCGGCCTCGGCCATACCGGCGGCACGCTCGACAAGCTCGATTCCATTCCGGGTTATGTTTCGCAGCCCGATCTCGCGCTCTTCCGCAAGGTGGTGCGCGAAGCGGGCTCGGCCATCATCGGCCAGACGGCTGATCTGGCACCCGCTGACAAGCGGCTCTACGCCATTCGCGACGTCACCGGCACGGTCGAATCGGTGCCGCTCATCACCGCCTCCATCCTGTCGAAGAAGCTCGCCGCCGGCCTGGCGCAGCTGGTGCTCGATGTGAAGACCGGCACCGGTGCCTTCATGGCGACGCCGGAGGAGGCGCGCGAGCTGACCGAAAGCCTCGTGGCCGTCGCCAATGGCGCCGGCCTCAAAACCTCGGCGCTGATCACCGACATGAACGAGCCGCTGGCAAGCGCCGCCGGCAATGCCGTCGAGATCGCCAATGCGCTCGATTATCTGACCGGCATCCGCCGCGATCCGCGTTTGCATGCGGTCACCGTGGCGCTGGGCGCCGAGCTGCTGCAGCTCGCGGGCCTCGTGCGCGACGATGCCGAGGGCAAGGCCAAGCTCGAGGGAACTCTGGCGTCCGGCAAGGCTGCCGAGCATTTCCAGATCATGGCCGCGGGGCTCGGTGGGCCCAAGGATCTGCTGGAGAACTACACCTCGCGGCTACCCAAGGCGCCGATCATCCGCCCGGTTTCGGCGGCAGGAGACGGGACCATCGCTTTTATCGATACCCGCGCGCTCGGTCTCGCTGTGATCGAGCTGGGCGGCGGCCGCCGTGTCGCCAGCGACAGGATCGATCATGCCGTGGGCCTGACGGAACTTGCGGGGCTTGGGTCCGCCGTCGGCCGCGACCGCCCGCTGGCGCTCATCCATGCGCGCGACGAGGCGTCCTTCGCCCGCGCCGCGGGAATCGTGCAGAGTTCCTATCGCTTAGGCGAGGCACCTCCGGTATCATCGCCGGTGCTCACGCGCATCGGAGCTTGAGATATCATGGGCCGCGCCATCCTGTTCATTCTCGATTCGGTCGGCATCGGCGGCGCGCCTGACGCCGACCGGTTCGGCGATCGCGGCGCCAATACGCTGGGCCATATCGCGGCGCATGTGCCGCTCGCTCTGCCGCATCTGGCATCTCTCGGGCTCGGCCATGCCGCGCTGGCGGCGAGCGGCCATCTGCCCAAAGGTTTCACGACCGAAACGAAGATCAAAGGCCAGTGGGGGGTCGGCGTCGAAAAGTCGAACGGCAAGGATACGCCCTCCGGCCATTGGGAGATCGCCGGCGTGCCGGTCACCTTCGACTGGGGTTATTTCCCGAAAACCATTCCGTGTTTCCCCAAGAGCTTCACCGATGCGCTCATTTCCCGCGCCGAGCTGCCGGGGCTGCTCGGCAATAAACATGCCTCCGGCACCGATATCATCGCCGAATTCGGCGAAGACCACATGGAGAGCTCGCGGCCGATCATCTACACCTCGGCCGATTCGGTGATCCAGATCGCCGCCCATGAAGAGACCTTCGGCCTCGATCGTCTTTATGAGGTCTGTGAGGCTGCGCGTGAGCTGTCCTATGATCTCAATGTCGGCCGCGTCATCGCCAGGCCCTTTGTCGGCGCCGATGCGCGCGACTTCACCCGCACCGGCAACCGCAAGGATTATTCGATCGCCCCGCCGGCGCCGACTTTGCTCGACCGTCTGACCGGGGCCGGCCGCGAGGTGATCTCGATCGGAAAGATCGGCGACATCTATGCCCATTCCGGCACCGGGCGCGAGATCAAGGCGGTCGGCAATGAGGCCTTGTTCGAGGCCTCCCTCGCCGCTTTGCTGGGGTTGGCCGAGGGCGGCCTGCTCATCACCAATTTCGTTGATTTCGATATGCTTTACGGCCATCGCCGCGATCCCAGGGGATACGGCGCGGCGCTTGAAGCATTCGACGCGCTGTTGCCGCAGGCTCTGGCCCTTCTGCAGCCGGGCGATCTTCTGGTCATCACCGCCGATCACGGCTGCGATCCGACCTGGCGCGGCAGTGATCACACGCGCGAATGTGTGCCGATCCTCACTTACGCTCCTGGAGCGGCGCCCGGCAGCTTTGGCCGCCGCGACGGCTTCGCCGATATCGGCCAGACCATCGCCGCTCATCTCGGCATTGTGCCACTGGGCGCAGGCAAATCCTGGCTGTGAAGGCGACGACTAGATGAAATCACATGTGACCTACCGAGCGCGGCGAGCCAAAGTTAAAAATGGAGAGGGAATTTTCTTGTTATTTATCAAATAATTATAGGTTTTTCATGTGTCTCTTGCCTATTAGCTGCCCTCACAAACTTGCTTTGCTCGCAGTATTGCCACAAGAGCAAAGAATCGGAATTGCCGTCTGGGCATAATTTTGCGTAATGTATGTTCAGGACGCGCAATGAAGTTCAAAAATCCTCAAAGCCCACTTAGGTATCCTGGCGGTAAGCGCAAGCTTGCAAAGGCGATCCATCAGCTAATCTCCTTGGATGGGCGAGAAGTGGAAACTTTAGTCGAGCCCTTTGCTGGCGGAGCTTCGGTAGCCATTAGTTTTCTCGAGAATACAGAAGCAGGTGTAATCCTAAGTGATCTCGATCCCCTTGTGTCTGCTTTTTGGAGCGTGGTGTTTTCAAAGCGCGCCGTGGAGCTCGCTGAACGCGTTGCAGATACCTCCCCATCACTTAGCCTGTGGCAAGATCTACGAAACAGCAGTCCGCGTTCTGACGTCGAGCGAGCATACAAGTGCATCGTCCTAAATCGTACTAGCTTTAGTGGAATCCTACATCACCGCGCTGGCCCCATAGGAGGGCTTGATCAAAAGGGGCAGTATAAGATCGATTGTCGTTTTAACGCGGATAGGCTTTCTGATCGTATCACGACGCTCTCAAAATTCTCCGATCGCGTCGTAGTCCTCCGTGCACAAGATTGGCGCGCAACTCTACACTTCGTCAGAAAGGGATGGTCAACGTCCAAGACTAGGGAGAGTTTGTTGTGGTATTTGGATCCACCATTCTTTGAGAAAGCTGAGCGGCTTTACGACTATTCGTTTGGGGCAGCAGATCATAACCGCCTGCGGGGGCAAATAGATAAACTGCCCGGGCGTTTCATTCTTTCATACGACGACGTAGCTGCTTCGCGTCAAAGATACCTGAAGCACCCAGGGTTCCTGCGTATCAACCTGTCTTACAACGCGCGAATTGACCGAACAGAGCGTCTCTTTGCTGGTGAAATTCTTGTCTCAGATATGATTGCACGGCTGCGTAAGCGAAGTGTTCTTCCACCAATGGGGCGGCTCTTCGTGTTCCCAGAGAGAGGGCTTGCCTCGCGGCTGAGAGTAGAACTCGGATCAACCTCCGTTGCTGGCAAGATGAAGTCAGGAATTATGAAATGAGCATCGACAAGCTTTCACAAAAGATAGTTTCACAAAGCGCTCTGCCTCAGCTTGTGTCAGACTCCGCGAACAGGCATGTAGGCTATGTTTACGCAATGGGCTATGATGAAGCAAAAATTCTCACGAATGACGCTTGGCGCGCGCGTGTCGGTGGTATCCAGCTCAACGCATTTCTTGTCGCATGTTCGTTTGATCCTACTCAGTACGACAAGGCAAATGATCTAGATAAAGTATTGGTATTGCTTCGGGTTACTGGCCCTGCGATGCTTCCCCAAGACTCTGAAATCGTAAAGGCAGTCATAGAGCATCATCAGAACCGCACGAGTGTGCAACGACCCGATGCTCTCGATGGTTACGATCCTTTTACTCATAACCAAGTCCAATTTGGTGGGTTGCTCTGCAGAGTCGTTGGATCCTTCTACATAGAGAAAAATCAACTTCTATTCGGTGCGGACGTGGAGGATTTCTTCTCCGCATCTCACTTGCGTGTATATAGCCCAACCCCCGATGCGCTAAAGACTATAGTGAATTATGCCGACCCGATCAGGTTGGCGAAGGCGAGGGAGGACGCAAAGAAAATCGGCYTTGGAGAATTGCCCCAGCCATTCGAGGTAGGGCATGTGCAGTATACCTCGACTACACGTCTTCAGGTGTCGCACGGCACAACGAAAGTACCCGTATGTGTTCAGCCAATGGATTTTCTCGCGCGTAGAACAGCCGTGCTTGGAATGACGCGGACCGGCAAATCTAATACAGTTAAGACTATGGTGAGCGCAGTTGCCCTCTCTGCGACTATGTCCCAGATTAAGATTGGACAGTTGATATTCGACATGAATGGAGAATATGCAAACGCGAATCAACAAGATGCCGGTTCAGCTATAAGTGAGGTCTTTGTCGATAACACGGTTCGGTACAGAGGTCTTGCGACCAGAGGGTTCTTTGACCTTCGCAACAATTTTTTTGAATCACTAGAAGCAGGTCTCGAAATGCTTCAGGATGTTGTTCGAGAACGATTTAACGCGAGCCAGCCCGACCAGCAAACACTTCTTGGTATGACTCTCCAAGAGCCTCCGACTTCAGATCGGTCGGCTCACCTGAGATGGGAAAAGCTTGTCATTCTCTATCGATTGTTATTGTGGAAGGCCGGCTTTGATCTTGGATCATTCTCGGCAGTACTAAAAATTCAGATTGGCAAGGACGTGCTTGCCGGCATGTATGATGGCCTTGGAATGTCTGGCGCTGGCAACAAGGATCAAAAGGCCCAATCTGTTAAGAACAAGTATGGTGATCCAGAGAGCGGACTTTCATTCGACAAAATGGAAGAATTGATGCTGGCCGCTCGGAGGGCCAATATGGTCAGCGAGCTACGCTCCTCGTCAGGTTCGGCATGGTTTGACCAAAGCGCCATCTCTTTATGCAATCTCCTGGCCAAAGAAAATAGTTCTGGTGCTTACATCAACGGATACAATGTGCTCACGCTTGCGACCGCATATCATTCGCCCAAGGGTAGTAAGAGCGTTCCGACCGACGTGTATCAACATCTTTGCGATGGACGAATTGTCATCATGGATCTGTCAGTCGGCTCCGAAACTGTTAGGCAGAAAATGGCGGAAAAGATTGCGACCTATATCCTGAAGCAGTCGTCCACGTCCTTCAATGAAGGAAAGGCCCCGCCTAGTATCGTTATCTATGTAGAAGAAGCGCATAACCTTATCGGCAAGGATGCAGAACTAGACGCTACATGGCCCAGAATAGCAAAAGAGGGTGCAAAATTTGGCATCTCGTTGGTCTATTCGACCCAAGAGCCATCGTCGATTCATCCGAACATAATGGCGAATACGGAGAATCTCTTTGTCACGCATCTGAATAATGACAAAGAGGTAAAAGTCCTATCCGCTTATTACGACTTCGAGGATTTTGCCCCATCTATCAAGAAGGCTCAGGATGTTGGATTTGCTAGGGTGAAAACCTTGTCTTCGTCCTTCGTTATTCCAACAAAGATCTCAAAGTTTGATCCGGAAGGAATCAAGATGCGGTATGGGGCAGTTCCCAAACCGAAGACCTTCGTGCCAGTAGAGACTCCCTAGCCCCTGGACATGCCAGAAGAGTGAAAATGCCATATCCTGGAGAGAGTGCAAGTAAGACCGGTCACTCCGAGATACTGAGTAATTCTGATGTTCTGAAGTTCCTTGAGGAATGCGCTGACGTTCCAAAGCCGACAGCGGCCGATTATCAGGCGTTACTGGCGGATTATACGAGCCGATTCGAGGGAGCAAGATCGAATGTTGCTCCTGAATTGATCCTCGCGATCGATGGATCCACATACGAGGCGTCAATTGATGAGAAGGCCCCGTCGCGGCGCGTAGGATATATCAAGATCAGCTCAGTTCTGTTGGACTTTAACGAGTACAAGAGAACCCGCACTACGGTTCAGCGTTTCGTTGACCCCTTCGAACTCAATCGACTCAAGGAAAACACTGCCGCATTGAGTTTTGCGTTGCCTGGATCATTCATGTACATGCGGCCAGGCGAAAGTGTTTCGACGGCCTTTAGACGAAGAATATTTGAGTGCTTTCGTTCTGATCAGTCACTACTTCTTGGGAGTGTTCGTCTGCTTGACACATACCACTATCTTTGTGAGGTGGCGGGTAGAACGTCCGCCGTCTCAGGTAAGGTACATATAGCCGGGATAAGATGCGCTGGTCTGCTGTCGTCGGGTGAAAAGTGCGACAACTCTGTAATCGTCCCGAGAGAGCCAGGGGAGGCAATCTGTGAGGTCTGCGGAAACACGGTCTATTCCACAGATGCGCTGAGAATTCATGAAGCCTTCGTCGAGAATGGCCCCAATCTTGAGGCGCTCAATCGGCTGATGAGTGTTTCCGAGCACATTCTTATTGCCCATTACATCAATGCGTATTCTTCCAGTTCGTTGGATGTTCTGTCGAAGCTTTGCATTGTGGTGGATGGCCCGCTCGCTGTATTTGGTCAGGCTGCTTGGATGCATCGAGCTATCTTGCTGTCCATTCTGGCTGTTAACGAGAAGCTTCGATCGGCAGGATTGTCTAGTATTCTCGTGATGGGGTTTCAGAAGACCGGTAGAATTCGGGAACATCTAGAGGAAATCTCAGAATTCATTCCAAACAGTTCGGTTTGCGCGCTGACTGATGAGTATAGGTATACTTACATCGATCCGGGGAAGCTTGGATCGGAAAAGAACTTTGGTGACGAGACATACTTTGGGCAGGACTTCCTAGTTAAAAGCTCAACGGGCAGATGCTTTGCAATGTTGCTGCCTTACCCATTCGACAAAACGAGGCCTAACTTCAGGTCTGAAAAGTCAAAGCTTTCCAACTATGAAGAGTTAGATAAAGCGCTTCAGACCTTGTTTGACTTGGAGTCCGCTATGTACGGGGGAGCGGTAGTTCCAATCATGCTCGCCCACGGCAATGCATCTATTAGCCTTGTTCCGGGAGGCAAGGTCTTGGATTTGATTTCGAGAAGTGCTGTTTCAAAGAGCATCAATTCCGCATAGCTGATGCCTTGCTTTTCGGCAGCGATCACACGCGCGAATGTGTGCCGATCCTCACTTACGCTCCTGGAGTGGCGCCCGGCAGCTTTGGCCGCCGCGACGGCTTCGCCGATATCGGCCAGACCATCGCCGCTCATCTCGCCATTGCGCCTTTGGGCGCTGGCAAATCCTGGCTGTGAAATAAAGCGCTGGATGTCGCGGACTCGATCAACCTAAGCTGGAAATTAACAGGGGCGCGCGGAGTTCCCTGTAGATCCCTGTAGTTCCGCTGTTATTCCCCTGTAGATCCGCTGTTCTTTTTTCCTGTTAATTCTTCAGCCGGTAGCCGGTCTTGAAGATCCACGCGACGATGCCGAGGCAGGCGAGGAGGAAGAGGAGCGTGATGGCGAGGCTGATCTCGATCGCGACATCCGACTTGCCGAAGAAGCTCCAGCGGAAGCCGCTGACCAGATAGACCACCGGATTGGCGAGCGAGATCGTCCGCCACAAAGGCGGCAGCATGTCGATCGAATAGAAGCTGCCGCCCAGAAAGGCGAGCGGCGTCACGATCAGCATCGGGATGACCTGCAATTGCTCGAAGCTCTTGGCCCAGATGCCGATGATGAAGCCGAACAGGCTGAAGGTGACGGCGGTGAGCGCCAGGAAGCCCAGCATCCAGATGGGATGTTCGATATGGAGCGGCACGAACAAGGCGGCGGTGCCGAGCGTGATGATCCCCAGCATGATCGATTTGGTCGCCGCCGCACCGACATAGCCGATGACGATCTCGAGCGACGAGATTGGCGCCGACAGGATCTCGTAGATGGTGCCGATGAATTTCGGGAAATAGATGCCGAAGGAGGCGTTCATGATGCTCTGCGTCAGGAGCGACAGCATGATGAGGCCCGGCACGATATAAGCGCCATAGGTGACGCCGTCGATCTCGGCAATGCGCGAGCCGATGGCGCCGCCGAACACGACGAAATAAAGCGAGGTCGACACGACCGGCGACACGACGCTCTGCAGGATCGTGCGGAAGGTGCGGGCCATCTCGAATTTGTAGATGGCGCGGATGGCGTGGAAATTCATGACCGCTCCCTCACCAGATTGACGAAGATGTCCTCGAGTGAGCTCTGCCTGGTGTTGAGGTCCTTGAAGCGGATGCCGGTCTGCGCCAGGTCCTGCAGCAAGGTGGTGATGCCGGTGCGCTCGCCCTGCGTGTCGTAGCTGTAGGTGAGCTCATGGCCGTTGTCGGACAGCTCGAGCTTGTGATGGGCGAGGCTGTCGGGAATGGCGGTAATGGGCTGCGCGAGCTCGAGCGTGATCTCCTTCTTGCCGAGCTTGCGCATCAGCATCTTCTTTTCCTCGACCAGGATGATCTCGCCCTTGTTGATGACGCCGACCCGGTCGGCCATCTCCTCGGCCTCTTCGATGTAATGGGTGGTGAGGATGATGGTGACGCCCTTGGCGCGCAAGGATCGCACCATCTCCCACATGTCGCGCCGGAGCTCGACATCGACGCCGGCCGACGGCTCGTCGAGGAACAGGATGGTCGGCTCATGGCTCAGCGCCTTGGCGATCATCACACGTCGCTTCATGCCGCCCGACAGCGTCATGATCTTGCTGTCTTTCTTCTCCCACAGCGAGAGGTCCTTCAGGATCTTCTCGATATGGGCCGGATTGTGCCCGCGCCCGAACAGGCCGCGGCTCAAGGTCACCGTCGCCCATACCGTCTCGAAGGCATCGGTCGTCAATTCCTGCGGCACCAGGCCGATCTTGAAGCGCGCCTTGCGGTAGTCGCCGACGATATCGTGCCCGTTGGCCACCACATGGCCGGTCGAGGGGCGCACGATGCCGCAGATGATGTTGATGAGGGTGGTCTTGCCGGCGCCATTGGGGCCGAGCAGAGCGAAGATCTCGCCCTTATGAATGTCGAGCGAGATGCTTTTCAGCGCCGTGAAGCCCGAGGCATAGGTCTTCGAGACGTCGGAAATGGAGACGATCGCGGTCATGGCTGGAGATCGGATATGTCGCTGCCCTGGAGATGCCGGGCCCTTTTATACGCTTCGGCGGCTTTTGGCGAATGTTCCTTTCAACCTTCCGCCGCGTGGCTGGCGACGATGGTGAGAACCTGCACCTTGTCGGGAAGCTCGATCAGGAAGTCTTCATCGCGCGGCAGATGATGGATGCGGCGCGGGTCCTTGCCGGCAAAGCGCGACATCGCCTCGACATTTTCCCAATAGGAGATGGTGACGAATTCGCTCTCTTCCGGCCGGTCCTCGCGCAGCATCTCGACGCCGAGCGCCTTCTCTTCGAGCGGCCTGATGCCGACATCGTAGAGATATTCGGCATATTCATCGGCGCGCGCCTCGACCGTGCGGCCGCGCCAGATTCGGGCGATGGTGGCGTTTTTCGGGGGCATGACGGACTCCTATCGCAGGAATGTGCAATGGTCTGTCAGCATCAACTCAGGCGAGACAGTCTGTGTTCCTTAGTTACCTGATGCGGTTGGGTTTCACCGCCGGCGTGTTCATCGGATCTTCCGGCCAGGGATGTTTGGGATAGCGCCCGCGCATTTCGGAGCGCACCTGTGGATAGGCATTGGCCCAGAAGCTCTTGAGGTCCTGCGTCACCGCCAGCGGCCGCCGCGCCGGCGACAAGAGCTCGATGCGCAACAGCGCCCGGCCGTCGGCGATGCGCGGCGTGTCGGCGAGGCCGAACATTTCCTGAAGCCTGGCCCTGAGCACCGGATCGCCGTCGCCGTCATAATCGATGGTGATCTCGGCGCCCGACGGAATGGCGACATGGCGCGGCGCCAATTTGTCGAGCCGCCGCTTCAGCTCATGCGGCATGAGGCCAGAGATGATGGCGAACATGTCGAGCCGGTCGAGATGGGCGCGTCGCGTCATGCCAGCGAGATAAGGGGTGAGCCAGTCGCTCAAGGTCGCGAGCAATGTTGCATCCGAGAGATCGGGAAAGCCCTCTTCCGGCAGCACGCGGCTGAGGAAACGCAGGCGATTGCGCAGGCTGTGCGTCGCGTCACTCCAGGGCAGGGCGCCGAGCCCCATTTCAGTGATGCCTTTCGTCATCGCCGCGGCGATCTGCTCCGGATCGGGCGTCGAGAGCGGCTTGTCGTCGAGCACGAGGGCGCCCAGTTTGCGCTGCCGGTTGGCGACGACGATCTGGGCGCGGCTGTCCCAGCGCACGATGTCGGTCTCTTCGATATGGGCGGCGAAAGTGCTTTCGAGGTCCTCGCGCGCCAGCGCCGCGGCGAGGAAGATCTTCTGGTCGCCGCTCGCGCCATCGGTGGTCGCCACCGCCAGGAAAGGCTCGCGCGCCAGAGGATCGTGCTCGGGCAGGATGGCGCCGCCGCCGCCCGACAGGCGGAAACGGCCGCGGGCCCCGCGCGCCTGCGCGATGCGGTCGGGCCAGGCGAGCGCCACGAGCACGCCCGGCGTTACGTCGCTGTCGTCATCGCGGATATCGGCGATGCCGCGGATCTGCCGCGCCGCCGATTTGATGCGCTCGCGCAAGGCTTTGCCGGCATTGCCGCGCCGGAGTGCTGCGAGCCTCTCGCCGATATCGGCGCCGGCCTCACGCCCGAGAAGGTCGCGTTCGGAGAGCAGCGCCGCGAGATCGGCGGCCATCGCGCCGGCCTTGAGCTCGCGGGCACGCGCGATCATATGGGCGAGGCGCGGATGGAGCGGCAGCCGCGCCATCATCTTGCCCATCGCGGTGACGGCGCCGGACGCGTCGAGCGCGTCGAGCTCGCCCAGGAGATCGCGCGCCTGCGCGAAGGTGGCGGCGGGCGGCGGATCGAGAAACCGCAAGGCGCTCGCGTCCTTGACGCCCCAGTTGGCGAGCTCGAGCGCCAGGGGCGCCAGATCGGCGATGAGGATTTCTGGCTCGTCATGGGCTTTCAGCGCCCGCATCTCCTGCTCGGGCCACAGGCGGATGCACAGGCCAGGTCCCTGCCGTCCGGCGCGGCCGCGCCGTTGATCGGCGGAAGCTTGCGACACGCGTACCGTCTCGAGCGCCGTCATGCCGGTGGCGGGATCGAAACGCGGCGCGCGCTTGAGGCCGGAATCGATCACCATGTCGATGCTGTCGATGGTGAGGCTGGTTTCGGCAATGGTGGTGGCGAGCACGATCTTGCGCGTGCCGTCGGTCTGGGGCTTCAGCACCTGGTCCTGATCGGCGAGCGCCATGGCGCCGTACAGCGGCATCACCCTGGCGTTGGCGGGCAACGGTGTTTCCTTCAGCGCATCCTCGGTGCGACGGATCTCCGCCTCGCCGGGCAGGAAGGCCAATATGCCGCCTTTGGCGTCGTCGAGATGACTGCGGATGGCGCGCGCCATGTCGCGCGGAAGTGTGCCGCGCTCGGGCCGGTCGCCATAACGGGTCTCGACCGGAAAAGTGCGGCCGGGCGCCGAAATCACCGGCGCCTCGCCCAGATGTCTGGAGAGCCGCGCTTCGTCGAGCGTCGCCGACATCACCAGGATCTTGAGGTCGTCGCGCAGGGCTGATTGTGCATCGAGCGCCAGAGCGAGACCCAGATCACCATCGAGGCTGCGTTCATGGAATTCGTCGAAGATGAGCAGGCCGACATCCGAAAGCGCCGGATCGGTCTGTAGCCTGCGGGTCAGTATCCCTTCGGTTACCACCTCGATGCGGGTGGCCGCCGACACTTTGCGGTCGAGGCGGACGGCATAACCGACGGTCGCGCCGACCGGTTCCCCGAGGCTTTGCGCCATGCGGGCGGCGGCGGCGCGCGCCGCCAGCCGGCGCGGCTCCAGCATGACGATCTTGCGGCCCTGGAGCCACGTCTCTGCCATGAGGGCAAGCGGCACACGCGTCGTTTTGCCGGCCCCGGGCTCGGCCGCCAGGATGACATTGGGATGACCGGCCAATGCTTTGGCGAGGCTCGGCAAAATCGCGGTGATCGGCAGGTCGGTCATGATGTGCGGTCAAACAGGCTTAAGCTTGCGCCGTCAAGCCCGCCTTTCCAGTTGTCTCAAGGGCTTGCAGAGACTAATACAAACGGCCCCGTATTTTTTGCATTGCACAAAAAATGACCACACGCATCATTCCCGTCGAGATTTTCGATATCGCCGTCTTCGGCGCCACCGGCGATCTCGCCCAGCGCAAGCTGCTGCCGGCCCTCTATCATCGCGACCTGGCGGGCCAGATTCCCGCGGGCGCCCGCATCATCGGCGTGTCGCGCCGCGCCATGACCGATGCCGAATTCGTCGCTTTCGCCAAAGCGGCGCTCGAGGCGCATATCCCGGCCGAGGAGCGCAAGGGCGGCCAGGTCGAGGCATTCCTCAAGCGCCTGTCTTATGTGACGCTCGACGCCACCCAGGACCAGGGCTGGGACGCGCTCGCCCAGGCGCTGAAGCCCGGCGAGGACCGCATCCGCGTCTTCTATCTGGCGACCTCGCCCGATCTCTTCGGGCCGATTTGCGAGCGGCTCGGCAAGAACAAGCTGGTGACGCCCAAGAGCCGTGTGGTGATCGAGAAGCCGCTCGGCAAGGATCTCGAATCGGCGCGCGCGGTCAATGACGCGATCGGCCGGGTGTTCCCCGAGAGCAGCGTCTATCGCATCGACCATTATCTCGGCAAAGAGACAGTGCAGAACCTTCTTGCGCTGCGTTTCGCCAATGCTCTGTTCGAGCCGGTCTGGAACAGCGCCCATATCGATCATGTGCAGATCACTGTCGCCGAGACGCTCGGCGTCGAGGGCCGCGCCGGTTATTATGATACCGCCGGCGCTTTGCGCGACATGGTGCAGAACCATATGCTGCAGCTGCTCTGCCTCGTCGCCATCGAGCCGCCGACTTCGATCGCCGCCGATGCGCTGCGCGACGAGAAGCTGAAGGTGCTCAAATCGCTGAAGCCGGTGGTGGCGCATAACGGCGCCAACAACACGGTGCGCGGCCAGTATCGCGCCGGCGCTTCCGCCGGTGGCGCGGTGCCGGGTTATCTCGACGAGCTCGGCTCGCCGTCGAGCAAGACCGAAACCTTCGTGGCGCTCAAGGCCGAGATCGGCAATTGGCGCTGGAACGGCGTGCCGTTCTATCTGCGCACCGGCAAGCGCCTGCCCGAGCGCGTGTCGGAGATCGTCGTCACCTTCAGGCCCATTCCCTATTCGGTATTCGACGATTCGGCCGGGCCCATCGAGGCCAACCGTCTCGTCATCCGCCTGCAGCCCGATGAAGGGGTGAAGCTCTGGCTGATGATCAAGGATCCGGGCCCGGGCGGCATGCGTCTGCAGCATGTGCCGCTCGACATGAGCTTTGCCGAAGCCTTCAGCGTGCGCAATCCGGACGCCTATGAGCGCCTCATACTCGATGTCGTGCGCGGCAATCAGACTCTGTTCATGCGCCGCGACGAGGTGGAAACGGCCTGGAGCTGGATCGACCCCATTCTTGACGCCTGGGCGGAATCGGCCGATTTGCCTAAGGCCTATACAGCCGGAACCTGGGGGCCTGCGGCGGCGGTGGCGCTGATCGAGCGCGACGGCCGTACCTGGCATGAGGATGGAACGAGTTGATCGCTGAGCGGAAGCTTTTCGAAACCAAGAAGAAACTGGCCATGGGCTTGGCCGCGGATGTGGCGGCGTATCTTTCGAATGCCATAACCGACCGCGGCAAGGCGTTGCTCGCCGTTTCGGGCGGCACCACGCCCACTCTGTTCTTCAACTTCCTGGCGCGCGTGAAGATCGACTGGGCGCATGTCACCGTCACCCTGGTTGACGAACGCTGCGTGCCGGAGACCGACGAACGCTCCAATGCCAAGCTGGTGCGCGAGAACCTGCTCGAGGCCCATGCGGCGGCGGCGAAATTCGTGCCGCTTTTCGGCAAGGGCAATGCCGACAAGCTCGGGCCTTTCGACGTGGTGATCCTCGGCATGGGCAATGACGGCCATACCGCGTCCTTCTTCCCCGGCGGCGACCATCTGGCCGAAGCCCTGGAACTCGAAGGCAGCAAGCGCATTGTGACCATGGCGGCGCCGGGTGCGCCGGAAAAGCGCCTGACCTTCACTCTGCCGGCGCTGCTCGACAGCGGCTTCATCGCGCTCCATATCGAAGGCGCCGAGAAGCAGAAGACGCTCGCTTTGGCGGAAGGGCCGGGGCCCGTCAAGGACATGCCGATCCGCGCCGTGCTCCGGGCCCGCGAGCCCGTTATTCTTTATTGGTGCCCCTGATCAGGAGGCAATGATGGCCGTCACCGAGCGAATCTCCACCGTCACCGAGAAGATCATCGCGCGCAGCGAAGCCTCGCGCCGGCGTTATCTCGACCGCATCGAAAAGGCGGCGAGCGCCACGCCGCGCCGCGCCAAGCTCGCCTGCGCCAATCCCGCTCCTGGTTTTGCCGCCTGCGCGTCCGACAAGGAGAAGCTGCGCGAGGGCGCTTG
>NNBT01000065.1_pt1 | contig 14751 bp, 10 predicted proteins | sample 1173831 | NCBI WGS metagenome assembly NNBT01 (sample SAMN07173936, study PRJNA388173) | plant metagenome | isolation source: symbiotic tissue sample KVJ10 | place: Norway: Troms, Kvaloya island | reverse complement strand
GTCCTATATATATAATAAATTTGATTGTATCTCAATAGTACATTTGATTGTCTCTCACTTAAATGAAAACCGCCAGGGCAAACGGATCTAAATCAGAATAATCCTTATAATCCTTTAATAGCAAGGGTTTGATTGTTTTATAATTTAGGCTATTTTTTAATCAATATCCTTATCCAGCAGGGGTTTCAGAGATGCCCTGTGTTCGTACTGTGAAAACCGCTATAAATCAATAGTAATGATTGATAAAAAGCAATGGTTTTCACTTTTATACATTAGTAAATGTTAAGTTATTTATCTTTTGTAAAAAACAAGTAGACAAACTTGTATATTACTTTGAGAGCTAAAAAACACAAAACTTTTCTAGCTCAAAATATTTCATTAGTAATTAATCAGAATTTTACCAAAATTTAACAATTGTTCGCGGTCTATCTAGGATGGAGCATCATCGGCCAGAATATATAAAACAGGCCAGTTGACTTCTATCCACTTTTACAATTTCAGTTGTGAAAATATCACTTCAGTATTAAATTAAACATGGAAATTAATTCAAAACATTATGATGTTCTTGGCATTGGGTTCGGACCTGCTAATCTTGCATTGGCAATCGCCCTGGAAGAATTAATGCCCAATGCAAATGTCAAATTTCTAGAGATGCGTGAGCGCACTAGGTGGCTGCCAGAAATGCTGATAGATGGCTCAGATATCCAAAACAATCCTCTCCGAGATTTGGTGACGCCGAGAAACCCAAGGAGTAAGTATACTTTCATCAATTATTTGTACGAGCAAGGTCGCTTGTTTGAGTATTTAAACCTTGGAATTCTATTCCCTTTGCGTAAAGAATATGCTCACTACATAGAATGGGTGTCTAATCATTTCCAGCATTGGGTAGAGTATAACCAACATGTTACGTCAATTGAAGTTATTCGCAATGAAAATGGTATTGGATGTGTATATAGTGTCACGACTTATTCTGGCAACATTTACACTGCGAAAGCACTGGTCGTAGCGCCAGGAAGAACGCCGTACATACCTGCACCATTTGACAAAATGAATTCAGAACGAATCTTCCACCTAACGAAATATTTAAGTTGTGTCACAGAATGGGGACAAAAGCTAGCTCTTAAGAAGATAGCAGTTGTTGGAAGTAGCCAGAGTGCAGTTGAGTTAATACTCGACTTGTCAAGAAAATTTCCAGAGGCAGAAATTGTTGGTATAGTGAGGAGTTTTGGTTATAGACTTAAAGACACAAGTCCTTTCACAGGAGAAGTCTACTTCCCAGAATTTGTTAACTATTACTATCATGTTGACAATGAAAGTAAAAAGCAGGTAAACCAAGACCTGCGATACACTAATTATTCATCAGTTGATGGAGATGTACTCAATGATCTCTATCTAAAAATCTATGAGCAGAAACTAGACCAGGCTCAAAAAATTTTTATTAAAAAGTATAATTTGATTACTGACGTAAGTGCAGATACTCATAAAATTACTCTATCGCTTGTTGAAAAACATCTGAAAAAGCCGGAAATTGAAGAATTCGATTTAGTTATTCTTGCAACTGGATTTAAGAATTTGGGTTCAAAAGAAAATGAGGAACCTTATCCCCCTATTCTAAAAAATATTAAGCATTATTTGCGTCTGAACGATGATGGCTATCTCAATATCAACTATGACTACAGTATTAATTTGCTAGATGAAATAGACTTGAATACGCCACTGTTTGTTAATGGTCTTTGTGAATCATCTCATGGTATGGGCGATGCTGGCTCCTTTAGCTTACTTTCGTTACGCTCAGCAATGATCGTGGAGCGATTAAAACAAAGCCTAAAAGTGTCTTTGAATGCTTCAAAGCAAGAAACTGCAATTCTTGTGTAGCGAGCTGTCAATAGATAAAACTATTGCTGTAAGAAATTAATCATGATGAAGTATTAAAGACTGGAAATATATCCATTTATTTTAGTCAAAGAGTAAGCAAGACTATTGTGAAATTATTGAGTAAAGGATTTGCTGTAAATATGCAAGAAAAAACCATAAGTACATTTTATATGCAACCTGTTATCAAAACAGCAATTCCTGGTCCAAAAACACTTGAGCTTCTTCAAAAACAAGAGCAAAATGAATCTAGTGCAAGGACTTATCCGCGTAATATTCCAATTGCAATTGAACGTGCAAAAGGCAGTTATATCGAAGATTTAGATGGAAACGTATTCATTGATTTTCTGACCGGAGCAGGAGTGTTGTCGCTTGGTCATAACCATCCTGAAATTGTGCGTGAAGTGCAACGACAAATGGAGTATTGTTGCCATGCATTAGACATACCAACTAAGGTAAAAAACGAATTTACAGAGCTTCAATTGTCGATGTTACCGTCGGCAATGCGTAATGAAATGAAGATCCATTTTTGTGGACCAACTGGAGCAGATGCAGTAGAGGCGTCCATAAAAATATGTAAGACATACACAGGAAGATCAGAAGTTGTCTCATTTCAAGGTGCATACCATGGCTCTACCCACGCAGCCATGTCTGTGTCTGGTCTACTTGAGCAAAAAAATAAAATACATAACATTGTTCCTGGAGTGCATTTCTTCCCATTTGCCTATTGTTACAGATGCCCTATGGATCTTTCTTTTAAAAGCTGTTCTACAAACTGCGTCAAATACTTGGAAAACTCATTAAAAGATTCGCATGGGGGGATACGGAAACCTGCTGCCGTCATCATAGAACTAATACAAGGAGAAGGAGGTAACATACCAGCTCCAGTAAAATTTGTCCAAGAAGTGAGGAGAATTACACAAGAGCTAGACATTCCATTAATTGTGGACGAAATTCAAACTGGCTGTGGAAGAACAGGAACATGGTTCACTTTTGAGCAGTACGAAATAACTCCCGATGTCATCCTGGCATCAAAAGCTTTGAGCGGCATAGGAATGCCGATATCTATAGTTATTTACAACAAGAAACTTGATGTATGGTCACCCGGAGCACACATTGGTACATTCCGTGGTAACCAGCTTGCCTTTGCTGCTGGAGTGGCAGCACTCAAGTTAATTAAGCGAAACAATATTTTGGAAAACGTAAAAAATCAGGGTTGTTATCTAATGGAACGCCTCAACACTCTGAAACAAGAACTGGCAATCATTGGTGATGTAAGGGGAAAGGGATTAATGATAGGTCTAGAGATAGTCGAGCCATATACTAATAAAGCAGCAGGTTGGATTGCAAAATTAATTCGTAAGGAACTACTGGCTAACGGTCTAATTCTTGAACTGGGTGGTCGTACTGATTGCGTGGTGAGATTGCTGCCTCCACTAAACGTGGACCGCGATACAGTTGACACCGCTCTTAAAATCCTAGAGTGCTGTTTAAGGAAGATAAACCACGTCTACCTTGAAAACCATAGTTTGTTGGAATCAGGGTAAAGTTCAGAACTCAAGCCACGAAAGAATAATACACTTTCCTTAAAAACTCCAGATTTCAAAATGGACGGGGTTTAGATAAGAATATGGAACAAAAATTATCCGGAAATATTGCGTACTTTGATTAGGGAGAATTCAAACATGAAAGTATTGGACAAAATGGATTGGAAAGACTTGAAGCATGAGGAAAAACTTGGTTGTGACGTTAAAAGATTGTTGCCTTGGCTAGGGCTTGTTGTTCCATTCGGTGGAGCTTGGGGTGTTGTGAGAAGTGGCACAAGTTCGCTTCCCGATCAGCATGAAAAATATGAACTAAATATTGGCATATCTGGTAAGGCAAAAATAAACCTTGGAGAAGATGTATATGAAATGGGAAAAGGAGATGTACTCATCATTCCTTCAAATATTCCGCATTATTACCAAAATGAAGGACAAGAGGACTTTCATGTATATAGCCTCTGGTGGGACAAGGAGTTAGCACAGCAGTATCTGAAGCAAATCGAAGCGTGACAAAATGCATAATAAATATATAGTGACCTTCGCAGCGCCAACGACAAATGGTGACCTTCACATTGGTCATCTATCGGGTCCATATCTAGCAGCAGATGTATTTACCAGAGCACGTCGTCTATTGGGAGATGATGTTCTCTTCATATCGTTTTCTGATGACTACAATAACTACACAGTACGAAAAGCAAAACAGCTTAATACTAGTAAAGAGCAGCTTGTCACTCACTATGCTGCACAAATCGAAAAGACATTGAAAAAAGCTGATATTCAAGTGAATCATTTTATGAAACCACTGAATAATCAGTATTACCGAGAAGCTGCACATCAATTCTTCCATTCTGTCTCTAATGCTAGTAGACTTGTTAGCAGTTTCAGTGACATTCCATTCTGTCAAAACTGTAATGTATATGGATATGAAGCGTTTGCACGAGGTACTTGTAATCACTGTGGAAACAGCACTGATCCGAGTCAATGTGAAACCTGTGCAAGGCCTCCAGCTATTTATCAAATAGGGGACTTTAAATGTATCCTATGTGGTCAAGAGATGTCCAAGGTTCGGGTGGAACAACTGTTTCTTAACCTTGAACACTATCGAAATTATCTTTCGGAACTTTATCAAAATAAATCTCTACGACCCGCACTAAGGCAATTTATAGATACCGTTTTAAACCAGCCCGACTTAACGTGGGCGATTACACGTCCGCATGAATGGGGAATTGCAGTTCCAGGTGATGACACCACCATCTTGCATACATGGTTCAATGGAATTGCTGGCTATTATGGAGCATCCGTTGAGTGGTCACAGCAGCAAGGTGACCCTACTTTATATAGCTCATACTGGCATAATCCGGACACAACATTAGTACATTTCATTGGTTTTGACTGTTCCTTCAGCCATGCGATAGTTTATCCGTGCCTCTTAAGTGAACAAAATGATTGTCTAACAGACATATGGATTTATACAAACGCATTTCTTAGCCTTGACGGACATTACTTCTCTACTAGTAGAGGAGTTGCAATCTGGGCTAGTGAATTTCTTGACTATATCAGTCCAAATCTGTTAAGGTTCTACTTGGCATTAATTGCGCCAGAACAAGAGAGCGCAGATTTTAGAGTTAAAGAGTTCTGTGACACGGTAAATGAAAAGCTTGTTACTAGCTTCAACCAACTCATGGAGATAGTCGAAAACTCAATACAAGTACAAGCAGATGAAATGCCCGACATTGAGTACTACGCTGAACGACTGTCGCTACTGCGCGAAGATTGGATTGTATCTGCCAGCAAATCAACCTTTTCAATGCAAAGAATGAGTAGTGTGTTGGTCAAGCTGATTGATTTGATGCAAGAAATTGCATTGCAACAGCCTCACGCACTTCCCATGCTTTTTGGCTTATATAGTTTGATGAGCCTTCCCATACAACCTGAGTTTAGCTGTAAGCTAGCTGATTATCTGGGCTTACCAGAAAAGTGGGGTCTAAACTGGCTTCGCAACGGAGGAACTTTACCCCAATTGCCTAGAGTACAAGGAACTAAACAAGCGCCTTATTTTTCCAAGATCAGCGAAGAAGCCGTTGAGAAGTTTGCTTCAAAAGGGACTCAATATGCAGTAGTTTAATATCTGCATAAAAAGGCGATTCTTTCCGTTGGTGTTGTATACCTATAGGATAATTGAGCAACTATTAGCAAAAGCATATTATTCTTCTTCCCAAGCTTCCCCTTCTGGCTTATTACACTCCATCATCCCCTGATTGTGCAACACCTTTGTATAAGCAAATCAGTTTTGTATAAAGTATTTGAAACGTCTATGCCCTTTCGCATACTAACTTCCTCTTGGCATTGGTGCTAATTGCAGAAGAAACTTGCAGAGAATTATCGCAGATATATGGAAGATCAGGAACTTGTACTTTGCTCTCAAGATTGCAACTTGGTAACAGATCTTTATCAGTTGACTATGACGGCTTGCTACCTCGCCGAAGATCTGGATCAAAAGTGGGCTAGTTTTGAACTATTTACACGTAGTTTGCCAAAAGACTTTGGTTACTTGATTGCGATGGGGCTGACCCAAGCCCTAGAATATTTGGAGAATTTCCACTTTAATGCTGCTCAGATCAAGTCTCTACAATCAACGGGGATTTTTAACAACGTTCCAGAGCGCTTCTGGTCACTGTTGTCTGAGGCTCGCTTTCAGGGAAATGTTTTGGCAGTCCCTGAGGGAACAGCAGTTTTTGCCAATGAGCCGCTTTTAAGGATAGAAGCACCGCTGTGGCAGGCTTTTTTTGTTGGAACATACCTTTTAAATACGCTGAATTACCAAACTTTGATTGCAACCAAGGCAGCTCGCATAAGAGATGCGGCTGGACCAGAAGCCAAGTTGCTAGAAGGTGGGACACGACGCGCCTTTAGCCCTCAAGCTTCAGTTTGGGCGGCCCGAGCAGCTTTGGCAGCTGGGTTTGATTCTACGTCTAATGTGTTAGCAGCAATTAAATTGGGTCAAAAGCCGAGTGGTAGCATAGCTCATGCCTTTATTATGACAAGCGCAGCAATCCAAGGAAGTGAAGCACGAGCATTTATGGTATCTAATCATCTATTTCCTGATGCGTCTTTAGTACTCGACACCTATGATACAGTTGCCGCTGCCAATAACCTTGCAGATATGGCCCGATCTGGAGAAATCAAATTGCAAGGAGTGCGGTTAGATTCCGGTAATTTAACTGTTCTGTCTCAGGAAGTGCGATCGCTTTTACCACCCGAAGTTCTCATTTTTGCCAGTGGTGATTTAGATGAGTGGACAATTGCCAACTTGCGCGCCAATGGTGCTTGTATTGATGGCTATAGTGTCGGTACTCAATTGGTTACCGGCTCTGCAATGAACGGAGTTTACAAAATTGTAGAAGTGGAGGGCATTCCATTAGTCAAGTGTTCTAGCGGCAAAATAAATTACCCTGGTCGCAAGCAAATCTTCCGTCGCTTTGAAAAGAAGCAAATTCAGGGAGACCGCTTGGGGCTGACAACAGAAACTCTACAGCAAGGTGAACAGCCTCTGATGCAGTTGGTATTTAAACAAGGACAAAGACTGCATTCCCCAGAAACTCTACAAGAAATCTCTGAACGTACAGCTAAGTCTGTTGCTAGCCTCCCTACAGAAGTTCGCCAAATCGAGCAACCAGTATTAATTCAGCCGCAAATTTCAACGGAGTTACAAAACTTAACTGAGCAAGCGCATCAAGCAGTTGCATTGCAAGAATTTGTGTTTTTTGAGTAAGTATTCTAAATCTTCATTAGTGAAAGTCATATAAATAACGATGGAAGTACGGCAAGTCAATATATTGCAGTAATTCAAAGTTTCTATATCTTTCAATTGAAGCAGAATAGATGACGGTTTTCATCTGGGCTTATAGTTAAGCTGTTGTTTTCATACCAATCAACCCTCTAAATTTCTCAAATTGCTAAAAACTTTCTGAAGAATTGATTAGTCAAAAAATATTGATGGAGATAAAAAGTTATGCAGGAAAAATACCAAGTTATAATCTTAGGCTCTGGTATAGCTGGTACTATGTTGGGTACTATATTAGCCAAACATAAAGTCAAAGTTCTTATTATTGATAAAGGTTCTCACCCGAAATTCGCTATTGGTGAGTCAACTATTCCTTACACAACATTTACTATAGCTGGAATTTCAGAGCTATTTGACATACCTGAATTACATCCTGCTAATATTAGGCAAAAAATTGCACATACTAGTGGTATTAAAAAAAATCTTTCCTTTGCATACCACCGCCCAGGACAAGAGCAAAAAAAAGAAGAGGTAACACAAAGTAATTCAGGAGTAGCAGAACTTCATTTTTTTCGTCAAGACTTAGATAGCTATCTATTAAACGTTGCCATCCATTATGGCGCTACCGTTAAACAAAATTGTAGTATATCAGACATAGAATTTAGCTCAGATGGCAAAAACGTGTTGATAACTAGTCAAGAAGGAGAAGAATTTCTGGGTTCTTATGTAGTAGATGCAATTGGATACTCTTCTATACTGGCTCAAAAATTTAACTTGCGGGAAAATCCGACGCATTTTAAATCTCATACGCGTTCTTTGTTTACGCATATGATAAACGTCCCGTATTTCGAGATATGTGTTCATTCTCAAAAAGCACATGGTATGCCAGTTAGCTTTTATGAAGGAACAGTACACCATCTGTTTGATGGAGGATGGATCTGGATAATTCCCTTCAACAACCATAAAGACTCTACAAATCCTCTTTGTAGTGTGGGTTTGCAACTAGATGCTCGTCGATTCCCTAAGACTGATATTCTACCTGAGCAAGAATTTTTGGAAATTGTATCCAAATATCCCAGCATCTCTAAGCAATTTAATAATGCCAAAGCTGTAAGAGATTGGATTTCAATACCCCAGCTACAGTATTCCTCTAAAAAGTGTTTTGGAGATAGGTATTGTCTGATTCCCAATTCTTATGGCTTTGTTGATCCTTTATTTTCTAGAGGACTCGCTTCAAATTGTGGAGGTGTTAAATATCTCGCAACTTTAATATTGGAAGCTGTTAAAGACAATGACTTCTCTGAAGAACGCTTTCAACACTTAGAGCAAATTTATCGTAAAGAAATCGACCTTCATGACAACTTAGTATATGGGGCTTATATAGCTTTCAAAGATTTTGAACTTTGGAAATGTTGGCAAGGAGTTTGGACAATTGCAGAATTTATAAATTTTTTCCAAATAGTGATAACTCTTACACAGTTAAAGGATGGAAATCCAAATCCTTTCAAGAAGCTTGATATAGTTGGGCCTGTTCAAGAGTTGAATGGCTTTATAAAACAGGCTGTTAATGAAATGCAACAGGTAGAGACTGGAAATCTATCTACAGAAGCAGCAGCTAGGAATATTAAAGAACTTTTGCAGCAGGTTGATTTTTTACCTGAGCCTCTAAAGTTTTCTTTTTCAAAACGTTTTTATAAGCCGAGTATGTTGAAATTGATGGAAGTCGCACATTGGTTGAAATTCAATTCGACTCCTCAGGTTAAAACTTATTACGAAAATTTCAACCCGTACAAATTTAATCAAATAGTAAAAGAAATGGCGAAAACTTAGAAAGTACACAATTTTGAAACACTGTTCCGGGAGCATCTATTTTTGGCAGAAAAGCTAAAATAACAAGTAAACCATTAGACCTATTGCACGAATAGTGTAAACATGAAAAAATACAGGTCAAAAAAGAAAGAGTAATAAGCTACGAACAGATAAAATATCTACCACTATAGGACTCATATCTGATTTTTGAACAGGATTTTAGATAAAACCCTGAGAAAACAGGCTTTTTAGTCTCAGTATATTTTCAGAAATCAAATCAGAGTCCCATATCAGAATTCAAACGGTTATGCAGAGTGCATGTTGCCACGTTTGGGAGGATGGTAGAACTACTGAAACCGGGACTGATAAGAACTGGTAAAAAGGGTGGTCAACCAAAGTTAAGTGTGGAAGACCACTTGTTAGTCGTGCTTGAATATTGGCGGGAGTATCGTACTTACTTCCATATCACGTAACTTCAACTCCGAAATTTAAGGGATCGCAACAGCCAGAAGCTAGCTGAATAATGATTTTAGTCTTCAGTTTAGGTTGAAGGTGAGAGCGATCGCTTTGCTCTCTACTTACGTAAAAAGTAGCCCAATATACAATCATTTTTAAGTGAGAGGATTACCCTAAATGTTTATAAACACTATAAATTTGATTTTACATAAGCTGATCAAGCCCATGGTTCCACCTGTTTTTGGTATTGCTATTCTGTTACTTGGATGGCATCTACTCAGCTTAAATGCTGAAACATCGTTGCCTTCTCCTTTGAAGGTAATAACTGATAACTGGGAATTGATTAGAGATCCCTTTTTTAACAAGGGAGGCAATAATAAAGGGTTTTTCTGGCTGATTATTGCCAGCCTTGAAAGAGTTGCTTTTGGCTACTCCTTGGCTACAATAGTAGGTATTTCTATTGGTTTCATCATTAGTCTGAACAAATTTATCAGAGAAGCCATCGACCCGATCATTCAGCTATTTCGTCCAGTCGCACCTCTGGCTTGGCTACCTCTTGCTCAGGCTATTTTTCTCAAACCCGATCCCTCAGCCATTTTTGTAATCTTTATCACGGCAATTTGGCCGATTATCCTCAATACTACTTTGGGTGTGCAGTTGATTTCTAAAGATTACACAAATGTCTCCAAGATTTTAGGGCTCACAATTTTTGAGAACTTTTTTAAAATCTTAGTGCCTGCTACACTTCCCTACATTTTCACAGGATTAAGGATTGCACTTGGTTTATCTTGGTTAGCTGTTGTTGCATCTGAGATGCTACTATCTTACGATGGGATTGGCTTTTTTATCGTAGATGCATACAACAACTCAGACATTAGTGAAATCATCTTGGCAATTATTTACCTGGGTGTAGTTGGTCTAATTCTAGACAAGATGATGGCTTATCTATCCTTCAAATTAACTCCACAAGAATAACGTGCTTGCAGAAAAAACTTTCAAGCTGAGGGCAAATAGAAACATGTCTAGTTTTGTTGAAATTCAAGGAATCGAAAAGGAATTTAAACTGTCGAATGGTAGCAAAAATATTGTCCTCCAAGACATCAACCTGAAAATTATGCCGGGAGAATTTGTTTCCCTCATCGGTCATTCCGGTTGTGGTAAGTCTACCTTACTGAATATTGTGGCTGGCTTGGAGAAAGCAACACAAGGATATGTGCAAGTTGACGGTCAATTAGTACGCAAACCTGGTTCTGATCGGATGATGGTGTTTCAGAACTATTCCCTCTTACCTTGGTTAACCGCTTGGGAAAATGTTGCCTTAGCTGTTAATAAGGTAATGCGCCACAAATCCAAGAAAGAACGCCATCAGCTAATTGCTCATTCCCTGGAAATGGTAGGTCTAAAAGATGCCTTTCGCAAAAAACCAACACAACTATCTGGAGGAATGAAGCAACGAGTGGCGCTAGCACGAGCCTTAGCGATTAAGCCCAAGCTGCTACTTTTGGATGAACCGTTTGGAGCTTTAGATGCTCTAACTCGTAGTTCCCTGCAAACTGAGTTGATGCATATTTGTAATATAAACGATATCACTGCCATGATGGTTACTCATGATATGGATGAGGCACTATTGCTCTCCAATCGCGTGGTAATGTTAAAAAACGGCCCTGCTGCAACCATTGATCAAGTTTTGGAAGTGCCTTTTGTATATCCTCGGTTTCCGACGGAGATTATGGATAGCACTAAATATCATGCACTCCGGCATGAAATGATGCAATTCCTGTACAGACAGCAGCAAGTTAAATATATAGAAAGCCAAGTTGTAAGCATTTTGCCTAAAGCATTTTAGACTCTGTCACACAACCTTGACTGAGTTTGTAGTGTAGACACCCATAAGGGCGCTATAGATGCGTAGCGGTGAGCCGTGCGATGGGTTCCCCAGTTCTAAGCTTCCTGCTAGTAGTCTGCCAAGGCAACTTTGCTGGGTAGTGTATCTTACTGATAAGCTACTGAAAAATCAGGGAATAGTATGGTGAAAAAGTTTATTGGGATCTGAGTGAGGATGAAGTTTCTCAATTGCAAACGCTAATTAAAAAAGGCAAGCGCAAGGCATTTTGATCCCCAAGAAGCACGTTGAATTGTACAAAAATTAGAGTTTCACTAGGCTTTGTTGCGTGAATAAGTAAAGTTGCCTTGGCAGACTACTAACCCAAGTAGCTAGTTACTCTGATGGGCGATCGCTTTGGGACAGTTAAGCAATATATGTATTGAATAATGACAGAAGCTGTTTACGGACGCGCTCGCTTCCGTTATGGATAGAAGAAACAAGTCAAATACTCTTTCCTATAGGTTTATTTCGAGAGACACGGCATAAATTCAATGCTGAACAAAAATTTATTGAAAACCAAAAAAATCAGAGATTTCACAACTACAGAAAGAAGAGAGTAAACAATTATCTTCACGGAGAATAAGTGTTGAGCACATGATATGTCTAGTGAAAACATTTCGAGTAGCGAGTGACAAATTACGTTGATCTCGTCATCGCTATAATCAGGTAGTAATGGCAGTATGTGAACTTGTGGGATTACGACTTTATTGCTCATGTTGTTTATCTGTTAATACTTGAGTTTGTCTGGAAAGGAATAAATTTTTATTCTTTCTATCTTTACCTTGCTAACTGATGATTTAGCTCGACTTATTCCCCCAAAGCCTTATTGTTAAGTCCATTAAGTGCTTACGATCTCAATCTGTTAAAATCGCTCAAATCATTGTATAGTAAGTCTTTCGTATTTACGGATAAGTCTATTGAATAAGTAATTTCTATTTCTATAACTGAAAATCATTTAAGTACTTGTTGCACGCGTAGGCGTAGAGCGCCGCAGGCATCGCATGAATTGAGTGGTAACAAGCACACATCAGTCGATAACCCGCAACTTGGGTTACTAGGATAGTGCTCAAAAAGAAGCCATCAAAGTATATATCTGCTCACTTGCAAGAGATGAATCGATATGGCAAAGTTTTCCAGACGCAAATTTTTAGCAACCACAGGTGCAGCAGCACTACTGACTCAAACCATAACCCATCATGTCACTTCTGGTTCCACTCTTACCCAGTTGAGTTCAAGTGTATATGCTGGTTATAGCGATACTCCTGAGGTGAAAACTGTTAAACTGGGCTTCGTTGCTGTGACCAGTTGCTCTCCTTTAATCATCGCCAAAGCTAAAGGCTTTTTTGCTAAGTATGGTATGCCTGATGTCCAGGTAAATAAGCAGTCTTCTTGGGCTGTTACGCGTGATAAACTGATGTTAAGTTCAGATGATGGTGGCTTAGATGGTGCCCATTTACTCTTTCCCATGACATACCTAATCGCTACGGGAGAGATTACCTATGGTCGTAAAATCCCCATGTACCTCTTGGCTCGTCTGAATGTGAATGGACAAGGAATTTCACTTGCCAATGCCTATAAAAAGTTAAACCTTGGTTTGGACAGCTTTGGGCTCAAATCAGCTTTGGCCGAGAAAGCGTTGACTGGAGAAATCTCCCGCTTTGCTATTCCCTATCGACGTGTAACAGGAGATTTTTTCATGCGCTGGTGGCTAGCTTACGGCGGTATCGATCCGGAACGGGATGCATCCCTGATGGTGGTACCGCCGCCTCAAATGGTAGCTAATATGCGCGGTGGGACAATGGATGGTTTTTGTGTGGTCGATCCCTGGCATCATCGTTTGATAAAACAGAAACTTGGATACTCAGCTGTAACTAGTGGAGAGTTGTGGAACAATCACCCTGAAAAAGGACTCGCCATGCGTGGTAACTGGGTAGATAAGCATCCTAAAGCAGCTAAAGCGCTGCTAGCTGCTGTTTTGGAAGCTCAGATGTGGTGCGATCTCCCTGAAAATAAGGAGGAAATGGTAAGGATTCTCTCACAGCGCCAATGGATGGGAGTCAAAAGTGATTTACTTCATGATCGCTTACTGGGAAAGTTTGATTATGGAAACGGTCGCATAGTGGAAAATAGTCCTCATGCAATTAAGTTTTGGCGCGAGAATGCTTCCTACCCTTACAAAAGTCATGATCTGTGGTTTTTAATTGAAGATATGCGATGGGGGTATCGTTCCCCAGAATTTCAGGCTAAACCTTTAATTGAGGCTGTAAATCGGGAAGATTTGTGGCGAGAAGCAGCTAAACTAATTGGTCAGGAAAAAGCGATTCCACCAAATACATCACGGGGTATAGAGAAATTTTTTAATGGTCTGGAGTTTGATCCGGAGAATCCTCAAGCTTATTTAAATGCTCCTACGATTAGAAAAGTTTAATGAGTTATTCATCCCTCTTTTGTTACTACGGGGAAAGAAAAAATAGTCAGAAATTCAACTGGCGATGGGGAAACTGATTGGAGTAGCACGAAAATCATTCATGAAACCAATTAATTTCAAAAAGCAACGTTTCATGCCAGGAATGTTAAAACCACTCTCTCCGTACAAACTATCTGCTAAAACTAACTTGATTTTAAATCCCCATTCTTTCAACTCTTGAATAATCTCTATTGCTATTTGGGGTTTACTCTTATATTCATCTCCTGATTTCATGTCGCGCTCCAATTTTTGAAAGGGTTCGTATGCGATCGCAATTCTTGGCGGGTTGTGAAAACTGGCGATCACATAGATATTGGCAAGGAACACGAAATTGAATTTGTGAGTGCGCCTAACTTACTGGAGTTTAGACTAAAAGCGATATGAGAGAACGCAAATCAAAAGGAATTAGAGGTTAAAAATATTATCTTGTCAGCCTTAAAGCATCCTGACCTTTAACAATTATTGTGTAGTATACCTGCTCAGAAAATAATACAATAATGATAATCATGAAAAGGGTGGGAGAGAAACGAGCATCGCTCGTTTCTCTCCCACCTCCCCCTATTTAATTATCATTATCACAATACCTTAGCCAATTTACGAGGGTTCAATGCCTGTAGAAACGGGATGAATACGCCCTAAAGAAGTAAGCTTGGCAAAAATCTGGGTTAATAAAATAGGCTCAGGCATTTCGGGAAGCATTTTTAAAATTTCACGGACATATCGAAAACCACGATAGTGAGCCTTAAGATCAAGAATGCCGGAGTCAGGATTAAGGAGACGAAAATCCGCGAGAAGATGATGGGATAAGTTGACCATAAAGAATGCTAGATTAACAGCATTAGTTACAGCAGTTTGACTTAAGTTCATAAAATCTTCCAATCCCCAAAATTGCTTGGCATCTCGAAAATTGAATTCGATCTGAAAGCGCAGCTTG
>NNBT01002567.1_pt1 | contig 14774 bp, 6 predicted proteins | sample 1173831 | NCBI WGS metagenome assembly NNBT01 (sample SAMN07173936, study PRJNA388173) | plant metagenome | isolation source: symbiotic tissue sample KVJ10 | place: Norway: Troms, Kvaloya island | reverse complement strand
GTAATATTTATCTCCTTCTATTTTAACAATCGGAATGTTATTTTTTATATATTTTTTAATGTTTTTCTTACCACTTAACTCATGAAATATATAATATCCATTTATTGGTTCGTAATTACTGAAAAAGATTTTTTTCTCTTTATCAAAAGATAAAGAAGTGATTTTGTTATATTTATAGTTCAACTTAGGCCTACGTTCGTAAGTTTTTTCATTGTGAACATTGATCGCTAATTTATATGTATTTACATCTAACCCTGCTAGCGTCACTTTTAATTTAAATAGAAAATATTCACTCGGTCTCATATCGTAAGTTGCGAGCGAATTAATATGTAAAGCTTGATAAAGCCTGCCATGTGAAACATACAGAATTAATTGATTTGCAGCATCTTCATTAGAACCAGCCCTTTTTATATAGTTAATTTGCAAAAACACTCTATTCAATATGTCCACAGTATCAATAGCCATGTAATTATTAATCAATAACGTATCTTGTAAATAACTAACAGTTAGCATTCCGCTTGAGGGTTTGTAAAACAATTTAATAGTTGCCTCATTTCCATCAAAGGACTGAATTTTATAAGATTGGGCTTTTACGCAATTAAGAGTAAAACACACAATTATGAATATTATTAAAACACCTTTACTTTTCATAGCCTAATATATTATTATTTAAATCCAAAATATGTTGTATTCCTTCCTATTGTTGTGATGTAAAGTTCGCCTCTGTCGAGCGCCTGGAAATTTTGATCTTTCTTCCGTGCTGCTGGAGATAAAGGGGTTGCACTCCATTTATATGCTCCTTTGGAATAGTCAATCACTCCCCAGTCTTTGTAGGCTTGAAGAGCCCCTTGTATATATGGCAAATCACTTGACATAATCTCGTCTATAGTCATGCTCATAACTTTAGCATATTCATACTGCTTAGGATGCTGAAGTATTTGATAATTACCTCTAACTGTCCCACCAAGTGCAAGGCCTGTTTTGCGTACAGACGCTGACATCCAATTTGGATCATTTAAACTCGATTTCGCTGCAATTATCCGGTTTATCATAGTACTAGCAATATTTCTCGCGTCAATGCGGCTACCAGCCGCTTCGCCGGCTGCTATTGCAACAAAATCTTTTAATCCCACTGGATACTTAGAACTTTGATAATTCTCGTCATATTGAGATGAATTAAGAGCACCCAAAGATGAAAAGACTGATGTTAAATCTGATGCATTATCCGTCTTAGAATCATATACCACCGTGCCATTCTTTTTGATATAGGCCTCAATAGTATCTTCATCATACCGGGGGTTATATCCCATCTGTACTTGCCAGCTATTGATATCGACCCAATCTGCACTATAGCGTGGCGTATGCGTAAACCTATCCCATGATTCAGTATTCCGGGTATATTCGTTCCCTAATGGATCGTTAATCATTACCGGATTGTTCCCAGCATAATGGTAGGTCGAAATTGATTCAGTAGCGCCAGCATCAGGATCTACCCCTGTCCACCTGCCAAGAGCAGCATCATAATCACGGTAAAAAGTCTGCATTAAATCGGGCAAATCGGCAAAATCATTTTGCCATTCCGATCCCCCGTTATACAGTTTTTTAACCGGGGTACTACTTAACGCTACTGTGCTGCCACTCATCACAAGACCAAACGGATAATAACTGTTCTCCTGTATAACCCTCGCAGTACCACCGTTATTTTCAAAGGTAACGCGCGTGTTGCCCTGTTGATCAGTAACAATGTATTCGTTTATAAATGTTCCCGCAGCATTGCGCACCCTTCCTTCGGGTACGGAAAAATAAGCCAGTGTACTGTTTTCATAAACAAACCCGTTAAGGTAGTCGGTTGTTTTTTGCAGCGTATTATTATCGAACTGTTGCTTCCTGATCAGGGTACCAGCTGCATCGTAAGTGTAGGTAAGGTATCTTCCCGTTGCAGAAGTTATTGTTACTGTTTCTGATCGCTGGAGCAGGTTAACCGAAGTTGTAATACCCTTTTTTGGATCGTCCGTTAGATGTCCATCATCACTATATGTATAATCAGCCGATGAACCCGCAAGATTCTTGAATCCCATGCCGGCATAACTTCCGCCAGTGCCATCAGTAACGTTCTTCAACCGATTGCCATCATATGTATACTGTAAATCATCAATGGCAGTCGCCACAGAACCAATAAGTGCATTTCGCTTTAAAGCGGTGATATTACCGTTCTGATCATAAGTAATATTCTTTTCATCATAGCCTCCCAAATTGCCCCAAGAACCTCCGGACGAAGGTCTATCTGCATAAATTGCATCTTTCAGGCGAAGAAGCTTATCGTACACATAGGTATAGCTCCGCTGCTGCCCCTTTTGTCCAGTGCCATCAACACTCATCCACTTAACTGCAGATAACATCCCTGTATAATACGAAGTATTTCCAATACTATCGGCCTGGTCATATAGCAGATCCAGCCCGAACACATCGTTGGTGTCATCGTTGCTGATACTTCCGTCATTAGACAGCTTGCTGTTATTGATGCTTTTTAGCTGTCCACGGATTGTATAACGAAAATCTACCGATTGAATATAGCTTGATCCCCCGTCTGTTGAATGAAGTTTTTTATCAATCAACTGACCAAGTTCGTTGTATTCATAGCCTGCTACACGAATTGCCGAACCACCATTATAGGACTGGTCGACAGCTGTGGTGCGGCCTGCATGGTCATAACTGTAACTTGTAAGTACTGTTACAGCGAAAGTTGTTGATTTAACCGTTTTTTGATAAACAGGTTTTCCGGTAAAATCAGGAACCTGTGTCTGGCTATCATCAACCGACGGATTAAGATGATTGTTTCCCCGGGTCTGAATAAGGTTTCCAAACCTGTCGTAGAACATTAAATCTATGAGCCAAACTGGTGTTAAACCAGGGCCAACTGTTTTTTTACGTACTGCGGTCAACATTCCTTTCACCCTGTAGGTAGCGGCTCCCTCACCAGTAAGGCCCTGGCTCTGATAGGTATAATCCGGTGCACCATCTGTGTTTAGATCGTAATCATCAAAATAACTATATGTCAGGGGATCGATTGCCGTAGTGGGGAAAATCTGATTTGAATAATAGCCAGTCGCAGCATCTCCGTTACGGCTTTCAAAATATGTAGTGCCATAGTCAATGCTGTTGACGTATGACTGCATGGATGAGAGTGAGGTGTGGGTATTATCGGTGTAGATGCCCTGGCTAATTGCTCTTCCCTTTGAATCGTATTTGGTGTAATTCCATTGATTGGCGGCACGCAATTTTGAATCCTGGATCAAAAGCGGGCGGTCCAGCGGGTCGTAAACGGTATAAGTAGCCGCACCGCCAGGGACTGTTTTTTGCGTTGGTCGGCCTTTATCATCATAGCTGTATTTAAATAACAGCTTATCTACATCCACCTGAGAAATGGTGTAACTATTGTCAACAATCAATGAAGTAGCTTTGGGCGGAATTACGTAGTTTAATCCGCCAGCATCATTGTACACATAATAAGTATCGAAATAGGTATAAGTTAAGCTATTTATTGTTTCATCGGCGAGCTGCCGTTTGAGAACCACACGCCCCGTCATATCGGCGAATGTAATGGTTTTGTTGTTTCCTTCATCAGTGCTCTCGTTGACGGCGAGCGAATGGTCAGGATAATAAGTATTCCGGGTGCCGTCAGGATTCCATCTGATCACATTGTCCGTAGATACATTGCTCCTATAAGCCAGCGCCCTGTAATGTTGACCAGGCTGATAGCCCTCCCCGGCAGCCCCTTGCTGTAACAATAACTGCAGGGGACTGTTATCAAATACCTGCTGCAGATATGGTGAAGAGTCATCTGCGACTTTGTCGGAAGTTCCGTTCAAGTAAAAAGAAGCCTGTTCTGCCGTAGCCGAACTTCTGAAACTTCCATTGCCGCTGCTTCCAGCATAGGGCAGGTAAGTTTTCACCTTTCGGCTCATCACGTCATACTTTTCTACCGATATAATATCATGTTGCTGAGGGCTGAGCTGCATGCCAACTGTTTGGATAACACGACCCATTCCATCGTTATACGAAAAGGATGTCTGTTTTTGAGCTGCATTAAGTGCATCTACCCCTGAACCAGATGTCACACCACTTACTTTGATGATTTCATCGCGGGTATAAGGGGTTTGGGCAAAAAGAAAAGTGATAGAACCCACTGCAATGACTGTAAGGAGTGAGGTCTTTCTAAAAGCCCTTACTGCGCCGATAATAACGGCTTGTTTCGTTATTGACATGGCGTAGTGTTTATAGTTATCGTTGACTCTGTAGAATTCGTCCAGTTAACACTTTCAAAAGCGTAAGAGCCTGTGCATTCGTATTGTTGACATAAAGGGCCATTTCCATCTGAAATTGTTATACTTCCGTAACAGTTGTTTTCGGCAGGTCCAGTATTTATATTAATACGATAAACACCCTTCGGAACAGAAACGCCATTGCCGAAATCTGAAGGTGTAAATGAGTAAACTTCAACATTCCCCTGGTAGAACTTGACGTTATAGACCGTCATATCTGTATAGTTCGTAAAATATACCGGAACATTGGGAGCAGGTTTAGTTTCGATGTTACTCAAGACAGTTGTTACGGTCTGTGTAGCAAAATTCGACGAGGTAACGGTAAGCGTTATTGTATAGTCGCCTGCGGTACTGTAAGAATGACTTACAGGAGAATAACTGGTTGTAACAATAGGAGTCGTACCGTCGCCAAAGTTCCAGGTAAATTGCGGATTATCACAATCCTGGAACCTTTGTGTGATATAGAAACCGATAGCTGAACTGGTGTAAAAACGGCCACTAAGGCCAGGGGGCCAGTGCCATGAGTTATCGATATCCTGTAACTGGATTGATGCTTTCGGTACCGCAATGGATGAGTTGCCAATACTTACGTATGTTTTTCTAAGGACAATGTCCCTGTCCTGATTGAGTTTGGTAAGCAACCGCCCATATTTGTCGTAAGTATTATATGCTGATATACCATTGCTGTTTGTCTCCCTTGTGACTTGCCTTACATCCGGATCATATTCATACGTAATCAACTCGGATCCATCGGGATAAAACAACATGTTGTTAACCGTCACAGTGATATTACAGGAAAGCGAAAAGTTAAAATCATCGTTCATACTCGTGAGCGGGACACTTATTTCGTAGTATTTCCACTTACTACTGCTGTTATCTACAGGAAAAGTATATGTGAAAGACTGCGAGCTAGAATTGGTAAGCGTTACGGTAGCTGCCCCCGAAGATGATGATTTAAGCCAGACAGAAAATATGTTCCGGTTAGCAAGTGCCTGCTTTTTGATCGTACCTCCAATGGGAGTACCTGAAGGAAGTGACAGTTCGTTGCTGCCCTCATATTTATAGCTGATTTCGGTCGCGGATGCGTTGACTGCTTTCGCGTAAGGAAACAATCTGGCATCGGTAAGTGTAGTGTATGTTTTATGGCGGTTGTCATCACTAGTTTTCAAAATGCCCCGGTTATCATACAACAGGTAATTCTCCTGGCAGATGTACCGTGAATCTTTTGAAAAGATACCGCCCGAAGCAGTCGATGCCTGAAAATCTGATAGCCCTTCGGTTGACATGAGCGTCAGGCGGCTTGAAGGCATATAGAGTGTGGTTAAACCACCATTTACATTTACATCAAATCCCTTAAATAATAGAATCTCTGCCTTAATGGTCTTATTCACGCTAGCACGCTCCACCTGCGTATACTTTTCCACTGCAAGATTTCGGTTTTGTTGCTGCAAGTTGTATAAGGCAGTTGTCGAAGATGTGGTACCTGCCGTAAGATCGTAATCTTTTGCATATTTAGTGAACTCGCGGATAGTGCTCCCGTCACTATTAACGCTCTCCTGCTTAGTTAGCAGATTATGGTTAGCACTGGAATAGTAAAAGTTTGTAGTGGTAGTCTGGGCGGTAGAATAAGACGGGGCGTCGAATATCTTTTTCTCAATTTGGGTTAACGAGTTGTCAGCTCCGGTTAATAAGCTGTACCTGGAATAATTTTTTGAGGTAAAAGATTCTTCAAACTTAAGTGCCGAAATTACCACAGGAGTAGCACTTTGGTAGGTATATTGGTCTTCTGCGACCTTATTGCCTGATTCATTATAGGTAAGAATCGATTTGACCAGACCCCGTTCATGATCATAGTTGGGATTCGGGGCGAAAGGGTAACCGAATGTGTAGACACTGGGATAGGCCGTGCAATTGGTTACCGCGTGATATGCGAGAGTGGGCGCCCAGTTAGAATAAGTTCCTGCGTCCCAATAGGTACCAGGCGTAGTGTACTGGTATAATTTACTTCCATAACCAGGCAACCGTTCCCTTACATAGGTATAAATAACCGAAAATCCATCCGGGGAAAGATCATCCTGACCGGAAGATGCCCCGATATACGGGCTAAGAGAAGTTTCGATTTCCCAAAGGATTTTGCCACTGGTCTGGCTGGTAGCCGGATCAAGGTAACTGTACTGTTTTACAACATTGTTGGCGGAGTCGATTCCGTCATAATTTATGATTTTACTAACCCGTACCCCTCCACCTGTGACAACAGAGCTGTACCTGGCATTATAGTACTCATTCGGTTCATAAGAAATAGTGGTGCTTCCGTTATTTGAATAAAGTACCTGTTTCAAGGTGCCAGCAGCTACATAAGCTGGGTTAACTTCAGGGCTAGAAGAGTAATTGTTAGCATACCCCCATCTATCCACACGCTGCGAAAGTGAATCGGGAATAACTGTTTTGTTACTATCCAGCACCTCTCCATTGTAGCGAAAATCATACTTGATAGGGGAATTACAGTCACGGGTTGTCACGTTCCGTAAAAACAATCTTGTATAATTGGTCAACTGATCAGAATTATAATATTGTATTGCAGAATAATTGAGATCGTAGGTTACGCCATTTGCAAGAATACTACTAACAGTCGACCGTTCGGTGGATAAATTCTTTGTATTGTAATTAATCAAGCAAAGCCCTGTTTGTGCCTGGATTAAGACCAGTTTAAAGGTTGACCGTGATTCTGAAAAACTCTGGGAATCATTGGTTCCGGTTTTTACGATGACAGCCGAACCGCTGAAAAAGCTTGCATCCGAATCATAGTTAAATGTTATTGTATTACCGCTTATGTCCTGCATAGATGTTAAATACCACTCATTACTTGATTGGATACCATTACGAAACTGATTGGCTTCGCGCAGAGAAAAATCAGCATTCCCTACGCCTACTGAACGGCGGGTACTTAAGTTGGTCAGGTTAAACAGATATTTTGTCCCCTGATCGTTTATAATCTGAAAATATGTTATAAGACCCGAGGTTCCGTCAGCTGTGTATGTAATTTTCAAGTCCTGCCTGGTTAGCGTTTTGATCAGATGGTTTTTATCGAACGCGAATTGGACAGAAAGTCCCGGTGCACTAACCGTGAATATATCTGGCTCGGTATCCGACAGGTCAGAAAAATTAGTGTTAAGATAGTTCAGGTCAGTGTTTGCATTTGAACAGCTTCCAGATCCCCCAGTATTCAATATGGTAAAGCTTTCAATAGCTGTACCGTTAGAATTGTATAACCATCCCAGTCGGTTATTTCCCGATATGTCTTTTTTGCAATCATCTGGTAGTCCTCGCCGTTCCCGGCTTATTTGACCGCCAGCAGAAACGCGCCAGCCCATCCCTGCATTCTGCTCAACATCCTTAACCTTTACACCATTGGTAGCATAAGCAAGACCAACTGTTGTGCTTATAGAGCCGCTTGATAAGTTTGCAATAGGGATATGGCAGAGGGCCGTTCCCCTAAAATTGTCAACTGAAACAATATTGCTTTGCCCAAAACAGCAAAAGGAGGCCAATCCGGAGATTAGCATTGAGAGCGCTTTCTTAAAGATCATTTTAAATCAATTTACAGATTTGAATATATCCTTAGTATTTAAAAAATATATTAATCTAATTTAAAATATTTTATGGATATTTTATTAAATCAAAAAGAATATTTTTCTTTGATTTTTTTTTACGCAAAATGTTAGTAGTCGTTGTAAAAGACGATTTCAGTCTGTGCAAAAAAAAACAGTCAATTGATTTCTCCATCCCATTGACGGCATTCTGTTAGTTCTGCGCTTAACTGAACGTTCTTTTGATTTAGGGCATGGATTTCTATTTCCTGTTCGGCTACTACAGCTTCGGTAGATTTATGCAAATTCCATCTGTCATGAGTAAATTAATACTGAAGTGAATTTTTTAAGCTGCTGGATTTCCCGTTCATTTCGGACATGGTCTTTGTCATAAATATCTTTACCTGAAAGCACTTTTAATTGGCGCTCAATCAACTCCCACAAATACCTGAAGAAATGTTCTTCGTTACTGTTTGGATATTCTGCCAAATAATAATTAAGATGCCGTTAGTAAAATTCTTCAATGCGGTTGTCGCTAATTGCAAAAATTCTTTTAAACAAATGCTTTAGAAAATTTTTACGGCTCCATGTTATTGGATTTCCAATATCTAAGGTATCATTACTGAAATCAAAACGGTCACGGGATTTAAAATAGGTGAAACTCATAAGCAGTTGATTGAAAGTGGATTTCCGAATTTACTGATTTTTGCGCTTATGTAAATGGAACCAAATCAGGACAGAAGTACTTCATTTCTATTTATCTACCAAGATTAAAGTGGGCTTGGTTTTCTATTTCTGGCACGTTTGATTTTTGGATATTTCGAAATCAATTCATCTAAGAACTCCTTTGGTGCTAATCTCCATTTAAAACCCCGATAAACTGTTTCATTTCTAACTGACAATGAAATTCCCTTTTCATAGCACCCAAATCTATTTGCTGCGTGTGCAATACAAGGATAGGTTTCAATTACTATTCCATTAACATCGCATCTATGAATAGGTTTCCATAAACGGAAGGTGGGTTTAATATTTTCTTTGTTTGATCTCTTTTTTGTGAAATCAGTCCTATTGGTTTGTATTAACATCCGTAAATGTTCCCCAAAAGAACAAATTTTTAGATTGTCGAGTCTACAATTTAATCCGTCATGGTCAATAGAAACTATGATTCCATCTGATCTTTTATTCAGTTTCCATCCGTTAAAAGTATAGAATACCAACTTCCTTACAACAAGATCATGTCGTTTGTTTTCATGGTGTATGGCAACTTGTAATATATTCGAAAAGTCGTTTTTGAAATTATTGTAGTGCCTCTTCAGATTTTGTTTAAATATCCTTCCTTTTACAAATTGGGTGCCACACCGACTATGTGAAACAGTTCTATCCAGGGACTTCACCCGACCTAGATTTGAAACCTGAAAGGATCCTTCAAAGTCAGGGATGTCTTTCCAAATCTCTCCATGCAGCAATGGGGTAATTGTGTCTTTAAAGGGATATTCCTTTATCATTAATTTTCATGTTAATTGAATATACAACGATAATAAATATAACAGTCGCTAAATAACAAAAATCATTCTTTCCGTTAGTTCTGAGAGTTAGTGTTAAGTAATTCCATCAGTCTTTTGTATTCAGGTAAATAAAAACCATCAGAGAAATTTTCATAATAATGAAGGTATTTCTCTTGTAGAATCGTAAAATCCTTTCGATTAAATAATTTCGCAAGTATTAACCCTTTCATGCCTTTGAAAATCGGTCCTGTTAAATGTGTACTGCTTACATCTTGGTTTACTGCGCGTTCTGCTGAACGAAGTTCATTGTTTTTCTCAAAAAAAGGAATTCCTACAGATTTAAAAAGTTCAAATAATTTATCTGTAACAATATCAATTTGCTCTTCTTCTGTTAAATCAAATCTTGTTTCAAGTCCGTTAATGTCTAAATCTTCAATACTTGTACCCATGGTCGGAGTTCCTTTCTGATACTTTTTTTCGAAATCAGATATTTGATGAAATAGATTCTCCACAATATCAAAACGAATTAATAAACCAGGTCTTATATTCCACCCGGTGCCTTTTTTTAAAAAAGTAACGCTAAACATATTCCGCCCAAATTCAGTATTCTGAACAAAAGAATCATCGGATTTTTTTGATTTGAAACCAAATATCTTAAGTTTTTCATCCAACGAATTTAAAACTTGCTGCTTTAAAAAATTCTTTTTCATCCAAGCATATTATTTAAATGTCTGTAACGATAACTAATATTCCTTTAGGATTTGTTTTAATTTATAGAACTCTTCTTTATAGGATTCTTCCGCATCTTGTAATTCATCCTCATAGATATTTACCAAGTTATCATAATGTGAGTTTTTATTTAGTTTTGCTGCTATGACAGCAATGTTAGCTCTTAGCGGGTATAACCTGTTATGAATTGATAGTTCTCTAGGAAATTTATTCAATAATTCATCAACCCTTTTTACAGAACTATTTTCATCAAAGTAAGGCAACATGGTTTCGATCAAATACTGAGGTATAACTTCAATTAACTTATCAATATTCTCTTGACTTTTTACTAACCAATCTGGTGTTGCTTTTTCTCTTTCACCGGACTCTTCGTGTTCGTCAATGTACCGAACTATGTCGAATAAGTTGTTTCCCAATGTAAGATAGGGGCGGCCTTCAATTGTTGAAGCTTGATTATAAATACTTTCAATTGGTTGAACCTTTATTCTAATTTCAGGTTTAATAGTGATATCATTAGGCTCTTTGAAAAAAGACATATTGAAAATCTGTACGCAGTCCGGCACATTTCTTTTGAATAATCTTTTATTCTTGTCCAAAATGAAATCGTGTTGTTTGAAATAAGGTGCTACTCCAGCTAATATTTCGTTCGCTACTTCGGCTATTTTAATCATTACTTTATATCTTCTCTTTTTACCCTGGTCTCTCTTGTATTGGTAGTGTTCTTATTAACCTTTGTTCCAGCGGCCTCTTTTGCATTTCCGCCAGTTAGTTCGACAGATTCGCCATCTTTGTGATATCGTTTTTGTTGTTTACTAAGTTGTGCATTCCCGGTTTTAGTTTCATTAACAAGTTTGACCTTACCAGTCTTCGGATCAAGTACAACATTATCGAACTTAGTTGTGGTGCCATCAGAAAATTTACCTGTTACCTGATCTAATACTTCGTCATTTTTGAACTCTTCTTTCAAACCTGTCGTGACAATATCTTCGCCTTTTTTACCTATTTCCTTATTTTTTGCGAGTGTCTTGGCAGCATCAGTTGCTTTATCTACTGTTCTCAATTCTGATAATAGTAATAGGCCAGCTGCTCTACTAGCCCAACCTAACTTCTCTCCACTAACTAAATCCTTTCCTGTAAAGGCTTCTGCAAATCCTTTTACATCTCCTATGCCAGGAATAATATCTATCAACATGGCGGCATTTTGTTTCTTTTCAGTTTGCGTGCCAGAACCTCGTTGTGCAGTGGCTTGTACATTCGCCCTAGCTCCTTGTTCACTATAACCGTAGCTCATATACTCCAATCCTTCAAGTTCAACACCGTTGACAACTCTGTTCTCAGAGAATGCATATGGACTGTTATGCGTATAATCAGTCGCAAGAGGATCAATGCTAATAAATCTCCCGATTGCTGGATCATGCATACGCCATTTAAATTGAGACCAATTCAAGCCATATTCATCTTGGGTTTCTTGTCCTTGGAAGGTATACTTATTTTGGATACCAGATACATAAGAATTAAATGCTAAACCAAATGGATAATAACTGTCTTCTTGAATTGTGCGAGCTTTTCCTGTGGCAGGATCTTTATCAAAGCCAATCCTTACATTACCTTGGTGATCTTTTATGTGATACTCGTAAGTATATTGCCCGTTGCTAGGAGAACGTAATATACGTCCTTCAGAAGTCTGAATAAAATTGATTTCATCACCGTTGTATTGTATACCATTAATATAATGGGTCACGTCGCTTCCTGCTGTTTTCTGAATTTTTATTCCTTGAGCTGTATAACGATAATTTAATGTGTTGCCTCCAATAGTTACCTGTTCTGGTAGGTTTAAGTAATTATAATTAACATTTGTGATGCCTTTGTTTAAATCGACCTTTAGATTCCCATTGACATCATAAATATATTCGGTGCTATTCGCTGCAACAGGCTCTTTGAATCCATATGTTATATTTCCTGTTGCTTTTTCATTCACGGCAAGTAATCTGTTGCCTGAATAACTATAATCAAGATCGTCCATGACGCCAAAGGTACTGGCGCTGGTTGTTCCAGTCCGTTTCAATTGCAGAATGTTACCCATTTTATCATAAACCAAATCGCCCTCACTAAATCGACCATTTTCAGTATCGCTTATCCAGTTGCCGCTAAACGCCCGGTAATCTGCATCCAAAAGACGACCCAATCCATCATAGTCATATGCATAGGCGCGGGATTTGTTCGATTTCGCTGTATTCCAGATCACCTCACTGATATTACCATTATATTGTCCTGGACGAATTTGTAATAATTGATCTTCATCGGTATACTTCAACTCCATTCCAAATAGATCATTTTCTGCCACATTAAGAGTGGTTTTGTTTATGGAACTCAACCAGCCCCGAATATTGTATTCATAATCCAGTTTTTGAAGGTAATTAGTTCCTGCATCTTCAGAATGTACTTTCTTTGTCATTACTGTTCCCAATTCATTATGCACATTGGAGGAAAGTAATATTTCTGGCTGACTGTTGATCTGATGATACGTGTCGGTAAGCCTTCCTTGATGGTCATACTCGTAGCGTTCTTTTACCGTTGTAATATTTGCAGCTTTATTGTGCGTTCGAATTATTGAGGTCAATTGTCCTGAAAAATTATAAGCATTGATAACTACATCTCCTCCTCCATGATTGTGCTGACTATTTGTTTGGATAATCTGTGCTTCATTATCGTAATAATTAACCGTCCAAAGATAAGTATCTGTGCCCATAACCTTAATTTTGGATGCGATTTGAAGGCCCTTCGTCATAGTAGAGTGACTTGAACCTAGTGCCCTCCACTCAACAGGGCAATCTGTCGGTAAATCATAGTTATCATAATAGGTATAACTATAAACTTCTTCGCCATTTCCGCTTGGGAAGGAAGTATTAGCATATCGGGTTTCGCTGCTGATCTGTGGCACTTCCCAGAGTGTCGTGTAAGCATCAACGTCAGCTTGTACAGATGCTCTATCGTTGGCTGCTGTTGTATATCTTCCGGTAATGACAACCCTTCCGAATGCATCGTATTTGGTAAATGTCCATTCTTTTGAGCTCTTTGCGCGTTGAACAGCATCTTGGGTTAAAACGAGCTGATCAAGTTTGTTATAAACCAGGTATTCTACATCCTTTCCTGGAAGCCGTTTTTCAACCATGCGCCTTCGACCATCAAAACGATATTGATAGCAAAAATCATTTAATTGTGAGATGCTCGGTACAGTGGATGCATCGGAATCAAATTCTCCATTCCTGCCTGGAGGAAGAACATATGTAAGATCTCCAAGGTCATCAAAGACAAAATAGGTAGACATCATCTCCAGACTTCCATCTTTTTTCTTGCTGAAGCTACGTTTGAGTATGGTACGGCCTTCTTTATCTATATATTCTTCTTTCGTTCCAGCCCGCCCATCTACGGCCTTCCAATTTTCATCTTTTGCAATGGTCACATAAAGTTGGCCACTGGTATAAGTCCCCTGAAGAATCAAAGTCGGCGTTCCATCTGCGGAAAGACTTACGCTGTACAATGCTACTCTACGAGTATTTGCCATATCGCTAAATGCAATATCATTGTTCGTTGCATATTCTGTTTTTTCAGTGTGACCTGATCCAGGTATACTTCCATTTAAAGGTTGCCAAAAATTACCAGGAGCTCCTTCTTCTAAGATTCTATTTAGTGGTGAAGCTTCAAAAACGTTAATGGAATATGGTTGGGCACTTCCCTGAATTCCATTGGGAGGAGCATTGTAAAATGCACCCTGAGATATAACCGACGTTGGGCGAAAGGATCCATAATTTCCGTCTACAGTATATGGTAGATACTTCTTAGACTCCCTCCCAAAATTATCATATTCTATGGGTTGGACTATATCCTTAAATGAGGGGCTTCCTTTGGTTGTTACATCCTGAAGAGGTCTGCCGAGTCCATCAAAATACCTTATTTTCTGTATAACATCATCTGTTGTGGGATTAGACAGCAAAGTGGTGTAAGGCTTTCGATAAGTTGTTGTAATCACGTAGTTTTGATCGGTGCTTGGCAAAGAACTTAAAGGTTGAGAAGGAACACTACTAATATAAATACGCACATTCTGGCCTGACTGTACGTGGAAGCCATCTGTTAATGTTATGCTCCCAAAATGAGATATTTCACTTTGTCCATTATAGTTATTTAATACAAGGTTTTGGGCAAAAATATTGTTGGCAAAAGCCAATATTAATATTAAGATTAGATTTGAGAGCTTAAGCATATTTATCTAGTTTAAGAAATAATTAAACGGTTAATTTATCAGCAATAAAGATAGGATTTGAAATAATAAGTACCTAACCTTCTAAACGATTTTTGTGAGATTTATTGATAATAAATCTTGTGTTATTTTCTAATGTAGAAAACTACTGAACAAGAAGTGAACATACTACATAATATTTTAATCAATAACGTTTTCACCTATTGAAGTACTCAACTCATGGCGAATAAACAACAATTTGATTTGTATTTTTTATATTAAATTATTAAATTTATGACATAGCATTTGCAGCTGAAATATATTAAAAAAAGGTGCGTTATTCGGGGAGTTCGAATTTCAAAGCCACTCTAAAATATTGCAAACGTTGATTTTT
>NNBT01003853.1_pt1 | contig 14910 bp, 12 predicted proteins | sample 1173831 | NCBI WGS metagenome assembly NNBT01 (sample SAMN07173936, study PRJNA388173) | plant metagenome | isolation source: symbiotic tissue sample KVJ10 | place: Norway: Troms, Kvaloya island | reverse complement strand
GTCGAAGCCTCGGTCATGCGCGAGATCTGCGCCTTGCGTGACGAGCTCAATTGCTCGGTCCTGCTGATCACCCACAGCCTCGGGCTGGTGACCAAATATTGCGACGACATGGCCGTTCTTTATGCCGGTGAGATGCTGGAGCAGGGGCCGGCGCGCGCGATCCAGGACCGGCCCGGGCATCCATATTCACGACTGCTGCTCGCTTGCGAGGTGGCGATCGATCAGCCGCGACGCGAACCGGCAAGGACGAACAGCTTCAGGGTCATCGGCGGCGAGCTGCCGGATTTGAAGAGACCGATATCGGGCTGCATCTTCGCCGCGCGTTGTGATCGGGCGGTCGCGGACTGCGCTGTCACCGTGCCTTCGGCTGTCCGGCTCGACGAAGAGGGCCGGCATCAGGCGCGCTGCCTGAGGATCGGCGTATCATGACGGCGGCCGTTTCCATTTCGGGCATCAGCATCGGCTTCGGCCCGCTCACGGTCGTCGACGATCTGTCGCTCGACATCCCTGCGAGCACGACTTTCGGCATCGTCGGCGAGTCGGGTTCCGGCAAGACGACAGTGCTGCGGGCCGCCCTCGGGCTGCAGGAAGTGAGGCGCGGTGAAATCCGCCTGATGGGGGAGCGTTTCGGCACATCGCTCGCCGAGATGCGCCGGCGGGCGCGTATCATCCAGCCTATCTTCCAGGATCCCGCGGCGGCGCTGTCGCCGCGCTGCCGCATCGGCGTGCTGATGGACGAGGTGGCCAAGGTCCTGGGCGAGCCGCGTGATGCCTTGCATCAGCGCCTCGATGAAATATTGCGGCGACTCGGGCTGCCGCGCGCCATACTCGACAAGTACCCGCATCAGATCAGCGGCGGCCAGGCGCGCCGTGCCGCGATTGCCCGCGCCCTGCTCATGCGGCCGCGAATCCTTGCCGCCGATGAGCCGACCGCGGGGCTCGATGTCTCCGTCCAGGGGGAACTGCTCAACCTGCTGCAGGAGCTGCGCCGGACGGAAGACATCACGCTCCTGATTATCACCCACAATCTGGCGGTGGTGCGTCTCATCGCCGACCGGGTCGCCGTCATGCAATCCGGCCGGATCGTCGAACAGGGTGAGGCGAATACCGTCTTCGCGCAGCCGCAGCATGCCTATACGCGCGAGCTTCTCAGTTCCTGGCCGAGCAGCAGTTAGCTCTGATTACGGTGCGCATTCCGGCAGGCGCACCTTGATGCCGCCCTTCGCCAGCTCGGCCGCACTGGCGCAATCCGGAAAGCCGGCGAGCCGCATCAGCGCGATCGCCTTCTGGCGGTCCTCTTCGAGCCAGCCCGGATCGCCGGTCCATCCTTCGATGCTTATATGGGGCAGGAGGGTGAGCGCCTCCGCCGCGAGCGCCTTGGCTTCGTCGACGCGTTGTGCGGCTGCCAGAAACGATGCGAGCTCGATATAGTCGCTCTCGATGAACATCTCCTTGGGGATCTTCTGGCGGACCCGGATCGCTTCGGCGAGGCGCCCGCCATAGAACAGCCCGGCGCTCTGGAAGCGCAAGGCCCAGGGCCGTGCATTGGGGTCGAGCCGCACCGCGCGCTCGGCCGCTTTGGCGCCTTCCTCGGTGCGTTTGAAGGTCAGGGCCCAATAGGCAAAGCGTGTCAGAACGTCCGCCGAATTCGGATTGAGGCTCATTGCCTTGTCGAATTCCATCTCGCCCTGCTTCAGGTCGCCGCCGAGCGCCAGCGCCATGCCGAGGCCCGCATGCGCATCGGCATCGAGCGGGTCGAGCTCGACGGCGCGGCGTAGCGCCGCCACATAAAGCGCGTGCGTCTTGTCCCAATTGTCGCTCCAGCGCATCGAAAAGGCGTGACAGGAGCCGAGCATGATCCAGGCGCGCGCGAAGCCGGGGTCGATCTTCAGCGCCTGATCGATGAGCGTGAAGCACTTGGCGATGCTTTCTTTCGTCTCTTGCTGTTTGGCTTCCGAGGCGAGCACGAAGAGATCATAGGCGCTGAGATCGCTCGGCCGCTTGCGCCGCGCCGCTTGCGCGTCGGCGGTCACGATCGTGCCGGCGATGCCGGCGAGTTTGCCGGTGACGGTCTGCGCCAGCTCCGCCTGCACGTCGAACACATCGGCGACGGGCCGGTCCCAGCGCTCCGACCAGACATGCGCGCCGGTCTGTGCGTCGATGAGCTGGCCGGTCACCCTGACACGGTCGCCGTCGCGCTGGATCGAGCCTTCCAGCACAAAACGCACATCGAGTGCCCGCCCGATTTCGCGGACATCCGTCGGCCGTCCCTTGTATGCGTCGACCGAGTTGCGCGCGATGACGTCGAACTCGCGGAAGCGGGCGAGGTCGGTGATGATGTCTTCGGTGATGCCGCTGGCGAGCCGTCCGGTCGCATCGTCGCCACTCAGATTGTCGAAGGGCAACGCGGCGATCGAGGCCTTGGTCGCGGCGGGCGGCGCCGGAAGCAATGTCCAGGCGAGGCCGGCAAGGACGATGAGGAGAATGGCGGCGATCGCACCGCGCCGCCAGTCGGGTCGCGGCGCTTGCTGTTGAGCGGCGGAGGCCTGGGTCGCTTCGGCCTCGGCAAAGAGATAGCCGCGGCGCGGAACGGTGCGCAGGAGGTCGGATCCGGCGGGCCCGAGCGCCTGGCGGATGTCATGGATACATTGGGTGAGCGAGTCGTCGGTGACGGCGACATCGGGCCAGATCGCCTCCATGAGCTCGTCCTTGGACACGACGCGCCCGGCATGGCGGACGAGATAGACCAGGAGGTCGAAAGATTTGCGTCGAAGCGCGACCTCGCCCACCGGTCCCGACAATCGGCCCTTCCCGATATCGAGACGGAAATCCTTGAACCGGAATATTTCCTGCTCCGCCGCCGGCATGCCCAGAGACGTAGCATGAAAGATCGCTTCTAGTCTCGTTTTTCCAACCAGCGCGTCCGGTGAACATCCCTGACATTGTCGTGGAAGCCCGACACGGCTGGCGCGATGAGGGCATTGGAGGTCATCCAATAGAGCGGGATGATAGCGGTATCCGCCATGGCGCGGCGCTCGATTTCGCGCAGGGTGACGATGCGCTTGTTGCTGTCGGCTTCACGCCGTGCGCCCGCGAGCTCCGCGTCGATGAGCGGATTGGCGTAGCTACGGTAGTTGTTGGGATGATCGCTGGCCAGCAGTCCGAGCATGTCGGCCGCGTCATTGTAATCAAGGATCCAACGCGCGCCCGCCACCGCGAAGTCGCCCTTGCGCAGCGCCGCCTGAGGTACTGGGATATCGGTGCTGACCATGTCGACCGCGATACCGATGGCGCCCCACATGCGGGCGACGGTTTCGCCCATATTGATCTGGCTGTCGCGTTTCGACGTGCGCAGCGTGAGCGGCAAGGGATTGCCGGGGCCGAAACCCAGTCTCGTCAGCAGGCGCCGCGCTTCGGCCTGACGATCGGCGAGGGGTGTGTCTGCCCAATCCGGCCGATAGGTGTTGGTCTTGAAGCCCGGCACGCCGGGCGGAACCATGCCGAAGGCCGGCAGATCACCGGCGCCGACCGCGGCGGTGAGCGCCTCGCGGTCGAGTGCCATGGACAAAGCCTGCCGGATCTTCGGCCGGCCGAGCGGGCCTGCGGAGGAGTTCAGCGCCAGATACCAGAGGCCGAGGGCGGGGCTGCGATGTAAGGTCTTGCGCTGATAACCGCCGCGCGCCGCAAAGCGGGTCGCGATATCCACACGCCCTTCGTCAAAGGCGGTGAGTGCCGTCACCTCGTCGAGCACCTGATAGACGACACTGGTGATCCCGACCGAGGTCGCGCCGTGATAGACTTCATTGCGCACCGCGCGAATGAGCTCGGGCCTTGCCTCGACGAGTTTATAGGGTCCGTTGCCGACGATGTATTCGGGCTTGGCCCACTCGGCGCCGAAGGCAGTGATCACATGCCGCGGCAGGGGATAGGCGCCGGGCTGCAGGAGAGCGTCGAGGAAATATGGTGTCCGCCTTTCGAGTGTTATCACCACGGTGCGCGGATCAGGGGCCGTCACGCCGAGCGCCGCGATATCCTCCGACTTGCCGGTGGCAATGGCTTCGGCATTTTTGATCGGGAACTGGAGATAGGCGAAATCGGCGGCGGTGGCGGGATCGAGAAGCCGCCGGAAGGTGAATACGAAATCATCCGCCGTCAGCGGCGCGCCGTCGCTCCAGCGCAAGCCCTCGCGAAGATGGAACGTATAGGTGAGACCGTCCGGAGAAATGGTCCAGGATTCGGCTTGCCCCGGTATCGGCCGGCCTTCCGCGTCATCGGCCACAAGGCCTTCGAAGAGATCGCCGATCACCTGGTCCGGCTTTTCGCCCGTCGCCTTGTGCGGGTCGAGCGAGGCCGGCGCCTCGGCGATCTGCACCGTGAGGGTCGAGGCCTCGGCGGCGCCGGCGACGAGAAGAAAGCCGGCAAAGGCCCCGGCAAGCAGGCGGATGATCGTCATGTCGCACCCGTTGAAGATGAATCCCGGATGCGAGTGTTGGCGGTATCCGCCGGCAAGTCAGGAAATCCGGCTGAAATCTCGCTGAAATTGCGTCAGCTGAGCAATTCCGTGAAACTTTCGGGCTGCGGCCTGGTCTCGCGGGCTTGAGCGGCATAATGCAGCCAGGCGACGCCATTTTCGTAGGTCTCACTGGCCAGTAGCCTGAGACCCTGCTGACCCGGCCACCGCGCGAACCAGGCGACGCCGGATGAGACGGCCGGATAGAGGAGGAAATGAAACTCGTCCACCAGGCCGAGGCCGATGACCGATTGCGCGAAGCTGGCACCGCCGGACAGGTGAATGTCGCCGCCGGGCTGTCCCTTCAACGTCACCAGAATATCCCTGAGCGCCTCGTCATCCGCCGCGACGACCGGTTCGACATTCTGCCAGCTGGTCAGCGCCGAGCCTTTCCGCCTTGAGAACACCAGCTTGCGGTAGTCGCGCATCCGGCCTGCCATCCGGCGATTTGTCTCGGTGCCTTCGGAAAGTGCCGTGGGCCAATAGGCCGCCATTTCCTCGTAAGTCACACGGCCCACGAGCACCGTGTCATAAGTCGCATAGATCTGGTCGATCCGGCGATACTGGCCCTCGCAGACGCTGTGCAGCCATTCATATGGCTGGTCGAGGCGACCGTTCAGCGTCGCCATCATCTGGAACACGATCTTGCGCATATCTGATCTCGCTATTGGCTCCGCTCGACGAGCCGGGCGAGCTGTTCCGTCACCGTGCCCCAGCCGTCATGGAAACCCAGCTCCTCATGCTTTTGGCGTTCGGCGCTGCTCCGGTGCATCGCGAAGGCCGCATAGTCGGTGCCGTGCGGATGGTCCTTCATGGTGATGATCGCCGTCATGAAAGGCTGCTCGCCCGGCCGCCAGCCGCCCGTCAGCGTATCGGTGAAGACGATGCGTGACTGATCCTCGACGGCGAGAAAGCACGCCGTCACATGAGGGACGAATGCTCCGCCGTCTTCGCTCATCCGCGTTTCGAAGGCGCCGCCGGGCTTGAGGTCGAGCTTCACCACCTGGCATTTGGACGGGGCGGGAAGCCACCATTGCTCGAGACTTTTTGGTGTCGTCCAGGCGCGCCAGACGGCGGCGCGCGGCGCCTTGATGATGCGGGTGACGGTGAGATCCCGTTCGGGATCGAAGACGACGGTCATTATTCGGTTTCCTTTGCGTGTTGAGCGAGGACGAAGTGTTCGAGCCGGTCGGTGCGGCCCTCCCACACTTGGCGCTGCTGCGCGAGCCAGGCTTCGACCATCTGGAAGGGCTTCCTTTCGAGGGTGCAGGTGCGGACGCGGCCATGTTTGTGCGTGTTGATGAGCCCGCTCTCCTCGAGAAACCGGATGTGTTTCATGAAGGAGGGCAGTGCCATGTCGAAGGGCTGCGCCAGGTCGCTGATGCTGGCCGGCCCTTGGCCGAGGCGCCCGATCACGGCACGGCGCGTCGGATCGGCGAGGGCCTGGAAGATCGGGGTCAGGGTCTCTGAATAGTAATCCATAAGGCTAAGTATCATTGTGTAATACTTAGCGCAAGAGCTAAGTAATGAATCAGTTGACACATACCCACCAGTGGGTATGTTTTGATTTGAAGGGTCAGCACGGACTTAATTTTTGGGAGTGAACAGGATGGCGCAGTCCTATCGCTGGGTGATCGTCGCTTTGGGCGCCTTGATGACCTGCGTCGCCATCGGCGCCATGTTCTCGCTCGCCGTTTTCCTCGAGCCGATGTCGGAATCGAGTGGCTGGAGCCGCGCCGGCATTTCGAGCGCGATGACGCTCGACTTTCTCGTCATGGGTATCGCCGGTTTCGCCTGGGGCGCCGCCAGCGATCGTTTCGGTCCACGTATCGTCGTGCTGGCCGGCGCGATCCTCTTGGGGGCCGGCCTCGTCCTGGCGAGCCTCGCCACCAGCCTCATCGTCTTTCAGCTGTCTTATGGTGTGATTGTCGGCCTCGCTGCCGGTGCCTTCTTCGCCCCGATGATCGCCACCGTCACCGGCTGGTTTGATACCCAGCGCGGCCTCGCCGTTTCGTTGGTATCGGCCGGCATGGGCGTTGCGCCTTTGACCGTCTCACCTTTCGCCGGCTGGCTGATCTCGACCTATGACTGGCGCACCGCCATGGCGGTCATCGGCATCGGCGCCTGGGTCTTGCTCATTCCGGCGGCGTTGTTCGTGCGCCGGGCGCCAGCATCCGATGATGTGCCGGCCGCGGCGAACGGCCAGCCGGGTGAAACCGGCAACTCCCTCGGCAAGGCCCTGGCCTCACCGCAATTCATCGTGCTGGCGGGCACCTTCTTCCTGTGCTGCGCCGCCCATTCGGGACCGATCTTCCACATGATGAGTTATGCCATGTTATGCGGCATGTCGACCTTGGCGGCGGTCAGCATCTACAGCGTCGAAGGTCTCGCCGGCCTCGGCGGGCGCCTGCTGCTCGGCGTGCTCGCCGACCGTTATGGCGTCAAGCTGATCCTCGTCCTCGGGCTCTTCGTGCAATCGCTCGCCATCGCCGCCTATCTCGTCGTCAGCCAGCTCGGCGAATTCTATCTGCTCGCGATCGTCTTCGGCACCGCCTATGGCGGTGTGATGCCGCTTTACGCCGTGCTGGCGCGCGAATATTTCGGCCAGCAGATCATGGGCTCGGTATTCGGCGCGGCGACGATGATGTCGAGCCTCGGCATGGCGCTCGGGCCTCTGGGCGGCGGCTGGATCTTCGACACTTTCGGCGACTATCGCTGGCTTTATATCGGCTCGGCCGCTCTGGCCCTCGGCGCCGTTGCGATCGCTCTGGCCTTTCCGCCGCTGCCGCGGCTCAAGCTCGAGCCGCAGGCCACAGCCCCGTGAGACGCATGGAAGCCATGTCGGCATGAAGCGCTCTTGAAATGGGTGAACGCTTGCCTGATAGTCGCAGGTCTTCATTGTAAGGCTGATCCGGGACATCAGCGCAATTTCAACGGCCTGCTTTATTGCCTAGTCAGCCTTCATCCATGGCGCCGCTCCAGCAACCGGTCTTCAGGGCCGTCTGGATCGCGAGTTTCGTCTCCAATCTGGGATCGCTCATCCAGAATGTCGGCGCCGCCTGGATGATGACCGCGATCGCCACCTCGGTCGACATGGTGGCGCTGGTGCAGGCCTCGCTGGCCCTGCCGATCATGCTGTTCTCCATTCCTTCGGGCGCCATCGCCGACAATTTCGGCCGCCGCAAGGTGATGCTGGTCGCACAGTGTTTCATGCTCGTCGTGTCGGTGATGCTGGCGCTGTCGGCCTTCACCGGAACCATGACGCCCTGGCTGCTGCTCACCTACACGTTCCTGCTCGGCTGCGGCAACGCGCTGAACAACCCGGCCTGGGGGGCGGCCGTCGGCGACATGGTGCCGAGAGCGGATATTCCGGCCGCCGTCACGCTCAACAGCATGAACTACAATCTGTGCCGCAGCGTCGGGCCGGCGCTGGGCGGCATCATCGTGGCGGCGGCGGGCGCCGTCACCGCTTTCGCCATCAATGCGCTGAGTTATCTAGCCCTCATCACCGTGCTCCTGCGCTGGAAGCCGGCCGTCGCGCAGAACAAGCTGCCGCGCGAAACGATGGGATCGGCGATGTCGGCCGGTTTCCGCTATCTGGCGATGTCGCCCAATATCGCCCGGGTGATGAGCCGGGCACTGGTCTTCGGCTTTGCCACCATCGCGACGCTCGCTTTGCTGCCGCTCATCGCGCGCGATCTCCTCCATGGCGGGGCGCTCCTCTACGGCCTTCTGTTCGGCGCCTTCGGCATGGGCGCGGTCGGGGGCGCGCTCATCAGCGGCAAGCTGCGTGAGCTGCTCTCCAAGGAGAGTTGTGTGCGCCTGGGCTTCTTAGGCTTCGCCCTCTGCCAGGCCACCGCCGCGATGAGCCCCTATCCCTGGCTCACCCTTCTCGCTTTGTCGCTTGGCGGTGCCAGCTGGGTGATCACGCTTTCGCTCTTCAACATCACCCTGCAGCTCTCGACGCCACGCTGGGTGGTGGGCCGCATTCTCTCCCTCTATCAGACGGCGACGTTCGGCGGCATGGCGCTCGGCAGCTGGGTCTGGGGTTTGATCGCCGAGGAACATGGTTCCGAAACCGCGCTGCTCATTGCGGCGGGCGTCGCACTGTTCGGCCTGGTCATGGGCTTGCGCTGGTTCGCCATGCCGAGGAAGGACGAGCTCAATCTCGACCCGCTCGACCGCTGGCGCGAGCCGAGCCTCGCCCTCGATCTCAAGGCGCGCAGCGGGCCGTTCCGCATCGTCGTCGACTATCTGATCCGCGAGGAGGATGTCCGCGAATTCCTCGACGCCATGGCTGAGCGCCGCCGCATCCGCCGCCGCGACGGCGCCCGCAACTGGGCGCTTTATCGCGATGTGCAGAACCCACAGCTGTGGACCGAAATGTACAACGTGCCGACCTGGGCCGATTATGTCCGCCTGTTCCAGCGCGTCACCCATGCCGATGAGGCGGTCGGCGAGAAGATCCGCAAATTGCATCGCGGCGCCGAGCCCCCCAAGGCGCGCCGCCTGATCGAGCGGTCGACGGCGCATGCCGACTTCACTGCGGCGCCTAAGGAAGTTATCGATCAGCCGTGATCAGGCGAGACGGCGCAGCGCCTGGCTCAAAAGGTCGGCGGCGGAGACGAGCAGCAGCACCAGGCGCCGCTCGAGCCTTTCGTCCAGCGTGGCGTCACTTACGACCAGGCTGAGGCTCGCCGAAATGGCGAGCTCGGCATTCGATACCGGCACCGCGATGCCGACGAGGCCTTTATCGACCTCGCCGCGCGTGATGCAATGGCCGCGCTTGCGGATGGCCGCGAGCTCAATGCTGAGCTTGGCAGGCGCATCGGCATCTGCATCGGCGAGAAGTTTCTTGAGCCGCCGCCCCGGAAGCTGCGACAGGATGGTCTTCGACGTGGCGCCGCGGGTCAGCGGCATCGGCCGACCACGCTCATAGCTGGTCGGCAGCTCGGCGCCGTCGTAACGCTCATCGGCGGCGCAGATCACCCGGTCGCCATAAAGTCTGGCCAGCACCGCGACGCAAGGATGGCGCACCTCCGCAACAAGATCGCGCAGCAACGGGCTGCCGACTTTGACCAGGGGATCGGTCAGACGGATCATGCGGTCGAATTCGATGAAGGCGGAACCCAGCCGGTAATGCGCTTCGGTCGAGGGTTCGAGAAAACCCTGCGCCACCAATTCACGTACCGTGCGATAGACCGTGCTCGCCGGCACGGCGATGGCTTCCGCCAGTTCCGGCACTGTCCAGTTCGCTTTGGCTTCCGTGAAGCACCTGAGAACGCTGAGAAATCTGCTGAGCCCCGACATAAATCCGCATCCACCGCGTCTGATTCCGATCGATCTTGCCGCGTGACGGGCGCTTTTCCTAGCGGTTTTGCCGACCGGAGCCGCAGCAATTATCGAAAAATGAGAAGGCGATAGTGGGCAATGCTCGCCTCATTGCCGCGATTGACAAACGGTCAGCATGTTTTCGTCTTTTTGCAATAGTGCTTTCCAGCAAGATCAATAAATTATCAAAAAACGATAATTCGATAAACAATGGGGACGCCAACTAGGCGTCCTGCAAAGGAGGATGGCATGAGACTGCAAAAATCATTGGCCTGGATGCTGGGCCTGTCGCTGGCGGCGGGCATTGGCGCTGCGGCGGAGGCGGGGACGCTGGACGAGGTCAAGCAGCGCGGCAAGCTGATCTGCGGCACCTCCGGCTCGACGCCGGGTTTCTCCACCCCGGACGGCAACGGCAAGATGCAGGGGCTCGATGCCGATTTCTGCTACGCCATCGCGGCGGCGGTCTTCGGCGACCGCGAGAAGGTCGAATTCGTGCCTTTGACCCTGGTCGAGCGCTTCACCGCGCTGGCGGCCGGCGAGGTGGATGTGCTGGCCCGCAGCGCCACCAACACGCTGACCCGCGACGCCTCGCTCGGCATCGATTTCAGCTACTACAATTTCATCGACGGCCAGGGCTTCCTGGTCCGCAAGTCGCTCGATGCGAAGTCCGTCAAGGATCTGAACGGCGCCACCATCTGCATGCCGTCCGGCACCACGACCGAGCCCAATCTCGCCGCCTATTTCGCCAAGAACAATCTGACCTACAAGCCGGTGAGCTTCGACACCGAGCCGCAAGTGCGTGAGGCCTTTGATGCCGGCGCCTGCGACGTGATCAGCTCGGACAAGGCGATCCTCGCCGCGATGCGCACCGAGCTTGCCGATCCCAAGGCCGTGGACATCCTGCCGGACACGATTTCGAAGGAGCCCAATGGCCCCTGGGTGCGCCAGGGCGATTCCGAATGGGGCGATGTCGTGCGCTGGGTGTTGTACGCCACGATCACCGCCGACGAGCTCGGCGTCACCTCGAAGAATGTCGATGAGGTGAAAGCCAAGAGCGATGGTAATCCGCCGGTGCGCCGCCTGCTCGGCCTCGAAGGCGATATCGGCAAATTGCTCAAGCTGCCGAATGACTGGAGCTACCAGATCGTCAAGCAGGTCGGCAATTATGGCGAAAGCTATGAGCGCAATGTGGCGCCGCTCGGCCTGCCGCGTGACAACACGCCCAACGCGCTGTGGAACAAGGGCGGAGTCCTGCTCTCGCCGCCCTTCTGAGTAGCCGGCGTCCTTGTCTGCCGCCCGGATAAGCATATCCGGGCGGGAGCGGAGCGACTACACCGCCAGTTCGACCCGGTTCCGCCCTTGCGACTTGGCGAGATAGAGCGCCTTGTCGGCGCGCCGCAGCGTCTGCGCGAAGTTCGCATCATCGCCGTCATAGAGCGCCACGCCGACCGAGACGGTGATCGGAACCATCTCGTCGCCGATGCTGAACAGATCCTGCTCGACCGCGACGCGCAGCCTTTCGGCTGCCGCCTGGGCGCTGGCCGGCGCAAGATCGTACAAGACGACCACGAACTCCTCGCCGCCCGAGCGGGCGATGAAGTCACCCTTGCGCGTCTCGACTTTCAGGCGGAAGGCGACATGGATGAGCGCATTGTCGCCGTCCTCATGGCCGTAGGTGTCGTTGATCGCCTTGAAGCGGTCGATGTCGAGCACGGCCACCGCAAAGCCGGGACCTTGGCCGGCGGCCCTGGCGAAACATTCATTGCCGGCATCGGTCAGCGTGCGCCGGTTGGGCAGCCCGGTCAGATGATCGGTCGAGGCAGCATGCTCCCATTGCCGGCGGATGCGGTCCGAGCACATCAGGGCGAAGGCCGTCGTGCCGATGACCGGCAGCAGGGTCATGAAGATCGGCGTCGCGAGATTGAGCCAGTGGGCGCTGCCGGTGACGCTGAAATCCGGCGCGATCCTGAGTTGTGCGTAATACAAGGCGCGCGCTGTGGTGAAGGCTAGCACGGCGATGAAGATCGAGAGCAGCACCTTGCGGCTGAGCGCCCAGTCGGGGTGGATCTTGGTGGTGAGCGTCATCACCGATGCCAGCATCAGCCAAAGCCACGCCGCCGATACGATCAAAATCCGGACTTCCGTGTTCGGATGAAAGGCCGAGAACCACAGGACGCCGAATATGGCGAGGAGGGGCGGCAGCAGGAACACCGGCTTGTGGCGCAGACCGAAGAACTTTTGCAGCGACCAGAGATAAGACGTGAGTCCCAGCAGGAAGAGGCCGTTGGCGAGGACGACGGTCGCCGGCATGGGCATGACGGTCGGAAAGGCGAAAATCGTGCAGCCCAGCGCGATCAGCAGCGTACCGGTCTGCCAGCTTTTCGCCGATGGCCGAAGCGTCGCCGGCAGATCGCGGTGGATGAGACCCAGAACACCGCCATTGGCATACATGATCAGCGAGATGGTGATGAAGACGGTACTGGGGTCCATTCTCGCTGAAGGGCCTCTAGACTATTCCTGTGGCGCGGGCGGTCCGTGCACAGCCCATATCCGAAAATCCTCCCCGCTGTCACCTGTCGCGACACGCGCGCCAGCCCTGCGCCGCTTGCCGTCCCGCGCCGGAGATGGTATCGGGCAGCTTGCAAACAAAGTTTGCCGATTGAACCGGAGAGACGCAATGGAAGGCGCCAAGTCAGCAGCCAGGTAAGCCGCAACGACAAGCGAATGTTGTTGCGGCGGCTGTCCCGGACCTAATTCAAATTCTACTGAGGCAGATCGCCGCCAAATCCCTTTTTGCGCGGAGTTTCTGCTCGTGTCTTCTCCCGATCACAAGAATTGGGCCTATGCCCTGCCGGTCGCTTTGCTGCTGCTGGCGCCGTTCAACATCCTGGCATCGCTCGCCATGGACATCTATCTGCCGGTCGTCCCCGCGATGCCGGGCATTCTCGCCACCACGCCCGCGGTGATCCAGCTCACCCTGAGCCTCTACATGATCCTGCTCGGCGTCGGCCAGATCGCCTTTGGGCCACTCTCCGACCGGATCGGTCGGCGCCCGGTGCTGCTCGGCGGCGCGCTGCTCTTCGCCGTCTCGTCTTTGCTTCTCGCCACCACCAGCTCCGCCCCGTTTTTTCTCGGCCTGCGGATCATTCAGGCGATCGGCGCGTCGGCGATGCTGGTGGGGCTGTTCGCCACGGTGCGCGATGCCTATGCCGACCGGCCGGAAAGTACCGTGATCTACGGTTCCCTGAATGCGATGCTGGCTTTCGTTCCCGCTTTGGGGCCGGTTGTCGGCGCCTTGATCGCGGAACACTTCGGCTGGCGAGCGCTTTTTGTCACGCTGGGCGTGCCCGCGATGATCGCTATGGCATGGGCGTGGCTGCGCTGGCCCGAGACCGCACCGGCCAAGACGACGAAACGGAAGGGCGTTCTACGGCGCATCCTGAGGAGCGGCGCTTTCTGGGCCTATACGCTGGCCTTCAGCGCCGCGATGGGATCGTTCTTCGTCTTCTTCTCGACCGCACCGCGTTACCTCATCACACGGGCCGGCCTCAGCGAGTTCGCCTTCAGCCTGGCCTTCGCGACGGCGGCATTGGTGATGATCGCCGCCACGCGTTTCGTTGCGGCGGCGGTCAAGAAGTGGGGTATCGCCGGCTGCGCATGCCGGGGAATGCTGTTGCTGCTTCTAGGCTCGGCGCTTCTCATCCTCGGTGAGATCTTCCTGGCGCCATCCTTCTGGAGCTTCATGCCGCCGATGTGGATCATCGCCGTCGGCATCGTCGTGACGGCGTCCGTCACGGCCGATGGCGCATTGGTGGAATTTGGCGACATCGCCGGCACGGCGGTGGCTTTCTATTTCTGCATCCAGAGTCTGATCGTCGGCCTCGTGGGCACGGCGGCCGTGGTGCTGCTGCAGGGAGACACGGCCTGGCCGCTTGCGGTCTACGCGGCCGGCATGGCGCTGGCGACGTTTACCGCATTGCGGTGGCGATGACGTGAAGCAGCTCCCGCCGGGTCTGCTGGAATCCGGTGGGAGACTGCTGCCATATTCTGGTACCGGATGAGATAGTGTCCAACCATTGAAGAGGGAAGAGAGTCCATGGCGGAAGAGCTCAAGCATATTCTTGGCGAGGCGGCTATTCGCGCTTTGGCGGGCGATATCAAGCGTGCGCTTCCGGCCTTCCGGTCGGGCCCTTTCGTCAAGGCATGCCTCGCCGGGCTCGATGATCTGGCCCTCGTCGCGCGCGCCTGGCAGATCGCCGATGCACTCCATGACTACTTGCCGCGTCCTTTCCCCGCTGCGGTCGACATTCTGCTGGCGTCGCTGGGCTCCAGGCCGGCGGCGGGTGTGGAGACGGGCCTTTCGCCTCTGCGCTTCATGCCGCATCTCTGTTTCGTGCAGAAATACGGGCTCGACGAGTTCGAGGTGGCGATGCGCGCGCAATATGAGCTGACCCAGTGGTTCTCCGCCGAATTCAGCATCCGCGCCTATCTGACGAAATATCCGGAAGCCACCTATGCGCGTCTTCTCGAGTGGACGCGCGACGGCAATGTCCATGTCCGCCGGCTGGTTTCGGAGGGAACGCGGCCGCGTCTGCCCTGGGCGTCGCGCCTGCCGGCTTTCCAGGCCAATCCGCGCCCGGTGCTGGCTTTGCTCGAACGCCTGAAGGACGATCCCGAGCGTTACGTGCAGCGCTCCGTCGCCAATAATCTCAACGACATCGGCAAGGATCATCCCGATCTTCTCGTCGATATCTGCCGGCAATGGCTGGTCGGTGCCTCGCTGGACCGGCAATGGATCGTCCAGCATGCGCTGCGCTCGCTGGTGAAGAAGGGCCATGCCGGCGCGCTTTCATTGCTGGGCGTCGGCGCCAAGCCCGATATCCGCATCGCCGACGTGACATTGGCGCCACGCCGCGTGAATGTCGGCGACAAGCTGCGTTTCTCCTTCACCATCGCCAGCACCGGCAAGAAAACGCAGGATCTGCTGATCGACTACGCCGTCCATTTCGTCAAAGCGAATGGCGACAGCCGGCCGAAAGTGTTCAAGCTGCGTCGGATCGACTTGCCGC
>NNBT01002653.1_pt1 | contig 14992 bp, 14 predicted proteins | sample 1173831 | NCBI WGS metagenome assembly NNBT01 (sample SAMN07173936, study PRJNA388173) | plant metagenome | isolation source: symbiotic tissue sample KVJ10 | place: Norway: Troms, Kvaloya island | reverse complement strand
TGGTGCCGTTCTCGCCGATGTGCTTGCCCGCGGCGTCGGCGAGAAGGGCGATGGCGTTCCCATTGCCGAGCTTGCCTTGATCGGTAGCCAGGCCGGCGGTGGTGTAACGTTTGGCGAGCTCGCTCGGGCTGTAGCCTTCGCGCGCCGCGAGCGGCAGGTCCTTCGGCGTCACATCGTTCTGATAGTCGACGAAAGCCTTGCCGTGACTGTCCTTCACCCACCAGAGCGGCTGGATCGCATAGGCCTCATCACGGCATTTGGGAACATCGGCCTTCGCGGTGAAGCCGAGATCGCCGACCGCCTTGGCCGCCTTCTCGGCGCCTTCGCGCAAAACCTCGGAGAGCAGCATGGCGCCATTGGCCGAGCCCGCGGCGGCGAGTTGCGCATCGCCATTGGGCGGCAGGAAGGCCTGCAGCTTGTCGTTCCAGACCGGCTTGGCGCCCTTGTGGCAGAGCAGATTGACGACCGGGCTCCAGCCGCCCGACATCGCCACCGTGTCGCAGGCGATACGGGTGTGGTCGGACAGCTCGACGCCCGAGACGATCTTGCCGGCGGCGGCATCACTGACGGTCCTGCCTTTGAGCACCGGAATGCCGGCCGCCTCGGCGGCAGCGTCTTTGCGTGAATCGACGATCACTTCGACATGCACGCCCTTGGCTTTGAGATCGCGCGCGGTGCGGTAGCCGGAATCATTGTTGGTGAAGACCACCACCGACTTGCCGGAAGCGGTCGCATAACGGTTGGCGAAGGTCCGCATGGCGGAGGCGAGCATCACGCCCGGCACGTCATTGCCGCCGAACACGATCGGCCGCTCCTCGGCGCCGGCCGCCAGGACGGCGCGTTTGGCCATGATCTTCCAATAACGCTGGCGCGGCTCGAAGGGCGACGGCGCCAGCACATGGTCGTTCACTCGCTCGAGCGCCCCGAAGACATTGCCGTCATAGGCGCCGAAGACGGTAGTGCGCGGCATCAGCGTGACATTGGCGAGGCTGGCAAGCTCGGCGATGGCCGCTTGCGCCCAGTCGAAGCCGGAGGCCCCGGCGATCTCTTCATTCTCGCTGAGCAGCGAGCCGCCGAGGCGCGAGCCTTCATCGAGGAGCATCACCCGGGCGCCGGCACGTCCGGCGGTGAGCGCCGCCATGAGGCCCGCGGGGCCCGAGCCGATCACCAGGAGGTCGCAATGGCCGTAGGACTTCTCGTATTTGTCGGGATCGGCCTCATGCGTGGCGGAACCGAGGCCCGCGGCGCGCCGGATGAGCGGCTCGTAGATCTTCTCCCAGAAGCTCTTCGGCCACATGAAGGTCTTGTAGTAGAAGCCGGCGACGAAGACCGATGCGGCCAGTGAGTTGATGGCGCCGATGTCGAAATTGAGCGACGGCCAGCGGTTCTGGCTCCTTGCTTTGAGCCCGTCATAAAGCTCGATCACCGTGGCGCGGCTATTGGCTTCCTTGCGTCCGCCGTCGCGCAGTTCGACCAGCGCATTGGGCTCGGCCGCGCCCGCGGCGATCACACCGCGCGGACGGTGATATTTGAACGAGCGCCCCATGAGATGGACGCCATTGGCGATGAGGGCGGAAGCCAGTGTGTCGCCCGGATGGCCGGTGAAGCTCTTGCCGTCGAAAGTGAAATCGAGCGTGGTGGAGCGGTCGATGAGACCGCCCTTGTCGAGGCGGAAGCCGGCCATCAGGATTTGCCCTTCTTGTTCTCGGCGAGCGTCACGTCGCGCGCCGCCTGCGTCCCGAAGATTTCATGGGTCTGGGTGTCGCGATCGACCACCAGCCAGGAGCGGCAGCCGCCGCCATGATGCCAGTATTCCTTGTACCGGCCCTTGGGATTGTCGCGCAGATACACATAGTCGAACCACTGATCCATCGTGGCGGGATCATTGGAGGTGGGCCGCCTGACCGACGCATCACCAAGGATGGTGAATTCCTCCGACGGACGCGGGCCGCAATAGGGACATTTGATCAGCATGGAAAGGCGTTCCTCATCGAGCTGAATCTCCCTCCTCCGCCGAAGGCGGGGAGGGTGGCCACGGCGAAGCCGTGGTCGGGTGGGGTGTTGCCGCTGGCAAGGTCTTGCGGAAGTGAGGAGGACCGCGCTTGCGGAAATACCCCACCCGTCGCGCTGGCGCGCGCCACCCTCCCCGCGCTACGCGCGGTAGAGGGAGAAGAAATGCATGAGAAAGTGTCCATGGCCATCAGTGCAGATTGGGCGTGGCGCCGACGCCCTTTTCATCGATCATGAGCCCGCGCCGGAAGCGGTCGAGCCGATAGGGTGCGTTGAGCGCATGCGCCTCGTTCTTGGCGATCGTATGCGCGAAGCACCAGCCGGACGCCGGCGTCGCCTTGAAGCCGCCATAGCACCAGCCGCAATTGAGATAGAGTCCGTCGATATGGGTCTTGTCGATGATCGGCGATCCGTCCATCGACATGTCCATTATGCCGCCCCAGGATCTGAGCACGCGGATGCGCGCGATGCCGGGGATCATGGCGACGCCCGCCTCGATCACATGCTCGACCGTCGGCATGTTGCCGCGCCGGGCATAGGAGTTGTAGCCGTCGAGATCGCCGCCGAAGACGAGACCGCCTTTGTCCGATTGCGACACATAGAAGTGACCGACGCCATAGGTGATGACGGTGTCGAGATAAGGCTTGATTCCTTCCGACACGAAGGCCTGCAGCACATGGCTTTCGATCGGCAGCTTCATGCCGGCCATGGTGGCGACGTCGGTGGTGTTGCCGGCGGCGGCCAGGCCCAGCTTCTTGCAGCCGATATAACCCTTGTTGGTGTCGACGCCCTTCACTTTGCCGTTTTCGATGCGGATGCCCGTCACTTCGCAATTCTGGATGATGTCGACGCCGCGCGAATCCGCGCCGCGCGCATAACCCCAGGCCACGCCGTCATGGCGCACCGTGCCGCCGCGCCGCTGCAGCAGGCCGCCCATGATCGGGAAGCGCGCATTGTCGAAGCTCAAGAACGGCGCCATCTCGCGCACCGCCTCGCGGTCGAGCAGCTCCGAATCGACGCCGTCGAGCCGCATGGCATTGCCGCGCCTGGCATAGGCGTCACGCTGCGGGTCGGAGTGGTAGAGATTGAGCACGCCCCGCTGCGACACCATCGCGTTGAAATTGAAGTCCTGCTCGAGGCCTTCCCACAATTTCAGCGACCATTCGTAGAACGGGTTGTTGCCGACGAGCAGATAATTGGAGCGGATGATCGTCGTGTTGCGCCCGATATTGCCGGAGCCGAGCCAGCCCTTCTCCAGCACCGCCACATTGGTGATGCCGTGCTCCTTGGCGAGATAATAGGCGGTGGCGAGGCCATGGCCGCCGCCGCCGACGATGATGACGTCATATTCCTTTTTCGGCTGCGGCTCGCGCCAGGCGGGCGCCCAGTTCTTGTGGCCGGAGAATGAGTTCTTGAGGAGCGAGAAGACGGAATAGCGCACGAGCGTCGAAACCTCTGTTGAGTGCCGGCAGTGTGCCAGAGGACGCGCGGCTGTCTTGTCTCTTAGAGACAAATTCTGATAAGATAGAGACATGGCGTCCGGAAGCGAAAATTCACCGCAGACCATCGGCTTTCTGGTCATCCCGGGGCTCGCCTTGATGTCCTACGCCTCGGCGATCGAACCCTTGCGCGCCGCCAATCATTTCGTCGGCCGCGAGCTCTATCGCTGGGTGCACATCACCCATAAGGAGCCGATCGTCATGTCCTCCTGCGGCGCGACTTTGCCGTGCACCGCCCGTGTCGGCGACGATCTCGACCTCGATCTGCTTCTCGTCTGCGCCGGCGGCAACCCGGCCCAGTTCACCCATCGCCCCACTCTCGCCTGGCTCCGGCGTCTGGCGCAGCGCGGCATGCGCTTGGGCGGCGTCTCGGGCGGGCCGTTCATCCTCGCCCGCGCCGGCGTCATGACCGGCTACCGCATGACCATTCACTGGGAGCACGCCCAGGCCTTTGCCGAGGAGTTTCCCGATCTGTCGCTGAGCCGGGCGCGTTATGTGATCGACCGCAACCGGGTGACCTGTGCCGGCGGCGTGGCGCCGCTCGACATGATGCATGCGCTCATCGCCGAGCGGCACGGCCCGGCGCTGGCGATGCGGACCAGCGACTGGTTCCTGCATACGGACATTCATCCGGGCGGCGGCCCGCAGCGCGCCTCGGTCGGCGAGCGCTACGGCATCCACCGCCGTGATCTGATCGCCGCGCTCGAGCTGATGCAGAACAATCTGAGCGAGCCGCTCGACCGCGACACCGTGGCGGAGAGCATCGGCCTGTCGACCCGCCAGCTCGACCGGCTGTTCGCCCGCCATCTCGGCAAGAGCTTCACCGATCACTATCGCAGCCTCAGGGTCGAGGCGGCGGGCGAGCTTTTGCGCCATTCGGCCCTCACCATCACAGAGATCGCCATCGCCTGCGGCTTCGCCAATGCCAGCCATTTCTCGACCTGCTACAAGGCCGAGACCGGCATGTCGCCGAGAGCGGAGCGCGGATGACATCGCTGCTGACCGAAATTGCCTCGGACCTCGCTTTTCCGGAAGGTCCGGTTTTGCTGCCGGACGGCGCCATCGCTGTGGTGGAGATCGCCAGAGGCTGCGTGACGCGCATCGACCGCAACGGCCGCAAGAGCGTCATTGCGTCACCGGGAGGCGGGCCGAACGGCCTGGCCTTCGGCCCCGACGGCCATCTTTATGCCTGCAACAATGGTGGCTTCGCCTGGAAGACGGTGGACCACCGGCTCGTGCCCGCCGGCCAGCCCGATGATTATAGCGGCGGCCGGATCGAGCGCATCGATATCGCGACCGGCAAGGTGGAGGTGCTGTATACGAGCTGCGACGGACATCCGCTCAAAGGCCCGAACGACCTCGTCTTCGATCGCCAGGGCGGCTTCTATTTCACCGACCATGGCAAACGGCGTCCCCGCGATGTCGATCTGGGCGGCCTCTATTATGCGAAGACCGACGGCAGCCTGATCCGTGAGCTCGTCCAGCCGATGATCATGCCCAATGGCGTCGGCCTGTCGCCCGACGAGCGGAGCGTCTATGTCGCCGAAACGCGTACCGGCCATCTCTGGGCCTTCGATATCGAGGCGCCCGGCATCATCCGCAAGGCGCCGCCACATGAGAATGGCGGCCGCCATCTGGCGGGCCCTTCGGGTTACACGTCTTTCGATTCTCTTGCCGTCGAAGCGAACGGCAATGTCTGCGTCGCTTCACTGGTCTTGGGCGGCATCAATGTAATCGGCGCCGATGGCACCTTCGTCGAGTTCATCGCTTTGCCCGATCCCTTTTGCACCAATATCTGCTTCGGCGGCGCGGACCTGAAGACGGCCTATATCACTCTCTCGAGCACCGGCCGGCTGGTCAGCCGGCCCTGGCCGCGCCCGGGCCATCGGCTGAATTTCGACCCATCAAGACCCGGGCCGGCCTGACACGACGGCCACAACTTTACGACGAATTCTCTTGACGAAACGTTTAGCTAAACGTTTAATTCAAGCTCGCACAGGCTGAATATGGGAGGACCGGATGTATACCAAACAGGCCCTGCGTGAGCTCGGCGTTACCCCCTCGACCATCACAGACGCTCAGAAGCAGCAGTTCGACGAGCTCGGCTATGTCATCGTCGAAAATGTACTGACGTCCGACGACTGCCGGCAGATGCGCGAGGCGTTCGAGCATCTGCACGCCAAGGAAAGAGAAAGCGGCGGCCGTGAAGTGCATGTCGAGCCTGGCGCACGCCGCATCTCCAATATCTTCAACAAGACCACGGCCTTCGATAAGTGCCTGTGGATTCCCGAAGTCCTCGCCGTATCGGCCTATGTGCTGGGGGAGATCAAGGTGCACGGCGCCAATCTTCGCGACCCTGTGAAAGGCTACGGTCACCAGGATCTGCATGTGGATGTTCCCAAGAAATTCACGGATGACTGGTGGGTCGTGAATTCAATGATCATGCTCGACGATATGACGCTCGATAATGGGCCGACCCGCATCGTGCCCGGTTCGCATTACTGGGCGCCGATCAACGTGCCTTATTCCAATATCGGCGACTGGGAGCCGACACCGCTCGAGCCCGGTGAAGAGGCGCGCATCCCGAAAGATCTCTCCGCACCCTATCCGGGCGAGGTGCTCGTCGAGGCTCCCGCCGGCGCGGCCATCATCTGCAATTCGTCCATGTGGCACGCCGGCACGCTCAAGAAGACCGATGAGCCGCGCCGCATGCTGCATCTGACCTATACTCGGCGCGACCTGCCGCAACAGCTCCTGCAGCTCGATTATCTGACGCCCGAGCTCTACAACCGCATGAGCGCCGTGCAGCGCTATTTGCTCGAGATCGAACCGCCCAAGCCGGGCGACGGCATTGTGCGCCAACCGAAGAAAGAGCAAAAGGGCTGGTGGAATTGACACATTGAGAGCTCTCTATGGCGACCATGAAGGATGTGGCGAAACTGGCGGGCGTCTCCGTCGCCACGGTCTCGTCCACTCTTTCAGGTCGCAGCTTCGTCAGCGCGGAGCTCAAGCACAAGGTGGAAACCGCGATCAGGGAGCTCGGCTATGCGCCCAACGCGGTGGCGAGCGGCTTGAAGCGCGGCAAGTCCAGCCTCATCGGTCTTATCGTTCCCGACATCACCAATCCGTTCTTCACTGAGCTCGTCCACTGCATTCAGCGCCGCGCCGCGGAGGCGGGTTTTGTCGTGCTTCTCGGCGTCAGTGACGATCAGGTGGCGCGCGAAGCGGAGTTGATCGGGCTCATGCGCTCGCATCAGGTGGCCGGGGCCATCGTGATACCTTGTGGTGGCGAGCAGGATTGCCTGAATCTGGGCCGCCTCGCCGCTGGAATGCCACTGGTGGCCGCCGACAATGCGCCGTCCGGCCTGGCGATCGACACGGTCGTTCTCGACAATCGCCTCGCTGCCAGGCTTGCGACGTCGCATCTCCTGTCGCTTGGCCACAAGATCGTAGCCACTATTGCGGGCCCGCCCCATCGTTTCGTGAGTCAGGAGAGATTCGTCGGGTTCAGGACGGCGCTTGAGAGCAAAGGGCTTTCCGTCGCAGCGGACCACGTGAAGCGCGGTGATTTCCACGTGGCGGAGGCGCGCGCGGAGTGCCTCGCGCTGCTGCGCAGTTCACCGCGGCCTACCGCGATCTTCGTCGCGAACAATCAGATGCTGATCGGCGCCATGCAGGCGGTGGCCGAGATCGAAATCTCCGTGCCGCAAGACGTCTCGATCGTCGCGATCGACGACTTTCCCTGGGCCGCCGCCTTCACGCCGACACTGACGACCGTGCGCCAGCCGATCGACGCCATGGCCGAAGCCGCCATCGAGCGGTTGAAGCTGCGTATTGGCGGCCTTGGGGATGATCCGTCCCGCATCGTCCTGGCGCCCGAACTGATCATCCGCCGGTCGTGCCAGGGCCCGCACGTGGAGGCGTGACGCCAGCTTTTCCGATGCAATTACGCCCCGGCCGCGAGGGCCGGGGCGTAATTGGCGTTGCCCTTTAATGACGGAAAGGACTAGCAGTCCAGCGTCGTGTCGCGCTCCCACTGAGTGAGATGGCGGCAGAACTGGTGCCACTCATTGGTCTTGAGCTTGACATAGGCCGACGACAATTCGGCGCCCAAGGCGTCCTGGATATATGTGTCCTTCTCGAAATTGCGGATCGCATCGAGGAGGTTGAGCGGCAGCTTCTTGGCGCCCTTCACCTTGTGGCCTTCGGCATACATGTCGATGTCGAGGCGCTTGCCCGGATCCATCTTCTCGTCGATGCCATGCAGGCCCGCCGCCAGGATCACCGCCATCAGGAGATAGGGATTGGCGGCATTGTCCGGCAGGCGCAGTTCGACGCGGCCTTCATCCGGCACGCGCACCATATGGGTACGGTTGTTGCCGCCGAAGGTCACCGTATTGGGCGACCAGGTGGCGCCCGACGTGGTGCGCGGCGCATTGATGCGCTTGTAGCTGTTCACCGTCGGATTGGTGATGGCGGCGAAACTTTCGGCGTGATGCATCAGGCCGCCGAGGAAATTGTAGCAGAGCGGCGACAGGCCGAGCTCGCCCTTCTTGTCGTGGAAGAGGTTGCGCTTGCGCGCATTGTCCCACACCGAGATATGGACATGGCAGCCATTGCCGGTGAGGTTGACGAAGGGCTTGGGCATGAAGGTGGCCCGGAGCCCGTGTTTCTCGGCGATCGACTTGACCATGAACTTGAAGAAGGACAGCTGGTCGGCGGTCGTCAGCGCGTCGTTGAAATTCCAGTTGATCTCGAACTGGCCGTTGGCGTCCTCATGGTCGTTCTGATATGGGCCCCAGCCGAGATTGATCATCGTCGTGCAGATCTCGGAGATGACGTCGAAGCGGCGCATCACCGCCGACTGGTCGTAGCAGGGCTTCTCCTGTGTATCGCGCGGATCGGATACCGCCGAACCGTCGGCATTGATGAGATGGAATTCGGGCTCGACGCCCGCCATCAGCTTCATGTTGCGCTTGCCGCATTTCGCGAGCAGGCCCTTGAGCACGTTGCGCGGCGCCTGGGCGACGGGTTTGCCTTCCATCCACGGATCGCCCGCGACCCACGCCACTTCCGGCTTCCACGGCAGCTGGATCACCGAGGACGCGTCAGGCATCACGAAGATATCCGGATGCGCCGGGGTCATGTCGAGCCAGGTGGCGAAACCCGCGAAGCCCGCCCCCGATTTCTGCATGCTGGCGACCGCTTCGGCCGGGACGAGCTTGGCGCGCTGCGTGCCGAAAAGGTCGGTGAAATTGAAGAGGAAGAATTTTACTTTTTTGTCTTTTGCAAATTTAGCCAGATCGCCGGCCATGAAGGTCTCCTGTTTCCAACCCTAGTTAACACCCTGCGGTTCGCAGATGATTTCTGTTGTGACGGAATTGGCGATGAAGCACTCCTCATGCGCCACGTGATGCAGATGATCGAGTTCGGCGCGCGTCGGCGCCTTGCCGGTGAAAGTGACGTTGGGCTTCAAGGTGCAGCGCGTGACGGCGATCCGTCCCTGCGCGTTCTTGCCCATCAAGCCTTCCGCATTGTCCTCATAGCGGGCGACCGAGAAGCCGCCTTTGGCCGCGTAATAGAGAAAGGTCAGCATGTGGCAGCTCGATATCGCCGCCACCAGCGCCTCTTCGGGATCGATGCCGGCCGGATCGGAGAACGGCACCTTGACCACGCTCGGCGAGGATGAGGCGAGCACCGTCTGGCCGCCATCGAAGGACCAGTGATGGGCGCGCGAATAGGTGTTCTTGACGAAGTCCGGGGTGTTGCTTTCCCACAAAACGCGGGCGGTATGGAGATGGGCCATGTCTTACCTCGTTGCCATGACAACCGCGGCGCTGTCCACGGGAAACGCGCCGGTGAAGATCGCAATGACGGAGAGGCCCGTGGCCATGTTCACCCACCGCCTATGTGGAGGTCGCACCCCATCAATAACCGCCCTTGCCGGGGATCCAGCTGGTGCCGGCGAGTGGCACTTGCGCCATCGCCGCCGCTTCGACGGTGAGCGCCACCAGGTCTTCCGGCTCCAGATTATGAACGTGGTTCTTGCCGCAGGCACGCGCGATGGTCTGCGCCTCGAGCGTCATCACCTTCAGATAATTGGCGAGACGGCGCCCGGCGATCTTGGGATCGAGCCGTTTGGCGAGCTCGGGATCCTGCGTCGTGATGCCGGCGGGATCGCGGCCTTCATGCCAGTCGTCATAGGCGCCGGCGGTGGTGCCGAGCTTCTGATATTCCTCTTCGAGATGCGGATCATTGTCGCCGAGCGCCACCAGCGCCGCGGTGCCGATCGACACGGCATCGGCGCCGAGCGCCAGGGCCTTCGCCACATCGGCGCCGTTGCGGATGCCGCCCGACACGATGAGCTGCACCTTGCGATGCATGCCGAGATCCTGCAGCGCCTGCACGGCGGGGCGGATACAGGCGAGCGTCGGCTGGCCGACATGTTCGATGAAGACTTCCTGCGTCGCCGCGGTACCGCCCTGCATGCCGTCGACCACGACGACATCGGCACCCGATTTCACCGCGAGCGCGGTGTCGTAATAAGGTCTGGCGCCGCCGACCTTGATATAGATCGGCTTCTCCCAGTTGGTGATCTCGCGCAACTCATGCAGCTTGATCTCGAGATCGTCGGGACCGGTCCAGTCGGGATGCCGGCAGGCCGAACGCTGGTCGATGCCCTTGGGCAGGCAGCGCATCTGCGCCACGCGGTCGGAAATCTTCTGGCCGAGCAGCATGCCGCCGCCGCCCGGCTTGGCGCCCTGGCCGACCACGACCTCGATCGCATCCGCCCGGCGCAGATCGTCCGGATTCATGCCGTAGCGCGACGGCAGATACTGATAGACCAGCGTCTTCGAATGGCCGCGCTCTTCCGGCGTCATGCCGCCGTCGCCGGTCGTCGTCGAGGTGCCGGCGATGGTCGCGCCATTGCCCAGCGCTTCCTTGGCCTGCGCCGAAAGCGAGCCGAAGCTCATGCCGGCGATGGTGATCGGAATTTTCAGCTCGATCGGCTTCTTGGCGAAGCGGGTGCCGAGCACGACATTGGTGCCGCATTTCTCGCGATAGCCTTCGAGCGGATAACGCGAGATCGAGGCGCCGAGGAACAAGAGATCGTCGAAATGCGGCAGCTTGCGCTTGGCGCCGGCGCCGCGGATGTCATAGATGCCGGTGGTGGCGGCGCGGCGGATCTCCGACAGCGTGTAGTCGTCGAAGGTTGCCGATTTGCGGGGTGTGGTACGCGGCGTATTGGGATCCATGATGGCCTCAGTATGCGTCGGCGTGATCGATGTTGAAATTGTAGAGCTTGCGCGCCGAACCGAAGCGGCGGAAGTCCTTCAGATTGGCCTTGATCTCGGCCTTCTCGAGCAGGCGGGCGAGCTTGGCCAGATGATGGTCGGTCATCTTCTTCTCGATGCAGTCGGCACCGAGACTGTCGACCTTGCCGCGCACATAGAGGCGGGCTTCGTAGATGGAGTCGCCCAGCGCCTCGCCGGCATCGCCGCACACGACCAGATGGCCGCGCTGCGCCATGAAAGCCGACATGTGGCCGACCGAGCCGCCGACGACGATGTCGATGCCCTTCATCGAGATGCCGCAACGCGACGCCGCGTCGCCCTTGATGACGAGAAGACCGCCATTGCCGGTGGCGCCGGCCGACTGGCTGGCATTGCCGCCGACACGCACGATGCCGGACATCATGTTCTCGGCGACGCCGGGCCCAGCATGGCCGTGGATGATGACCTCGGCCTGCTTGTTCATGCCTCCGCAATAGAAGCCGGCATGGCCGCCGACCTCGACGGTGATCGGCGCGTCAAGGCCGCAGGCGATGGCATGCTGGCCCATCGGATTCCGGATCAGCCAGTGGCGCTCATTGGTGTCCTTCGGCAGCGCATGAAGGCGTGAATTCACACCGCGCACGCCTTCTTTTTCGAGATCGATTTCAATCATGTGCTGCTCGTTGGATTTTCTCGCCAGCGCGTTACGCGGAGCCATGTCAGTGACCACCCCAGTTGTAGATCGTTTGCGGCGCCGGTTCCCAGATCTTCGCCTGGTCGGCGCCGGGCAGATGTGCGATGGCGCGGAATTCGGTCGCCATGGCCACCCAGTCGTCGGTCTCGGCGAGAATGGCGTGTTTGCAGGCGATCGGGTCGCGCACCACGGCGAAGCCGTCATGCGTGCCGACGCAGAAGGTGTAGAAGCCGTCGAGATCCTTGATGCCCTCTTCCAGCGTCTCCTTCAGCGAGGCGCCCTGGCGCAATTTCCAGGTCATATAAGCGGCCGCGACCTCGGTGTCGTTTTCGGTCTGGAATTCGAGGCCTTCGCGCTTGAGATTCTCGCGCAGGCGATTGTGGTTCGACAACGACCCGTTATGGACGAGGCAGAGATCGGCGCCGGTGGCGAAAGGATGCGAGCCGGCGGTGGTGACGGCGCTCTCGGTCGCCATGCGGGTATGGCCGATGATGTGGCTGCCCTTGGCCTTGCCGAGATCGAACTTCTCATAAACTTTCTCAGGGAGACCGGTTTCCTTGAAGATCTCGATCGCTTGCCCCGAGCCCACCACGCGCACATCGGGGTGATGCGCCTTGAGCCATGACGTCACCGCCGCTTCCTTGGCGTTGGTGGTGACGATGGCGTGGTTGCCGATCTGCTCGACGCTGACCTGCTTCTTGGTCGCCGTCTTGAGCGCCGCGGCCAGTTTCTTCCAGCCGAATTTCGCGTCGTCATGGGCGAGCGAGAATTTGGTGAAGCCCTTCTTCGCCGGGTTGCGATAGATGGCGACGCCGGCTGAATCGGGGCCGCGGCTCGTCATCTCGATGAGCATGGGCTTGAACAGCTGGCCGAGCTTCGGCTGCAATTTGGGGTTCTTCAGGTAGAGGCCGACAATACCGCACATGGCAAAGTCTCCTGTTCAGGTGAGGGTCACCGATCATGTATCAGCGGTCAGGGAAACTTGCAACTGGGGGGAATAATTTTTTCCCCACAGGAATGACGTCAACAGGGGGTAACGGCAGTGAAGGGTGCCAGAACGACGTCCAGAACAGCAGTCGTGACCCGGGCGCGGTTGAGCAGAATATCGCCGAGACCGGCGAAGACGAACGCCAGATAGGCGGAATAGGCAAAGCCGACATAGTCGCCAAACACGATGGTATGCAGCCAGTTCTGGTTGAACAGATAGAAATAGCTCGTCACCGCGGTCGCCAACAGCAGCACGAGGCCCACGGGCAGAAAATGCACCCCGGCCCGCCGCCGGATGAACACCGCGACCGTCAGGAGAATAAAGGCCAGCGCATTGGTGCCGGTGAAGATGCGGTATTCGCGTGTCAGCTGGGCCTCGACTTCCAGATATTTCGTCTTGATCAGGCCGGCCAGCCGGTCCTGGATCTGGTTGGCGTCGGCCAGCATCGCAAGAAGGACATTGCGCACCGGCTCGGGCGTCCATTTGCGGCACGGACATCGGGGATCGGCCATCTGATTGGCGATCGCGGTGACGAACTCGGGCAGCTTCGTCTTGAGCGCGAGCTTCAAGAGCTCGATCTGCACCGCCTTTTCCTTGAACAGGATCTTCGCCTTCTCGACCAGGAAATCGGCGCCTAGCGTATCGATCTTCTCGTTCATTTCCTGGGCCACGCGGTAGCGAATGACCTCGCGCGCCGTCTCACCGATGAAATGCTCGCTAGTCCAGGAAGCGGCGAAAGCACCGGCAAAGATCACACTGCCGGCAATGCCCAGGCACAGGGTCAGGAGGCGGATGAACTTCATGCGCTATTCGTCGCGGCGATAGCAGATCACGGATAGATAACGTATGGGAAGCTTGCGCAGCTCTTCCGGCCCATGCGGGGCATCGGCGTCGAAGAACAAAGCATCGCCCGGCAGCATGTCATAAGTCTTGTCGCCATGCCGGTAGACCACCTCGCCCTCCAGCATGTAGAGGAATTCGACGCCGGCATGCTGGAAGGTCGGGAACACGTCCGACTGGGCGGTGAGCGTGATCATATAGGGCTCGACCATCACCGGCCCATGCGGGCTGTGGCCCAGGAGCTGGTATTGATGGCCCGCCCGGGTGCCGCGCCTTTCGATGGTAAGCCCTTGACCTGCCTTGACAAAAGTTGCGTCCCGCAACTCCTCGTAACCGCGGAACAGGGCCGTGACCGGCACATGCAAAGCGCGCGACAGGGCCTGGAGGGAGCCGAGCGAGGGCGACGTCGCGCCGTTTTCGATCTTGGACAGCATGCCCGCCGACATGTCGGCCGCCTTGGCGACCTCGCTGATCGTCAGACCGAGCTTCTCACGGAAGCGCTTGACCTCGCGTCCGATCGACTCCTCGAGCAGCTTATGCGGGCCCGGCGCCGTCTGATGCGGTTCCTGGTAAGGGAGAGAGTGCGCCTCTCCCCGGGCTTTTTTCGCCCGCGCGCCACCTGTTCTGTCCAAGGCTTACCTCCTGGTGAACCTACATAAGACGCGCAGGACCCAAGCTCAACAGAAGCTTGAGTTTGCGCTGCACAAGAGCCATAAGCAGGCCCCCATTCCGTGAGATAAAGAATGTCCTCCAGAAAGCTGACCCATCTAGAGCGGCTGGAAGCCGAGAGCATCCACATCATCCGCGAGGTTGCGGCCGAGTGTGAGAACCCCGTGATGCTCTATTCGATCGGCAAGGACTCGGCCGTCATGCTGCATCTCGCCATGAAGGCCTTCTACCCCTCGAAGCCCCCCTTCCCGCTGATGCATGTCGATACGACCTGGAAGTTCCGCGACATGATCAGCTTCCGCGACGAGACGGTCGCCAAGCTCGGCCTCGACCTCATCGTCCATACCAATCCCGACGGCGTAGCCAAGAAGGTCAATCCGTTCGACCACGGCTCGGCGCTGCATACCCAGATCATGAAGACCGACGCGCTGAAGCAGGCGCTCGACAAATATGGCTTCGACGCCGCTTTCGGCGGCGCGCGCCGCGACGAGGAAAAGTCGCGCGCCAAGGAGCGCATCTTCTCCTTCCGCGATGCGCGCCACCGCTGGGATCCCAAGAACCAGCGCCCGGAATTGTGGAACGTCTACAATGCCCGCAAGAACAAGGGCGAGTCGATCCGCGTCTTCCCGCTGTCCAACTGGACCGAGCTCGACATCTGGCAATATATCTTCCTCGAGAACATCCCGATCGTGCCGCTCTATTTCGCCAAGGAGCGCCCGATCGTCATGCGCGACGGCCAGATGATCATGGTCGATGACGACCGCATGCCGCTGCATCAGGGCGAGACGCCGGAGATGAAGCTGATCCGCTTCCGCACGCTCGGCTGCTATCCCTTGACCGGCGCCATCGAATCGAGCGCCGCGACGCTTCTCGACATCATCCAGGAAATGCTGGTGACCACGTCCTCCGAGCGCCAGGGCCGCGTCATCGACAAGGACCAGGCCGCCTCGATGGAAAAGAAGAAGCAGGAGGGATATTTCTGATGTCACGCCCCCGGCCTCTTATACACATCTCCGAG